>Ga0207706_10003981_pt1 | contig 14002 bp, 13 predicted proteins | sample KBSC53metaG_FD_184318 | JGI IMG/M metagenome (GOLD analysis project Ga0207706, IMG submission 184318) | Corn rhizosphere microbial communities from Kellogg Biological Station, Michigan, USA - KBS C5-3 metaG (SPAdes) (version 2) | ecosystem: Host-associated > Plants > Roots > Rhizosphere > Soil ... | reverse complement strand
GTACCCCGCTCCACCGGGTCGTCGAGCAGATGGTCGCCGCGGACGCGGCGCGACTGCGTACCGGTCGGGACCACGACCTCGCCTACCTGGCCGAGATGACGCCATGAGAGTGCTGCTCGACGTACCGAGCGCCGAGTTCGGCGGGATCCGCACCTACGTGGAGAACCTCCTCGCCGCCTGGGCCACCTCGCACGCCGACGACGCCGACTCCCATTCCGGCCGCAACATTGAGCACGCCAGCGGCAGGGCCCGCACCTAGTCAGCCCACAAAACAGCCGGCGGCCAAGCCCCAACGAACCAGCGTGACGGTAGTGATGAACGGGGATCTGCTGTGGCATAACACCTTGTGGTTCAGCGCCAAGGAGGACGCGCGGCGTCGCGGACGCGGTGGTTACGACTTCGCGCCCCTCTTGTCGGGCATGAAGCCTGTCGTCGCATCGGCCGACTTGGCGATCTGTCATGAGGAGGTGCCGCTGGCTCCGGCAGGCGGGCCGTACCGAAACTATCCGCTCTTCTCAGCTCCGCCGCAGGTCGTCAAAGCCATCAAGGCGACCGGCTACGACGTCTGCACGACTGCGTCCAACCACGCTGTCGATCAAGGTTTTGCCGGCGTACGGCGCACTCTCGATGATCTTGATCGGACGAAGATCGCTCATGCCGGAACGGCACGTACCAACGCGGAATCAAAGCGGTCAACGATCTTCACGACCCCGCAGGGGATCAAGATCGGGATCGTCGCTGCGACCTTCAGTTTGAATGGATTGCCCATGCCAAAGGGCAAGCCGTGGGCCGTACACCGGCTCAGCACCAAGGAGCTCCTAAGTCAGGCACATCGCGCCCGGGCGGCGGGAGCAGACATCGTGCTCGCTGCCGTCCACATCGGAACCGAATACTCGACAAAGGAGAACGCCCAGCAAACAGCCCTTGCCCGGGCACTTACGGCGTCCCCCGATGTTGATCTTGTCTATATGCACCACCCGCATGTCGTGCAGCCCTGGACCGTCGTGAACAAGAAATGGGTGCTCTACGGCGTCGGAAACACGGTGGCTCAGCAGGAAGCCAATCGCACCTACGAGGGGGCGACCGGGCGGTTCACCTTCACCCGCGTGGGAAATGGCCGATTCACGGTCAGCAAAGCGGAATACATTCCCACCCTGGTCACCTTCTACCGGCCTGGCCGACCGGCCCGGCTTTATCACGTATCTGCGAAATTGAAGACCGCCAAAGGATCATTTCGCGGCCGGCTGCTCGACGCCCAGCGGCGTACCACCGCAACCGTGATGCGCAAGCACCCGCCAGGATTAAAGCGGGGATAGCCGTCGCGCTATTTGCAATACAGTGCTCGGGTGATCACCCGGATGTCGGAGTTGTTTGTACGCACGTTGCGCGAAGATCCGGCCGATGCGGAGGTGCCCAGCCATCGCTGGCTGGTGCGTGCCGGATATATCCGCCGGGCGGCACCTGGCATCTACAGCTGGCTGCCGCTGGGCTACCGCGTGCTACGCAAGGTGGAGCAGATCGTCCGCGAGGAGATGGATGCGATCGGGGCTCAGGAGGTGCATTTTCCCGCGCTGCTCCCGAAGGAGCCCTATGACGCATCGGGGCGCTGGAGCGAATACGGCGACAGCATATTCCGCCTCAAGGACCGCAAGGGTGCGGATTATCTGCTCGGTCCGACACATGAGGAGATGTTCACGCTTTTGGTGAAGGACCTGTACTCCTCCTACAAGGACCTTCCGTTGTCGCTCTACCAAATCCAAACGAAGTACCGCGACGAAGCACGTCCGAGAGCAGGGCTGCTGCGCGGCCGCGAGTTCGTGATGAAGGACTCCTACTCCTTCGACATCGACGATGAGGGCTTGGCTAAGTCGTACGAGGCCCATCGCGACGCGTACATCAAGATCTTCAACCGACTTGGCTTCGAGTACGTGATCGTGCACGCCATGTCCGGCATGATGGGGGGCTCCGCGAGCGAAGAGTTCCTGGCGCTCGCTGAAAATGGCGAGGACACCTTCGTCTGCTCGCCCGGCGGTTATGCCGCCAATGTGGAGGCTGTCCAGATCACGCCGCCGAAGCCCTTCGGCTACGACGACGCGCCCGCCGCGCACGTCGAGGACACGCCGGATACGCCAACGATCGAAACTCTCGTCAACTTGGCCAACGCTCGCTTTGCACGAAGCGACCGGCCCTGGCAAGCCGGCGACACATTGAAGAACGTCGTGCTCATGATCACCGAGGTGGACGGGACTCGTCATCCGCTGATCATCGGCGTGCCGGGTGACCGCGAGGTCGACATGAAACGCCTCGCAGCCCAGCTTGAGCCGGCGGTGCCCGAGCCGTTCAGTGATGAGGATTTCGCCACCCATCCAGAGCTGGTACGGGGCTACATTGGACCCGTCCGGCTGACCGGTGCCGCGCAGCCGGCGAAGGTGCTCGGTGAAGGATCGACGACCAAGATCAGGTATCTCGTCGATCCTCGGGTCGTCGCTGGAACTCGCTGGCTGACCGGAGCGAACGAACCCGATCGACACGTCTTCGATCTCACCTGCGGCCGGGACTTCACAGCTGACGGCGTCATCGAGGCGGCCGAGATACGCGAGGGTGATCCAGCTCCGGACGGCTCCGGACCACTCACGCTGGCCCGCGGCATCGAGATGGGACACATCTTTCAGCTGGGTCGCAAGTTCTCCGAGGCCCTCGGACTCAAGGTGCTTGATCAAAACGGCAAACTGGTCACAGTAACGATGGGCTCCTACGGGGTGGGCATCTCCCGGGCCGTGGCAGCGGTGGTCGAAGGAACCTGCGACGAGAAGGGACTTCGCTGGCCGCGGGAGCTGGCACCGTTCGATGTGCATGTCCTGGCAGCCGGCAAGGACGACTTGGTGACCACGGCTGCGGCCGATCTCTCCGTGCAGCTCGACGAGGCAGGCGTCTCGGTGCTGCTGGATGATCGCATCGTCAGCCCCGGCGTCAAGTTTGCCGACTCCGAGATTCTGGGCATGCCCACCATCGTGGTGATCGGTCGGGGTCTCAGCCGAGGCGTTATCGAACTGCGCGACCGGCAGAGTGGGGAGCAGGTCGAGGTGGCCGTCGAGGATGCAGTCCCCGAAATCCTCGCGGCCGTACATGACAGCTGAAGCTCTTGGTGCGCTCAACCTTTCCGTGCTGACCCTGGCGGCGCTGATCGTCGCCGCCTTCGTTGCGGGTTGGGTTGATGCGGTGGTTGGTGGTGGCGGCCTGATTCAGCTGCCGGCATTACTGATCGGCCTGCCGAGCGACACAGCACCAGCGGTCATCTTGGGTACCAACAAGATCTCCTCGTTCTGCGGCACTGCCACCAGCTCGCTGACGTACGCCCTGCGGATTCCGCTTGATTGGTTGACCGTCCTGCCCCTGGTGATCGCCTCGGCCATCGGATCTGCTGTCGGTGCCTTACTGGCGAAACTGCTGCCCAAGGCGGCCTTTACCCCGATCGTGCTGGCGGCGCTGATTGGCGTGGGTCTTTACATCTGGCGTCGGCCGCAGCTCGGTATGGTCTCGATACGAAAGCACGCCGGGCACCGGCACTATGGCTGGACGGCTGTCATCGGCCTCGGCGTCGGCGCGTACGACGGATTTCTTGGGCCTGGTACCGGTTCCTTCTTCGTGATCTTGCTTGTCGCCGTGCTCGGCTACGGATTTCTGGAGGCAAGTGCCACAGCCAAGATCGCCAACTTGGTGACCAACTTGTCCGCGATAGTGGTCTTCGCCGTGAACGGCTCGGTGTTGTGGGCCCTCGGCCTGACCATGGGCGCAGCCAATCTGATTGGCGGTTACCTCGGCGCCCGGACCGCCATCAGTCGTGGCAATTCCTTTGTCCGCAAGGTCTTCTTGATCGTGTTGAGCGGCTTGATCATCAAGCTGGCGTACGACGTGGTGGTCCAGCTGCTGCGATGATCAACTGCTCCAGCCCGGCCAGGCGCCGAGCGGGGCTCCCCACGAACGGGCGATCTTGACCTCCGAGCCCAATGCGCTGAGAGCTTGCGTGCGGTCGGCGTGGCTTTCAGCGGCGGCCAGCCAGAGGCCGCAGAACGGTTGCAGCGCAGTGTGCATGCGCATGATCAACTTGCCGGCTGTGGCCGCGTTGCGCGGAACCACCGACGGCACGTACGCCGGCTCGGCCGCCGGAACCTCAGCGGAGCGTTTCCGGAGCCAGGCGATCAGTCGATCCCGGAAAACGCGGCTGGTGAGGAGCTCGCGCTCGGCCCGAGGACGGGTCTTGCTCAGCACCTTTAATTTCCCGATCGCCAGCTGATATCCGTACACCATCGCGTGCAGTTGGCGCACCATTTCCTGGACTGCAGCCACCTCGGACAGCACCTCGACGGGCTTTGGCGCGGCGACCGGGCGGATGCCTGGGGGATTGGCCAAGCTGAGCGCCGCGGCGAAGCTGCCAGAGGCCACCGACAACGAACCCCACAGCAGGGCGTCCTGGCCCGCGCTTTTCAGGGCGACGCCGCGGTAGCGCCCGGCGGCTGCGCTCTCCCGACGGGCAAGCAATGCCAAAGAACTACTCACCGATTGACCGCCGAGCTTGACCGGCGCTTGACTGGGAAGCGGATTGGCGATGGCGCGGGCATGTGACGTATGTGCATTGCGGACGAAGGCGAGAAGGGTGCGGCGATCCTTGGAGAGTTGCTGACGTCCTGGCCCGCCAAGGATGGCAGCGGCTAGCGCGGCCAGCGCCTGCTCAGGCGCCGCACCAGCAGATGGATGCGACTCGGCAGCAGTTGGGCTGGGACTTGCCGTCGCATTGGCCGAGGGATTCGACGGAGGTGGTGTGCTGATCGGGGCGTCGACCACCGGCTCGCCGGAGCTGCATCCTGCCAGCCATGGCACGGCCAGCGTGGGCGCAGTAAGTCCGAAGCCGATGATCATCCGGCGGGTCAGTTGGGTTGGCTGGTAAACCGGTACGTCCACCTCGGACTCAGCCACCCGCCGACGGTACCTCACCCGAGCGGTATGCTGCCGCACACGCGCTAAGAGAATGTTTCCTCCCTCAGGGCGCCACAACCGAAGGACCTAATCGGATCGAAGGACAGCGCGATGAAAGAGAGCCAGATTGCTGGTGTGCTGACCCCGATCCTTGCCCAGTTTGGCCTCGAGCTGGAAGCAGTGGAAATCATCCCGGCGGGCAAGCGCCGGTTGGTTCGCGTCGTGGTGGATGGTGATGGCCCGGACGGTACCGGACCGCTGCTCGATGAAATAGCCGAAGCCAGCAAGGCGGCGTCGGCGGCGCTGGACGGCGCAGACGTCACGGGCAATGCGGCCTACACGTTCGAAGTGACATCGCGTGGAGTGAGCCGTCCCCTCGAGCGACCTCGGCACTGGCGCAGGAACGCCGGTCGGCTGGTCACCGTGCGACTGGGTGAAGGGGACACAATCACCGGCCGGATCGTTTCCAGCACGGACGAAAGCGTTCGGCTGGATCTCAACGGAACGGCGCAGGACGTTCCTTTCGCCGACGTCGACCGTGCGCTGATTCAGGTGGAGCTCAACCGGCCCAAAGCGACGCGCAGCGAAGAAGAGGAGGGGTGAGATGGATATCGACATCTCCGTGCTGCGACTGATGGAGCGGGAGAAGGATCTGCCTTTCGAAGTCTTGGCCAGCGCGATCGAGGACGCCCTGCTCACCGCGTACGAGAAGACCGAGGGCGCGGTGCACGGCGCACGTGTCGACCTCAACCGCAAGACCGGTCATGTCACCGTCATGGCGCCGGAGTACGACGCGGACGGTCAGCAGATCGGCGAGTACGACAACACCCCGCTGGGGTTCGGACGGGTGGCGGCTTCGACCGCCCGACAGGTAATCATGCAGCGGCTACGGGACGCCGAGGACGAGCAAAAATACGGTCACTTCTCCGGTGTCGAAGGTGACATCGTCTCCGGAGTCGTGCAGCAGGGCAGCGACAGCCGTACGGTGCTTGTCGATCTCGGCAAGATCGAGGCGATCATGCCGCTGAGCGAGCAGGTGCCGGGTGAGCGCTACACCCACGGGACTCGAATCCGGGTCTATGTGGTGTCGGTTCGTAAGGAACTTCGCGGCCCGCAAATCGTCGTCTCGCGTACCCACCCGGGATTGGTCGAGAAGATGTTCAAGCTCGAAGTCCCCGAGATCGCCGATGGGACCGTCGAGATCAAAGCCGTGGCCCGAGAGGCCGGTCACCGCAGCAAGATCGCGGTCGTGAGCAACAATCCCGACGTCAGTGCCAAAGGCGCGTGCATCGGGCCGATGGGACAGCGGGTGCGGGCAGTGATGCACGAGCTGAATGAGGAGAAGATCGACATCATCGACTATTCCCCTGATCCGGCCACATTCGTTGCCCAGGCTTTATCTCCGGCAAAGGTGACCTCGGTGACCGTGGTCGATGAGAGCCTGCGAGCTGCGCGCGTCGTGGTGCCGGATTATCAGCTGTCGCTCGCCATCGGTCGCGAGGGCCAAAATGCGCGACTCGCAGCACGGCTGACGGGCTGGCGTATCGACATCCGCTCCGACACCGCGCCGGCTTGATTCTCAGCAATTGTCATTAGCGTTTGCCGTCTTGAGACGGCAAACGAGTGTCTTTGGCGGTTCTCAACACGTGCGAGCCGTCTTGAGACGACCCGGCTTCGCCTGCTTCTCGTGGAATGCGGGGCGCTCGGGATTCGGCAGGCATCGCTAGCCGTCTTGAGACGAGAGATGCGGCCAGATTCGGCGTGAATAGCACTCGCCAGCTGTCTGGAGACGGCAAACGTCGCTTTAGAGGGACTAAGGGCTCGGAATACCTAATGCGCCGTGCGGGGTTAGCCTGATGCGATGCCCGTCCCGGTCCGAACCTGCATCGGGTGCAGGAGCCGAGAAGAGAAGGTACGACTTATTCGCATCGTGCTTCGCGACGGAGGGGTCGCAGTCGACGTGCGCCAGCGCGAGGCCGGCCGAGGAGCTTATCTCCATCCACGGCCCGAGTGTCTTGAGCAGGCGCTCAAGCGACGTAGCCTGGGGAGGGCTCTACGGTCGGAGATCGATGGACAGCAGGCTGCTGTCACAATCCGGCGGTTCCTTGGCGTGCTCACTTAGACACATTTGCGCGGCTGGGCATAGAGTCTCCAATGCATCCGTTCCGGGTTGGAATGGATGAGACGAGCAAGCACTCGCCTACGCGAGAGCCGAACCAGAAAGTGGGCACCCGCTCATGACCGCTCGATGAGAACCGCTCAGTGAGCATGATCAACAACTAACTGGTCCGGAATCTAGACCCGGACCGCCAACAAGGAGAGCAGTGGCAAAGGTCCGTGTCTACGAGCTTGCAAAAGAGCTCGGAGTCGAAAGCAAGACTGTCCTCAGCATGCTGAAGGACATGGGTGAGTTCGTACGATCCGCCTCATCCACAGTGGAGGCGCCGGTCGAGAGGCGACTCAAGGAGAAGCTCGCTAGCGAGCCACCTCCAGTCAAGAAGGCGCCAGCCAAGAAAGCGGCAGCCAAGAAGGCTGACGGGGAGCAGGCAACATCCGCCACGGCTGCGGCCAGCGTGCCTGTGGAGGTGCCGGCGGCGACCGCGCCCACCGCACCACCGTCCCCAGCACCAGCAGGGCCTGCCACGCCGGCAGCGCCAGCGACGTCAGCGCCACCGGCTGCGCCGACAGGGCCCCAACCAACGGGTCCCCAACCAACACGGCCGCAGCCAGCGGCAGTTCCGCGCCCGGGTGTGCCCCGTGCTCCGGGACAGACTGCGCCTGCCGCTCGGACCAGCGAGCAACCGACCACCGCGCCGCGGCCACGTCCCGGTTCCACCGGCGGACTTCCTGGCGCTCCGGGCGGACGGCGACCCGGCACCCCACGGCCCGGAAACAACCCGTTTGCACCCTCGCAAGGAATGGGCCGGTCGCGTCCGGCCCGTCCCGTTCCAGACGGCACTGGACCTGCTGGTCCGCGCCCGCCTGAGGGCCGCGCTCCACAGTCAGGTGGCCGCCCGGGGATTCCGGGCATGCCGCGACCTAACCCGGCGATGATGCCCAAGCAGAACTCTGGTCAGCTAGGCGGCGCTCCCGCCGGCCCAGGCGCACGAGGCCGCGGTGCACCCGCCGGCGGTCGTCGTCCGGGTGCCGGAGCCCCCGGTCGCGGCGGGCCTGGTGGTGGACCAGGCGGTCCACCACCGAGTGGACGTGGCGGACGTGGTGGACGTGGTGGCACCCAGGGTGCCTTCGGCCGAGCCGGCGGCCCGACCCGACGTGGTCGCAAGTCGAAGAAGCAGCGGCGTCAAGAGTTCGACCAGATGGAGGCGCCCTCAATTGGCGGCGTACGCGTCAAGCAAGGCGACGGCCAGAAGGTCAGGCTCGCCAGAGGCGCATCGCTGACCGACCTTGCCGAGAAAATCGGCGCCGACGCGGCGTCGCTGGTCCAGGTGCTTTTCCATCTCGGTGAGATGGTGACCGCAACGCAGTCGGTAAGCGACGACACGCTTCAGGTGCTCGGCACTGAGCTCAACTACGACATCGAGGTGGTCTCGCCCGAGGATGAGGACCGCGAGCTGCTGGAAAGCTTCGCCATCGAGTTCGGTGAGAACACCGGCGGCGAGGAGGATCTTGCGGCCCGACCGCCAGTCGTTACCGTGATGGGTCACGTTGATCACGGCAAGACCAAGTTGCTGGATGCGATCCGCAAGACGAATGTGGTGGCCCGCGAGGCGGGTGGCATTACCCAGGCGATTGGTGCATACCAGGTGTCCACCGAGGTGGATGATGAGGAACGCAAGATCACCTTCATCGACACGCCGGGTCACGAGGCATTCACTGCGATGCGCGCCCGGGGGGCCAAGTCGACCGATATCGCGGTGCTAGTGGTTGCCGCCGATGACGGTGTGATGCCACAAACCATTGAGGCGCTGAACCATGCCTTGGCAGCTGAAGTGCCGGTGGTCGTAGCAGTGAACAAGGTCGACAAAGAGGGTGCCGATCCGACGAAGGTTCGTGGCCAGCTGACCGAGTACGGCTTGGTGCCCGAGGAGTATGGCGGCGAAACCATGTTCGTCGACGTCTCGGCGGTCACCGGCCAGGGCCTGGACTCCCTGCTAGAAGCGATCATCCTGACGGCAGACGCGGCGCTGGATCTGCGAGCCAATCCCGATATGGATGCTCAGGGTGTGGCCATTGAGGCGCACCTGGACAAGGGTCGCGGTCCGGTAGCTACGGTCTTGGTCCAGCGCGGCACGCTCAAGGTCGGCGATTCGATCGTCACCGGTCCGGCGCATGGCCGGGTCCGCGCGCTGCTCAACGATCATGGTGACAATGTCAGCGAGGCGCCGCCGTCGTTCCCGGTGCAGGTGCTCGGCCTGACGGCCGTGCCCGGTGCTGGGGACAGCTTCCTGGTGGTTGATGACGATCGCATGGCGCGGCAGATCGCGGAACGGCGGGCAGCACGGCTGCGGATGGCCGCTCAGGCCGCCGGCACGCGACGCAAGACACTCGACCAGCTGTTCGAGCAGCTCGAGAAGGGCGAGACGCAGGAACTGCGGCTCATCCTCAAGGGCGACGGCGCCGGCTCGGTGGAGGCTTTGGAGGATGCGCTGTCCAAGATCGACGTCGGCGACGAGGTCAGTCTGCGGGTTATCGATCGTGGTGTTGGTGCTATCACCGAGACCAACGTCTCGCTGGCTGCTGCCTCCGACGCCGTCATCGTGGGCTTCAACGTACGGCCGCAGGGCAAGGCCTCGGAGCTCGCTGACCGCGAGGGCGTAGACATCCGCTACTACTCGGTGATCTACGCCGCGATCGACGAGATCGAGGCAGCACTGAAGGGCATGCTGAAGCCGATCTACGAGGAGGTCACTCTTGGCCAGGCGGAGATCAGAGAGATCTTCCGCTCGTCCAAGGCTGGCATCATCGCCGGCTGTATGGTCCTCAGCGGTTCCATCCGGCGCAATGCCAAGGCGCGACTGCTACGCGAAGGTGTGGTCGTCACCGAGAGCACGGTCGCCTCGCTCCGGCGCGAGAAAGATGATGTCACCGAAGTGCGCGAAGGGTATGAGTGCGGCATGACGCTCGCCAACTACTCCGACATCCGGATCAGCGACATCATCGAAACGTACGAGATGCGGGAGAAGCCGCGCTCGTAAGGAGGAGGACATGGCCTCGCCACGTGTGGTCAGGCTGGCCGACCAGATCAAGGTGATCGTGGCGGAGATGCTGGAGCGGCGGATCAAGGATCCACGCTTGGGCTTCGTCACGATCACCGATGTCCGGCTCACCGGTGACAGCCGGGATGCCACGGTGTTCTATACGGTGCTCGGCTCAGACGAAGAGCAAGCCAGTTCGACGGCCGCGTTGCGTTCTGCCACTGGTGTGATCCGTGCTCAGGTTGGCAAGCAGCTGGGCCTGCGGTTTACCCCAACGCTTACCTTCGTCGCGGACGCCGTACCCGAAAATGCCAGACAGATCGACGATCTGCTCGCCCAGGCGCGCTCGACGGACGCTCGCGTCGCCGAGCAGGCCGCCGGCGCGGCGTACGCGGGGGAGGCCGACCCATATAAACGCAATGAAGATTCCGAACCCGCAGAGCGCGACGATGACGAGCCAGCCTGACGTGACGCCGGCTGCGTCGGGTGTGGCGGTGATCGACAAGCCGACGGGCTGGACCTCCCATCAGGTCGTTGCAAAGGTCCGGCGCATCGTGGGTACGCGCAAGGTTGGGCACGCCGGCACCCTGGACCCGATGGCAACAGGTGTGTTGTTGATCGGCATCGGGCGGGCGACCCGTTTGCTCGGACACCTGGCGCTGACCGACAAGGCGTATGCGGCGACGATTCGGCTCGGCTTGGCGACGGTGACCGACGACGCCGAGGGCGAGGTGACCGAAACACCCGGGGCGCGGGGGGTGACTGACGACCAGATTGCAAGCGCTCTGGAAAGGCTGCGCGCGAGCACGACCCAGGTGCCTTCCTCAGTTTCGGCAATCAAGATCAATGGCGTTCGTTCCTACGCAAAAGTGCGGTCTGGTCAGGACGTTGTTCTCGCTCCGCGGCCGGTGATCGTGGATCGACTGGAGGTCGTCGCACGCCGGGATGTCCAACTGCAGGCCATTGCAGTTGTCGATCTCGATGTCGTGGTCGAGTGCTCATCCGGCTGCTACGTTCGGGCATTGGCCCGCGACCTTGGGATCGCTCTCGGTACGGGCGGGCACCTCACTGCGCTACGCCGTACCCGGGTTGGACCGTTCATGCTTGACGAGGCGCAAACCTTTGACGCGGATACCTCAAATCTCACGGTGCTCGACATGGCCGACGTCGCTGGACGCTGCTTCGCCAGTGTCACATTGGATCCCGCGCAGGTGATCCAGGTTCGCAACGGTCGCCAGCTGCCTCAGTTTGATCTTCCGGCCAACCCGACCGCGCTGCTCAGCCCGGAGGGGACGCTGCTCGCGCTCTACCGTCCACGTGCGGGCGGCGGCGCGATAGCTGAGGCCGTGTTCAGTGGATAGTTCAGTGGTTAACTGTCCGCCGTGAAGACAGATCCGGTCGTCGTCATCGGCAACTTTGACGGAGTGCATCGGGGACACGCGGAGTTGCTCCGGATTGCCAAGGCTGCCGAGCCCGGTGTCCCGTTGGTTGCGGTGACCTTCTGGCCGCACCCGATGTCGGTGGTTCGGCCCGATCAGGTGCCGCTGCTGCTCACCAGCTTGGAGCGGCGCAAGGAGCTACTCCGCGCGGCAGGCGTCGATGACGTCGTCGTAGTCCACTTCACCGCTGAGGTCGCAAGTTGGAGCCCAGCGCAGTTTGTCGACGTTGTCATCCGGCCGTTGCATCCGGCGCGGGTCGTGGTGGGGAAGAACTTCCGATTCGGATTCCGAGCCGCAGGCGATGTCTCGACGCTGGCCGAGCTCGGAGCGGGAGAGTTCAAGGTACATGGGGTGGCCTTACTGACCGATGGCACCCAGCCGAGTTCGTCGACTCTGATCCGTCATGCGGTCGCCGAAGGCGATTTCGGTCGGGTCCGAGAGCTGAGCGACAACGTCTTCAGGTTTTCCGGGGTCGTCGTACGCGGGGACCGTCGAGGTCACGAGCTTGGCTTCCCGACTGCCAATGTGCCGGTGCCGCCAGGCCTGGCCGTGCCGGCCGACGGGGTCTATGCGGGCTGGGTCACCAGGCTCGACGGTGATTCGCCGCGCTGGCCCGCTGCCATTTCGGTGGGCACCAACCCGACGTTCGACGGCGTAGAGCGGCGGGTAGAGGCTTACGTGCTGGACCGTGATGACCTCGAGCTTTACGACGTGGAGATCGCCATCGATTTCTATGCGCGATTACGCGGGCAGGTGAAATATGCCGGTCGGGAAGCATTGATCAAGCAGATGCATGCCGATGTCGAGGAAGCGCGGCACCTCTTGCGCGCAGCCTGAGCAGGCCTTCGGCCACCACCTGAGAATTTGGGAGAATTCGCTGCAAAGGTGCCGCGCTGGTAGATTGGGCGCGCCGTTTGACCGGCCGCGGACTTCCAAGAGCTCCCACTCACACCGTGTGAAGGCCCTAAGGGGTAATCCGGGAGCGCCGCGCAACGGGAAACCGAGAGGAGATCAGTGTCGATGGACGCTGCAACCAAGAAGAAAATCATCGACGAATACGCAACGGGCGACGGCGACACGGGTTCTCCCGAGGTTCAGGTAGCCATCCTCACCAAGCGGATCGCGCATCTCACCGAGCATCTCAAAGAGCACAAGCATGACCACCACAGCCGTCGTGGCTTGATGTTGCTCGTCGGCCAACGGCGCCGGCTGCTCAACTACGTCGCCAAGACCGATATCGAGCGCTACCGCTCGCTCATCGAACGCCTCGGGCTCCGTCGCTGACCGCCAGAAGTTTTAGGCACTGCTCGCGCGACAGACGCTCGCAGTGCGCACAACTGAATAACCATCATCACGTTCGAGATCGCATCGAACGCAGACGCTCGACGAGGAGAGACTCGGTCCTCGGTAGTGGTTTTCGGGAGGAGCATGGCGCTCTGGCCCGCGGACCTCGATCGAAGACCGGCCTCCACCAGCTCGGGGGATTGACGCGGGACAAGGTCACCGCGCCACGTCGAGCCTCATCCCGTGTGCGGATGCGATCCACATTCAGGCGTTGGCAACTAGCCAGCGCCACAGAAAGGAATCCCGTGGAGGGACCAGATCTTCAATCCACCGAGGCCGTTATCGACAACGGCAATTTCGGCCGACACATCGTCCGCTTCGAGTCGGGCTTGCTGGCTCAGCAGGCCGGGGGATCGGCGACCGTCTATCTTGACGACGACACTATGGTGCTCTCGGCCACAACCGCCCAGAGCAAGCCGCGGGAGGCCATCGACTTCTTCCCGCTCACCGTGGACGTCGAGGAACGCATGTACGCCGTGGGCCGCATCCCCGGCTCGTTCTTCCGCCGTGAGGGACGCCCTTCCGAGGGCGCGATTCTCACCTGCCGACTTATTGATCGTCCGCTACGCCCGTGCTTCGTCAAGGGCCTGCGCAATGAGGTCCAGGTCATCGTCACAGTCATGGCGCTGAACCCGAACAAGACCTACGACGTGGTTGCCATCAATGCGGCGTCCCTGTCCACCCAGCTCGCCGGCCTGCCGTTTACCGGTCCAGTCGGCGGCGTACGCGTTGCGCTCATTGGTGATCGCTGGATCGGCTTCCCGGACGTCGATCAGCTTGAGAATGCCGCGTTCGAGATGGTCGTGGCCGGCCGGGTCACAGCATCCGGAGATGTGGCCATTGCCATGGTCGAGGCCGAGTCGACGACGCGTACCTGGGATCTGGTGAGGAGCGGCAAGACCGCGCCCACCGAGGAGGTTGTGGCAGCCGGTCTCGAGGCCGCAAAGCCGTTCATCCGCGCATTGTGTGCGGCCCAGACTGAACTGGCGGCCAAATTCGAAAAGCCCGTTGCCGACTTCCCGATCTTTCTCGACTACGCCGACGACGTGTACGAAGTCGTCGCGGAGACGGCGACCGGGGAACTCAGTG
>Ga0207706_10003980_pt1 | contig 14003 bp, 6 predicted proteins | sample KBSC53metaG_FD_184318 | JGI IMG/M metagenome (GOLD analysis project Ga0207706, IMG submission 184318) | Corn rhizosphere microbial communities from Kellogg Biological Station, Michigan, USA - KBS C5-3 metaG (SPAdes) (version 2) | ecosystem: Host-associated > Plants > Roots > Rhizosphere > Soil ... | reverse complement strand
CTCGAGATCCTCGCGATCACGTTCACCGAGAAGGCCGCGGCCGAGATGAAGGAGCGAATCGTCCGCCGCTTCGAGGAACGCGAGGACGTCGCAAACCGTCGTCAGGCGGAGGCGGCCTACATCTCGACGATCCACGGCTTCTGCTCCCGCATCCTCCGCGAGAATCCGCTCGCCGCTCGACTCGACCCATCGTTTCACGTGATCGACGAGCTCACGCAGAACATCTTCCTCGACGAGCAGCTGGAGGCGATGTACCGCGACGACTGGTACGTCGAGCACGACCAGCTCTTCAAAAGCAAACGGTGGGAATCCGATTGGCCGCTGCTGTTCGAGCTGATCGTCGAGGCGGCGTTCCTCCCTGGTGAGTTCGGGACGTTAGGCGAGACGGAGGCCGAATACACGGCCGAGCAGCACTTCGAGACCGCCATGCGGCGGTTCCGCGAGTACTGGGCAGCTCAGTGGACGAATGCGGCCGAGCAGCTTGCCAGGATCGAGCCGTTTGTAACGAGCTGCGTTATCACCGGTGCAAGGGCAGCGGCGCATCAGACGATGTGCGACGTGATCGCTCGGCTGGGCGTATCGTCGGAACCGGATCCGGATCTCGCTCGGCGGTTCGTTGCCAGCACCGGGTTCACTGGTGGGCTGAATGGCCAGGCCGGCGCCGATGAAATCCGCGAGGTGATGCAGACCCTCCGGAAGATGTTCAAAGAGTATTCCGAGCTCGAGGTGTCGGAGATCGAGCGGGTCGAGCGTGAAACCTTCGCACCACTCAAGGTCGGCATCTACGAGCGAGCCGCGTCGCTCCGCACGAGCTACGAGGAGTTCAAGCACCAGCACGGCTTCCTCGACTTCGAGGACATGCAGCGCCGAGCGCTCGAGCTGCTCGCCGACGAGTCAGTGCGTGAGCGCTATGCGCGGCACTTCAAGCACATCCTGCTCGACGAGGCTCAGGACACGAACGACGTGCAGATGCGGATCATCGACCGTCTGCGCGACGGGCGTCAGAGCCTCTTCGCCGTCGGGGACGTGAAGCAGGCTATCTACGGCTTCCGTGGCGCGAACATCGAGATCTTTCAGGGACTCTGCGGCGATGTCATCCCGAGCGCAGCGAGGGAGCGCGATTATCCCGACAGAGGGCTCTCTACCGGGACGACGGCGATCCCTCGCCTGCCGGCTTGGGATGACAGCACTCACCTCACGCTCGCGGACAACTACCGCTCGCGCGCGGGAGTGATCGATTTCGTCAACTCGATTGGCGAGCAGCTTTGGGATGATCGGTCGATCGAGTTCCAGCCGCTCCTTCCAAAGTTCGACTATGAGGCGCACGGCACGGACCCGCGCTCCGAGCTGTGGCTCGTCGAGCAGGTGAAGCTTCCGGATGCCGAGGGCAAACTCAAGCTCGAGAAGGCGGACGACGTTCGCGAGCGGGAAGGGGTGGCGCTCGCGGCGTGGATCCGTGAAACAGTCGAGGGAGACAAGCCGCTCACGATCTACGACCGCGAGAAGCGGACGTATCGACGCGCGAGGTATGGCGACATTGCCATACTGTCCGGAACGCGCACTCCGTTCCCCGCCTACGAGCGCGCCCTCGCCGACCTCGGCATTCCGTTCGTGAAGGACGGCGGGCGCGAGTTCTTCCGCGGACGCGAGGTGCTCGACCTGCTTGCTGCGCTTCGGGTGATCGACAACCCGCTCGACGACATGAGCCTCCTCGCGGCACTGCGCTCGCCGCTCTTCGGGTGGGGCGATCGCGACCTCGTGCGCGTGCGCGTCGCCGCGGGTGAACGGGCCCTATGGTACGGCCTGTCCGCTGTTGTACCTAACGACTCGACGGCATCGCCCGACGCGTACGACCTTCTCTCGCGGCTCCGCCGCCACGCGTTGCTCGTGCCGCCGGTAGAGCTGATCGAGATGATCTGCGACACGACCGCCTATCGCGCCGCGCTGCTGTCGCTTCCTCGCGGCCGAGCGCAGGTGGCGAATATCGACCAGCTGATCGAGTTCGCGCGCACGACGGCCACCCTGGACGGGCCTTCGCTCTCGAGCTTCGTCCATCGCGCGACGCTGGCCGAGCGGTACCTGGGCACGCATCGCGAGGCGCCGCTCAACGTCGCGGGCGACGATGCCGTCGTCATCTCGACGGTGCATGGCGCGAAGGGTCTCGAGTGGCCGATCGTGCTTCTCGCTGGTCTCGATGGTGACCTCGTGCGCGCGAACGCCGCCGCGCGCTATTCCGCGCCCGACGGCGCGCTGATCGTCGGCTTCAAGGTGGACGAGGAAACGACGCTGCGGTCCGCCGGCAACGCCGCCATTGTCGATGCCGCGAAGACTAGGGAAGAGGCCGAGGCTCGCCGTCTTCTGTACGTGGCGATGACACGCGCACGCGAACGGCTGATTTTGACGTCGAGGTTCAAGTACGAGGAATCGAAGTCGACCCGCCCGGGCCTGACGGTGCCGATCAAGTGGCTTGCGTCCGAGATCGCGATCCGACAGTCGGACGTGGAGACGGAGGTTGTCTCCTACCACTCGGCACAGGTGAGCGTGCGGCATCTGACGCCGGATCGTATTGCGCCCATGCGCAACGCGGCCGCGGCGTTGCAGGATGCGCGTCTCGCCGCCGCTCGTCAGGCAGTACGTGATGGGGCTCCCGTCGAATGGGATGCGCCTGGCGAGAGTGACGCCGAAGCGGTGTCGGCGGCGGTGGGTCGAGCGCTGGCCGTCGACGGGCCGGCGTGGGCCAGTCAGACAGCGATCGCGCAGACGACCGTCACGCAACTCGTCTACTTCTTCCGCTGCCCGCTCGTGTATTACTTCGACCTCGTCCTGCAGATGGACGAGAACCCGAGGGGGCGAGGCAAAGCCGGTGCTACGGAGAGGCGGCGGATGACGGCGCTCGATCGCGGCACGCACGTCCACGAACTGTTGGAGCGAGCGGACCTTTCCGCGGCGCCGGACGCGGAGGCGCGGCGGCTCACGAGCCAACTGGCAAAGCGACTCAAGAACCTGGCGCCTGACGAGTCGGCTCGAATCGAGAAGCTCGTCGGCGCTGTCCTCTCTGATCCACTCATGGATCGCGCGCGCGCCGCAACGCTCATCGAGCGCGAATATCCGTTCTACCTCAAGCTCGGCGACACGATGGTGCAGGGCGTGATCGACCTCGTGTTCCGTGACGCCGAGGGCAACGGCGTGGTGGTCGACTACAAGTCGAACGACCTGGCGGCGCCGGGGCGGCTCGCGACGCTCACTGAGCTATATCGTCCGCAGATCGAGCTCTACGCGTTGGCGGCGAAGCAGGCGGGTTTCGTCGAACCTAACGAGGCGACGCTGTACTTTCTCAACGGCCCGACGCCGGTGTCGACGCCGATCGACGAGCGGCGGCTCGAGGCGGTGGAGTCACAGGCTGACGACGCGCTGGCCCGCATCGGGCGCTCGGCGTGGGATACGGAGCCTGGAGAGAAGTGTCGCGGGTGTGGCTACCGGAAGCGTGGCTACTGCGAGGTCGGAAAACGGTTCGTGGAATAGGTGTCATCCTTCGCGTGACGGCTCAGGATGACTTCAGATCTCGTACTCGACCTCGTCAGGCTCGCCAACGGCGGGCAAGTCGACTCGCCGGTAGATCTCGTCGAGCGTGAGATCAATGTCGACGCATGGGACGGGAACACGCCCGTCACCGACGATCTCTTCTCGCTGCCAGGCGGCATCCGGCCCAGCGCGCGAATGCCGCTCGACGCGACGCCGACGATGGTCGACGATCAGATACGCTCGGAGCGTGGGGACCTGCTTGTACGCCGTGAGCTTCTCGCCCCGGTCGGTCCTGGCTGTACTCGGCGATGTGACCTCGACTACCACACACGGCTCGCGGGCCGTGACGTCGAGCTCGTTCATGGGCAAGCAGATGACCAACACGTCCGGGTAGTAGTAGACGTCATGAGCAACTTGAAGCCTCATGTCGTTCAGAACGACCCGACACGGACCTTCCCCAGCCGCCGCGAGCAGCCGAGCTCCGATGTTGAGCGCGATGGTGCTGTGGCGGAAGGTCGCGCCCGACATCGCGTAGAGCTCGCCCGACACGTACTCGTGGCGGGCCTGCGAGCCTTCCTCGAATCGGAAGTACTCCTCGACGGTCATGGTTCGGAGCAGCGACGTCTCCCGCATACCTCCACGCTACGCTCGGCCGCGCGGGGTTCGCAACCGAACGAGCGCCGAGGGGGTGGCGGTCGAGCGCTCCTGACTTGTCAGGGAGGCGTGGTATGTTGAGTGCGCCGGACTGACCACCACCGCATCGCTTTCACCATGACCCAACGCGACCCTCTGGAAGACGACGACCTCGGCGACCTCGCCCCGGAGCGTCGGCTGACAACGAGTGAGCAGAAGCTTCAGCGGTGGGTGGACCTTCTCGCTGCGCTGCTGATCCGTCACCGTCACGCACCGTTCGACGAGCTGGCGAAGGACGTTCCCGCGTACGACCTCGCGAATGGTCAGAGAGAAAGCGTCCTGCGCACGTTCGAGCGCGACAAGGACGAGCTCCGGCGCTTCGGCGTGCCCATCGACACGGTGAAGGACGCGGACGGGAACACGTTAGGGTACCGGCTCGAGCGCAAGGCGTTCTATCTGCCGTATCTCATGCTGGCGGGTCAGGAGCGCGCTGCGCACGCGCCGAGGAAGGTCGATCACGAGGGCTATCGCTCGCTCGAGACGCTCGCCTTCGAGCCCGATGAGCTCGACGCGATCATCGAGGCTGCCGCCCGAGTGCGCGCGTTAGGCGACCCGATCCTTGCCGGCGAGGCGGAAGCGGCGATCCGAAAGCTGGCCCTCGACCTGCCGCTCGGGGCGGTGCTTGACGATGCCGTGGCGGTCGAGGCGCTGCGAGCCCCACTCGCGAGGCGAATGCAGCGGATGAAGCCGACGATCGTTCCGCCGCGCCGCGTCCCTGACGCGACTGTCTTCGACCGACTGAGCGATGCGTTGGCTCGCCGCAAGGTCGTCACGTTCGACTACTTCAGCATGGAGCGCGACGAGCGATCCCGTCGAGAGGTCGAGCCATACGGTTTGTTCTTCGTGAGCGCGCATTGGTACGTGGCCGGTCGGGATGTCCGTCAGGACGCATTGCGCAACTTCCGTCTGAGTCGCGTGTCGCGCGTCGAGGTCAACACGAAGAAGTCCCAGACGCACGACTATGAGCTCCCATCGGATTTCTCGCTTCGCGAGCACGCGAAGGCGCGCGAGCCGTGGGAGATCGGCGACGGGGACGCGACGCCGGCGATCGTCGAGTTCATCGCGACCACCGGTGCGACGCGTGCCGCGCTCGCGCTCGGCCGTCCGGTCGAGGGTAGCAGTAGCCGCCGCCAGTTCGATGTGCGTCGCCTGGACTCGTTCGCGCGGTGGGTGCTGTCGTTCGGCGGTGACGCGCGGCCGATCGATCCGCCAGAGCTTCGCAGCGAGTGTGAGCGGATCGCCGCCGAGACGCTGGCGCGTTATGCGGGAGTCGTTCGACCTAACAACAGTGGTACGGTATCATGAGCGAGACCGCGGCCGCGCGTCTGCGCCGAATCCTGCTCCTCATCCCGCGTCTTGGCGACGGGAAAGACCACGACATCGCCGAGCTCGCGCGCGACGTCGGCACCGATCGGGAGACGCTGGTGCGCGACATAGAGACGCTCGTCACGCGTGCCGACGACCCGGGCGGTTTCGTGCCGGGCGTGAGCGTGTACTACACCGGAAAGAACGTGTCGCTCAACAGCAATCGGTTCCTGCGACCCATGCGCCTGACGTCATCGGAGCTCGGTGCTCTGGAGCTCGGCCTCGCGATGCTGAGGGCCGAACGTCCGCCTGACGAGCGCAAGGCGATCAACAGTGCGCTCGAACGCCTGCGCAAGGCGATGGTCACGATGCCGTCGGACGCGGTGGCCGCCGGGCAGCGGGAGGCATCGCTGCCGGCGTCAGGTGATCCGGCGACGCTCGCGGCGGTGAAGCGCGGACTGTCGGAGCGGCGGAAGCTGCGGATTCGCTATCACAGCGGCTCGAAGGCCGAGGCGTCGGACCGGACGGTGCGGCCGTACGCGCTCGTCGTCGCCTCCGGTCACTGGTATCTGCTCGCGCACTGCGAGTCGAAGGGCGACGTCGTCTCGTTTCGGCTCGATCGGATGGAGGGCGTCGAGCAACTCGACGACGAATACATCATCCCGACGACGTTCTCGGTCGATGAGCATCTGAACGATCGGAAGGTGCTTCGCACGGGCGCGCCCGCGAAGATGCGCGTGCGCTATTCACCGCGGATCGCGCGATGGATCGCCGAACGTGAGGGCGTGCAGCCGGACGCGGATGGGTCGCTTACTCTCGACCACCCGCTGCTCGACGTGCAGTGGGGAGTGCGCCACGTGCTGCAGTATGGGCCGGACGCGGAGGTGCTCGAGCCCAGCGATGTACGAGAGGAGGTCGCTAGGCGCGTCGCCGCGCTCGTCCCTTGATTGGGTATTTCCAACAACCCGGGGCGGCTACGTCGACAAGGAAGAGTCCGACAGGATGCTCGCGCGCCATCAGCGCCGACTCTGCCGTATGTTGTGTGCACATTCGCTCGATAAACCTGTCTAACGTCCCCAATTGGCTGGCCTGGTCCACGGGCCTAACGTGGCCTTATGTTCGCCGCACCGTTTGCCGTCAGTCTGTAGAGCCGCATGCGAGCAACGCATCTCAACCGCTTTGAACAGAGCCTGCTCAGCCTGCTCGTGCTTGCAGGAGTGGTGTGTGTCCCCAGCATAGCTGCCGCACAGAGCTCGGCAGGGCCGTGCGCGGACAAGGATTTCCCGGCGCCGAAACTATGTCAGCGTGCTCGTCTCGATACACTCCATGCGTCGTACTTGCTATTGGTGGACGAAAGCGGATCGATGAAGCCGCTCTGGCCGGCAGTCCGGCAAGCGCTTGGAGAGTTCTCGGCAGCGGTTCCTGACGGAGACGATCTGGAAGTCCGCCTTTTCGCTGATTGTCCGCATACCCTGATTCCACCCACGCCAGCGTCAGACCGAACCAGGACCGCGTGGCAGCAGCAGATCAACGGGCTCGGAGCGCCGAGCGGCAAGAATACGAACCTCGGCTGTGCAGCCGAAGCGGTCATCGAACAACTGCGATCGGCGCCGGCCGAGCGCCTTCAGTTCGTGTTCATTCTGACCGACGGTCAGCATGAACCAGGCGCTGGGGAAGCAGCACGTAAATATCCACAGACGTGGGGAGGTAACTGGCCGTCGCTCGCCCCCGAAGGGGAGACGGTTCTCCGAGGGCGGCCTGTTGCCGTGACGTTGCTTCGGTTGAACAACGATGCCGATCGAACGTTTCTCTCGCGCGTATTCCCGGAGTTGGTTGTCACCGACGCAATCGGGCCCGACGCGCTCCGATCATGGTTCGCCAACGCCCGTCGCCGAGTCTCGGTCAGCAAACTGCGGCTGCTGGTCGATCGCGAGCTGAAACGTCCTGCGTGGGTCATAACGGGCAATGAAGAAATCGCAGCGCAGGCGGGCCGAAGCAACGTGCATGACGTTGGAGTTCGGCCAGCGCGATCGATCGTGACCACCACACTCGCTACTCCCGGGCCATTCCCAATGCCAGGAGGACTGGGAGGAAGTATCGCGTTCCCTGCGCCGCTTCCGTCTGATTCGGTAGCGCGCACAGAGGTCCGGATCACCGGTGGCGATTGCGCCTGGTGGCGGCCGCCGGGTAGCTGTGGCCGCGCCGCCCGCGGCGATGTGAACCTAACGACAAGACTCGAGCCGGCTGATGAGCTGACGCGGATCGGCATAGATCCGGGAAGCAGGCCGGATTCGGCACGGGTAGATCTGGCGATCGCGAATGGTGGTGCCCTTCCATGGTATCTCTACTACCCAGGTGTGGCTGTCCTAGTCGTGCTTCTTGCCGCCGCGTCGATACGCGCCAAGTGGGCGACGCACCAGCCCTATCTCACCGGACGAGTCCTGGTCCGGCTCGGCGGTGGAGACGCTGACATCGCATCGGTCGAGCCGCAAGTCGTGAACTTCGCCCACTCGCGCCAGCGCTCGTACAGCATCACAGATCCTCAGGGTCACGAGGTCATTCGCCTGGAAGCAAGGAACGAACGTGGACATACGAGGCTCTACGCTTCGCCAGGAGCCGAGCCAGTGCGTGTGGGAGGCAAGCGGCTGGCGACCACACAACAGGTCACCAGAACGACCCGCTTCGAGACCGACAGAGGCGACGTTCAGTACTTCACGAGCTAATCCTGCGGACAGTTCATGACGACCACCGTACAACCTGCCCTCATCATCGGGCTTGGCGGCTCTGGGATAGACGTGGTACGCCGGTTCAAACGGCGATTCCGGATGATGTACCCGACGACACCGTACGTACGATTCCTCGGCATCGACACCGCTCCCCAAACGCCGGAACGGGAGCACCTTCCGCAACTGAGCGACGACGAGTTCGTTCGCACGTCCGATTTCCGGATGGACTTCTATACGAGTCCGGGATACATCGACCAGCACCCGAGCATCCGCGGATGGTGGAAGGGATACGACGGACTGCCGTCGCGGTTCATCAATGCTGGTGCCGGAATGAAGCGTCCGATTGGACGCCTGGCGCTTTTTGTCAATTACGCATCGGTCGTTAGGCGAATCAACGAGCAGCTCCGGGAGATTTTCTCGAGCGAGGTGTTCTTCGCGTTACCCGAGGAGTATCGCAAGGCGGTGAACGTATACATCGTCTCGTCGACGTGCGGCGGCACAGGGACGGGGATGTTTCTGGACCTCGCGTACATCTCTCGGCATGTCGTCGCGAACCAGTTCGGGAAGGAGCCGTGGGTCCGCGCGTTGTTGCTGCTCCCATCCGTTTTTCTGGGCACCGGCCAGGTTGCCGACCAGAACGCGCAGAACCTCCGGGCGAACGCGTTCGGAGCGCTTACGGAGTTGGACTATGCGATGTCGAAGGATGCGAGCCTGAGACCCATTCAGTACCCGGAGGGGCCGCTCGTTTCTCGCGCGGAGGAGCCATTCAAGAGCTGCTACTTTGTCGGGAACCAGGCCGCGGCCGGCGCCGTCTTCAATGATTTCGAGGACCTGCAAGAGCGCTGTGCCGTTCACATCCAGATCGAGCTCGCAAGTCCGTTGACGCAACAGGGTGCAGCGTCGATGGACAACGTCCTCCAGCAAATCGCCGTAAAGCCCGATGCCCAGGGGCGGCGGCGGCTCTACTCGTCATTCAACGGTGACTGGCTGGAGCTTCCCAGTGCCCGGATACTCGCGCGTTGGACGAAGCGCCTGGCTCTTCGGACGCTGGACCGTCTCCGCCAACCGGCCAGGCCGGCGCAGGGCGGCCCCGCCGCCGCCGCCTTCGCCGAGTTGAAAAACGCGCCTGGATACGGCGCGCTTCGAAATCTCTTCACCGCGCATGGTGTCAACTCGTACTTGCCGCGGGTCGAAGCATTCCTCGATGCGTTCATGGACATCCCGGCCAACGGTCAATCGCCTGAGCAGTTGCTCCAACGTGCCAACACGCTGCATGCCGAGGCGATTCGCCAGATCAACGGCAACAGTCGACTGCCGGAGGCCGCACGATCGGCAACGGATGACATCCTCCCGGAAATCGAACAGGCTACCAGGAGACTGGTAGCCGAGGCTTCGCTTGCGGATGCCAGACAGTTCGTGTCCCAGGTTCGCGATGAGCTGTCGGGATGGCTCGCGAAAGCACAGAACGAAATCGCTGGCGCCTCTTCCGATACATGGCTCATCGACTTCGCCCAGAACGTTCAGTCGCACAGGAAGGGCATTCTCGATCGACAGGAGAAATTTGCGGGAGAACAGCGTCAGCTCGTGATCGATGGCGCGGAAGCGGCACGCAGTGCATGGGCCCGCGCGGTGAAGGCGCGACTCGCGGAGTCCACACAGAGTCGGTTGCCGGCAATTCTGGTCGCTCTCGAAGGAATGCGTGAGCGGCTGCAACAAGCGACGATCGCGCTGGAAGCTGCCGTCGCGATCATCAATCGTCGAAGGGAACCAGAGCTTGCCCCGGGCGTTGGCGTTCGCTCGGTGAGCGATAGCGACATCGACGCAGCATTCGAGGCTGCAGGCCGACCTGAGAAACTCGACGAGGCCGTGGAAGCCCGACTCGGGTCGCTGCTCGAGGACACGGAGATTTGGCCCGAGACCGTTGCCGAGCACGTGGCGGATGTCGCCAATCAAGCAGTTCTCCAGGTGGCACCCGTGTATCTCCAGACCCTATCGATTCCGGCCGAGGAGATTGCAAAACGCGTCGACCATTCTTCGCCGCTCGCTGTGCATACGCCTGACTGGACCTCGCAGCCCTATGCGCGCGACGTTGAACGCCTGTGGTTGATCGGGCTACCGGCAAGCATGCGGGAGCAGACTACCCAGGTGAAAACTCGCCTGTCTCCGGCGAACCGCCAGTACGCGCAGATCCTTCCGCATAACGACGAGGATCGCGTTGTCATAACGATTCAGGAGCATGGCTTTCCACTGTATTCGCTCCAGGAGATTGCTGACTGCAAGCGTGGGTACGACGGGGCTACCAACGACCAGAAGCAATTGTGTTTCGTGCAGCCCGAGCGAGAGATCCGCCACTGGGACTTCATGCCGGCGGCCCCGCACGAGGCCCATCAGTGGTTTGCCCTTGCATTGGCGACGGGGAAAATTCGTCGAGCAGGCCAGAGCTACATGTACAACGCCGGCAAACCCACGTCGGTCGACGTCACGTTAGGAGCCGACCCGGATCCAGTTTCGGCCCGACAAGCCGCACGCGATGCCTTTTTTGCCAGCGGCCACACATCAGAGATGAAGCTCCTGATCAACTCGCGCCTCGAAGCAGAAGGCAATAGCAATCTGTACCGGGAGCTCGACGCGTGGGTGCGCGAGCAGGAGTCGGTTCGTTCGAATCCCAATTATCCTGCTGACTTCGTACGGGAGATCGAAGTCGTGCGGAGCTACATGAAGAGTATCCCGCCATACTGAGAGCGAGTCGACTGTCTTGCGTCATCCACGAACGCTGCGCCGAGTCGTGCTCGTTGCGTATGGCGAGCCTGGCGCGGAATGGCTGCGCGCGGCCGCAGGGAGTATGCGACACCATCCGCTTTTGCAGCAGCTTCTCGACGCGAGCGTGGTCCAACTCTGGGTCGTAGGGGCGGAACGGCCGGCCGAACATCCGGCGCTGCTCCGGTATGTCGCCGCGGACCCTCAGCCGCCACGCCTGCGCGGAATGTTGGAGGAGGGGGCACGAGCGCAAAACAGGGCGCAATTCGCCGCCATTGAAATGCACTCGATTCTCGTTCTCGACCGCTGGTCCTTGTTCGACAAACCAACGGCGCACAGAACATCACTTCGAAAGGCGCTCGACACGGCGTGCCGAACAAGCTGCCACGAGGCCGGCGCTCCGGAATTCGACTACGAATGGATCTCACTTGCCGACACCACGCGTCCGGCCACCAATCCTGACGATGATACGGTCCAGGTCGTGCGTCATCTTCTCCTGGACGACTCATTCCCCGATCGGGTGCTCCTCATCGATCGAAAGGATGCGGGAAACGCCGTCATAGAGCGACCGCTCGCGGATACTTCTTTTTTGCAGGTGGCGACGGCGATACTCACCAGCGACGCAGCGTTTCCGACAGCGAACACGGAGCAGTCCGGCGCGTTTGGGGGTGATTCGCCGCTGCGTGCTGTCATTCCCATCTCGCTCGTCAACCTTCACCACTCGGACCGGCGCATCAAAGACTCCGTTGGAGAACGCCTGTGGGACCGGCTCACTTCCGCTTCTGCTCCGCCCGAGACGCTCCGATGGGATGAGCGCATTCCGAAGCTCGATTCGCTGCCGGACGTAGAAGCTGACGAAATGGCTCGCGGGATCTTCTCCGGTCGTGCCGCGCGTGACCGGCGAAGGTCGAGTGTGACAGAGCTAATGCGAGTTGTTCTTGCGAGCAGGTCACGGGATACCGGGGTGATTGGCCAGATCGATCGGGCACGAACGGCTGCTCGACGGTTGTTCCCGGCTTCGGCGCAGCCATCGTCAGTATCGACAGCCGCGATTCTCGCACCGATAGCGACGTCCACGCTGGACCAGGCCAGTGTGACTGCTGCGGCGAGTCTCATCGCGTTAGGCGCAGTCGCGGCAACCGCCATCGTTTGGTGGAGAAAGCGACCAGGCCACGCCTCGGTCGATACAGCTCGACCCGCCCCTTCTGCTTCCGCGCTCGGGGAACACCGGCCGGAAGCGAGGATGCAGTGGGAGCAGCTTTGCACCCGAATCGATGCAATCGTGTCGGAATGGCAACGTCAGTTTCGACTGAGCGCCACGTCGCCCGGCCCGCCCGAGCGAACGCTCGTTTGGGAACGAGACTCCGCAACCCCATACGACTGGCGACTCGCAGCCGACCCTATTGCACGTGATGATTTACGCCCCCTGGGTGAACACGAGTACCAGGAGCTGGCACGCCTGTGCGCCCAGTTCCTCGAGAACGAGACACCCGTCGCAGAGCTGCTGCGCGCTTCGCTGGACCGGATCGCGAATGAACAGCTTGACCGTGCACCGACGCTCCGTTCCGCAGTGATCCAGGCCGCGATAACCACCGCCGACACCACAGCGATTACACGGTCACTGGATCCAGCCAGGACGCCACTGATGGTTTACGCAGCCCCGAGCACAGTGTCGGAAGTACTGTGGATCTTCGATCCGACCGTGATCGACTGTGAACAGCTCAAACGACTGGAGCCTGCTTCCACGAGGGCGATCGTCCGTTGCATGACGCAGGATGATCCGAGCCGATCGACTCGCCTGGCGTTCGGTAATCCAATTCAGTGGCGCTCGGTTCTTTCACTCGCGCCGCTTGCACTATGACCAGGGAGAGGGACGGACGGCGGTTTCCCACGGCCTGGGTGATGTTGGCTTTCGGCCTGGGTGCGTTCGCAGCGGCCGTCGTGTTCATGTGGTCGCTGCTGCTTCCAAGAAGCGGCACAACGGTGGTGTGGGGCGTGTGGGGCTTGTCCATTGCCCTCTTCGTGATCGGAACCGGCTTCGCGGTCCATGACGCCTCGTGGCTGACCCGGCAGCGGAGCGGATTCAACGTTCTCAAACCGGGAACGATCAATGGAAGCCTGCCGGCACTCAAGGGTCTCGTCGCATCGCTTCGTGAGGTAGCCGACGACACGCTGCTCACGGAACGTGCACAGCGCATCGTCGACTTCGCAGACCGGAACGGCGGCGCTGCGGAAGGGCTTCGAGCAACCCTCCGGACCCGCGCCGCCGGACAGACAGCGTCCGTCGGCGCGGTTAGCCGCTTCATTGGGTCGCTGCTTCTCCTGCTTGCTGTAATCGGCACCTTCGCCGGGATGAAGACCGCGCTGCCGGCGCTTTCAGAGGCAGTTCGATTCCCGGGATCGCCAGCGCCTTCGCGCCCCACCACCGCGACCGGTGAAGCGATCGACCGCGCCAATATCCGAGACGCGTTGAGCGGTGTCGCGGATGCGTTCGGGGCGAATTTCCTCGCGCTCATCGGGGCCTTCTCTCTTGCCGTAATGAGCTTCGGTGCGACGGTCGATCGACGAAGACTCCTGGTAGACCTCGACCGCGTGTCGGACGAAGACCTGTTCTCCGTTATCGTGTCGGGCACGGACGCGCAGGCATTCGAGCTTCTACTCGGGAATCTCCGGGAGGGCATACACGAAATCGCTACTGTTGGCGAGGGACTGGGCGATCTTCGCGGCGCTATCGCCAATTTCCAGTCCACCCTTGGCCACGCAATCGAGTCGCTCGAGACATCCCTCACGGGCCAGTTTCAGCAGCGGTTGCTCAGTGTTCATTCGGACATGGCCAAGAAAGTCGAGAGTGTTGTCGTCGACGTTGCCAAAATTTCCGGAGCGATGGCGGCGACGTCTGTGGCCTACGAAGGGCTCGTTCAGGAAATCAAGCAGCGGGAAAACGAGCTGACGACGTCGGCGGCAGACATCAAGGTAGAAGCGATCAACCTGGTGAAGAGA
>Ga0207706_10003978_pt1 | contig 14004 bp, 16 predicted proteins | sample KBSC53metaG_FD_184318 | JGI IMG/M metagenome (GOLD analysis project Ga0207706, IMG submission 184318) | Corn rhizosphere microbial communities from Kellogg Biological Station, Michigan, USA - KBS C5-3 metaG (SPAdes) (version 2) | ecosystem: Host-associated > Plants > Roots > Rhizosphere > Soil ... | reverse complement strand
ATGTTTTCCATGACATGTCGGCGGGCGCGGTTCCGCGACCCTTCCGGCAGGAGAGCCAGAGGAGGCGCTTCAAATGAGGAAGATCACCTTTGCCACCGTGGTGTCGAGTGCGCTCGCGGCGCTCGCCATTGGACTCGCAGGGCCCGCCTTGGCGGACGACGCGGGCGGTTCGGTTGCGCTGGCGCCCGGCGGCCCTGTCGCCGTGTACCCGATAACGCCCAACGCCGGAGGGGCGAATCCGTACACGCCCTACGGCGTCGACCCGTACGTCCCTTACGGCGTGTGGGCCCCGCACTGAACAACTACAAATTCAGCAAGACAGGCCGCCCGGCGTTTTTGTCGGGCGGCATCTTTTTGGGCTGTTCACCAGAGGTCGGCCATCTCGGTGAGCGCGTCTTCGGCGGCCGCCGGTGGTGGGCCGGCGCGAGGAGGCGACGACGACCGTTGGCCCGGCGGCATAGACGTACCCCCTCGACGGTCAGCGGAATGTTGAAGTTCGTCACGGCGTGTCCGGCACGTTGTTCGGTGTGGCCGGCAGCCCGACTCCGTCGCGAGACTTCGCGGACAAGTTCTTTTAGATATTCGTGCACGAATGCATCGCGCTGCTTGTTTTCGGTTCGCCCGCAAGCACTCTGCGCATCGGGTTCCCGTTCCCGGATTCGCGTGGCGTAAGGCACAATTGACTCACTCTAGGGACGGTTTCGGTGATGGGCTGCGCAAGGCATTCGATGTGGAGCTTGGAAGATTCTTGGCGTTGCGCGGTTGGGTGCGTCGCCGCGCTGGCATTGCTGACTGCGTGTGGTTCGAGCAGTTCGGACGCGCCGGCGAAGAGCGGCGCTGCGACGGCCTCCGCGCGTGCCCCCGTCGCCACCACGGCGGCCGTCGCCGCTCCCTCCACTGCGCAAGGCCCGCAGACGCAGAAGTGGATCGAGCTCCAAGCCGGCGATTGTCTCGCCGACCCGCCCCCTAGCGATCCCAGCGTTGTCACCGTGTCCGTCGTCGACTGCGCGATTCCGCACGCGGCGGAGGTCTACCTGCGCGCGGACGTCGCCGTCGATGCCGCCATCGCAGACGTCGCCGACCAACAGTGTGATGCGGGATTTTCCCAGTACACGGGGCAACCCGTCGGCGGCGGTCCGTTGGGGGTGACGTACCTGATCGACTCCAATCAAGACCGGACGTCGGCCGATCCCCTGCCGAGCACCGTCATCTGCCTGATTCAGGCGTCCAACGGTGGGCCGCTGACGGGATCCGCACGCCGCTGATGCGGCTACATCGAGACAGACTGTGGCACAACGCCATTCGAGGGCGGAGGTGGCGGTGGCGGCACCTGGAGGCACAACCCGGTGTGGTCGTAGTCGAAGTACCGGCCCGGCAGGCAGAACGGGGCGCACCCGTTGGTGACTCCGGTTTCACCGGGTGCGCACGCCGTGTTGACCGCCGTCGGGGCAATAACCGAGGGTGCCACCGCTGCCGCGGAGAGCGCGGCGATCACAAGCCGTCGCATCGGCTCAGTCTAGGTGTGACGCCAGATCGCCTATCCGTAATCTGGGTGAAGTGAGCATTGCATCGGATGCCGCCGTCGTCCTTGACGACAGGTTCTCCCGCGAGCTGCCGGAGATGGCTGTGCGCTGGCAGGCCGAGGTGCCTTCCGACCCACGGCTACTGGTGCTCAACGAGCGGTTGGCCGCCGACCTGGGTCTGGACGCGGCCTGGCTGGGGGTCCCGGACGGATTGCGGTTCTTGGTGGGCGTCTCGGTGCCCGACGGTGCCACGCCTGTGGCGCAGGCCTACGCCGGACACCAGTTCGGCGGGTTCGTCCCCCGGCTGGGCGACGGACGCGCACTGCTGCTCGGCGAGATCGTCGGTGCGGACGGGACCGTTCGTGACCTTCACCTGAAGGGTTCGGGCGCCACGCCGTTCGCGCGGGGCGGCGACGGTCTGGCCGCGGTCGGCCCGATGCTGCGTGAGTACGTCGTCAGCGAGGCAATGCACGCGCTGGGCATCCCCACCACCAGGTCCCTCGCCGTCGTGGCCACGGGTCGCCAGGTTCACCGGGACACGCTGCTGCCGGGAGCCGTGCTCGCGCGGGTGGCGAGCAGCCACCTGCGGGTGGGCAGCTTTCAATACGCGGCAACCAGCGGCGACATCGATTTGGTGCGGCGTCTCGCCGACCACGCAATCGCCCGGCACTATCCGGCTGCCGCCGCGGCGGAGAATCCGTACCGCGCGCTGTTCGAGGCCGTCGTCGCCGCCCAGGCGTCGCTGGTGGCGCAGTGGATGCTGGTCGGGTTCGTGCACGGGGTGATGAACACCGACAACATGACGATCTCCGGCGAGACCATCGACTACGGGCCGTGCGCCTTCATGGAGGCCTACGACCCGGCGACAGTGTTCAGCTCGATCGATGCCTGGGGGCGATACGCCTATGGGGACCAGCCTGCGGTGGCGGCGTGGAACCTTGCCCGCTTCGCCGAGACATTGCTTCCGCTCTTCTCCGACGATCTCGACCGAGCGCTCGCCCTCGCGCAGGAGTCACTCGACGGTTTCCGTCGGCGCTACGCCTCCGCATCACTGGCCGGTATGCGGGCGAAGCTCGGACTGCGCGACGCGGACGACGACATTGCGACGCCGTTGATCTCGGAGCTCCTCGATCAGCTCGCGCAGAGCCGTGTCGACCACACGTCGTTCTACCGCCTTCTTGGCCGAGCGGCGAGCGGCGACGCCGAGCCGGCGCGCGGACTGTTCGTCGACCTTGCCGCGTTCGACGGTTGGTTGGCCCGCTGGCGGGCACTTGCTCCGGACGCGGACACGATGGACCGGGTCAATCCCGTGTACATCCCGCGAAACCATCTGGTCGAAGAGGCGCTCGCCGCTGCGACCGACGGCGATCTCGATCCGCTCTCGCGGCTGCTTGCGGCCGTGACCGCGCCCTATGACGAACGGCCTGGCTTCGAGCGCTACGCCGAACCGGCGCCGGAGGATTTCGGCGCTTACCGAACGTTCTGCGGCACCTGACTCTGCGCCGCACCGCCGAGCGCTGCGCTCAGTAGTGGTAGGTGTCCGACGGGGCAGGCATGTGAACGGGCTCGTCGTCGAAGTGGGACACTTCGATTCCGTAGGAGCGAGCCAGCTCCAGGATCTTGGTGGCCCGTGCGATACGCGGCAGGTCCGACCCATTGCGGATTTCGCCGCCGTCGCGCTCGAACTCCGCGAAAAACTCTTTCGCCCAGGCGATTTCGTCCTGCGACGGGGACAGCCCTTCGTTCACGACGGAACACTGGTCGGGGTTGAGACAGATCTTGCCTGTCATCCCGAACTCGACGGAAACGGCGGTGGCTTCGATCAGCTTGAGCGCGTTGGAGCCGATGGTCGGCCCGTCGATCGCGCTCGGCAGATGGGCCGCCTTGGCAGCGATGGTGAAGCGGGAGCGCGCGTAAGCGAGGGTAGCGGGGTCTTCCCCGAAGCCGGTGTCGCGGCGGAAATCGCCGATACCGAAGGCGAGCCGAAATGTCCCTTTGGCCGCGGCGATCTCGGTGATGCGTTCCAGACCCCTGGCCGTTTCCACGAGCGCGACGATCGGGACGTTGGGCAATCGTTTGGCGGTCTCGGTGACGTGGTCGACCGATTCGACCATCGCCAGCATCACGCCACCGATGGACGTTCCCGCCAGTGTCTTCAGGTCGTCGGCCCACCAGCGGGTGCCGAAGCCGTTGACGCGCACCCAGTCGGAGTTTCCGGCGCCGAGCCAGGCCACGACGTTGTCGCGGGCGCCTTCCTTGTCCTTGGGCGCGACCGCATCCTCGATGTCCAGGACGACGATGTCCGCGCGAGAGTGTGCGGCGGCCTGAAACCGGTCGGCCTGCCCGCCGTTGACCAACAGCCAACTCCGGGCGAGTACCGGATCGATGCGCGACCCGACGTCGGCCGGATCGGGCGCGTTGGTGGTGGCCTGTTCGGACATGGAGTTCTCTGCCGTCTCTTCGTGGTGTGTGTTCTGCTGCCTAAACGGTAGCGACATGGTCAAACCGGTACCGCGGGTGGTAAACCTCGGGCATGGCCGAGCGCGTCACGTTTCTCAGCTCAACGGGACCGGCTCTGGCGGGAATCATCGACCGGCCTGCCGGGGAGCCACGCGGCTGGGGCGTCTTCTCGCACGGATTCACGCTTGGCAAGGACTCGCCTGCCGCCGCTCGCATCTGCAAGCAGCTCGCCCTGGACGGCATCGGCATGTTGCGCTTCGATGCGCTCGGATTGGGTGACTCGGAGGGCGACTGGGGCGATGGTTCGTTCACCGTCAAGGTCAATGACGTCATCCGGGCATGCGAGTTCATGGCCGAACAAAACACAACCGCCGACATCCTCGTCGGACATTCGTTCGGGGGTGCGGCAGTGATCGCCGCGGCCAGGCAGTCTCCCGGCGTGCGGGCGGTCGCCACGGTCGGGGCACCGATGGACCCCGCACATGCAGAGCATCAGTACGACGCCGTGGTCGACCGCGTGCTGTCCGAAGGCAGCGCCCAGTGGATGGTCGGCGGGCGGACGCTCACGCTCAAACGGGCATTCGTCGAGGATGTCCGCGCGGCCGCCCTCCACGAGAAGATCCGCGGCCTGCGGTTGCCACTGCTGATCCTGCACTCGCCGACCGACAACACCGTCGGCATCGCGAACGCGAGCGAGATCTTCCGCACTGCGCGTCACCCGCGAAGCTTCGTTTCCCTCGAGGGTTCCGACCATCTACTCACCGGCCCCGGGCAGGCGCGCCGCGCCGGTCGGATCATCGGCGCGTGGGCGGACGCGTATCTCGACGCCGAATAACCAGAATCACATCGGTAGCACATAGGTAGGTGGTTTTGTCGAGTGCGCGGCGGGTATACGCCGCGTGGTCTGCCGTGCAAGCATCGTGGCCTGCACCGCATCAGTAATCCATGGCACGATGAGGTCGAAATGAGCGTCATCAGTAGGTTTTTCGGCGTTGCGGCAGTGGCGACTTCGGCGCTGCTGGGCAGTGTCATCAACATTCCCGGCGCGTCCGCTGATCCATGCCCCGACGTCGAGGTGGTATTCGCACGCGGCACGTTCGAGCCACCTGGTGTCGGCGACACCGGACAGGCGTTCGTCGATGCGCTGCGCGCGCAGCTCGGCGGCAAATCGGTCGACGTGTATCCGGTCAATTACCCGGCGTCGCTGGATTTCGCGACCGCCGCTGACGGTGTGATCGACGCGAGCAACAAGATTCGCGACATATCCACCAGCTGCCCGAACACCCAGATGGTCCTTGGCGGATACTCCCAAGGGGCGGCCGTGGTCGCATACACCACCGAAGACGCAGTACCCAACGGCTTCGCCCTTCCAGCCGGCATCACCGGCCCGATGCCGGCAGAAGTGGCGAAGCACGTCGCCGCGGTCACTCTCTTCGGGAAGCCGTCCAGCGGGTTCTTACAGCAGATCTACACCGGAGCGCCGCCGATCACGGTCGGCCAGCTCTATACGGCAAAGACCACGGACATGTGCATACCCGAAGACCCGATCTGCTCGCCGAGCGGCAACGACAACGGTGCGCACACCCTCTATGCGGTGAACGGGATGGCGGTTCAGGCCGCCGACTTCGCTGCCCGTCGGGTCTTGTCGAACGGGACGGCCACACAGCCCTAATCGAATATCTCCTGACATCCGAGTGTTGTCCCGCCATGAATGGAGGATGCGATGGACACCTGGGATGCGATTCGCGCGCGTCGAAACGTCAGGAGCTATCGGCCGGACCCGGTGCCGGACAGCGATCTGCAGCGGATTGCCGAGGCGGGCTGGCGATCACCATCGGCGTCGAACCGCCAGCCATGGGATTTCGTGATCGTCACCGATCCGGAGCGGTTGCAGGCGCTGTCCACGGTGTGGCAGGGCGCGCGGCATATCGCGTCGGCTCCTGCGGCGATTGCGCTGGTTGCCCCGGTGCCGCCCGATGAGCGAAGGAAGCTGCTCGACCAGTACGACCTGGGGCAGGCGACGATGGCCATGATGCTCGCGGCCACCGACCTTGGCATTGGCGCCGGCCACTCTGCGGTCGGTGACCAGGACAAGGCCCGCGCGATCCTCGGTGTCCCCGACGACCACACCGTGGCCTACCTCCTCGGACTCGGGTATCCCGCCGACCGCCCCCTGACGCCGATCATCAAGCCTGATCGTCGGCCATTCGGCGAAGTCGTTCATCGCGGCCACTGGTGAAAGTCTTGTTACCCCGCGTCACCGCCCTTGTGCGGAGTGGGTACGTCCGGCCGTAGGTAGCCGACGAGGCACAAAGAAATCAGCACCATCGCCACCACCGGCCACCAGAGCGCGACGACTGCCGCTGCCGCGAAAACGCCGATCGTGACGAACGACCTCATTTGCAGCAGTCGGCGCATCCGCTGCGAGGCGTCCTCGCGGGCCGGTCGATCGACCGCTTCCCAACAGAGTGCGAGATAAGTGGCGTTGACGAGGACGAACACGGCCGCATACAGCGCCACCGGGGCGGCGGCCAGCCTGCTCTCAGCGATCCACTCGGTGGTAAACGGGATCAGAGATACCGAGAAGAGATGTGCGAAGTTCGACCACACCAGCCGTGGCGTCGCGACCTCCGCGTAGCCAAACAAGTGATGGTGGTTGACCCAGACGATCGCGATGAAGAAGTAGCTCACCGCATAGCTCAAACCTGTTGGCCACAGCGGTAGCAACGCACTGAAGGTATCCGCGTGTGGCGGCTTGAGCTCGAGCACCAGGATCGTGATGAGCACGGCGAATACACCGTCAGAGAACAGGCGCACCCGGTCTGTGGTGGATTGTCGCGTGGCCACGGATAGATGCTATTGGTGCCGGACGGCCCGCAGACGCCAAGAAGTCGACCAGCTAGCCGTCGAGTTCACCGACGATTCCACGCTCGATGGCGGCTCGAGCACGCTCGGGCAGGACGATCAGCCCGTCGAGTTCCTTGGAGGCAAGAGCGTAGGCACGTTCGCGCTCCTGCGGCGTCGCGCCACTATCCACCGCCACCCGTAGAGCGCTTCGCGCCCGGGTGAGACGCTGCTGCTCCACTTTCGTGAAATCGTTGCGCCGCCTGCGAATTGCCTCGCTTTCAGCGACATCGAACGCTGTTACATAGTTCTCGACCGCGTCGAGGTACTGACGCGCGGCGTCAGCGTCTCCGAGAAGATCTTCGGCCTCGGCCGGCCGTAGCAGGTCGGCTCGCAGTTTGGCCCGATGGAAGCGCTCGGTGAGCGGATTGCGCATGTCGGTCATGAGCGGAAAGTCGAGCAGTTTGCCGATTTCGAGTTCGTAATCCAACCACCGGGTGTCCGTTCGGTCGTGCTCTCTTACCGTCCGCGAGATGGCCCTCCATTGCGCTGCGCGGTTGTTGGTCGTCTGGGACACAGCAGCGTCAGGTTCATCGGCTCGATACGCCTGACGCCGCCGGGCAGCCGAAAGCGCCTTCATGCCGGCGATGATCACGCCGACCACCGGCAGGATGACGATCAGCAACTCGACGAGACGGACGAGCAGCAGCCCCATCAAGCCAGGATGCCACCGCGCAGGATATCCGCGGGGACGATGTTGACCCGAAGAAACAGGTCCGCCTATTCTGGGTTGCGCATCCCAATTCGTGTACATCCCGGAGGCCGGCGAATGGCGAGTTCATCGGCGCTCGGGGGCCCCACTCTGCCCTCGGCGCCCGCGGTCGTACGTGAACGGTCAGGCGGCGAAAGCATGCGCGCGATCATCCTGGCGAAGTTCGGCGGACTCGACAGCCTGGTCTACACCGAGATCCCCAAACCGCTGCCGAAGGACGGCGAAGTCGTCATCAAGGTCAGGGGATTCGGCATCAACCACGCCGAGATGCATATGCGCCGCGGAGAATGGGCGGAAGCTGCAGAAGTCAGCGGCATTGAATGCGTCGGCACCGTCGACTCCTGCCCCGGGGGGCAGTTCCCGGTGGGCGCCAAGGTGGCCGCACTCATGGGTGGGCTCGGACGAACCATCAATGGCAGTTACGCCGAATACACCCGCGCACGCGTCTCCAACGTCGCCCTCATCGAATCCGAACTGCCGTGGTCGCAACTCGCCGCGCTGCCCGAAACTTATGCCACCGCGTGGACGTGCTTGTTCCGCAACCTCGATCTCTCCAAAGGACAAACCGTCCTGATACGCGGTGCCACATCATCCTTCGGGCAGGCGGCAGTCAAGATGAGCGTCGCCGCCGGCGCGCGGGTTGTAGCCACCACACGCACCCGCGAGCGCTTCGCCCTGCTCGAGGAACTCGGTGTGTCACGCGTTGAACTGGAAGCGCCGGATTTGGCCAGCCACATCGCGGAGGCGAAGCACCTCGACGCAGTTCTCGACCTCGTCGGCAACAGCACCATTCTCGACTCGCTCGACATGCTGCGCCGGGGCGGCACCGCCTGCCTGGCGGGATGGCTCGGCGGACTCGACCCCATCGGAGACTTCAACCCGCTGGCGCGCATGCCCAGCGGCGTGAACCTGAACTTCTTCGGCAGCTTCGTGTTTGGCACGCCTGGCTTCCCGCTGTCCGACGTACCGCTGCAAGACATCGCCCGGCAGGTCGCCGACAGACGGCTCGACGCCACCCCGTCGCATGTCTTTTCGTTCGACGACATCCATGAGGCCCATCGCGTCATGGAGGCTGGTCAAGCCGGCGGGAAAATGGTCGTCGTGCTGGATTGACATTTATGCCCTTAATGTTTGATGGGCTCCAGCGCCATCACCGGAATCTCGCGGTCGCCGGCGTCGATGCGGAACTCCGCGAAGTGCGGCCACTCGCGTTCGGCGGCCAGCCACCAGTGCGACTTTTCCTCACCGTGCACTTCTCGGGAGCGAAGTCGATGCACCGTCGCGCCGTCGCGCCGTCGCGCAGCGATACTTCGGGTGCGCAACGGTTGTGGTACTACGCAGGGTTGCTGGCCCCCCACCATTGGACGCCACGGCCACATGAGTGGCGCCGCTCTTGATTCGCATCACAGGGTTCTTGGAGTTGTTGCCCGACTTGGCCCCGTTGGTGGTCAGGACGACCACCGTCCTGCCACCCAGTGCTCCTCCTTCGCGCCCGTCGGTCGCCTCGTAGAGTGCCACCTGCTCGCTCACGTTCGGCTGGCACACGTCGGTCATGTCGGTCATACCGCCATCGACAGGTTCGTCGCGGGCTCGAGCCAGGTCGCGATTTTGCGGACGTACTCCTTGAAGATCTCGAGCCGCGACGGTTCGGCCTTGATCTGCGTTCCGGGCGCCTCGGTGACGAACGATGGCGCCCCACGATCGAGATCCCAGTTGTAGTCGGCGAAATGGTGGAACGTCGATTCGGCGATCGCCCGGCCCATGGGTCTGCCATCCGGCGCGACCTCGCCATCGAGCACTACCGCGAGGTTGAAGTAGCGTCCGGTCGCAGTGCTGCGGCCCTGCGCGAGTGCGGTGGCGAAAGGTCCCTTCGCCGACACCAGGCCCTCGTGCGGGTGGGCGGGGAACCATTCGATCGCTCCGCTGGCGGTTCGGTCCGTGCGCAGCAGCTCGTGCACCGGTTCTGGCGCGAGCACCGGCTGGTAGTCGCCGTTGGCTCCGGAGTGATAGTTGGGCCACGAGATGGTCGGGGTGTCCTGGTCGTCGCACATCGTGCTCGGGTCGACGCCCTTGTCGTGGAACTCGTTGACCACGCCCAGCGACCCGAGCCGGCTCAGGCAACACCCCAAGTCCTGGTGATCACGCGCGGTGAGCACGCCACCACCGTTCTCGCGGAACCTCCGGACGGCGTAGGCGTCAGCGGCTGTGAGGCCATCACCGACGTCGACCGCCATCAGCCACAGCTGGTCGTAGCCGAGCTCGTCGAGCCGGCTGAGGACCGGGTCGCTGTCGGCACCGTCGGCCCGGTTGCGCGCGGTCACGTCGTGGCCGGCCCCCCGCAGCTCGTCCGCAAGCAATGAGAAGCGGCCGATGTTCCAGTCATCGGGATGCTCCGGGATCGTCGTCTGCAGCAAGATCTTCGACATCGAACTCACGCCTTTTCAAGGGATTCGGCTGTGCCTGACTCGGCCGGCACGCGAAGGTGCTTGCGCGCGGCCAGTTCATCGTCGTCGACCAGGGTCAGCATGGGCCGGCCCGGAACGCAGAGCATCGTGACCGTGAAGCGGCACCTCATGTCTTCACGGTTGTTGCCGTCCGAGTAGTGGATCACGTCGCCGCCGGGCTCCCAGAACGCCTCGCCGGCTCGGATTACGCGCGGTGGCGAGCCTTCCAGCTCGAACAGCATCTCCCCCTCCAGCATGTAGCCAAAAGCAGGGCCACTCGGATGCCGGTGCGGCGGGGCGCCCGCACTGCCGGGCGGGTAGTCGATGACAACGGTCATGGCCTGTGCGCCTTCCGGGATGAACGGCGGGCTCACTTCCTGCACAACGGTCAACGCGTTCTCCCATTGGGCGTCATACTTTTTCGACATCGGTCGTTCCTCCTCGTGTGTTTCAGATGGTGCTGCCGCCGCCATCGGCGTGCACGGTTGAACCGGTGATGAAGTTTGCCCGGGGTGAGGCGAGAAAGAGCACCGCATGCGCGATCTCTTCGGGTTCGGCGGTGCGGCCCAGCGGCAACGCACGGCCGAGTTCCTCGTTGCCTTCTCCCCACTCCGCTTCCACGCCTTCGGTTTTGGCGGGGCCGGGGGCGACGCTGTTGACCCGGACCCCGCGCGCGCCGAACTCGGCCGCCCAGGTGCGGATGAGCGATTCCACCGATTCGATGTCCGACAGGTCAGCTTGGACGAAGCGCACGCGCCCGTCGATTCCCGCAGCAGCGCTCTTGCCGCGCTGCTCGTCTCGACCAGTGCTGATGACCGAGGCACCCTCGCGGGCCAGCAGTTCGGCACACGCCAGGCCGATGCCCGCGGTTCCGCCGGTGATCAACGCGGTCTGCTCGGCTAATTCCATTGAAAGCTCCGAGGTTTACGCGACGTGTGCCAGTGCGATGCGCAGCCGTTGCCGTCCGCGCGACGCCCGAGACATGACGGTTCCGTGTGGGATGCCCAGAATCGCGGCGGTCTCTGCGTAGGTGTAGCCCGCTACTTCGGTGTAGTACACCGCTGCGCGGAAACCGTCTGGCAGCGACTCCATCGCCGCCTTGATTTCGTTGTCGGGCAACGCATCCAGCACCTCTGCCTCGGCCGAACGGAGTCCCGCCGGCTGTCGCGCAGCACTACCAGCCAGGTCGTGCTCAGTGATCCCGTCGACGGGAACTTCAGATGGGCGGCTCTTTTTGCAGCGGTACGCGCTCACCCAGCGGTTATAGAGAATCCGGAAGAGCCATGCCTTGAGGTTGCTGCCCTCCTGGAATGTGTGGAAACCGGCGTACGCGTGCATAAGCGCGTCCTGCAGCAGGTCTTCGGCGTCAGCGTCGCAACGCGTCAGCCGCCGCGCACCGCGGGATAGCGCATCGAACAGGGGCTCCGCTTCACGGGCGAAGCGCGCGGCGAGATCCTTATCCGATCCGGACGTATTGCGAATTGAAGTCGCAGTCATGATCGATCCTCGATTTCGTTGACGCACTACCGGACCGGAGCCGGCGCGTTGTCGATGAGCCAGTCCTCGAGACGGGTGGGCAACACCGTCGCGGTGGTGGCGGGCACCAACGTCTTGTCATCGAGCACCACTCCGAAGTAGCGCGCTTGCCGATCCGTGACGACGCGGCGGGTGTCGTTGCTCGCACGGAGTCGGGTCCGGATGAGGTCGTCGAGTGGATACCGGTCGGGGCGGGCGACTTCGAGGATGTCGCCGACGGCGGTGCGGGCGACAGCGGTGGCGATGTCGACGACGACCTTCGAGCCGATGAGGCCGGTGCCTCCGATGACTACGACCTTCACGACGAACCTCCATTGGCGGCATGGCCTTCGTACTGCTGAGAGCCCGTGTCGGGCGTCAATATCAGACTCGCGCCTGCGAAGGTGAAGCGAACCCTTGAAAGTCCGTAGTCAGTAGCCCTTGAGGAACTACTGAGTGTTTGGTAGTCCGGGCTAGCGCGTCTAGCTGGCCCACGAGACGGTGCGGAGCTGCCTGCGCGAGGTGATGCCGAGCTTGACGAAGACCTTCCGCAGGTGCCATTCGACGGTGTGCGTACTGATGAACAACTGCGCACCGATCTCCTGATTGGTCAGGCCGTCTCCGGCCAGCCGCGCGATCTGCGCCTCCTGGGCCGTCAGTTCGCCCCCCGCGCTGACCGGCTGCTTGCGAACCTTCTCACCGGTGGCGATCAGCTCCCGCCGAGCGCGTTCCGCGAAGGCCTGCGCACCCATTCGGGTATACATCTCGTGCGCTTCGTTGAGGTGCCGGCGGGCGTCGACGCGCCGGTTCACACGGCGCAGCCATTCGCCGTATTGCAGGCGGGTGCGAGCCAGGTGCAGGACGACGCGGGTGCGCTCCAAGCGTTCGATCGCTTCGGTGTAGAGGCTGTCGGCGAGGTCGGCGTCGTCGGCCAGAAGGGCCCGCGCGTTCGCCAGCGCGCCCAGGCCCCAGTCGGTTCCGCTGGCGCCTGCGCGTTCTTCAAGCCGCCGCACGGCCTGCGCCGCGGTTTCCCTGTCACCGGTGCGCGTCGCAGCTTCAATCAGTTCGAACAGACACCAACCGTGAAACCCGAGGTCTTCGTAGCCGCAGCCGTCCCGCGCGGCGACGAACGCGTCCTCGTACCGTCCGAGCCCGTTGTAGAGGACGGCGGAGAGGAACCCCGTCACACCGAGCACACGGCCTTCACCGCTGGCAGTTGCGTCCGCGGCGGCTGCCTCGATCAGCCCGACCGCGTCGGCCGCAATCCCCCGCCACGCAGCCAGGTTCAGTGCGTGGTATCGCAGTGGCGCGTAGTCTGTCGCAGCCGTGATCGAGGCTGCCTCTTCGATAAGAGTTGCCGCCGTGGCGAATTCGCCTTCCAGCAGGTGGACCCCCGCGCGGTAGGCGAGCGCCGGTGGAAGTATGGCCAGTGCACCGGCGTCCCGCGCGTGCCGAACCGCCGCGGTGGCCAGTTGACGGTAGATCGCATCGTCCCAGAGTTCGCCGGTGGCGGACTCCTGCACTATGGCCAAGCCCAGCGACATCCAGCGCAGCGCTTGGCCATCGGCCTGCTGGGCTTGCGTGCACATGAGCTGTAACGCGGTGCGAATCGGGTCGCAGCCAGCGCTCATGCCGCCGACGATCCGATTCGCCATACCGCTCAGGAGGAGATCGATGGGCCGATGCGGCGTCGGTACGCGCCCGACCGCAGCGAGTGCAGCCTCGGCCACACTCACCAGCGCGCCGGGTTCACCGAGTCGCCCGGCGTACATGGCAGCGGCGAGTGCCTCGAGATAGGCCTCCCTGGCTAGGCCGTCGTCGAGGGGTTCCAGTCGCTTGGCCGCGTTGAGCAGTTGCGCTGCAGGCTCGACAAGCCGCGCCGCGCCGGTATCGCCTCCGCGGCTGCGCGCGAACTCCATCTGAGCACACAACCGCGCCACCTGAGCCTTTTGGAGGTCCGACAACTGGCCGAGTTCGGCTATCGCAAGCAGTTCGTACGCCGCCGCAGGCGCCGCCGCGTCCCGTTTCGCCTGCGCCGCCGCGACCGCTCTGGCGCTGCGCAAGGCCGGGTCCGACGTCAAAGCGGTGGCGCGCTCGAGGAACGTCGCTGCCGCGGCGATACCGCCTCTGCTCTGGGCTCGACCCGCCGAGGTTTCCAGCTCCGCGGCAACGGCGTCGTCGGGTCCCGCCGCCGCGTTGGCGGCGTGCCACGCCCGGCGGTCGGGGTCCGACTGCGGATCGGTTGCGTCCGCTAACGCCCGATGTATTGTCCTGCGTTCGGTCAGGTCGGCCGCACGGTAAGCGGCTGAGCGCATCAGCGGATGGTGAAAGCGCATGCGCGGACCGAACTCGATCACTCCCGCGGCTTCGGCCGGTGACAGTGCGTCGACCGGAACGCCCATCTGCGCGGCTGCGCGCAGAAACAACGCAGCATCGCCCACCGGCT
>Ga0207706_10003974_pt1 | contig 14009 bp, 12 predicted proteins | sample KBSC53metaG_FD_184318 | JGI IMG/M metagenome (GOLD analysis project Ga0207706, IMG submission 184318) | Corn rhizosphere microbial communities from Kellogg Biological Station, Michigan, USA - KBS C5-3 metaG (SPAdes) (version 2) | ecosystem: Host-associated > Plants > Roots > Rhizosphere > Soil ... | reverse complement strand
AAAAAAGGAAAAAAAAGAGAAAAAAAAAAAAAAAAAAAAAAAAAAAAAAAAGTGTTGAACAGTGCTACTAGAACAGATTCTGAGCAAAGCGAACATGCGGACGGCCTATGCCAGAGTGGTAAGCAATAAAGGAGCAGGGGGCGTAGATGGGATAGAAGCGACAAACTTTGCTGAACAACTGAAGAGGGAATGGGGGGCAATCAGAGAAGAACTGGCAGCAGGGAACTACCAACCCAAAGCGGTCAAACGGGTTAAGATACCCAAACCGCAGGGCGGAGAACGGAAGCTTGGTATTCCCACGTACGTGGACAGGCTGATACAGCAGGCCATATCGCAAGAGTTAACCAAGTTATACGATCCGGAGTTTTCGGAAAACAGCTACGGCTTCCGTTCGGAAAAGAATGCGCACCAGGCTTTAGAAAAGGCAAAGGAGTACATTAATGCAGGCTACAACCACGTGGTAGACCTGGACTTGGAACAGTTCTTCGACCGGGTAAACCACGATTACCTGATGAATGAGTTAAGCAAGAAGGTAACGGATAAGCGGGTACTGAGGCTTATCCATAAAATACTTCGAGCAGAAATCGAGGAAGCAGGGAAACGGACGCCGAGCAAACAAGGTGTACCACAAGGAGGGCCACTGAGTCCATTGCTGTCTAATATTATCCTGGACAAGCTGGACAAGGAACTGGAAAGGCGCGGGCACCGTTTTGTACGTTACGCAGACGACTGTAGCATTTACGTAAAAAGTAAACGAGCAGGTGAACGGGTAATGGCCAGCATAAGCACCTACATCGAAAAGGAGCTGAAGCTAAGGGTAAATATGGAAAAGAGTATGGTGACTCGGCCATGGCTTAACAAATTGCTAGGCTTTACCTTTTACCACAAAAAGGGCACGAAAGCAATAGCGGTACACCGCAAGAGCATCTCATCTTACAAGGATAAGATTCGGCTGTTAACCGACCGGAGCAAACCTTATGCAATGGAGGAACGGACGAAGCGAATCAGGGAACTGAACTACGGCTGGGGCAATTACTTCAAGCTAAGCGAAGCAAAATCGGTATTCAGAGACCTAGATAGCTGGGTACGGAGCAGATTGCGATTATGCTACTGGAAACAATGGAAGACGGGAAAGACACGCGCAGGGAATCTAAGGCAACTCGGAGTAAGATCGTATCAAGCACATCAATGGGCTTATACCCGAAAGGGTTACTGGCGAACGGTACACAGCCCTATCCTTGCATCGGCACTGAACAACACATTCCTAAAGGAAGCAGGGTTTGTAAGTCTTAAGGATATTACCAGCCCGCCGACGCCTGTTAATGTTTAATGAACCGCCGTATGCCGAACGGCACGTACGCGTGGTGTGAGAGGACAGGTAAGAAAATAATTCTTACCTTCCTACTCGATTCAATGAAATCCTTTATTATCTGAAACTGAAAATCTTCGTTTTTTGCAGATAGTCTACCTGTTTTGCAGGCTTCTTATAAGTGTATAACCGCCACAGATTATATTTTAAACAGAAATTATAGAAGAATATCGGCAGCACAATGCCCGACGCCCAAACAAGAATAACGAGGGCCGGTATATAGGTTATATGCAGGAAGCTTTGAAGAAATATACGGGCCAGGGTCATCACGATCATCTGCATGCAGTAGATAAATAAGGAGTGGAAACCTACAATGCGGATCCATGTGAAGACCTTATATCTCTGCAGCAGGAATGAGAAATTGATAGATATTGTACAGCCGACCAATGCCTGGGAAAGGTAGAAGAAAGGCATCTTAACTTCCAGGAATTCAATGTTCCCGCCACCTTCTTCAAAGGTTATTTTTGTTGCAAAATATTGGGTGGCTAAAAACACCGCAAGCAAGGGGAAGAACGTCTTCCATGATGAAAAGCGTTTAACATTTTTTTCATCCAGCATAATATGTGAGATCAGGTCGCCAAGCGAGAAGAAGAAATAATATTCGAATATGTTGGTCAGTAACCAGCCGTGAATATTATTAACATGGAGATAGGCCGAGATACAAAAGAATACAAAGCCGAGCAGCACATGGTACGCAGGTTTGAGCTTTATGACCGATTTAACAAATGCATAGATCACCCCGATAAAAAATAACGCATTTAGGTACCAGAAATGACCAGTTTGGCCTGGGTCGAGCAACAACGCCAAATATTTCCAGGGACCGACTGTGGTATTATTCGTAAAATTAGTATACCGTGAAGCGATAATCTGCAAGGATATTTCTATAAATCCCCATACCAGCAGCGGGAATAAGATATTGTTGGTACGATCGCTGATATAACCGGCTAGCCCCTTTTTATTCAGGCTTTTGCCGACAAGTAAACCTGAAATAATAAAAAATAACGGCATCCTGAAACCATAAAGGAAAGTGCCGATATAATGAAAAAATGGATAAGCGCTAAAATTGGCATGCCCGTCAAGTGTGAGGAGGCAGTGCCCGTAACCCACCAGCATAATGCTGATGCCTTTGTCATAGTCTACCCACAACCACCTTTTTTCTTTAAGTATAAATTGAGCGTTAAAAGGATCCATTGCTCAAGACTTAAATTGTTCAACACCTAATCAATTGTTTTTTGACACGGCCGTCTGCAGGGGACAAGATTGCCTTTTATTTTAGATAAATGTTATTGTCGTTTGGGGCAGGGCGACATTTAATTGGCGACAATATCTGTGCCGCAATAATTATATACCTAAATATAAGATGTTTGAGTAACTGATTGGGGATTGCCCTCTACACTTGTGCAACCGGCTTTCCCCATGTGTTACAAAAATTTTATACCGGTGTATCTTTTTAATGCTAAAAACAGTAATAATGGTATAGGCTGAAGCGTTTTAAGATAAATGTTAAATAACCTTAAAAAAATTTAACAATAACGTTTAAACCTTTTTACTTTATTTTCGTCCTAATTATAGAAAACACAAGTTAGACTTATGAAAAAACTCTTATCTATTTTATGCTGCACAGTAATATTATTGTCAGTATCGTCATGTACTAAGCAGTATATCACCCCTAACCCAAACAAAACGGTATATGCTAGTGTAGCGTCAAGTGATTGGGTTGCATATACAGACGCGGCTGGTGTTAAATCATACCAGGCACCTATCAATGTTTCCGACCTGGATCAGGCATCGTCTAATTTTGATGGTGTGATCGTATCCATTTCTTACGACGGAGGTGCCACTTATGAGCAATTGCCTGAAGTGTACGGTAATCTTTCCTATAGTTATACCTATAATGCTGGAAATGTGACCTTATACGCACAAACACCTGATGGGCTTACTGCAGTGCAGCCTACAGATCCTATTAAAGTAAAGATTGTATTAGTTTACTCCAATTAATAGGATAGGTTTAAAAAATTAAAGGTGTACCGGATTGCGGTACACCTTTTTTATTGGCCATATTTTACAGCTTTTCTATTTTTCCATCTGTTCAATCACGGCTTGTGTTACACCGGTGAAGGAGAAACCACCATCGTGGAATAAGTTCTGCATGGTAACCATTTTGGTCAGGTCAGAGAATAATGTAACACAGTAGTCGGCGCACTGGTCGGCAGACGCATTACCAAGCGGACTCATCTTTTCAGCGTAATTAATAAAGCCATCAAAGCCTTTTACACCAGAACCTGCCGTTGTGCGGGTTGGGGACTGCGACACGGTATTAATGCGCACTTTCTTTTTGGTGCCATAGTAGTAACCAAAGTTGCGCGCAATGCTTTCCAGTACAGCTTTATTATCGGCCATATCGTTGTAATCAGGGAATACTCGTTGTGCAGCGATGTAGCTCAAAGCAACTACTGATCCCCACTCATTGATTGCATCATGCTTAAGCGCAATCTGCAACACGCGGTGTAAGCTCAATGCCGAAATATCAAACCCTTTATGGGTGAACTCGTAATTATTTTCGTAGTAAGGGATGCCTTTACGTACATTCACGCTCATGCCGATGGAATGCAGGATAAAATCAACGCCCCCGCCAAAATGTTCTATAGTTTTGGTAAACAGGTTTTCCAGGTCATCATTGCTGGTTACATCAGCACCAATAACCGGTGCATTGCATTCGGCAGCAAGGTTGTTCAGTTCGCCCATACGCAGGGCCAGGGGAGAGTTTGACAGAACGATCTCCGCACCTTCCGCGTGACAGCGCTGAGCCACTTTCCATGCGATGGATTGCTCATTCAGCGCACCGAATATGATTCCCTTTTTGCCCTTTAATAAGTTATAAGCCATAATGTGGTTGGTTTTTATTGAGGGGTAAAGTTATAATTATATTTACGATTTTAGATTTACGATTTTAGAATGATTCTCTGCAGATGAGCTATAATTAAAAATCGTTCAACAACATTTACGATTTACGATTTTAGATTGTGTGAGGGAGTACTCTTATGGATGGTCTTAAAAATCGTAATTCGTAAATCTAAAATCTTAAATTTTCAAAAGCTCCCTGGCATTCTGTAGCGCACTCTCTCCCGGTTTATCGCCGCTTAGCATTTTGGCTATTTCAACCACACGTTCCTGCTTATCCAGTTGGCGGATGCGGGTATAAGTAGTAGCGCTCTCATTGTCTTTATAAACAAAGTAATGACTTTGCCCTTTACTGGCTATCTGCGGCAGGTGGGTGATGGTGATCACTTGTAAATTCCCGGCCAGGCGTTCCATGATCTGACCTGCTTTATTTGCCACTTCGCCCGAGATACCTGTATCGATCTCATCAAAAATGATAGTTGGCAAGGCGGTATATCGTGCAATAAGGGATTTGATCGACAGCATCAGCCTTGAAAGCTCGCCACCTGATGCTACTTTGCTCATTTCGGCTAAGGCGTGTCCTTTATTGGCTGAAAACAAAAAGCGAACCTGGTCTGAACCATCCGGTCCAATATGAGAATCTGCATTTTTAGCAGAAAGCGGTAATAATTCGATTTTTAGGGTCGAATTAGGCATGCCCATTTCAGTCAATGCCTCTACTACTTGCTTTTCAATATTTGGAATTGCTTTAGCACGATTTGCAGATAGTTGCTTAGCTATTTTGTCCAATTCTTCTTTTTCAACAGCTATTTGCTTTTGTAGCTTTTCAATTTCTTCATCACCAAAAAGCGCCTGCTGTATTTTTTCGGAAAGCTCTTCCTGCAGTAGCAACAATTCGGCATTGGTGCCAACGTGATGCTTCTTTTGCAGGTTGTACATTAGACTCAGCCGGTCGTTGATTTCAACTGCCTTAGCTTCATCCGTATGAGTTCGTTGTTCTATATTTTCAATCTCTGAGGCAATGTCTTTTAGCTCGATCAATGCGCTTTTCAATCTTTCGTGTAGCTCAGCTATTTCGGGATTGAACTTTTCAAGGGTAGATAAATGGTGCCCCGCCTCACGCAGCTGCAATAAAGCTGCTGTTTCCCCATCTTGCATCAGGTAAAAAGCGCCCAATAAATTACGCTTAATCTCTTCGGCATTATTTAAGGTATAGAGATCTTGCTCCAATTTCTCCTGATCGTCATTGGCCAAATTGGCTTTTTCCAGCTCATCAAACTGAAACTGGTAATAATCCAGGTCGGATTTTGCCTTATCATTTTCACTCATCAGCTGCTGCAATTTGGCAGCCGATTTTTTATAAGCACGATATTTTGACCGGTAGTCATTCAACAACTCACCATGTCCCGATACTGAATCCACTATCAGCAGTTGGAAATCCGGGTCATTGATCTCAAGGGTGGCATGCTGAGAGTGTATGTCAATCAGCTTTTCGCCTAATTGTTTTATGATGGCCAGGTTTACCGGCGTGTCATTAATAAAGGCTCTTGATTTACCATCGGCAGTTATTTCTCTTCTAAGGATGGTCTCCGTTTCATAATCCAGCTCGTTTTCTTCAAAGAAATTGTTAAGGTGGAAGCCGTTGATGCTAAATATGCCTTCTATCACACACTTTTTTTGCTGGTTGAAAAAGTACCTGCTCTCTGCACGCTGACCAAGTATTAATGAAAGCGCTCCCAGTATGATCGACTTACCCGCGCCGGTCTCGCCGGTTAGGATATTGAGTCCCTTATCAAAGCTGATTTCGAGATTATCAATTAAGGCGTAGTTGTTTATAACAAGCTTTTCAAGCATAAATGGTATTCCTATTTGAGGATACTAAAGTACGGTTTTAGTTGATTAGGTTAAGCGATCGTTCTGATGACTTTTGCCGGGACACCGCCAACGATGGTATTGGCAGGGACATCTTTATTAACTACAGCACCTGCGGCTACCACTGAATTTTCGCCGATGGTTACGCCCGGCAATATAATTACGCCGGCACCTATCCATGCATTCTTTTTTACCAGGATAGATTTAAGATCGAGTGATTTTCTCGCAGCCGGATCCAAAGGATGGTTTTCTGTGATTAAACTAACTTTGGGGCCTATCTGTACATCGTCTTCAATCGTGATTCCTCCCAAGTCAAGAAAAGAGCATGCATGATTGATAAATACGCTTTTACCAATTTTTGTATGCCGACCAAAGTTTGTATAAAAAGGCGTAAATATTGTAGTGCTTTTATCAATCTGGCTTCCCGTAATTTCACTCAAACGGTCGCGGATCTGATCGGTGTCAGTCGAAGTGTTGAGTGCCGCAGATAGCTTTATTGTTTGCGAAACAATCTCCCACAGCTGAGGCATTTGCGGGTCATCACTTCGGATGATGCCACCCGAGAGCATTCGTTCGAAGATATCTGTAGTGTTTTGGCCCATATCTGAATATATATCAGCTCAAATATAAGCGATTGGTTTGAGTGGTTGATTAGGTTAAGTGGTTGATTAAGTTGAATGGTCAGGCAAAAAAAATAGCGACAGGCTTTAAACCTATCGCTATACTTAAAACTATCCCACATTTACTGATCTCTGATCAACTAGTTAACCGATCACTGATCCTCCGGCTTCTCAGGAGCTTCAGGTTTCTCGGGCGCCTCAGGTACTTCAGGTTTGCTTATTTCAGGTCTTTCTATTTCAGGTTTTTCCGGAGCTTCAGGTTTTTCCGGTTTATCCATGTTCATATCCATATTGAACTTCATGTCCTTATCCCAGTTCGTTTTAAAATTCATGGCATCACGTTTCATGCGCTCCATTCTCTTTTTAAACTCAGGTGAGTTCATGTAGGCTTTCATCCGGGCTTGTGCTTTGCGCATTTCCTCTTTAACCCGTTTCATTTCAGGACTATTCTGATAAGCACGCATTTGTTCGCCCAGTCTGTGCATATCTTCTTTTATTTTATCCATATTGGGATTATGGTAAGCCTTTTTCAGGCTGTCCCCCATCAGGCGCATATCTTCCTGGGCCTTGCGGAACTCTGGTGAATCATAATGGGCTTTCATTTGTTCGCCCAATTTTTTTAACTCCTCTTCACGCTCTTTTTCAGCGGGCGAAATATGCGACTTTAACTCCTCCTGGTATTTTTTGTAGTTTTCGCTTTGATAGAAATCATCATTCTTTGAGTAATTGCGTTCATGAGGGATGCCGTATTTCTTTTCCAATTCTGCATTCAGTCTTTTAAACTCAGGCGTACTGTAATACTTGCCAACTTCGCCACCAAGTTCGCCCATATGGCCGCTCAATTTGGCTGTTTCACCATTATCGCCCCAGCTTTTGCTAAAATTTTGCGATAATGCGCCCATTTTTTCCTGTAATTCCTTCAATTCAGGCTTGTTATAAAACTCACCCATCTCTTTTCCCTTTTCGCCCATCTCTACAGTCAATTTTTTGAACTCAGGACTATCATAATATTTGCCGATAGCTTCGCCATATTTCCCTACCTCAGCAGAAAGCTTTTCAAGCTCTTTGTCATTATAGGAGTAGCCATAATTATTGTCCCATTCCTCTGTATGTTTGCCTTTTATCGACGCTTTTTTGGAAGATGCCGACTTGTGATGATAGGCGCTGGTTTTCTTTTTAGCAGTATCCGCAAACAAGTTGCTGATGATGGCCGGTTTTACTTTGTTGAATGATATTTTGCCGTTCGCAATGGTTGGGTTCAACCATGCAAGGCCCGTGATGCTGCCAACAAGCAGCGATAGGGCGAGTAATATATGGCGTGCATTGCCAATTGGTTTCTTCGTTTTCATAATACGTTCAATTCTGTTTAATAAGTGGTACTTTTTGCCCGTAGCTGCCAGTGCTAATTGCCATTCTTGCTGACGGGTCTGTTCTAATTTCAATAGTGCATGCGCATACACTAAAGGTTTGTTAGAGGCCTCTATTACAATATCATCGCAGCTGTTTTCCCGTTCATGGTTAATGATGCGATTGATCAATTGTGCAAATGGATTGAAGAACAACAATACCGACATCGCCTGTTGTGCCAGGTTGATGAGGTAGTCGTTGCGTTTAATGTGTGCCAGCTCATGCAGGATGATGATCTCGATCTCCTCGGCCGACAAATAGGTAGATAAGGTAAAAGGAAGTAAAATCACCGGTTTAAAGTAGCCCACCATGCAAGGGGCATCAACCATGCGGCTTAATCCAAAGCGTACTTTATCGGTAATGTTGAGCATTTTTACAAATTGGTCAACCTTCAGTTGCAACTGTACATCAATGCTCATGGTTTGCCTGATATGATTAATCTTTTTACGCGACCATACGAGCTGACCGGTGTTGAATAACAGCCCGATCATATAGACTATAGTAACATAAGGCATCAGCCACTCAATAGCATAATTATACCGGGCATTGAAGGTAACATCGTGACCCAAATGCAGTGGCATTCCAAAAACAGCAGGCAAGATGTCTTTATTTTGGGTATTGATAACCACCCAGGTATGGTTGTTAATCTCAGTTGAAAGGGTATAAATGAACCACACCGTAATAAATGCCAGTCCCGTCATAGCTGCGTTATGCTTGGTAGCCGCCGACAATTGAGGGAACATCAATATAATAAGGCGCAGCCCCAGGTACACAAACAGTCCCTGCCACAATGAGTGGATAACGGCAACACCTACAACCTGGCTGATATTATATAATATGGTTTCCATAATGTTAAACTCTAAATTCTAAAACCTAAATTCTAAAGTTGTTCTCTTAACCTAATCAACTGATCACTGGTTAACTGATTAACTAATCACTATTTCCTTAACTAATCTCTACTTCCCAAACTGCTCCAAATAGTTCTTAATTGCATCAATCTCATCCTTCGAAGCTTTATGATGGCCTAAAGCCTGGATCACCAGATCAGAAGTTGATCCTTCAAAAACTGTTGATAGGATTTTATCCAATGCACTGCTTTGTGCTTTTTCCTGCGTATATGCCGCGCGATACACATGTGTTTTTGATGAGGTATCGCGAACGACCAGTCCTTTCTCATCCATTATCTGCATCAGCTTCAGGGTGGTGGTATAGCCCGAAGCTTTGGTTTTTGCCAATTCCTCGTGCACATCCCTTACGGTCGCCTGTCCCATTTTCCACAATACCTGCAGTATCTCTAACTCGCTTTCTGTTGGTCTGATTTCCATGTTCTTAATCTATATACGAATTCCTTCGTACAAATATCTACGACAAATTTCGTAAATGCAAATATTTTTTGAACTTTTTTATTTTTTGATTTACGAACTAACAAAAAGACGCGGGAAAATAAGTTTCGTTACAAAGAGATTGAAGATTAGTGATTAGTTAATCGGTTAACCAGTGATCAGTTAATTAGAAATTAGAGCTTGGAATCTAGAATTTAAAGTTTAGGACTTAGAGTTTAGGATTTAAAGTTTAGAATTTCCTCTAGTTGCTCGTCCTGATCGTCAAATATTTATTCCCATTAGCCGGGTCGACCTGCGAAAGTATGTTAACGGCGTCTGCTTTTTCGCGGTTATCACCTTTGGTGAATATGGAGATCAGCTCAGCGTTTTTTGCTGTGAAGAACAAAATAGGAAGCATGGCGCCAAGCCGTGTCCGGTCTACTTGCTGCAAGGCGGGCAGCGCATCTGCTATAGCTTTGCGGCCTTTAGCCGCATTATCCGCCATTTGGTCCAAACCATTGCGGTGATAGTCGTATGTAAACTCGCGCAGGTTTGTATAAGCTTTGCTGTTCAGGTTTTCGGATAACCAGTAACGGCTCACATTGCCATCGAATGCTTTCCATCCCTTGCTCGATCCAGATTGTGCATTAGTAACTACCGTCTGAGCGGCTAAGAAATAAGGCGTTCCCCCCAGGCGGGAAAAGGTATCATAATCCATCCCCACAATAATATAGGCATAAAACGCCAGTACCGATGTCAAGTTGTTTTGATAGCTCTGATCGGTGTAATCTATCGTTTGTCCTTCTGTATAAACAAAATCGAAATCCTTATCATTGATATTTAAAACAGGTGTACTATAGCTTGTATTAAAAACCGGGCGGGTTGATTGTATCTGAAGTTCGGCGGTAAAATTACTGCTGCCGTCCCAGGTCAAAATATTCACTACAAAATTGCATTCTATCCTTTCGTTAGGCAGAATATTATCCGGCGTCCATTTGCGGCCATTCAGAAAATCCTTCATGGCTGTCTCCAGCGACTGGAATATATGCGTATTGGTTGTCTGTATCTTACCGCTCATCACTCTGACACGCGCGTTCAGATCCTGCGCTCTCGCCGCAAAAACAAAACACATCAATAAAATATAAACGGCCAGTTTCTTCATGCTTTTATCAGCTCGGCTACCTTGTTGCAAATATCTTTGGCTACTTCGTTTTTGTCTTTCAGTTCAAAAGTTATTTTCTGTAGCTTGTTGTCTATAATGGTGATTTTGTTGGTGTCAGTCTTAAAACCGGCGCCTTCGTCATTAAGCGAATTTAACACAATAAAATCAAGATTTTTCCTTTGCAGCTTATCAATTGCATTTTTCTCTTCATCGTTGGTCTCCAAAGCAAAGCCGACCAATATTTGACCCTTTCGCTTTTGTTCGCCTAATGTTTTTAAAATATCGGTCGTCTTTTTGAGTTCGATATTAAGCTCATTATCCTGCTTCTTGATTTTTTGTGCCGACACATTCACCGGCGTAAAATCAGCCACCGCTGCGGACATAATGCAGGCGTTTACATCTTTATAATATTTCAAACAGGCTTCCAGCATATCCGCTGCTGAGATAACATCTACACGCTTGATACCCCTCTGCTGACTTACCTGTGATGTTGGTCCGGTCACCAGTATAACATCAGCGCCCATCGACGAAAACTGATCAGCAATAGCAAAGCCCATTTTGCCCGATGAATGATTGCCTATGAATCGTACAGGATCAATCGCCTCATGGGTAGGTCCGGCCGTCACCAATATCTTTTGATTAACTAACGGAAGCTTTCTTTTTATATCAGCTGCAAGAAAGCTGACAATATCTTCGGGCTCAGCCATACGGCCTTCGCCATATAAACCACTGGCCAGTTCGCCACTTCCCGGCGGGATCATGATATTGCCGTAACCCCGTAGCTGCTGAATGTTTTGCTGGGTCGCCTGATGCTTCCACATGTCCAGATCCATAGCCGGGGCAAAATATACCGGGCATTTGGCCGACAAGTAAACTGCAGTAAGGAGGTTATCGCTTTGCCCGTTGGCCATTTTTGCAAGTGTATTGGCGCTTACAGGAGCGATAAGCATAAAATCTGCCGCTAAACCAAGCTCCACATGATTGTTCCATTCACCTGTTTCAGAATTCGAGTATTCAACCAGTACAGCTTTTTTTGAAAGGGTGGAAAGGGTTAATGGAGTGATAAATCCGGTAGCGTCGGGCGTCATCACCACTTGTACTTCGGCACCGGCTTTAATCAGCAGTCGCACAAGCGAGGCAGCTTTGTAAGCTGCTATGCTGCCGCAAACGCCCAGGACGATTTTTTTATTCTGAAGCATAAAGCCAGATTCGGGTATACTTAAAAAAGTAAAAATAACAAAAAACTCCCCATTGGGGAGTTTTTATATCTAAAGCTTTTGGCTTATTATTGCTCTTTAGCAGGATTGCGGTAGTATATCTTGTCTTCTAAAAACTCCTGAACTGCCACCAGTGATGGTTTCGGCATTTTTTCATAGTGTTTAGAGATTTCGATCTGCTCGCGGTTTTCAAAAATTTCTTCCAGGTTATCATTTGATGAAGCAAATTCAGAAAGCTTTTGGTGCAATTCTTCCTTTACATTATTTGATATCTGGTTGGCCCTTTTAGCCATAATAACGATCGATTCGTAAATGTTGTCTGTCTTTACGTCCAGATCGCGCAAATCACGCGTAATGGTGCTGCTTGCTACAGTTGATTTATTTGGAGTATTGCTCATATCAATTTTAGTTTGGTATTTTCTTGTTCAAGTCCACTTTTTCTGAAGGCGGTTGGCTGGTCACTGTATCTTTCTTTTGGAATCTGCGCATATATTTTATATCGCTGGCCTCCGTTGCCAATTCTCTTTTCGCAGTTGCTACACCCGATTCGCTGTCCTTTTTGTAAGATTGGGCATCTTTCAAATATTTGCTGCTTGGGTATTTCTCAGCAAACTGCTGCTCGTAAGCAATAACCTGGTTAAAACGGTCAACCTGTGAATACACGCGGCTGTGCGTAGCATACAAGTATTGTGCTTTAATAGTAAGGAAATCTATTTCTTCAGCATATTTAGTATCTGGATAATCGCGCAGGGTATTGCCAAATGCCATTACCGCTGAGTTATAGTCGCCGATTGTCAGGTACAGTTTAGAATTTTCAAATGATTTTCTTTCCAGTTTGTCGCGCAGGTTTTGGATCAGCTTACCAGCTTCAGCAACACGCTCACTTTTTGGATACAAGTTGATAAACAACTGTAAAGTCTCGATAGCCTTAGTCGTGTTCTCCTGATCTAATGAATATATCGGCGAATCCAGGTAATAACAATATGCTTCCATGAATTTGCATTCTTCAGCTCGCGGACTTTGCGGATAAGTATCAGAAAAAGTTTTGAAGTGATACCTGGCAGACGTATAGTCTTTCAGATTATAGTTAGCGTAGGCATAATAGTAATAAAGGTCTTCGGCCTGGGCCTGCCCGCGGTAGCGCTGAACAAGTGTTTCGAAAAGCTCTAATGCCTTGCTGTATTTCTTCTTATTATAAAGGGCCAACGCAGCCTGGTATTTTTTAGCATTGTCATTGCTCGCTTTTAGCTTTTCAAATTTGCTTTTACAGCTCACTGACGCTAAAATGAACAATATCAGAAGGATGGATAATGTTGTGCGTTGTTTTTTAAACATTTTGCAAAGATACGGTAATATTATAAACCAGTCAATTATTTATTTATCAGCGAATATAGACGGCCCGAATTAACTTCAGTACATAGCGATGCTTTATTTAACATCTTTTAACGAATTAGATCATAATTCATAGATCATGGTTCATAGTCGGAAGTCTTTATATATATTATAGTGGATGCTATAGGTTGTATAGCTGACCATATAATATAGGCTACTATTATATATAGGACTTGTCACCTCATCTACGGTTACAAATTCATCTATTTATGAACTATCACCTATGAACTTTTAACGAATTAGATCATGGTTCATAGATCATAGTTCATAGTGGGAAGTCTTTCTATATATTATAATGGATACTATAGGTTGTATGGGTGACCATACAATATAGGCTACTATTATATATGTAAGACTTGGCGCCTCATCTGCAGCTGCAAATTCATCTATCTATGCACTATCATCTATGAACTATCAACCAATTTGAAATTTTCAGGCTGATTTGCAAAGTGTTATCAATACACTGCTAATTTTTCTTTGGCAAGTGTTTGCATAAATGAAAACTCTGGTTACCTTTGCAGCCCGCAAACGAGGAAGCGGGTTGTTCTCTGAAGGTTGAAAAAGTAAAAATTAAAAAAATAAAAAATAATTTTTGCGAATAAGAAAAAGGTTTCTACCTTTGCAGTCCCAAAACGAACGGGGCTCTTCAACAGAGAAAAGATCAGGAGCGATTCCTGGTTGATAAACAAGAAAGATTGATCGTTTAAGGCGATAAATTATAATCCGAACCGCGAGGCGAGGAGTAGA
>Ga0207706_10003973_pt1 | contig 14010 bp, 12 predicted proteins | sample KBSC53metaG_FD_184318 | JGI IMG/M metagenome (GOLD analysis project Ga0207706, IMG submission 184318) | Corn rhizosphere microbial communities from Kellogg Biological Station, Michigan, USA - KBS C5-3 metaG (SPAdes) (version 2) | ecosystem: Host-associated > Plants > Roots > Rhizosphere > Soil ... | reverse complement strand
TGTCGGTCCACGCCGCGCATTGCCTAATTCAGGAAAGTGTGCGATTTTATCACTCCTCATCCACTATGTTGATAATGCGCAACTTTTGCTCCAGGTCTAGTGTGTTCATGATGCTGTGCGCGTGCGGTTGCGCGACGGCCGCAGACGACACCCCGCTCGGTTTGAAGCCCGCCGGCGGCATCCAGCTCAAATTGCAGCCGGCATTTATCCGCATACCGCCGACCAACCGCGACGTCGTGCCGCTGTTCGTGGACGCGGACAGCATTCAGGGACATCACGAGCAGGAGATTGAGGCCGAAGGCACCGTACGCCTGCGCAAGCGCGGCAAGGCGGTGTATGCGGACTGGCTGCGTTACGACCAGGCGGCGGCGGAAATCCACGCGCGCGGCAACGTGCGCATCGAGCAACGCGGTGATACGATCGACGGCACCGAGCTCAACTACAATCTCGATACCGAGCGCGGCGCCATGGAGCAGCCCAAATACAGCGTGGAAGTCAGCGCGACCAGGGGCCGCGGCGAGGGCGAGAGGCTGGTGTTCGAAGGCGAAAACAAATACCGCATGCTGCGCGGCAATTACACGACGTGCGAAGTCGGCAACAACGACTGGTTCGTGCGCGCCAAGGACTTCGAGATCGACAAGGAGCGCCAGATCGGCACCGCGCACAGCGCGAGCGTCGAATTTCTCGGCATGCCCATCCTGTATACGCCGTACATCAGTTTCTCGCTCGATCGCCAGCGCAAATCGGGTTTTCTCGCGCCGACTTTCGGCACCACCGGCAATTCCGGTGCGGAATTCTCGATTCCCTATTACTGGAACATCGCGCCCAACCGCGATGCGACGATCACGCCGCGCGTGATGTCCAAGCGCGGCGTCCAGTTGCTGAACGAATTCCGTTACCTCGAGCCGTTGTATCGCGGCGAACTGCGCTACGAAGTATTGCCGAACGACCGGGTCAGGGGCGGCGACACGCGCAGCGCGTTGTCCCTGGTGCACAGCCAGGCGTTCAGCAACGGCTGGTTCGGCGCACTGAACGTGCAAAAGGTCTCGGACGACAACTATTTCACCGATTTGTCGACGCAAATTACCGCGACCTCGCAGGTCCTGCTGCCGCGCACGGCATCGCTCGCGAAAGGCGGCGCGCTGGGCAGCGACGGCAACTGGGTATTGTCGACGAGCCTGCAGCGCTGGCAAACACTACAAAGCGATCCCTTGAATCCGGTCACGCCGCCGTACAGCGGGTCCCAGGTCAACTTGAGCGCGATCAAGCCCATCGCCGGCGTCGCCGATTCGACCTTTACGGGTAACGTCGCGCAGTTCACCCACCCGACGCTGATCAACGGCAATCGCGCTTTCGCCTATCCGACCGTGAGCCTGCCGTTGCAGACGTCGTACGCGTATGTCACGCCCAAACTGGGCATGCACATGACGCATTACAACTTCGATCAGACCAATACGCCGCTGGCGGACCAGAACCGCACGCTGCCGATATTTTCAGTGGACAGCGGCGTTATCTTCGAGCGTGACATGACGTTGTCCGGGCAACCCCTGCTGCAGACGCTCGAGCCCAAACTATTCTATGTGTACATTCCGACCCGCAACCAGAACCAGCTGCCGGTATTCGATTCGGCGCTGCAAAACACGAACTTCGCGACGCTGTACACCGAAAACCAGTTCAGCGGCAACGACCGCATCAACGACGCCAACCAGATTACGACGGGCATTACATCGCGGCTCTTGCAGACCAACGGCGTCGAGCGCGTGCGCGTCGGCCTAGCGCAACGGTTCTACTTCAAGAGCCAGGAAGTGACGTTGCCCGGGGTCACGCCGCGCGGCAGCAATAATTCGGACCTGCTCGCGGCGCTGGCGGGCACTATCATCCCGCACTGGACGGCCGACCTGGGGTGGCAATACACGACCGACTTGTCGCAAACCCAGCGCCTCAATGCCGGCGTACGCTACGAGCCGCAGCCCGGCAAAGTGGTCAATGTCGCCTACCGCTACACCAGCGGCGGGCTCGTTTCGAGCACCGGCACGACAGTTTTTTCGACTGCGGACAATCCGTCCAACACGTTGCGCCAGACCGATATTTCCACCCAGTGGCCGCTGACGCGCCAGTTAAGCGCCATCGCGCGCATGAATTATTCGATCGCCGACAGCCGGCTCCTGGAAGGGTTGGCCGGGTTCGAATATGACGGCGGCTGCTGGGCGTTTCGCGTCGTCGCCCACAGTTTCGCAACCACGGCGACGACCTCTGTCAATTCCTTTTTCATGCAGCTCGAATTGAACGGAGTTTCCAAAATCGGCTCCAGTCCGCTGGAACTGTTGCGACGTAACATCGCCGGTTACTATCGCGGAACCGCGCAGACCGTTCGCGCCGACGATACCGTCTTTCCGCTGCGCTAAAATTCGGGGCAGGTCATTTATGAGTTTCTCGCAGGTTACAGGCATATCCATGCTGCTGGCCGTGCTCGCGTGCACGAGCGGGCAGGCGGCCGCGCAAGCGCCGGGCAAGCGCATCATACTGCTCGACCGCATCGTTGCGGTCGTGAACGAAGACGTGATTACGCGGCGCGATCTTGACGACCGCATGCGGGTCGTTTCGGTCCAGCTGCGCGAGCAGGGCACGCCGGCGCCGCCGACCGACGTGCTCGAAAAGCAGGTGCTCGATCGCATGATTTATACAAGAGTGCAGCTGCAGTTCGCCAAGGAAACCGGCCTGCGCGTCGATGACGGCCAGCTGGACAGCGCGATCGCGCGAATCGCGGAAAACAACAAGATCACGCCGGCGAAGCTGCGCGAGACGCTCGAAAAGGACGGCGTGAGCTTCGCCAAGTTCCGCGAAGACATCCGCGACGAAATCGTGATGTCGCGGCTGCGCGAACGCGAGGTCGACAACAAGATAACGGTGGCCGAAAGCGAGATCGACAACCTGCTCAACGCGCTTAAATCGCAGGACGGCAAGACCGAGGAATTCGATCTGTCGCATATCCTGGTCCGCGTGCCCGAGCAGGCGAGCCCCGAGCAGTTGAGCGACCGCCGCGCGCGCGCCGAAAAGGCGCTCGCGCAAATCAAGGCTGGCACCGATTTCCGGCAGGTTGCCGCCAGTTTTTCCGATGCACCCGACGCCGTGCAGGGGGGCGCCATGGGTTGGCGCGAGCTCGCGCGGCTACCGAGCATTTTTGCCGAGACCATCAAATCAATGTCTCCAGGCGAAGTGAGCGCTATCTTGCGGAGCCCCAACGGAATGCATATCGTGCGCCTGAACGGCCGCCGCGGCCAGAACGCGCCGGTCATCGTATCGCAGACGCATCCGCGCCACATCCTGATCAAAACCAGCGAGGTCGTCTCTGAAGGCGACGCGCGCGAACGCCTGGTGAAGCTCAAAGAGCGACTCGACAATAAAGCGGATTTTGCGGAATTGGCGCGCCTGCAGTCGGAGGACGGCAGCGCCTCGCGCGGCGGCGACCTGGGCTGGTTGTCGCCGGGCGATACCGTGCCCGAATTCGAAAAGGCGATGGACGCGCTCAAAGTGGGCGAAATCTCCGGCCCCGTACGTTCGCCGTTCGGCTGGCACATAATCCAGGTCATCGAGCGCCGCAACGAGGACATGTCCAAGCAGCGCGAGCGGCTGCAGGCACGCGCCTCGCTGCGCGAACAGAAAGCCGACGAGGCCTACCAGGAATGGTTGCGCCAGCTGCGCGACAAAGCCTTCGTCGAATTCCGGCTTGAAGAAAAATAATCCGGCGGCGCCGGCGGCGATGCCCGCCGCGCCCAGACACTGACTACTGGAACGCTTATTAATGCCCAGTCAAATCCCGTGTCCCCCGTGATCGCCATCACCGCCGGCGAGCCCGCCGGTATCGGACCCGACCTGTGCGTGCTGCTCGCGCAGGCGCCGCAGACCGAAAACCTCGTGGTGATCGCGAACGCCGGCCTGCTCGCGCAACGCGCGCGGCAGTTGGGTTTGGCATGGCATGCGCTGCCAGCGGACGCACCGCGCGGCGACGCCTTCACGCCGGGCGCTATCGCAGTCATCGACGTGCCGTTGGCGGCTCCGGTGACGGCGGGCCAGCTTGATCCGGCAAACTCCGCCTACGTGCTGCACACGCTCGAAGCGGCAGCCGACGGCTGCCTGGCCGGGCGTTTTGCCGCAATGGTCACAGCACCCGTGCACAAGGGCGTCATTAACGACGCTGGCATCGCATTCACCGGCCACACGGAATTTCTCGCCGCGCGCACGCGGGCCGACCACGTGGTGATGATGCTCGTTGGCGGCGGCTTGCGCGTCGCGCTCGCCACGACACACCTCGCGGTCAAGGATATTGCGCCGCAGATCACTGCCGCCAGTCTCGAGCGAACGCTGCGCGTACTGCAGCGCGACCTGGAGAGCCGCTTCGGCCTGGCGCAGCCGCGCATCGCGGTCGCGGGCTTGAATCCCCATGCCGGCGAATCCGGCCATCTCGGACGCGAGGAAATCGAGATCATCATCCCGCTCGTCGCACGCCTGCGCGCGCACGGTATGAAATTAACGGGGCCGCTGCCGGCGGACACGCTGTTCAGCCCCGCGCGCTTGCGCGATTTCGATTGCGTCCTTGCGATGTATCACGATCAGGGCTTGCCGGTTTTGAAGTACGCGAGCTTTGGTAGCGGCGTCAACGTAACGCTGGGCCTGCCCATCATCCGCACCTCCGTCGATCACGGCACGGCGCTCGATCTTGCCGGCAGCGGGAACATCGACGCTGGCAGCTTGCGCACCGCGATTGCGCTGGCCGGCGCCCTCACCCGCGGCCACGCTTAAAGCGCGGCTACCCGGGCGCCGCGTGAAACACCAGGCGCGTAAGCGGTTCGGCCAGAACTTTCTGACCGACGAGTCCGCAATCACGGCTATCGTTGCCGCGATCAACCCCGCGCCCGGCGAATGCCTGGTCGAAATCGGCCCGGGCCTCGGTGCCTTGACCCGGCCCCTGCTGGCCGCGGTCGGAGAATTGCATGCGATCGAGATCGATCGCGACCTCGCGCAAGCGCTGGCAGAGGAATTCGGCGCGCGGTTGAAACTCCACACGGGCGACGTGCTGCATTTTGATTTCGCGGCGCTAGGCGAGCGCCTGCGCGTGATCGGCAATCTGCCCTACAACATTTCGACGCCGCTGCTTTTTCACCTCGCGGACTATGCCGCGCAAATCCGCGACATTCACGTCATGCTGCAAAAAGAAGTCGTCGAACGCATGGTCGCGGCACCCGGCGACAGCAATTTCGGGCGACTCTCCGTCATGCTCCAGTACCGTTTCGAGCTGGAAAAACTGCTCGACGTGCCGGCGCTGGCCTTCGATCCGGTGCCCAAAGTCGATTCGGCGGTAATACGCCTGACGCCGTGGCGCCCGCAACGCTACATAGCGCGCGACGAAGCGCAGTTCGCGCGCGTGGTCGCCACCGCGTTCTCGCAACGCCGCAAGACCCTGCGCAATTCGCTGCGCAAGTTGATCGCGGAGCCGGCGTTCGCTGCTTTGGGTATCAGCCCGACCGCGCGCGCGCAGGAATTGTCGGTCGCGCAATTCATCGCGCTCGCCGACCACCTGACCGGCCTACCCGAAAAAACTGATTAACCGGCGGTCAAGAAACAGCGCGGCGCTCGCCCGCGGCGAGGCGAAAAGCGCGGCGCGGATTACGCCGGCTTACGTTGCACGAATTCGATTTTATAACCGTCGGGATCTTCGACGAATGCGATCACGGTGGTGCCGTGCTTCATCGGCCCGGCTTCGCGCGCAACCTTGCCGCCGCGCTTTTTGACTTCCTCGCACGCCTTGTACGCGTCTTCCACCTCGACCGCGAGATGGCCGAACCCGGTGCCGAGATCGTAGCTCTTCGTATCCCAGTTGTGCGTGAGCTCGACGACGGTATCGCGCGTTTCGTCGCCGTAACCGACGAACACGTTGGTAAAACGCCCGTCGGGATAATCTTTGCGCCGCAGCACGCGCATGCCCAGCACCTGCGTATAAAACGCGATCGCGCGGTCGAGATCGCCGACTCGCAGCATCGTATGCAGAAGTCTCACACTTGCACCATTTCAAAATCCTCTTTGCGCGCACCACACTCCGGACACGTCCAGTTCATCGGCACCTCTTCCCAGCGCGTACCCGCGGCGATGCCCTCGTCGGGCAGCCCCGCGGCTTCGTCGTAAATGAAGCCGCAGATGAGGCACATGTAGGTTTTAAAAACATTAACGTCCGTGGTGGTCATGATGGCTTACTAATGAGGTTAAAATGTCATTTTAGCGATATGCCCCGCGTTTGAACAACAAATCCCGCCTATAAGAGCATGGACTCCCCGACGCCTTCCGCACTGCCGCCGATCGTGCTCGCGTTCGCGGCGACCGACCCGAGCGGCGGCGCCGGCCTGCAAGCCGACGTGATGACGCTCGCCAGCATGGGTTGTCACCCGTTGTCGGTCGTGACCGCAGTCACCATCCAGGACACGATGGGCGTCGAAGAAGTGATGCCGCTGGACGCCGAGTGGGTTGCCGACCAGGCGCGCTGCGTGCTCGAGGATATGCCGGTGGCGGCGTTCAAGATCGGACTGCTCGGCAGCACCGAAAATATTTCGGCGATTGCGGAAGTGGTTTCGGATTATCCCGAAATTCCGCTGGTGCTCGATCCCGTGCTCGCATCAGGCCGCGGCGACGAACTCGTGACCGACGAAATGATAACCGCCGTGCGCGAACTGCTGATACCGCAGACGACCATCATCACACCCAACAGCATAGAAGCGCGCCGCTTGGTCCAGGAGGACGGCGAAGACGACCTGGATCTCGCCGAGTGCGCGCGGCGCCTGCTGGCGATGGGTTGCGAATACGTGCTGATCACCGGCACCCACGAAAACACCGCCCAGGTCGTCAACACGCTCTATGGGCAGGACGGCGTCGTGCGCGCCGACAGCTGGGATCGTCTGCCCGGCAGTTACCACGGCTCGGGCTGCACGCTCGCCTCGGCAATCGCCGCGACGATCGCAAACGGCCTTAGCATCAGCGACGCGGTCAAAGACGCTCAGGAATATACGTGGCAAACGCTCAAGTCCGCTTTCAGGCCCGGCATGGGCCAGCACATCCCCGATCGCCTGTTCTGGGCGCGCGAGGATGAACCCACTGATGCTGCCGATTAAAGGCCTCTACGCGGTCACGCCCGACGTGGCCGACACCGCGCTGCTGCTGGCCAAAGTCGAAACAGTGCTCGCCGCCGGGGCGCGCCTGCTGCAATATCGGAACAAGAGCGCGGACGCGGCCAGGCGCGGCGAGCAGGCCCGCGCGCTGCGCGCAGTGTGCCGGCGCCACGCGGCCACGCTTATCATCAATGACGATGTAACCCTGGCGCGCGCGATCGATGCGGATGGTGTGCATGTGGGCGCCGACGATCCCGCGCTCGCGCTTGCCCGCGAGCAACTCGGCAGCCAAAAAATTATCGGGGTGTCCTGCTACGACGATCTGCAGCGCGCGCGCGCCGCCGCCACGCAAGGCGCCGACTACGTTGCGTTCGGCAGCTTCTTTGCATCGGCCGTCAAGCCGGACGCGGTGCGTGCGCCGCTCTCGGTGCTCCCCGCAGCCCGCGCGTTCGGCGTGCCGGTGGTCGCCATCGGCGGCATCACCCTGGACAATGCCGGCGGACTCATCGCCGCGGGTGCCGATGCGGTCGCCGTGATTTCGGCGCTGTTCGCGGTGCCCGACCCGGCCGGCGCGACGCGCGCCTTCTGTCGGCTCTTTCAGGTTGAGGCCGCATGACCTCGCGTAACGATGAATTATTTGCGGCGGCCCAAAAAGTCATTCCGGGCGGCGTGAATTCCCCGGTCCGCGCGTTCCGTTCGGTCGGCGGAACGCCGCGTTTTTTTGCGCGCGGCAGTGGCGCGCAGGTCTGGGACGTCGATGGCAACGCGTACATTGATTATGTCGGCTCATGGGGTCCTTTGATCCTCGGCCATGCGCACCCCGCCGTGATCGCAGCCGTTCAGCAGGCCGTTACACAAGGCTTGAGTTTTGGCGCGCCGACCGCCGCCGAAGTCGAGCTCGCGCAAGTGCTGTGCGAGCGCGTGCCGGGGCTCGAGCAGGTGCGGCTGGTCAGCTCGGGAACCGAGGCGACGATGAGTGCAATCCGGCTCGCGCGCGGCTACACGGGCCGCGCGGGCATCGTCAAATTCGAAGGCTGCTATCACGGCCATGCCGATGCGCTGCTCGTCAAAGCGGGTTCCGGTGCGCTGACGCTCGGCAATCCCAGTTCGGCCGGCGTGCCGCCGGCCACCGCCGCCGACACGCTGGTGCTCGAATACAACAACATCGCGATGCTCGAAGCCGCATTTGCGCGCGACGCCGCCAAGCTCGCTTGCGTGATCGTCGAACCGGTCGCCGGCAACATGAACCTGGTGCTGCCTGACCGCGAATTTCTCGATACACTGCGCGCGTTGTGCACGCGCCACGGCACGGTGTTGATTTTCGACGAAGTGATGACCGGCTTTCGGGTCGGCCCGGCCGGTGCGCAGCGCTTGTTCGGCATCACGGCGGACCTGGTGACACTGGGCAAAATCGTCGGCGGCGGCATGCCGCTCGGTGCTTTCGGCGGCCGCCGCGACATTATGGCAAAAATTGCGCCGCTGGGCCCCGTATATCAGGCGGGAACTTTGTCTGGAAACCCGGTGGCGGTCGCCGCCGGCCTCGCGACGCTCAAGCTCCTTGCGGCGCCCGGTTTTTACCCGGAGCTCGAGCAAACCACGCGCGCGTTGGCCGACGGGTTGAATGCTGCGGCGAGCGCGCATGGCGCGGTCTTTTGCGCGCAGGCCATCGGTGGCATGTTCGGTCTCTACTTTCGCGCGCAGCCACCGCGCAGCTATGCCGAAGTGATGCAATGCGACGTGCCGGCATTCAACCGGTTTTTTCACGCGATGCTTGAGCACGGCATCTACTTCGCCCCGTCGGCGTTCGAAGCGGGCTTCGTATCGTCCGCGCATGGCGCAGTCGAGATTGAAAAAACGCTGGCTGCGGCACGCAGCTATTTCGCGCGTGCTGCCTGATCGCGCACGCCGCCATAAAAAAGGGCGGCTGGCGCCGCCCTTTGGCTTTTATGCATGCGCGAAGTTCAGCGCAAGCCGGCGATGTATTCCGCGACCGCTTTGATTTCCCCGTCGGACAGCTTGGCCGCAATCGCACGCATCATGCTGTTCGGGTCGTTCGCGCGCTCGCCCGCGCGAAAGCTCTGCAGTTGCGCAGTGGAATATTCCGAGTACTGGCCGGCCACGCGGGGAAACTGGGCGGGAATACCGGCGCCGTTGGGCCCGTGGCACGACGAGCAGGCGGCGACGCCTTTCGCCATGATGCCGCCGCGGTAAATCTGCTGGCCGAGCTTGACCAGCGCGGGATCTTTGGCCGCCCGCGACTTCGGCTTTTGCGACTCGAAATACGCACCGAGATTTTTCATGTCCTGCGGCGACAATGGCGATGCCATTCCAAACATGACCGGATTTTTACGGTCCTTATTGTTTTTGTAATCGGCGAGCTGCTTCGCGATATAGTCGGCGTGCTGCCCCGCGAGCACGGGATTCGCGGGGCTTACGCTGTTGCCGTCAGTCGCATGACAGGCGGCGCACACTTTGGTGACGATAGCTTGCGCCTGCGCGGGGTCGGCCTTGGCCGCCGGCTCCGCGGCATACGCCAACGGAATAGGGACAGCGCACAGCAGACCGAGCAGCGCCGTAATGAATCTCATGGAATCTCCTGACAACATTGCAAGCTGACGAAAACGCCGTATTCTATCGAAATACCCCCCTAGAGGCTAGGCTGCGCGCGCGATGTCGACACTACGCAACATTGAATTCGTCACGACGGTCGCGGACTCGCGCATGCTGCCGCCGCCGCATGGCGCTGAGGTGGCATTTGCCGGACGTTCCAACGCCGGCAAATCGAGCGCGATAAACGCGCTCGCGCAACGCAACCGCATGGCCTTCGTGAGCAAAACGCCGGGCCGCACTCAGCACATTAATTTTTTCAGCGTCGGGCCCGAACAATATCTGGTCGACCTGCCAGGCTATGGATATGCGGCCGTGCCGCAAGCGGCACGCGCGCACTGGCACGAGCTCGTCGGCGGTTATTTGCAGACGCGCGCGTGCCTGCGTGGCGTGATCCTTATCATGGACGTGCGCCATCCGCTGACCGAGCTCGACGAGCAATTGTTGAATTGGCTGCGGCCGAGCGGCGTGCCCGTGCACATACTCTTGAGTAAAGCGGACAAGCTCGGCCAGCAAAAAGCGAACTCGACTTTGCGCGACGTCAACGCCGCGCTGGCGCGCGGCTACGTCAACTGCACCGCACAGCTCTTTTCGAGCACGCGCAAACTCGGTATCGTTGAAGCCGCCAAACAAATCCAACGCTGGTTGAGCGTTGGATGGAATAAAAAACCCCCGGTTAAAGGGGAGTAAAACCGGGGGGAAGCCTTAATAAAGATTAAGGCGCCCGCTCAGGGAGGAGAAGCGGGAGACGATTAAACGCCGTCTAACCTCTAGGACTATTATAATTTCGCGGAGTTCCCTGCCGCTGCTCAAAAAATAGCCGCTTTTGTTTCAATTACTTGGGTCGTCGAATGAAAATCCTCGGTAAGTTCCCGCAGCGCCGGATGCGCCGTAACCGCCGCGACGAGTTCTCCCGTCGGCTGGTGCGTGAAAACCGTTTGACCACCGACGACCTGATTTATCCCGTATTCGTGATCGACGGCAAGCGCCGCACCGAAGCAGTCGACTCCATGCCCGGTATACACCGGTACACGATAGACAAGCTGCTGCCGCATGCGGAGCACTGCGTGGCGCTCGGCATTCCGGCGCTCGCCATTTTTCCGGCGATCGGCCGCGATCTGAAAACGGCGGACGGGCGTGAAGCGACGAATCCAAAAGGGCTCGTGCCGCGGACCGTCGCCGCGTTGAAAAAGCGTTTCCCCGAACTCGGCGTAATCACCGACGTCGCGCTCGACCCATACACGACGCACGGGCACGACGGCATCATCGACGCATCAGGTTACGTCCTCAATGACAAAACCATAGCGGTACTGCAGCGCCAGGCGCTCGTCAACGCCGCCGCCGGCGTCGATATCGTGGCGCCCTCCGACATGATGGACGGGCGTATCGGCGCAATCCGCGCCGCGCTGGACGGTCAAGGCCACATTCATACGCGCATCCTCGCCTACGCCGCGAAATTCGCATCGGCTTTTTACGGACCTTTTCGCGACGCCGTCGGTTCGTCGACGCAGCTCGGGCTGGGCAACAAATTCAATTATCAGATGGATCCCGCGAACAGCGATGAAGCGCTCTGGGAGGTTGGGCTCGATCTCGCCGAAGGCGCCGACATGGTGATGATCAAACCCGGCATGCCCTATCTCGATATCATCCGGCGCGTCAAAGACGAATTCAAGGCGCCGACCTGCGTCTACCAGGTGAGCGGCGAATACTCGATGCTGATGGCGGCGATCGGCAACGGCTGGCTCGATGAGCAAAAATGCGTGCTGGAAGCCCTGACCGGATTCAAGCGCGCGGGTGCGGACGCCATCCTGACTTACTTCGCGGTCGCTGCCGCGAAGTGGATCAAGGGGCGCAGCTGACTTTCATTCGTCGCGAAGCAGTGCGGCGACGGCGTCGGCTTTCGCGCGCTCGAGCGTTCTGCCGGCGAGGGTCGTCTTCAGCGCGAGCCGCAGATCGCGCGGCGACAACAGCGCGAGGTGTATGTCATATCCCCCGCGGTTGAAAATCAATACCGGCGCGGGCACCGCCATGTCGCCGGCATAGAGCTGGGATTGCGCGCTCTTGAACTGAACGCCTTTGCCCAGCAGATAATGCTCGACGCTTTTCGCGTTGTCGCAAAACAGCTGAATTTGGATGTCGGCATATTTGCCGGCGCTGCCGCGCAGCACTGAGCCGGTCAGGTACGGATTGAACGCGGCAAGCTCGCGCATCACCTCGAGCGCCAGTTCCCGCAGTTCGCGCAACTGCACCGTATGGTCGCGCTGGAACAAACTGCGATAGAGCGTGAGCGCGGCATCGATCTCGTCGTTGGTCGGCATTTGCCGGGCGTCGGTCGCGCCGACCTGGCGCGCCGCCTTGCGCTTGGCCTGCCCGTAATCTTCGATGCCGTCTTCGGCCATCAGGCGCGCCGCCGCATTGGCGATGCTTACGCGCAACGGATTGCGGCCGACCTCACGCGCCATAAGAATCAGAACAACTGACTTTTAACTTCTTCCGGCGGCTTCGGCGCGCCGGCCGGCGCGCCGACGGGAGCAGTCTCGCCCTCGCGCTCCGCAGGCAGGAATTCCTGATAAAAATATTCGGCAATGCGGCCGTCGGGATCGCGCAGGCCGGACTCGGGACTGATGCGCGCCTGCACGACGCCCTCGGGAACGGTACGCGGCGTCTCCTCGACGCCTTTCAAGACTTTGCCCATATACGAGATCCACATCGGCAACGCCGCCTGGGCGCCGGTCTCGTTATGCCCAAGCGTATGTGGATTGTCGAAGCCGATCCACGCGACGGCGACGAGCCCGCTGCCGAAGCCGCAAAACCACGCGTCGACGAATTCGTTGGTCGTGCCGGTCTTCCCGGCCAGATCGGTGCGCCCGAGCTGCAAGGCGCGCGTGGCGGTGCCCATTTTGACCACGTCCTGCAGCATGTTCGACATGATGAACGCATTGCGGGCATCGATTGCGCGCTCGGCCGTTTCACCCGCCTGGACGGGCTTCGCCTGGGTAATGACGTTGCCCTTCAAATCTTCGATGCGCACGATGAAGTGCGGCGTCACCCGAAAACCGCCGTTGGCAAACACCGAGTAGCCGCCGACCATCTGCAGCGGCGTGACGTTGCCGGCGCCCAGCGCCATGGTCAGATAAGGCGGATGGTATTTGGCGTCGAAGCCGAATCGCGTTATGTAGTCCTGCGCGTACTGCGGGGTGATCGCCTGCAGGATGCGCACCGAAACAAGGTTCTTGGATTTCACGAGTGCGGTGCGCATGCGCATCGGCCCTTCGAACTTACCGTCGAAGTTGTGCGGTTCCCACGGCTCGGAGCCAGTCTGGCTCGCATCGAACACGAGCGGCGCGTCGTTGATGATGGTGGCGGGCGTGAAGCCTTTTTCCAGCGCGGCGGAATAAATAAACGGCTTAAAGCTCGAGCCGGGCTGGCGCAGCGCCTGCGTAACGTGATTGTACTTGTTGCGCGCGAAATCGAAGCTGCCGACCAACGCGCGGATTGCGCCGTCGGCGGGGGTGACGGAGACTAGCGCTGCTTCGACCTGCGGCAGCTGGGTGACGAGCCAGTGGCTTTTGTCGTCTTTCTGAATGCGGATGATGGCGCCGCGGCGCAGGCGCTGATTGGCGGGCGCCTTGTCCCCAAGCATTTTCTGCGCGAACTTGAGCCCATCGCCGCTGATCTCGAGCGTCTCGCCGCCCTTGCGATACACCTTGACCGCGCGCGGACTCGCATCGAGCACCAGGGCGGGCGCGATGTCATCGCTCTCGCTTTCATCCTGGAGTGCGTCTTCGAAATCTTCCTCGGTCGGTTGGGCGCCGAGCTCAACGTAACTTTCGGCGCCCCGATAGCCGTGGCGGCGGTCGTAGTCCATCACCCCCGTGCGCACGGCGGCATAAGCGGCGTTCTGGTGAGTCGCCGACAAGGTCGTATAGACCCGAAAGCCGCGCGTATAGACGTCATCGTGAAAGCGCTCGAACATGACCTGGCGCACCATTTCCGCAAAGTGCTCGGCCTTGACGGCGAAATCGTTGACGAGCTTCTTGACGGCCAGCGGTTGCTTGTCCGCGGCCTGCCATTGCTCGTCGGTTATGAAGTCGAGCTCCCGCATGCGCCGCAATACGTATTGCTGGCGCAGCTTGGCGCGTTTGGGATTGACGACCGGGTTGAAGCTCGACGGCGCCTTGGGGAGTCCCGCGAGCATCGCCATTTCCGCGATGGTCAGCTGATCGAGGGACTTGCCGAAATAAATCTG
>Ga0207706_10003971_pt1 | contig 14013 bp, 12 predicted proteins | sample KBSC53metaG_FD_184318 | JGI IMG/M metagenome (GOLD analysis project Ga0207706, IMG submission 184318) | Corn rhizosphere microbial communities from Kellogg Biological Station, Michigan, USA - KBS C5-3 metaG (SPAdes) (version 2) | ecosystem: Host-associated > Plants > Roots > Rhizosphere > Soil ... | reverse complement strand
GCCTGGAGGGCGTCGACGGTAAGACGATGATCGACGCCACGAACCTCTACAACGTGACACCGCCCGAGGGGTTCGCCTCCAACGCCGAGTTCGTGAAGTCCAAGACGAGCGGGCCAACGGCGAAATCGTTCAACGTCAACTTCGCGTCGCTGTTCGGCCGGCTGGGCGACGCACGAGCCAGGCCGGGCAACCTGTGGTGTGGAGACGAGGCGGCGCGCGAGGTCGTCGAGCAGCTCAACCGCGACGCCGGCTATGACCCGGTGCACGCCGGGCCACTGGAGAGCGCCGCGGCCCAGGAGGCTCTGATCGGCGTCATCTTCGGAATCGCTGAAGGGATGGGCCCGATGGTGTACCGGTTCGCGCCGGTCGACCAGCTCTGATGAGGCTCGATCCAACCCGCGCTCGTCAGGCTGGCAGCGCCACTGGCGAGCTCAGCCAGTCGTGCTCCTCGGCGCACCTCCGCGCGCTCTCGAGGAAGCGCGCGATTGCCGCCGATTGGGCGCGCTCGGCCCACACGATCGACCACTCCGCGACGATCTCCGGCTCGACGATCCTGCGAGCGAGCAGGGCAGGCTCGGCCGCGGCGGCGTGGAGGCCGAGCGAGGCGGGCGGCACGCCCACCTCGCGCCCCGCTTGCAGGCGAGCGATCATCGCCTGCGGGGGCGGATCGGCGAACGCTTCGACGCGGGGCTGGAAGCCGGCCTGCTCGCAGGCGGCGAGGATGCGGTCGTAGTAGCCGGGGGCGAGCTCGCGCGGGAACAGGAGCAGCGTCTCGTTAGCGAGGCGAGCGAGCGGGATCGGGTCTGCGCCGGCGAGACGGTGGCGCTCCGCGACGAGGAGCACGTGCGGCTCGTTGCGCAGGGGCTCGGTACGGACTCCTCTCATCGGCTCGGGGTGCAGGGCGAGGCCGACGTCGAGCTCGCCGGCGAGGACGCGGCCGGGGACCTCGGCGCTGAAGAGCTCGCTGGCGATGACGGTCACGTTCGGGCTGTCGTCCTCGACGGCGGCCAAGATCGCCCCGAGCGTCTCGAAGCCCGCCGTCGGCGCGTAGCCGAGCCGCACCGTGCCCGCGACGCCCGCCCCGGCCAGGCGGGCGCACTCGGCGGCACGCTCGAGCGCGGCGAGCGCGAGCGGTGCCTCCTCGAGGAGCGCCCGCCCCGCGGTGGTGAGCTCGACGTGGCGGCTGGTGCGCACGAACAGGTCGGTGCCGAGCGTGCGCTCGAGCTGCTTGATCTGGTTGCTCAGCGAAGGCTGGGAGATATAGACGCGCGCGGCGGCCCGGCCGAAATGGAGCTCCTCGGCGACGGCCAGGAAGTAGCGCAGCAGGCGCGGCTCGAGATCGATAGCTGAAGGCTAACGCTGGCGCGGAGCACAGGTCTTGGACGGCAACGCCGCGCGCGCGTAGCGTGGCGGCCATGCGCACGACCACCACCACCGGGACCAGTCTCGACGGCTCCACGCAACTCCCGCGGCGCAGCGGAAGGCCGAGCTGGTGCGCCGTTCCTTCGACGCGGTCAACGTTCGCGAGCTGACGTGATCGTCGCCATCGCCGGGGCTCACGGGAAGATTGCGCTGCGCCTGACGCGGCTGCTGAGCGCCGACGGCGACAGCGTGATCGGGCTGATTCGAAACCCCGACCAGGCGACGGACGTCAGCGACCGCGAGGGCTCTCCGGTGCTATCCGATCTGGAGAGCGCGAGCGAGGAGCAGATCGCCGCGGCGATCAAGGGTGCCGACGCAGCTGTGTTCGCCGCTGGGGCCGGAGGCGGTGGCAGCGCCGAACGGACGCTGACGGTGGACCGGGACGGTGCGATCAAGCTGCTCCGCGCGGCCGCCAGCGCGGGCGTCCCGCGCTACCTGATCATCAGCGCGGGCGGCGCGGAGGACCCGCCGGACGGTGACGACGACCTCAGCATCTACCTCCGCGCCAAGGCAGACGCCGACGGAGCCGTGCAGTCGAGCGATCTCGAATGGACGATCTTGAGACCGGGGCCACTCACCGATGACCCGGGCACCGGGCGCGTACGCGTGGACCCGACCCCCGGCCGAGGCACGGTCCCGCGTGACGACGTCGCCGCCGTACTGGCTCGCCTGCTGCACGACGAGCGCGCGGCGCATCGTGTGCTCTACGTCAACGGCGGAGATCAGCCGCTCGACCAAGCGCTCGAAGCTGTGCTGTCCGGCTGAGTCGGTACTCGACTGCTGCCACGAAAAAGACCTGCGAACGCAGGTCTTTCCGAAGCGGCTGAAGGGATTCGAACTCAGAGCACGGTGGAGGCGGGAGGCACACGGAAGCGGAGCATGGTGACGGCGCCCGACTGGGTGTTGCTGAATGGTTCGAGGTCAATTCTCTGGAGGGTCGGGGTCGAAAAGCGGACCCCGTCACCCAAGAGCACCGGGAGGACATAGACCAGAATCTCGTCGACGAGCCCGCGTTGCAGGCACTGGCTGGCGAGGTCGGCGCCGAGGATCTCCAAGTTCTTACCGCCCGCGGCGCTTAGCGCCGTGGCGACGGCTTCCGCGATGTCACAGGTGAGGAATGTGACGTTCGGGTCCGGCTTGTCGGGAGGATCGTGGGTGAGGACGAACTGGGCTCCGCCCTCGTAGTTGCGCTCCTCGTCGGGCATCTGTTTGGCAACCTCGTAGGTACCCCGGCCGATAAGCATCGCACCAGTGGCGGCCATGACTTCAGGGAATGCGTCTGGTGTCAGGAAATCGAAGATCCAGTCCATCGTGTGGCCGGGACCGGCGATGAAGCCGTCAAGCGACATCGCCCTGTTCACGACCACCTTGCCAGTGTCGGTGCTCATATCAAGCGCTCCTTCCCAGAATCTTGGGCCCTGGGCTGAACCATAAGTCCGCAACCGTGGGCACCACTCGCATGCGTGCAAGCAGGCCGCCCATGAGGGGCGCTGAGCGGCAGCGGCGGTGTAGGCGACCGTCTCGACCTACGTCCCGGATCGTCAACCTCGCGCGCGTGCACGCCCTAGGCTGGTGCAGGGCATCACCAAACGAGAGGACAGCTTTATGCGACCCACAACCGTTCTCGTCCACGGCGCCTTCGCCGACTCCTCGAACTGGGACGTGGAGGCGTGACGTACCTGATCACCGAGAACAATGCGCTTGCGGAGGAAGTAATCGGAAAAATCTCCGAGGTGCTCGGTCGGGGGCACCGGGCGGCGGTGGCGGCGAACGAACCGGGCGAGGCACGAGCGATCCTCCACGTGGCTCACGCGTTTGCGAACGAGCTTGCCGCCGCAAGAGAGGACTTCGACCGCACGGGGTTCATCCGGGAGATCACCGACGATCGGTCATGACGGATCGTTGAGATCGAGTTCGCACCGACGGTCGAGGCGACCTTCCTGCCACCGGCCAACCCCGGCCGCGGGAGCGGCTTGGGCGCCCGGTCCCGCTTGCCGGGGCTCGCGGCTGCGTGGTCAGCGTCTGACGCGGGCGTTGCCTTCCCAGATGCTCCAGACCTGTTGCTCGTCGGCCGGGATGGCGTAGTCGGTCAGCAAGGTGGCGGCGAGCGCGCCGGTGGCCCAGCCGAACTGCAGGCACTGCTCGGGCTGCCAGCCACGCAGGATGCCGTAGAGCAGGCCGCCGACGAAGCCGTCGCCGCCGCCGATCCGGTCGAGCACGCCGATCTCGCGCGGCTCTGCAACATGGAACGCGCCGTCGGCGAAGATCAGCGCGCCCCACATGTGCCGGTTGGCGTCGATGACCTCGCGCAGCGTGTTGGCGAAGTACGACGCGTTCGGGTACGCCTCGCCGACGCGGCCGATCATCTCTTTGAAGCTGTCGATTTTCGATGCCACCGCGGCGCCGCCGGCCTCCGGGCCCGCGATGCCGAGCGCGAGCTGGAAGTCCTCCTCATTGCCCACCAGGATGTCGGCGGCCGTCGCGATCTCGGCAAAGATCGCGCGCAGCTCCTGCTCGCGGCCCTCCCAGAAAGACGCCCGGTAGTTCAAGTCGAACGAGATCCGCGTACCGTTCCGTTTCGCGGCCCGGGCGATCTCGAGGCAGAAGCGGCTGGCGTCTGGCGACAGCGCGGCGATCACGCCCGACAGATGCAGGATCTGCGCGCCCTCCTCACCGAAGATCCGGTCGAGGTCGAAGTCGTTCACGTTGAGCGCGCGGCCGACCTCGCCGGCGCGGTCGTTGTGGACGCGCGGGCCGCGGCCGCCTCGACCGCTGTCGGCGATGTTGAATTGATGTCGGTAACCCCACGCCGACCCCTGAGCGACCTCCGGACCCTCATAGGCCATGTGCCGGCCGGCGAGATCATGCTTGATCAACGCCGCGATTGGACTGCCCGCAACAAACGCTGTCAAGACCTTCACCGGCAACCCAAGAAAGGACGCGATCGACGCGACATTGGTCTCGGCCGACGTCACCCCCAACCCAAACGCGCGGCTGCAATGAACCGGCTGCCCATCAGCCGGCGTAAGCCGCACACCCATACTCGTCGGGACGACCATCGCCCAGGCGGCGTTCTCACGCAGATCCATGTGTAGTACCTCCGTTCAGCGGAGCTAGTAGTTCGGCACGACCATAAGGCTGGTGGCAGCGTGCGCATGATCGAGAAGCACTACGGGGCGTTGCTCGACGGTGCCGGGCCACGTGCTCAGCCCGTGCGGCTCTCGCGCTCGCTGGTTCGCTCGACCCTGTAGCCGTACGCGGCCTCGCGCACGGCCTGGTCGCTCTCGAGACCGGCGCCGAGGCCGCCGGCGATCGTGGCGAGCGAGCTCGCCATCCAGGCGAGGGCGGCGTAGTCGCCGAGGCCGGCGTCGTGGCTGAGCGCGTCGGAGAGGACGTCCGCGTCGATCACGAGCACGGCACCCAGCAGCGTGAGCGCGAACAGCGCCGCGTACAGGATCGCCGCGCCCAGCAGCAGCGTGAGCGTCGTGGCGGTGTTGAAGAGCACGGTCTGCTCGCGCCTGGCGCGCCCGTGTGGCGGCTCCCAGAGCCGGTGCGCGAAGATCAGCCACGCCACGGTCGTCCCCACCGAGAGCAGCGTGAGGGCCAGGAGCCGGACCCAGTCGAGCGCATCGGAGAGCGCCCAGAGGTCGGAGGTGACGAGCGCGAACGTGGCCGCTGCCGCGGCGGCAGCCAGCGCCCGCGAGAGGCGCAAGATCAGGCGCCAGGGCCGGTTGGCCCGCACCATGCCGGCGAGCAGGCGCAGGTTCCCGCGTACGACCGCGGCGACGAAGCGCAGGTCCACGTCGTCGTCGTCGGGCGGCTCGACCGCGCGGACGGGCGCCGCCAGATCGGCGATCCGGCGGCCCACGCGCGCCCGCCGGCGCGCCCCGTGGTCGCCGAGCTCGAGGCTCTCGCCCACCAGCCCGTCGACCAGCCGGACGACCGCATCGCGTGCGCGGCGGCGCGTCTGCACGGCGCCGAGCGCCGGCAGCGATATCAGCGCCACCCCGTGCGTCGCGCTGGCGTCGGCCACCACAGGCCTCCTCCCGATCCGCACCGGCGCGTCGGTGAGGCACACGGCCAGGTCCCAGCCGTGCTCAAGCATGAGCTCCCGTGCGGCGTCGATCGCCTCGACGCCGCCGCGCAGCGTCGCCGCGGCGGGGTCGGTCACGACCGGTACGGCCCAGTCCACAGCGTCCGTCACGCGTTCCGCGAGCACGGTGGGCAGGTCCTCCGCGAGTTCCTCCGCGACCTCCGTCGGGAGGCCCGGCGCGGCCAGCAGGCCCAACGTGAGCTCGTCAGGTTCAGTCAGCGACACGGCGCCGACCTGCAACTTTCGCGGGCGCGCAAGGCGATGCGCTCGGCGACGAAGCGACCGTCCAGCCTAGGCCGTGCTTCCGGCGGCTTCAGCGTCGGCAGTCGACCGAGAGCCGACCGTGCCCACGTGGAGCTTGCCGTCGCGCAGCTCGACCCGCACGCGGTGCCCGGGCTCGATCTCGCCGGCGAGCAGCCGCTCGGAGAGCTCGTCCTCCAGCAGGCGCTGGATCGCGCGCCGCAGCGGCCGCGCTCCGTACTGAGGGTCGAAGCCGGCATTCGCCAAGTACTCAATCGCCTCGTCGGACACCTCCAGCTCGACGCCCTGCGCGTGTATCCGCCGCGCCACCCTGTCGAGCAGCAGCCGCGTGATCTGCATCAGCTGCGCACGGTCGAGCGAGCGGAACACGATGATCTCGTCGATCCGGTTCAGCAGCTCCGGCCGGAAGCTCTGCCTCAGCACCTCCATCAGCTCGGCCTTCAGGTCGTCGAATGACTCGCCCCGGCTCGCGTGGGCCTGGATGCGGTCGGCGCCCAGGTTGGAGGTCATGATCACGACCGTGTGCCTGAAGTCGACCGTGCGCCCCTGGCCGTCGGTCAGGCGGCCGTCCTCGAGCAGCTGGAGCAGGATGTTGAAGACGTCTGCGTGCGCCTTCTCGATCTCATCGAGGAGCAGCACCGAGTAGGGGCGGCGGCGCACGGTCTCGGTGAGCTGGCCGGCGTCCTCATAGCCGACATAACCCGGCGGCGCCCCCACAAGGCGCGACACCGTGTGGCGCTCCTGGAACTCGCTCATGTCGAAGCGGACCATCGCGTCCTCGTCGCCGAAGAGCGTCTCCGCGAGCGCCCGCGCGAGCTCCGTCTTCCCGACGCCGGTCGGGCCCAGGAACAGGAACGAGCCCACCGGCCGGTTCGGATCGCCGAGCCCGGCGCGAGCGCGCCGGACGGCTCGCGCGACCGCCTCGACCGCCTCGTCCTGTCCCACCACGCGCTCGTGCAGCTGCGCCTCGAGCCCGAGCAGGCGCTCGCGCTCCTCCTGGGTGAGCTGCGCGACCGGGATGCCGGTGCGGCGCGACACGACCTCGGCCACGTCGTCGGCAAGTACCTCCGCCGCCCGCTCTCGGCCGCTCGATCGGCTCTCGTCGACCTGCTCGCGCAGCCCGTCGATCCGAGCCTTCAGGCCGTTGGCACGCTCGTAGTCCTCGGCCGCGACGGCCTGGTCGCGCTCGCGCTCGTTGCGCGCCAGCTCGTCCTCGAGCGCGCGCCGGTCCGCCGGCTTCGTCTTCGCCCGCAGCCGCACGCGCGCCGCCGCCTGGTCGATCAGGTCGATCGCCTTGTCCGGAAGGAAGCGGTCCGTGATGTAGCGGTCCGACAGCTCGGCGGCCGCGACGAGCGCCTCCGGGCTGATGCGGACGCGGTGATATGCCTCGTAGCGGTCCTTCAGGCCGTGAAGGATCTCGATCGTCTCGTCCACCGACGGCTCGTCGATCAGCACCGGCTGGAAGCGTCGCTCGAGCGCGGCGTCCTTCTCGATGTTGCGGCGGTACTCGTCGATCGTCGTCGCGCCGATCACGCGCAGCTCGCCGCGCGCCAGCGCCGGCTTCAGCATGTTGGACGCGTCCATCGAGCCCTCGGCCGCGCCGGCGCCCACCACCGTGTGCAGCTCGTCGATGAACAGGATCAGCTCGTCGGGATGGTCGGTCACCTCGTCGATCACCGACTTGAGCCGGTCCTCGAACTCGCCCCGGTACTTGGTGCCGGCGACCATGCCGGCGAGGTCGAGCACCACTAGGCGCTTGCCGGCGAGCGTCTCCGGCACCTCGTCGTTCACGATCCGCTGCGCGATGCCCTCGGCGATCGCCGTCTTGCCGACGCCCGGGTCGCCGATCAGCACCGGGTTGTTCTTGGTGCGGCGCGACAGGATTTCGATCGTCTCCTCGATCTCGTCCGCACGCCCGATCACCGGATCGAGCCGCCCCTCACGGGCCGCCTCGGTGAGGTCGCGGCTGTACTCGTCGAGTGTCTTCGTCTGGCTCGCGGGGCGGCCGCCTTCCTCGGTCTGGGTGACGCCGCGAATGACGGCGCCGCGGAGCGCCGGGTGCGACAGGCCGAAACGCGCCAACAGGCGCCCGGCGTCGGAGTCCGTGTCGCGCGCCAGCGCCAACAGCACGTGCTCGGGACCCAGGTACGAGGAGTTCAGCTCGCGCATCTCGTCATAGGCCCGAAGCAACGCGGCCTTGGCCTCGGGCGAAAGCGAGGGCGCCACATCGGTCCTGCCGCCGCGCTCCGCCTCGTCTTCGACCTGCGCCGCGATCGCAGCGGGATCGCCGTCGGCGTGGCGGACGATCTGCGCCACGAGGTCATCCTGCATCGCCGCCCAGAGCAGGTGCTCGCTGTCCAGGTCGAGCGAGCCCCACTCGAGCGCTCGCTGCGCCGCGCGCTGAAGCAGCTCGCGCGTCGCGTCCGAAAAGAAGTCCGTGATGTCCACCTGCTCGACGCGCCGGCGCGCGGTTTGAGCCGGCGTCCCGGGCCGAACCGCGCTCGGCCCGGTGCCCTGATCCGCGCCGAACGGACGGTCGAAGAAGTCGGAGAAGAAGTCGTCGAATAGGCTCCCCCGGCGCCGCCGGAAGTCGCCGAATGGATCGTTAGTAGCCATAGGAGATCCGTACCCGACACCCACGATCGGTACCGCAGCCGAACGCGAGCTGCCTACTTGTCGTCGAGGCGCGTCACGCTGAGGTCGGACTCGCCCCGAGTACGGGGAGGGCGGGCTTCCGGCCACGGCGGGCAGAACCTCGTGTTCTGCACGGTCCCGCTTCACCGCTGCCGCTTGCTGCCCGCGGGACAGAGAGCGTGGGGCAGAAACCCCCTCCGAGCTACACCATCGTTCGAGCTGGGCGAGGCTGGCCGGCAGCGAGGACGACAGCGGAAATCGGTTCTGTCAAGGGCCGCGATGGTGATTCGGAAGGGACCCCACGGGGGGAGGGGCGTGGGCGAACCGCTCGGACGCTTCACTCCTATATACGCCCAGCGCAGACAATTCTTCTCCCCCTAGGGCCGGAGCCCCGCCTACCTCCCCTAGGCCAGATTTTCTTCACCTGCCGCTAGGGCCAAGTGCTGCGGCCACTTACCTTTTGCCCGGCGGCAGGAAGGGCGCGAGCTGAATGTCGATCTGCGTCAGGTGTCGCCATAGGCCTGCTTGTAGCTCCAGCTGATGCGCTCGCCTTGATGGCCTAACGTCGACGTGACTTCGGCGTGCTGGACGAGGCTCGGGCACCACAACGCATAGGCCTCGTACTCGCCGGCCAGGAAGAGTCGGACCGCCATGTCAGGGTCCTTGTCCAACTGCTTGCCTGCGCTCCGGAAACCCACAAGATGGTCGGTGTTGCGGATCGCGGCGCATTGCAGCCAGCCGAAGTGCCCGATGGGGTAAGTCGACCAACCGGGCTCGTCATGCGTCCCGGAGAAGAAGCTCACGACACCCGTGTCCGGGAATAGCTCGTCGGCCTCTCGCAGAAGCGCCGGGAGCAACCCGAAGTCCGGTCCGAGGATTACGTCATCTTCCATGTAGAGAAGCCATGGAGCCCCCGGACGATGCCTCCTGGCGAGGTCTATGGCCTTGGGGGCGATGTACCTCGGCTCGTCGCACTCCGACACGATCGGATCGGCCCACTTGTACTCCCGGAGGCGGACCATGAGGTCGGCAAACACGGCCGCGCGATCGACCGGGAGATCCGAGGGCTTCGTGATGACAACGGGAATCACGGCCACTTCCCGAAGGGAATCCGCTTGCCCGATGCGCTGCCGCGCTTGGGCCATCACACGAGCAATCTCTTCGGCGTGCAGCCGACTTTGCTGCGATTTAGCCCACCCTTCAAGGAAGGCCAGTCGCGCATCGCGGTCCTCTGGGATCTTGTCCACCCGCGCAGCCTACCTCCAGTTGCATAGAGCGGAATCTGGCTCTAGCCGTGGGTCGAAGTGGTAGAGCGCAGTCATTCCGCCTCGGTATGGGTGGCGACACCTTGGACAAGTTCGCCAAGCTCCTCGACAGAAGCTGACCAGCGCGTCGCACGTCCGCCGGTTGGCGCCTCGAGCGGCGTTACGGTTAGGTCCCGTGACGGTCGATGTCCTCACCCGCATCGAGATCGCTCGACCTCGTGCGCAGGTCGCCGGGTATGCCGCCGACCTGGACAACACGCCGCGGTGGTACGAGAACATCAAGTCGGTCGACTGGAAGTCGCCGAAGCCGCTCTCGGTGGGCTCGCAGGTCGCCTTCGTCGCCAAATTTCTCGGCCGACGGCTCGAGTACACGTACGAGATCCGTGAGCTCGTGCCGAGCGAGCGGCTAGTGATGTCGACGGCGCAGGGCCCGTTTGCGATGGAGACCACCTACGTCTGGGAGGACGCCCCAGCAGGCGCGACACGCATGACCCTTCGCAACCGCGGACAGCCCAGAGGCTTCTCGAAACTGATGGCGCCGATCATGGCCCGCGCGGTCCGCCGGGCAAACCGCAAGGATCTAGAGCGCCTCAAGGCGATACTCGAGGACGCTCGCTGACGAGCGTCACCCGGTTCAGTCAGGGCAGGCGGGGCCCGCTGCCTCGCGCTCGCAATGAGCGAGGGCTACCGCTCGGACCGAGCTTCACCGCGCCACGCGAGGTGTGGGAACGCGTGGAGGCTCAGGCGGACGCCTCCATCTGCTCGTCGAGGAAGCTCGACGAGGTCGAGGCACTGCTCGAGCGGACGAAGGCGATGAAGGGCTGGCTCGAGGTCGCACAGGAGTGCGGCTGCGCTACGCCCGCCGAGTGCGCGCTCTTCGACGCGCCGGACGACGCGCCCGTGGACGACGGCGTCGGGCTCCGCCTTGTGAAGGTCGAGGGCACGGACTGCCGCCGGCCGCCCAGTGCACGCGCGTAACGTCAGGCGCGGGCGATGAGGTAGTGGTACTCGTTCTGAAGCCGGTAGCTGCCGTCGTCCGTGCGATAGGGCGCCAGCCCTTGGACGATCGCCGCCTTCAGCTCGTCCTCACGTGCCGGGCCGACGAGCTCGGCGATGCCCGCGGGCGCGACCATCGCACGACCAAGTGTGTCCTCGTCCGGATAGACGGAGCTCCAGATCGTGTCGAAGGCGTCCTCGGGCGTCAGGCCGGCCTCACTCGCGAGCGCCTCCAGCACGCCGGCCTCTGAGTAGTCCGGCTCGACGGGTGCGTCCGCCGGCCGCGGCGGGAAGAACGGGCGGGCGATCGCCTTCATGGCCTCGAGGTCGTTCCGCTCGTGCGGGCCCCAGACCTGGATGACCACCGGTGCGCCGGGCTTCGCGACGCGTCCCGCTTCGCGAAGTGCGGCCACGATGTCGGTCGCGAAGAAGAACGAGTTGAAGCCGGTGACGAGGTCGAAGCTGTCGTCATCGTAGGGGAGTGCCTCCATGTCGCCGACGCTCAAATCTGCGTTCGGCACGCGTGCCCGGGCCGCAGCGATCAGCGCCTCGGAGGCGTCGAGGCCAAAGGGCTTCGCGCCGCGTTCGGCGACGAGGCCGAGGAAGACCCCGGCGCCACAGCCGATGTCGAGGACGAGCTGGCCTGGGTCGAGCTGCACGCGCTCCAGCGCGGCCTCGTAGGTGGGGACCTGCTGCTCCTCGCTGTACGCCCAGTCGTCGGGCCGCGCGCCCCAGAGCGGTCCCCAGCGAGCCGCGCTTCCAGTGGGCTGGTCCGTGTCAGTCGGCGGAGTACCTGAAGACATGTCCGCTGAGCTTTGTCAAGCCGGGAGCGATTTCGTTAAATGGCAGCACTGAGCTCAGCCTATTCTCATAGGAGATCCTCGCCCTCGTCGGGCGGGAGGGCGCCGGGGCGCACGATCTGCTCCGCCTCGCCAAGCGCGGCCGGATGCTGGCCTGGGCGGGCGAGAGCCAGTACTACACCGAGCCGAAGCGGCTGGCGAAGCTTGGCTACCTGAGTGCACGCAAAGAGCCGGGCAAGACGCGGGAGCGCACCGTCTACACGCTGACCGAGGCGGGGCTCGAAGCGCTCCGAGGGCATGCCCGCACGCCCGTTCACTGCCCGCTCCCTCGGCCGCGGAACCTCTGCCTCAGGAGCACGAAGACGCGATCGCCGAGGTGACGGACGTCCTCCGGCACGAACTCGACCGTCTCCCAGATCTCCGGCGATGTGGCGAAGGTAGTCGCGGATTCCGGCCGCGCCCACGTGGTGTCGACACGTCGCCCAGTATCGCCCGTTTCGCTTTGAACGACGCTAGACCCCGTATCGAACGTGAAATAGGCTGGCCCGAGGTGACGTCTGGCCCGAGCGTCATCCCGGCAACCAAGTTCCACATCCCGAGCGTTCGGGCTGGAATCGTCCCGCGCGAGGGACTGGTCGATCTGCTCGTGCGCGGGCGGCAGGAGAAGCTAACCCTGCTGGACGCTCCTGCCGGGTTTGGGAAGACAACGCTGCTGGCGGAGTGGTGTGCCTCGCCGTTAGAGGAGGGCGCCTTCGCGTGGGTCACGCTCGAGTCGGCTGACAACGATCCCGTGCGATTTTGGACCTGCGCGATCGACGCGCTCGAGAGCCTCGAGCCCGGGATCGGAGCGCGAGCACGCGAAGCGCTGCAGGCGAGCCCTGCGGCACTGCTGGATGTCGCCCTCCCGCTGCTACTGAACGACCTCGCTCTGCTCGAGCGGCGGGTGATCCTGGTGTTCGACGACTACCACCTGGTCCGCGACGAGCGGGTGCACGACTCGGTCGATTATCTGCTCCAGCAACTCCCGGACTCCGTGCATCTCGCGATCGCGACTCGCTCGGACCCCCCGCTCCCGCTTGGACGCCTCCGCGCGAGCGGCGAGATGACAGAGCTGCGGGCCGCCGAGCTACGAATGTCGAACGCTGAGGCTGCCGTCCTTCTCCGCGCGGCGGTCGGTGTGGACCTCGACTCCGGGGACGTTGCGCGGTTGGTGAGTCGCACGGAGGGGTGGGCCGCGGGGCTTTATCTCGCCGCACTCTCGCTTCGGGGACGCGCCGACGCGACCCAGTTCATCGGTTCGTTCACCGGCGACGATCGCCACATCGTCGACTATCTGTCGAGCGAGGTGCTTGCGGGACAGTCGCGCGAGACGCGCGACTTCCTGCTGCGGACGGCCGTCCTTCAGCGGCTATGCGGCCCACTCTGCGACGCGCTGACCGAGCGCGACGACTCCGCACAGGTGCTGGAGCGCATCGAGCGCGACAACCTATTCCTGCTTCCGCTCGACACCACGCGGGAGTGGTATCGCTACCACCTGCTGTTCGGTGAGTTGCTGAGGTACGAGCTGCAGCGTTCGCATCCGGAGTGGGTCACGGATCTCCATCGGCGCGCGCACGACTGGTACCGGGCGCAGGGCGCGATTCCCGACGCCATCGAGCACGCGGCAGCAGCTGGGGACGTCGACGATGCAGTGGAGCTGATCGCGACGCACTGGAACGATTACTTCAACCGGGGTCACCTCGGAACTGTCGACGGCTGGCTGTCGGCGCTTCCGCCGGAGACGCTGAGTGCGGATCCGCGCCTCTGTCTCGCTCGCTCATGGCTGGCGCTCGATCGCGGCGAAATCGCCGAGGCTGACCGCTGGATCGACGCGGCCGAGGCGTGCATCGAGGCGGATCGCGATAACGCGTGGGACGCGGACGTCCGTGCCGACGCCGCCGTGCTTCGCAGCACGCATAGCTTCAAGGCCGGCGACTTGGGAAGAGCGCAGGAGGCTGCGCGCCGCGTTCTGCTCGAGCCTGCGAGTGCACCGTTTCCAAAGTTCGTGGCGCAGTGCATGCTCGGCGTGACCGCATTCTGGAACGGCGACCACAGCGAGGCGCTCGCGACACTCGAGCGTGCGCGGAGCGTTGCCGAGAGCGAGGGAAACGAGCTGGGACAGAGCTATGCGACGGGCTACCTGGCGCTCGCCCGCAGCGCCCTCGGGGACATGGAAGACGCGAGTGCGCTCTCGACCGCCGCAATCAGCCTGAGCGAGGCGGGTGGCTTCAGCGAGCACTTTGTGGCAATGATCGGCCACCTCGCCGCCGGCCGCCTCCAGGAGGGGCGAGGTGAGCTGGAATCGGCCGAGGACACACTCAGCCGCGCGCTCGCCCTGGCGCGACGCGGCGCGGGCGCGCTCGAGCTCGCTGCGGCGCTGATCGCTCTCGCGCAGGTGCGCCAGTCGCGAGGGGACCGCGCGGGGGCTGGGGCGCTGCTCGTGGACGCTCGCGAAATCATCGATACCTGCTCCGACGCCGGCGATCTGGACCGGAGCCTTGTC
>Ga0207706_10003970_pt1 | contig 14014 bp, 9 predicted proteins | sample KBSC53metaG_FD_184318 | JGI IMG/M metagenome (GOLD analysis project Ga0207706, IMG submission 184318) | Corn rhizosphere microbial communities from Kellogg Biological Station, Michigan, USA - KBS C5-3 metaG (SPAdes) (version 2) | ecosystem: Host-associated > Plants > Roots > Rhizosphere > Soil ... | reverse complement strand
AGATCTTTCCTCTGGCGAGGTCGGCAAAAAATCCCTGAATGAAGCTTGCGGCGCGGCTTTGCTCGCGCGGCTCAAGCCCAAGAACGGCACCGAACACGCCGAGGAACTCCGCTCGGCGAGGCGCGAGCTGCGCGGCGAACGCGCGCGCCTGCGACAGATGGCTGCAATAGCCGCGGTAGACGCGCTGGCGGAGATTGACCGCGGCGATGCCTTCCGGAACGTCCGCATAAGGCGCATCGACAAGGCCCGAGAAGTCGAAGTCGTAAGGGACTGGAGTGAATTGACTGCCTGGCCCGGCCGCAAGCAGCCGGCCGTTGTGGCAGCATTCCTCGCCCTGGGGTCCGGCGCGCATCGACCAGTCGTAGTTGCTGATCATATATTCGAAAACGGCCATGCGCGCGCCGGCAGAGGGGTCGATCTGCTCGAGCGGGACTCTTGGGCCCATGTGCGCACTGGTCATGCCGTTGCGCTTGGCGACGTCGCTGAAGTCTTCGATGAAGAAGCCGACGCGGGAGACGTAGGGCCGTCCGGCCTGGTCGACATAGTCGATGGTCGCGAGCCGGGCGCGGAAGCTCAGCGGCGTCATCAGGTTGTAGAGACGGTAAGCGGCATATTCGAGCAGCACCTTTTGCTGGAACCCGGGATCGCGCTTGCAGTGGGTGACGAGCTTCAGCCGGTGCTGGCCGTGGAAAAGCGAGCCGGGCGGCGCCGGGCTCGTCAGCTGGACGCGGAGCGGCGGGAAGTCGCACACGTCCTTGGTGAGGCGGGTGATCCCGCGCGGCGCGAGCGTGATGGCGTAGCCGACGCCGTCCACCGTCATCGTTGCCGGCAGCGCGGGCGTCGTACGGTTGGAGGCGAGCGTCGCCATCGGGCCCTGGATTGCGACCCTGAGCGGCTGGTCGCTCGAGAACAGTGCGGTAGGCGGCGCGGGCGCCTTCGCCGCCGCGGCCGAGCCTGCGAGCGCAATGCAGAGCGCGCCGATCCACTGTTTCATCCGCCCCTCCTGTTGTTCACGGCGACCGTGCGACTGTGTGCGGTGTCAGCGTCTCGCCATTGATCTCGAGCCAGCTCAGTGGACCGCCATAATAGCGCGAAATGCCCGTATCGATGCGGGCCAGCCGGCCCCCGGCCGTGATCTGGATGCCTTTGAGGATCGGGGTGTGACCCACGACCAGCCGCTGCGCGCCGTAGGCCGACAGCACGGCGTCGAGCTCCTGCTCGACCGTGAGGGGCGGCGCCGGCGGCTTTGCGGCGGCGCGGGCGGCACGGGCGTCGGGATCGTTGGCGACGAGGCCGCGATACCACATCGGGCCGAGCGGATCGTTGAGGATCGACGTGGGCGTGTCGTCGGCCGCGGCCATTGCGGATGCGACGCGCTGGTTGACCGTTTCGATTGGGATTTTGGCATATTCCGCGCTGATCCCGCCGTGCGCGAACAACGTACCGCCGATCTTCACGATCGCGGGATTGCCCCTGGCCCAGCGGCCGATCTCGCCCGACGGGCTCCAGGCGAGCGTATGTTCGACCCAGCCCAGGGGGTGCTCGGCCATCCACTTCGCTCGTATTTGGCCGGCCGTCAGCGCCGGCTCTCGCGCGTGATAGAAAGCTTCGGTCTGCGTGCGATTGGCTTGGTAGACGCGGTCCCTGCGCGCTTCCGACTGGCTGTCGACGAAGGCCGCATATTCGCCCGCGGTGGTGTAGCGATTGTCACCGAGCAGGTTCATCGCTTCGTGGTTGCCGAGGACGACGATGACCTTGCCGCCCTTGCGACCGGCTTCGCGCTGGAGCTGCTGGAGGCTGCGGACGATCTTGAGCGTATCGGGCTCGCGGTCGGCGATGTCGCCCATCTGGACGAAGATCGTCTTTCCGCCCTGCCAGTGGCCATTGCCGTCGATCAGGCCCGCTCCGTGAGCGATGTCCTGCCACGCCCGGTAGTCGCCATGAAGGTCACCGACGGCGATGATCCGTTGCTGCGAAGCCGCGAGTGCAGGCGATGCGACGACCGCAAACGCCACCGAGGCGATGCGGACGATCCGCTTGGTGCGGGACGCTGCGACGCCCTCCGGCATGGCCGCACCTTCGCACCGAGCGGGCGCGCGGGCAATGCCGCAAGCGTTGCCGCATTCTGAACAGCCGTTCAGCTTGGTACGCGTTTGTCGTGTTTTGCTTGAAGTCCCCCTGTGCATCCACGATATGTTCGGCCGTAGCGATCGGGCCTTTCGCCCGAGCAAAGGAGACACCATGGCCAACTGGCAAGACCCGCAAACGACCGGCGTCACCGCCGCGACGGTAGGCGTTCCACGCGCCGCCCGCGATGTGGGCCTCAGGTCGTACATGCTTTCAGTCTACAATTACATGGCATCGGGCGTGCTGCTGACCGGCATCGTCGCGTTGCTGTTCGCCCCTTATGCGGGACAGGTTCTGGTCTCGGCTTCCGGGCGCGGATTGAGCGGCCTCGGCTGGATCATCACGCTCTCGCCGCTGGCAATCGTGTTCGCGATGAGCTTCGGCGCAGCGCGGATGCGGACGAGCACGCTGCAGATGCTGTTCTGGGCGTTCGCGGGCCTCATGGGCCTGTCGATGTCGACCTTGTTCCTGGCTTACACCGGGGCGTCGATCGCGCAGACCTTCTTCGCCACCGCTGCCGCTTACCTTGGGCTCAGCCTCTACGGTTACACGACCAAGCGCGATCTGTCGGGCTTCGGCACGTTCCTGATTATGGGCGTCGTCGGGCTGCTGGTTGCGATGCTGATCAACCTGTTCCTGCAATCGAGCGCAATGGCGCTGGCGATCAGCGCGATCGGTGTGCTGCTGTTCGCGGGGCTCACGGCCTACGATACGCAGCGGATCAAGAGCATGTACTTCCACGTCCAGGGAACCGAGATGGCCGGCAAGACGGTCATCATGGGCGCGCTGACGCTCTACCTGGACTTCATCAACATGTTCCAGTTCCTGCTGAGCTTCATGGGCGATCGCCGCTAACCAAGCCCAGGACAGTCAAAAAGAAAGGGCCGCCGGACTCGATCCAGCGGCCCTTTTTCTTGGGCAAATCCGGTCCTGCCAAACGGGTTCAAGCGGATGATGGCAGGACCGGTCTTGTGCAAGCAGCCGGGGGGTAAGATTGGCTGCGAAACTGTGTTTAACCGAGTCGGCGTTAAGCTCGATCCAATGAACATGGTTAGCGAAGCGCAAAGATTGCGCGACGTGGCCCGCCGTGATTCAGGCGTGGGTGGCGGGAAGCGGCGCGACCACGGTGCAGGTCACGCCCTCCGGCGCGAAATCCAGCTCGACCTGGCCGCCGAACTCCGAGGCCAGCGTACGCTCGATCATCCGCGTTCCAAAGCCGCGCCGCTCGGGGCGAGTGACGGGCGGTCCCCCTCGCTCGGTCCAGGTTAGCCGAAGCATTTCGTTTTCCACCGTCCAGCGGACCGAAACGCGCCCTTCCGAAATCGACAGGCTACCGTATTTGGCGGCATTCGTGGCAAGCTCATGCAGCGCCAAAGCGAGCCCGACCGCCGTCTGCGGCGAGACCTGGACCTGCGGGCCTTCGATCTCGCACCGCTCGGATGAGCAGAAGGGCGCCAGCGCCGACCGCGCGACGTCGGCGATCAAGGCGGAATCCCACTCCGTCGAGGTGAGGAGGTTATGCGCGGCGGCTAGAGCCTGAAGGCGCCCCTCGAAGCGGCGCATTCCGTCGGCCGGGTCGGCGACGGAGTGAAAGCTCTGGTGCGTCAGGCTCTGCACGATGGCGATCGTGTTCTTGACCCGATGGTTGAGCTCGCCGAGCAGGAGCTGCTGACGCGCCAGGGCGCGGCCGCGCTCTTCCTCGGCCCGCTTACGGTTGATGACCAGGACCGCGGTCCGGGTCACCAGCTGGACAAGCTCGAGATCCTGCTCGGCCGGCTGGCGCGGTTCGTGATGATACATGGCGAACGTGCCGAGCACTTCGCCGGCGCCCGACAGGATCGGGATCGACCAGCAGGCGGCAAGTCCGTGCGACAGCGCGAGGTCCTTGAAGTCGACCCATCTCGGATCGGTCGCGATGTCCGCGACGAACACCGGCTCGCGAGTGTAGGCCGCGGTTCCACACGAGCCGACGGACGGACCGATTTCGACCCCGTCGATTGCCTCATTATAGGCTTGCGGCAAGCTGGGCGCGGCTCCGTGACGGAGGTGCCGGCCGTTCTCGTCGAGGAGCAGGATCGAGGCGAGGACGCCCGTCGTCGACCAGTCTTCGACCGTCCGCACGAGCGCCTCGAAAATCTCTTCGAGCGGCCTGTCCTGGATGGCCAGCTGGAGCACCTGTGTGTGCGCGGTCCGAAGCGACTCACTGCGCTTGTGGTCGGTGACGTCGTGGCCCTGCACGAAGATCCCGCTGACCTCGCCGTCCGCGCCGGCCATCGGGTGATAGATGAAATCGACAAAGCGCTGCTCGGCCGCGGCGCTGTCCTGGCCGACCTTCACCGGAATCGCGCGTCCGGCGTAGGGCTCGCGCGACTGATAGACGGTATCGAGGAGCGTCACGAAGCCTTGCTCGGCGACTTCGGGAAGTGCCTCGGCAACATTCTTCCCGATGATGTCGCGCGCCCCGATGAGATCGTAATAGGCCCGGTTGGCCATGGTGAAACGGTGTTCCGGCCCTTCGAGAAGTGCCATGAAGCCCGGCGCTTCATCGAACATCTGGCGGAGGCGCTCGCGCTCGCCGCTGAGACGCTCTTCAGCGCGCACCTTCGCGGTCGTCTCGACGACGATCGCGACCACGCCGACGATCGACCCGTCCTCGTCGACGACGGGCGAGTAGTCGAGGTTCATCCACACCGGCTCGCCGCGGCCGTGGCGATGAAGAGTCAGCTTCTGATCCTGGTAGGAAAGCGTTTCTCCGCGGCGGAAGACCTTCTCCATGATGTTGCGGTTCCAGTCGGCCGCCTCGGGCCATGCGTCGAGGACATCCGCGCCGAGAATCTCCGGATGCCGCGCTCCGGCGAACTCAGCATAGCCGTCATTGTAGATCATTACGCCCGGCTCGCCCCACAAAGTGACGATCGGAACGGGAGAGCGAAGGACGAGCGCGAGCGTCGTCTTGAGGACGTGCGGCCAGCCCTGGATCGGGCCGAGCGTGGTCCGGGCCCAATCATGGTCGCGGATCAGCCGACTCGCCTCGCCGCCGTCGAGAAAGCTGAGGTCGGCCGACCGCGTTTCTGTGATCACGTCCATGTTACTGCTGTGGAACGAGAAGTGCCGTTCCACAAGGAAAAAGGCGGCAGGCGAACAACTTAGCCCAAGTGATCGCGATGAAGGCGCGTGTCAGGCGGGCTGCGGCTGAGCCGGCGCGGGCATCTCTGCGATGATCTTTTCGTCGATCTCCGTGGCGCGCTTGTAGGCGTCGCGGGACTGGAGCCTGTCGCGATACTTCAGGAAGCTGTCCCGCTCCGGAAGCATTCCGAACTGAAGCGGAAACATGATCTGCGACCCGACGTAGACGTCGGCCGCCGTGAAGCGGCTCCCGCAGACATAGTCCTGCGTCGAAAACAGCCGGTCGAGAACACCGACGACGGTTTCGAAATTGCCATAGCCGAACATGCGGACCTGGTCCGGCGCGGGCTGCCACTTGGCGAAATTGTTGGTCACCGCCTGCTCGATCGGGCCCGCCGCATAGAAGAGCCAGCGGTAATAATCGGCTTTCTCGTCGGCCTTGGGACCGAGCATGGCTTCCGGGAAGGCATCCGCGAGATAGACGCAGATCGCGGCGGCTTCGGTCACGACATGGCCGCGGTGGCTGATCGCCGGCACCTTTCCCATGGGATTCACGGCGAGGTAGCGCTCACCCTTCATCTCCTCGTAGGGAACGACCTGCGTCTCGTAGGGCTGGCCCACCTCCTCGAGCATCCAGCGGATAATTCGTCCGCGCGACTGGGGGTTGGTGTAGAAGACGAGGTCGGCCATCGGCGCTCTCCCTTTTAAGGAACAAAGCGCGAACTACTCCTGTTCGAGCTCCTGCTCAAGCATCTCCAGCATGGCCTTCAAGGATTTCACGCGGATGACTCCGCGGCCCTTCGCTCCGAAATGCTCTTCCCGGTGGACGGTCCGGCCGTTGCGGCGGGCGAGGGCAATGTGCACCAGGCCTTCTTCCTTGTCGGGACCGGCGGGGCCGGCAAAGCCGGTGATGCCGACCGCGAGGTTGGCCTTGCTGCGCTTGAGCGCACCCTCCGCCATGGCCCGCGCGACGACCTCGGACACGGCGTCATTATCGTCGAGCAGGGTCGGCTCGATCCCGAGCAGTTCGGCTTTCGATTCCTTGGTGTAGGTGACGAAGCCGCGCTCGAAGCCGTGGCCGGCACCCTCGATATCGGTAAGCAGCGCCGCGAGCATCCCGCCCGTGCAGCTCTCGGCTGTCGTGACGGTCAGGTTGCAGTCGCACAGGCGGTGCATCAGCCGCTCGGCCTGCTCGTCCAGATGGTCAGGAAGAGCAGGCTCGAGCGTCTCGCTCATCCGCGCTCGCCTTTTTTCGGAGGCTTGGCGGCGGGCGTCGCTGCGGGGGACGCTGAGCCAGGTCGCTCAGAGGCGGACCGATCGCGGGTTGCCCGGAACTCGCTGTCGGCGCTCCAGTTCGGCCAGACCCGCGAATTGGCGAGGTCGCGGCCGAGATTGTGCATGAGCTGCACGTCCTCAGCCATGCCGGTGAAGTCCCAGCTTGGCGACCATTCGTCGCTCGGCTGGTGGTAGTGCTTGTCGACATATTCCTTGCTGAGCGCCTCGCCGCGCGCGGTTCCGCCGTTCACCAGGTCATTGCCGTCGCCGAAGCTGATCGCCGGAACCCCGACCTTGGCGAAGGAGAAGTGGTCGGAACGGTAGAAATGGCCCGCCTCGGGGTGCGGATCGGCGCTGTAGTAGCGGCCGGACTTCTTGCCCTCCGCAATCAGCATGTCGAGCAGGTCGAGCCTGGCGTTGCCGGAGATGGTGAAGTTCTTCGCCGGACCGTAGAGCTGGCCGCCGTCGGTATTGATCACGCCGACGGTCTTTGCGGCCGGGAACAACGGGTTCTGGGCGTAATATTCGCTGCCGAGCAGGCCCTTTTCCTCGGCGGTCACGGCGAGGAAGACGATCGAGCGATCGGTCCGCGGCTCATGGGCGAAAGCGCGCGCTTGCTCGATCAGCTGGGCGATGCCCGTCGCATTGTCGAGCGCGCCGTTATAGATTGTGTCGCCGCGATCGTCCGGCCGGCCGATGCCGAGATGGTCCCAGTGCGCCGAGTAGATCACGGTCTCGTCCGGATATTTCGTGCCCGGCAAATAGCCGACGACATTGTGCGAAGTGATCGTCGCGACCTGCGCCTGGGCCGTCGACGTCAGAGTCGCCTTCAACGGGACCGGCTGGAAGTTGCGCAGCCGGGCTGCCGCCTTGGCCTGATCGAAGCTCAGCCCCGACGCTGCGAAAATCTGCTCGGCCAGAGGGCGCTGGATCCAGCTTTCAAACCCGGTGTGCGATCCGGCCGGCGATGAGCGGACGATGTCGAACTGCGTATTGGTGTTGGAATTCTTGACCGTGTTCCAGCCGTAGGAAGCGGGATCGGTCTCGTGCACGATGAGCACGCCCGCCGCACCGCGCCGGGCCGCCTCCTCATATTTGTAGGTCCAGCGGCCGTAATAGGTCATGGCCTTGCCGCCGAAGTCGCCCTCGCCACCTTCGAAATCGGGGTCGTTGATGAGGACGACGAGCAGCTTTCCACGCACGTCCTGGCCCTTGAAGTCGTCCCAGTTCCGCTCTGGCGCGGAAACGCCATAGCCGACGAACAGCAACGGCGCGTTGGCCAGGCTAATCGAACTCTGGCCGTTCAGCGGCGCTTTCAACGCGATCTCATTGCCCTGGGTCAGATTGAGCGTCTGTCCGTTGCCGAGATTGAGCGCGAACTGCGGATTGCCGACGATGTCGGACTTCAGGAGGGGAACGTTCTGGAACCAGCCGCGCTGGCCGTTCACGGTGTCGCCGGCGGGCTTGAGGCCCACCGTCTTGAACTGATCGGCAATGTAATCGATCGTCTTGGTCTCGGCGCGCGTCGCTGGCCCGCGCCCTTCGAAGGCGTCGGACGAAATGAACTTGTCGGTATCCGACAAGCGCTGGGCGCTGATCTGGCCGGTCGGCGCGGACAATGCGGGTACAGTGGCCAGCGCGAGAGCGCTCGCTGCAAGCCAGCGAAACTTGTTCATGGTCTCTCCCCAATCAGGTGCTTGGACGCCACCGGCCTCCAAAGGCGGGGGCGCCAAAAGGTTGCGTAAGCGCGACTAGCTACCGGGCGGCCGCCTGGGAAGGCTCTTCGTTGGAAGCAATGGCCGGCGGCTTCTTGTCTGTCCGGTACTTGTCGAACCAGGCGAGGATCGCCGAGGCCTTGGCGGCAGCCTGGCTCGGCCGGGCGGCGATGCCCCCATGGCTTGCGCCGGGTACCTTCACGAGCGCGGTCGGAATGCCGCGGGTCTGCAGCGCCGCATAATATTGCTCGGCTTCGCTGACCGGCGTTCGATAATCCTCGCTGCCGACGACCACGAGCGTCGGGGTCTTGACGTTCCCGACCAGCGAAAGCGGCGAATATTTCCAATAGCCCTGCGGGTCCTCCCACGGCCGCTCCTTGCGCCAATAGGGCGTGAAGGACGACGCGAAATCGGTGGTCAGCGCGAAGCTGGCGAGGTCGATCACCGGCTTCTGCGTCGCCGCGGCGCGGAAGCGGTCCGTCTTGCCGACGATCCACGCGGTCAGAACGCCGCCGCCCGATCCGCCGGTAACGAACAAATTGCTCGGATCGACATGGCCGGTGGCGATGGCCGCATCGACCGCGCTCATCAGGTCATCGTAATCGTGACTAGGATAATTCTTGTCGATCTCGTCGGCAAAAGCCTGGCCGTAGGAGGTCGAGCCGCGCGGATTGGAATACAGCACGACATAGCCGGCCGCGGCATAAAGCTGGTCGTCGGTGGAGAAATTGGGACCGTAGGCCGCCCATGGGCCGCCGTGGATCTCCAGGATCAGCGGATATTTCTTGCCGGGGTCGAAGTCCGGCGGAGTGATCATCCAGGCGTCGATCGGTCGTTTGTCGTAGCTCGAAGTCACCGCGATCTTCTGCGGCTGGCCCATGACCTTGGCCTGGAGCTGCTCGTTGAGGTGGGTGAGCTTGCGGACCGAGCCGCCGGAGACCACTCCTAGGTCCGACGGGTGGAGATTGTCGCCGGTCGTGACAGCGACGACACCGCCGCGCGACACGCTGAACTCGCCGCCGCTATAGGGCCGGTCCAGGCCGGCGCCGGTGAGGCCGGTCGCGACATCGCGCACCGAGCCGTCAAGGCCGACGCGCGCCACTCGGCTGCTGCCGTGCTCGTCATACTGCACATAGATCGAGCGGCCGTCCCCGGACCACGTCGGGCTGTTGACGGCGCGGTCGAACGAGCCGGTGAGCGCGCGCCGACCCGAGCCGTCGAGGTTCATCACGTAGAGCTTGGTGTCGACGTAGGAGCGCTGGTCGTCGTCGTATCCGACATAAGCGATCAGGTGGCCATCGGGCGAAACGGCGGGCTGCCCGTCCGGCCCCTTGCGGTTGGTCAGCGCGACCGGCGTTCCGCCCTCGATCGAAACCCGGTAGATCTCCGCCTCGTTGGTGTTGCGCTCCCAATTTTTGTTGAGGTTGGCGCTGAACACGACGCCGCGGCTGTCGGGCGTCCAGGAAACTTGCGCGCCGGCATTGGTCGCACCGTAGGTAAGCTGCGTGGGAGCGCCGCCATCCGCCGGAACCCAGAAGATCTGCTGGTAGCCGGGCTTGAAATAGCCGGCGCCGTCCGCGCGGTAATTGACCGCGTCGATGACCTGAAGCGGATCGGCCCATTTCGCGCCCTCGGGCTTGGGCGGCGCCGAGCCGAGCTTGGGCCCTTCATCCGGCACGAACATCGAATAAGCGATGCGGCGGCCGTCGGGCGACCAGGCGATGCTGTCGGGGCTGTCGGGAAGGCCGGTGATGCGCGCGCTCTCACCGCTCGCCATCCAGCGGACGTAGAGCTGCGGCGCGCCATTATCGGCCGCGACATAAGCGAGGCGAGTCCCGTCCCTCGACCAGCGCGGCGAGAAATAGGAGCCTGGGCCCGCGACCAGCGGATGCTGCTGGCCCGTCGCGGTATCGACCAGCCAGATCGTGCTGCGCGCCTTGTCGGTCATGATGTCGTTGGACTTGCGCACATAAGCGATGGTGCGGCCGTCGGGGCTGATCTGCGGATCGGTCGCGACCTCGAGGTTGAACAGGTCGGAACCGGTGAAATAGCGGCTCGGACCCGTGGCGGGCGCGGCGGGCAGGGGCATCGCAGTGGCTGCAAACAGCAAAGCGAGCGGCGAAAGCTTGAACGAGCGATGCAAGGCGAAATCCCCTCCGGATGGCAGGCGCGCACGATTCAACTTTCATGAGGCGGCGGCAAGCAGCTTCTCACCGGCTGACAACCGAACGGTCCCTTATGCCCTCCCACGCTGTTTTAATTGGCGCGTGGTTCTCGATCTGTTCACTCGCCCTCGGAGTTTGACGAGTCTGTTCCGGAAGCCGCGGCGGCTGCTGAAGCTTAGCCGGGGTTCCGTGAGCCGGCTTTGGAGGCCGTTCGATGAGGTTTTTGCTGCCGACCCTTGCGGCTGCACTTGCTTGCCTGATGTCCATGCCAGCCAAGGCCGAGACGGCGGACGTCGAGCGGTTTCGCGCCGCCATGAAGTCCGCGCGCTGGACGGGCCCGCTGCTCGCCTCCAACGCGGAGACACTGCCGCACGGCCACGTCTACACGGAGCCCTATCTGTTCGACGAGATTTCCGGCGGCGACCACCATCCCGGAAGCAGCGGTTTCTATCAGTACGGGCTGCTCGACAATTGGACCGTGGGGGTTCAGCCATTCTTCGCGCTCGGCACCCGGCGATATAACCGCGACGTCGCGATCGGCGACTTCAAGCTGCTGTCGCAAGTCCGAGTGAGCCATTTCACACCGGAACATCGCGTGCCGAGCGTGTCGCTGGTGACGAACCTGGTGCTTCCGACCGGAAGGCATGACCATCTCGGGGAACTCAGGAATGGTCATGGCTCGGGCTCGTTCGCGCCGGAGCTTGGCATCAATGTTCAGCAATATTTCCTGCTCAAGAACGGCCGGCTCCTGCGCGGGCGGATCAACATCCTCCGGACTTTCCCGCTGCGTTCCGACGTCTCGGGCCGCAGCGTCTACGGCACCGGTCCCGATTTCCACGGTCACGCCAGGCCAGGATCCAAGACCAGCTTGATCGTCGGCGCGGAATACAGCCTGACCAGGGAATGGGTGCTGGCGTTCGACGTCGAGCGCGATCAGTGGGGCCGGACCGATATCAACGGCCGGGACGGCAGCGGGGCGGCGGTGGAGATCACTTCTCCCAAAAGCTGGAACATCGGGTTCGCGCCGGCAGTCGAATATAATTGGAGCGATCGCGCGGGCGCGATCGTCGGCGTGTGGATCGTTCCCAAGGGCCACAACACGCGGTCATCGGTGACTCCGGCAATCGCGATTCAGCGCTTCTGGTAGCGTCATCGCCACAGCAAAGTCGGTATCGATCCGCATTTTCGTGCGAAGCCCGGTCGCGCAAACCGCCCGGCATGACTGACGGGCAGGATCGCAAGTCGTCGGACGATCGAAAGCTTGAAGAGGAAATCCGGCAGGCGCGAAGCTTCACGCCGCAGGATGCGCTTGCGCGAATGGCCGGCCCGGGGGCACTGAAAGGCGCATCGCCAGTCTCGCAAGTGCAACAGGCGGAGACCGAAATCGGGAACTGGCTCACGCGTCACCTCGCGGATCCCGCCGATGTCCTGCAGGTCCTGTTGCAGCGTCAGCTGAATGGAAGCGCGCTGCTGCTCGACAATCTCGACCAGCCGCTGATTGCCTTAGCCAATCACTGCCGGAACATCCTCACTTCGGACTATCTTCTGGGAGAGCTGGTTCGCCAGGCCGACGTCGAATGGGGACAGCGGATGGATGAGCGACCCATCTTCGAGAAGGAAGGCTCCCCCGACCAAGCAAACGACCCGTACACGAGCGAGTCCGTTCGCGGGGAATTGGCCCAGCTAGTCAGGCAGTTGCCAGAGACGACGCGCTGAGCGTGCCGAGGGGCCGGAGCATGCTCCGGCCCCCGTGGATCACTCGGCCGCCGGGGCTTCTTCGCCGCTGGCCTTTTTCTTGGCCGACTTGGGCTTCGACTTCGAGGCCTTGGGCGCCGCCGGGGTTATTTCGAACGCCGGGGCATTGTCCTTGATTCGCACCTTGACCTCGCCGCCGTTGACGAGCTTGCCGAACAGCAATTCCTCGGCAAGCGGCTGCTTGATCTTCTCCTGGACGAGGCGGCCCATCGGGCGCGCGCCGTAGAGCTTGTCATAGCCGCGGTCTGTGAGCCACTGGCGCGCCTCGTCGTCGAGGTCGATGTGGACGTTGCGGTCGGCAAGCTGCAGCTCGAGCTGCAGGATGAACTTGTCGACCACGCGTGCCACCACTGCCGGCGGCAAATAGGAGAAGGGCACGATCGCATCGAGGCGGTTGCGGAACTCGGGCGTGAACATCTTCTTGACCGCATCCTCCTGCGCATCCTCGCGCGATGCTGCCCCGAACCCGATGCTCTCACGCGCCATGTCGGAGGCCCCGGCATTGGTGGTCATGATCAGGATCGAGTTGCGAAAGTCGACGGTCTTGCCGTGGTGGTCCGTGAGCTTGCCGTGGTCCATGACCTGCAACAGGATGTTGAACAGGTCCGGGTGGGCCTTCTCGATCTCGTCGAGCAGCAGCACGCTGTGCGGGTGCTGGTCGACCGCATCGGTGAGCAAACCGCCCTGGTCGTAGCCGACATAGCCCGGTGGCGCGCCGATCAGCCGGCTGACCGCGTGGCGCTCCATATATTCGGACATGTCAAAGCGCTGGAGCGGGATGCCCATGATCGAGGCGAGCTGGCGCGCGACCTCGGTCTTGCCGACGCCAGTCGGGCCGGAGAACAGATAATTGCCGATCGGCTTGTCGGGATCGCGAAGGCCGGCGCGCGACAGCTTGATCGCCGAGGCGAGCTTTTCGATCGCGAGATCCTGGCCGAAGACGACGCGCTTCAGGTCGCCTTCGAGATGCTCGAGCACCTGCTTGTCGTCGGAGCTGACCGACTTGGGCGGGATCCGGGCCATGGTCGCGACGACGGCCTCGATCTCCTTGGGCGTGATGATCTTCTTGCGCCGCGACGGGGGCACCAGCATCTGCATCGCGCCGACCTCGTCGATCACGTCGATCGCCTTGTCGGGGAGCTTCCGGTCATGGATGTAGCGCGCTGAAAGCTCGACGGCGCTCTTCACGGCATCGGGCGTGTAGCGGACATTGTGATGCTGCTCGAACGACGAGCGCAGGCCGGCAATGATCTTGATCGTGTCTTCGATCGTCGGCTCGTTGACATCGATCTTCTGGAACCGGCGAAGCAGCGCGCGGTCCTTCTCGAAATGATTCCGGAACTCCTTGTAGGTGGTCGAGCCGATGCAGCGGATCGTGCCCGAGGAGAGGGCCGGTTTGAGCAGGTTCGATGCGTCCATCGCGCCGCCCGACGTGGCGCCCGCGCCGATCACCGTGTGGATCTCGTCGATGAACAGGACGGCGTGCGGCATCTTTTCGAGCTCGGACACGACCGACTTCAGGCGCTCCTCGAAATCGCCGCGGTAGCGGGTTCCGGCGAGCAGCGCGCCCATGTCGAGCGCGTAGATCACCGCCCCCTTGAGCACGTCGGGAACGTCGCCTTCGATGATCTTGCGTGCGAGGCCTTCGGCGATCGCAGTCTTACCCACGCCGGGGTCGCCGACGTAGAGCGGATTGTTCTTTGAGCGGCGGCACAGAATCTGCACCGTGCGGTCGACTTCCGGCATCCGGCCGATGAGCGGGTCGACCTTGCCGGCCTTGGCCTTCTCGTTGAGGTCGACGGTGAACTGCTTGAGCGCGGATTCCTTCTTGCCGCCCTCTTTCTCGCTTTT
>Ga0207706_10003969_pt1 | contig 14016 bp, 8 predicted proteins | sample KBSC53metaG_FD_184318 | JGI IMG/M metagenome (GOLD analysis project Ga0207706, IMG submission 184318) | Corn rhizosphere microbial communities from Kellogg Biological Station, Michigan, USA - KBS C5-3 metaG (SPAdes) (version 2) | ecosystem: Host-associated > Plants > Roots > Rhizosphere > Soil ... | reverse complement strand
GCTCCGCCGCCGCGGAACCGGTCTGCCACAATCACATCCGCACCGCGTTCCCTGGCCTGGAGGGCGGTAGCGGCACCTGCGCCGCCGAACCCGACGACCAGGACATCCGTCTCATGGTCCCAGCGAGCCTGGCTCGCCTCTCCGTCTGCCACGCGCTCGGCGGTGCCGATCCGGAACATTACCTCGCCATCAGCCTCGACAGAGGATGCCTCGAACTGCGGCGCCATAAGCCATCTCTCCGTTTGATCTATCTGTCCGAAAATTATGGCGCGGCCGGCGACGTGTCAAATAATATCATTTCGTTAGTTTGACTAACGATATATTGGTGTATGCGCGTCGCCGCGCAGCCTGACCTCGCCCGCGGGGATGATGCATGTCGTCGCCGCGCTCTATTTTTGTAGGTGGACGATCGGTTCGTACAAGGCGCACATGAAGTCCTCGTCCAGGGCGTCGCTGATCGGCATCGTGTCGGTCCCGATCCGCGACATCATGTCTGCGACCACTTCTTCGGGACGGGGATGGTCGATCTCGTAAAGCGCACAATAGGTCCACTCATGGGCGCTGACGGGTGCGCCACGCCGCTTCAGCCGCTCCACGGACACGAAACCCGACACGGCCAGGACGTCATGAAGATGCTGGTCGTTATACCAGCTGTTATATTCCGCTTCGCGTCCCTCGACCGGTTTGCTCAAAACTACCAAGATCGCGCGGTCCATGATCCCGTCCTCTCCCATTGCCTTTGCCCGGCCATAACTCCCACGGGGGCATAAGAATCTATAACCTTAATCTCGTATCTTGAATCATCATAATGCATCGTTACGTAATATAACTTTGACCCGAATCCAAAATTCTTTAGGATGCATGGTCGAACGAAGAAGGATGACGGAATGCCTGGCTCGGCGACGCAGAAGAGAATGATACCGCCTGTAAAAAACGCTGCTGTCCCCACCACCGCAAAAAAGGGCGGGCTACGCAACGACCTCAAGCGCTTTACGCGGGAAAAGCTGATCGCCGCCGCCATCAGCAGTTTCCAGGAGTTGGGATTCAAGGAGACGACGGTGGAACGCATCGTCGAACTTGCCGGAACGACGGCCCCCACCTTTTACCGGCATTTCGGCAGCAAGGATCAACTGCTTGTTCCGCTTCAGCGGTATTTGAGCGAAAAGGTGATGGATTGCCTCGCGAAGATCAGCAAGGACGACATCCGCAGCCCTACCACTTTCGAGCGCTGGATATGCGAATATATCGACATGTGGGAAGATGTTCACCGGCTGTGCAAGGCCTTTTGGGACGCGAGCTCGCTCGACACGGGGATGGATCGGTCGACCTTCCTCGCCATGTTCGAAACGTCCGATACGATCGACCGGCTGATGCCCGGCTTGCCGAAGCCCGAGAAGGAACGGCAGAAGCTGCGTCTCGGCCTGCTGCTCCTGATGCTGGACCGGCTGGCGTTCCTGACCAGCCTGGCGCCGGACAAGCGTCTGCGCAAGATGCTGATCGCGGAATATGCCGACATCATGTGGACGACCATCTTCTCTCCGCGCTGATGCTTCGACGCGAAGGGAAGGCGTGGAGCGTGTGACCGCTCCCGCGCCCTCACATCATGTCTCCGCGAACAACATGTTTCGCACCTTGCCCGCGATCCCTTCGGCATGTGGCGCGAACGCCGCTTCCAGCGGGCGCGAGAAGGGAACCGGGCAGAATGCCCCGCCCAGCCGCCCTACCGGACCCTTGAGGCTGCGGAACAGGGCTTCGTGGATCGCGGAGCTGATCTCCCCCGCCGGGCCGAACGGCAATGCGGCCTCGTGCACAACCAGCGCACGGCCGGTTCGCTCCACGGACGAGAGCGCCAGATCGCGGTCCCAAGGCTGGATGGAGCGCAGGTCTATGACCTGGGCGGAAATACCTTCCGCCGCCAGCAGGTTCGCCGCCTTCTCCGACTCCTGCACCATGCGGGCGTAGGTCACGATGGTGATGTCGCTGCCTTCACGCACGACGCGGCCCTTGCCGATCGGTACACGCAGGCCCGGTTCCGGCGCGGGTCCCTGGAGTGTGTAGCTCAGCAGGTTCTCGATGAACATGACCGGATCGGGGTCCTCGATGGCGGATCGCAGGAGTCCATAGGCGTCGGCTGGGCTGGAGGGGCACACCACCTTCATGCCGGCGGTGTGCGCGAACCAGCCTTCCAGATAGTCGCTGTGCTGCCCGCCGTTCGCGAAGCCGGACCCTGTCATTGTCCGGATCACGATCGGTACGTGGATTTGTCCACCCGACATGAAGCGCAGCTTGGCCGCATGGTTGACGATCATGTCCATGGCCACGGTCGTGAAGTTCATCAGCATGATCTCCGCCACGGGCCGGTAGCCGCGGAGGCTCACCCCTATCGCCGCTCCCATGATTGCCTGTTCGGAGATGGGTGTGGAACGCACCCGCTCGTCACCGAACCGTCCCGACAGGCCCTTTGTGACGCCAAGGATGCCGCCTTCCTCTTTGTCCGCGACATCCTCACCGAAGACGAGGACCCTGCTGTCGTCCGCCAGGGCATCCGCCAAGGCGCGGTTTATTCCTTCGCGAAGCGTGATCGGCTTCACCGATGCATCCAGGGGCTCCAGGGTGTCAGTCTCGCTGCCCATCAGGCCATCTCCTCTGAATAAACATCCCGATCCAGTTCCTCGAGGCCCGGGAAGGGGGAATTGATCGCGAACTCGACCGCATCGTCGAGCGCTGACTCGATCTTCGCCTCCATCGCGGAAAGATCGGCCTCGCTGGCATGGCCATGCTCGATCAGCCAGGTTCTGAAGCGCGGGACCGGATCAGCGGCGAGGGCAGCGGCCTTCTCGTTCTTGTCCATATAACCGTCCATGTCACCAAGCAGATGGCCGTAAAAACGGAATGTCATTGCCTCAATCAGCGTCGGCCCCTCTCCGGCGCGGGCATGACCGATCGCCTCCCGCGCGGCAGCGTACATGGCGAGCGGATCGTTGCCGTCGATGCGGACCCCTCGCATCGCATAGCCTGGCGCGCGATCGACGATCTGCTTGGCCGACGTGCCCTTTTCATAGCTGGTATGCTCGGCAAAGCGATTGTTCTGACAGACGAAGACTACGGGCAGCTTCCACACGGAAGCCAGGTTTAATGCTTCGTGAAATGCACCGATGTTGGATGCGCCATCCCCGAAATAGGCGATCGTGACGAGCCCGTCCTTCTCCAAATGCGATGCCCAGGCCAGGCCGTTGGCGATCGGCATGGACGAGCCGACGATCCCGGTCGTCACCATGATGCCCTTGGTCGGATAGGTGAGGTGCATCGGGCCGCCCTTACCCTTGCAGGTTCCCGTCACGCGACCGGCCAATTCGGCCCACAGGTCGCGTAGCGGCAGGCCCTTGGCCAGCATGTCGTGGATGCCGCGATAGATGGTGCAAATAAAGTCCGCGTCGGTCAGGTTGACCGAAATCGCGCTCGGAATGATTTCCTGACCGCGTGGGCTGTAATAGGGCATGATCAGTCGTCCGGACTTCACGACCTTGCGCGTACGCTCGTCATTCTGCTTGATGAGCGTGGCGCGTCTGTACATTTCGACAAGTGTCGCCGCGTCGGGCGACGCGCCGGCTCCGCCAGGGTGCAAATCCATCGTCATAACTCCTGTCCTTTGCTTGTCCGCGGCATGCTGTGGGATGGCTCCCGGGGGTTTGGGGAACTGGACGGGGCGACCGCATCGCGCCGGATGCATGCCTGTTGAATGTGCCGGTCCCGGCGGCCGCGACCGCCTCCCGCAAGCGCGTGATGGAGGAAATGCACCTGGGCTTTCACTCCGCCCCGCTTCAGCAGCTGCCGGGCGAGCACCTTCATCACGTGGCGGGTCACGAACGGCGCATGAGCAACCTCCCTAACATTTATGATGCACGAAATGATATTTTTCATACTAATTTGCGTCAATCAATAATGATTCGTTAGTATGAATAACATTCATGCAAGCGGAAATGCGAGGGTTCGGGAGCGGGGCGGCGAGCATCAGCACCCTACCATGTGACGAGCCGAGCCTCTCTGAAGCGATGCGTTAGTGATATTGACGATAAGAAAGTGACCATATAGCCTCAAATAGAGGTCGCGAACGGCCGGTATGGAGAGGTGCGCGAGATGGAAGCTGACCCTGGCCTGTTGTCACCGGTTCGTAAGCAGGACTCGCGCGGCGCCGCGAGCGCCGCCATATCGAAGGTACGCGAAGATTTTATCCCGCGCGAGGACTATATCTCCGCCGATGTGATGGCACGGGAGAAGTCGCGTCTTTGGCCCCGTGTCTGGCAGATGGCGTGCCGAGAGGAGGAGCTTGCCAAGGCGGGGGCCTTCCTCACCTATGAGATTGCCGGGCAATCCATCCTGATCGTGCGGATCGCACAGGGAGCGTTGAAGGCGTTCCACAATGTCTGCCCCCATCGCGGCAACCAACTCGCCGCCGGCTCAGGCTCGCTCGCGCAGATCACGTGCAGCTTCCATGGCTGGCGCTGGACGCTCGAGGGCCGCTCCAGATATGTGAAGGACGAGGCGGATTTCGCTGGTTGCCCCGCCATGGGCAGCGACGATCTGTCGCTGACGCCGGTCCAGATCGATACCTGGGGCGGCTTCGTTTTCATCAACATGGATTTGGGTGCAGAGCCGCTGCACACCTTCCTCGCGCCGGTGCCTCACTATCTTGACTGCGTGATGTTCGAAGGGATGCGCATCTCCTGGCACCAGACGGTCCGGCTGGCTGGCAACTGGAAGACCGCGCTGGAATCCTTCATGGAAAGCTACCACGTCTACACCACGCATCCTCAGCTCGTTCCCGTGTTCGACGAACAATCGTTCAGCCGGGACTTCGGCAAGCATGGCATGCACGGCTATCCGCCGACCAACCGCCCGCTGGGCGCGCCGTCGCCGCGTACGGGCATGGAGATGCCGAGCGATCTGCGCGAGGGCGTCATCAAGGTATTTGTGGACATCGCTCATCAGACAGGGGGTGCGACCGGCGTCGGGAACATCAGCGGCCGCGCCGCCAGGGAGGTCGAGCGGCTACGGACGGAGGTGCCAGCGGACGCCCCTGCTGCGGAGGTGCTGGCGGCCGCCTTCACCTTCATGGCGGAGGCCGCGATCCGTGACGGTGCCAGTTGGCCCACGATCACGGCCGAGCAGATGGGCGACCTGGGTGTCGACTGGAACATCTTCCCCAACATGGTGCTGGTCTTCGGCCTCGACAGCTCGCTCGTGTTCCGCGCGCGCCCCGATGGCGACGACCCGGACCGATGCATCTTCGACATGTGGGGTCTGCTGCGCACGTCGGACGAAAATGCGCCGCAGTGGGACCATCGCCAGTTCGACAATTGGCGTGACCATATGGACGAAATCCCGTCGCTCCTGGTGCAGGATCTGCGTAATATCGAGAAGATCCAGCGCGGCCTGCATTCGATCGCGTTCAAGGGATCGCGAACCAATCCGGTGCAAGAACGCCAGATATTCAGCCTCCACCGCGCCCTGCACGACTATATCGACGACTGAGAGTCTTCTCTGATTGGGGCTTCTCGGGTCAAGCTGCATCCTCCTATTCGTGACCGTTCCCATGGATCACTCGCTTCTCTCCGCGGTCAGCGCTGGGCTGCCGCATAATAGGGTCAGGAGAGCGGGATGCCTCAAGCTGTTTCGCGACCTTCGGGCAGACCCGAGGATCCGGACTCTCAACGAAGTCATCTCGCCCATCGTCCCCATGGGAACGATCGCTTCCCGCCGGCTCAGGCGGGAACTGGTTCGCGTCTCCTCATGCTACAGCCGGGAGCGCTGGAGCCTTGCCCCAGCGGAACTCGGCCTGATCGCTCCACATCCGGTGCAGGATGACGGCGAGCTTGCGCGCGCGGCCGGGAACTGCGCGTCAATGTCTTTACCCACCTACGTTAGAGTCACAACTTAACATTAGTCATAGTATCATTAAATTCTTGCACGTATCATTATGTTTGTATACATACGCTCGTGTTCACGTCCCTTCGTTTCTGGGTGGTTGGACGAACAGGCCGTCTGCGGCCAAGAAAACGGCAAAATGCCGTACAAAATCGAGGAGGGGAGGCAGTCATGGGAAAGGCCTATTGGATGGCAGGCGCGTGTTTTTACGCGCTTTGTCTTACGGCCCCGGTCAACGCGCAGTCTGGCAACTCGATTAGCCCGGGCGCGCCGGATATCGTCGTCACCGCGACCCGTCGGGAACAGCGCCTTCAGGAAGTGCCGCTGGCCGTGACGGCGCTGAGCTCCGAGACGCTTCGCACGCGCGGCATTGAGAACGCAGCCGACTTGGGTACGGGCAAGGTTCCTGGCCTGGCCGTCAACTCGCTGTTCGGATCGGAAGTGTCGATCGCGCTCAACATGCGCGGTTACGGCACGTCCGACGCGTCGCAGGGCACGCAGGATCAGGCGGTCGCCTTCTACCTCGACGGCATTAATCTGCCGCGCGCGCAAGGCATGTCGCTCGACCTCGTCACGCCGGAACGCATCGAGGTGCTGCGTGGCCCGCAGGGTCAGCTGTTCGGCCGCAATGCGGAGGCCGGCGCGATCCAGATCGTGTCCAAGCGCCCGTCCGGAACGCTGAGCGGCGATCTCTCTGGCGGCTATGGCAACTTCAATGCGCGCTTCGCAAAGGGAAGGTTGGACCTGCCGGAGATAGCCGGCTTCCGAGTGCAGATCTCCGGCATCTACCGCCAGCACGACGGCTATCTCGACAATGTCCACAACCCGCTGCTGGAGAACATCAAGCTCTACACCAGCCCGTTGTCTTCCTTCAGCTTCCCGACCGGCAATTACGACAGGGATCCCAGCCAGCTGAACAGCCACGGCTTTCGCATCGCCGTGGAACGCGATTTCGGCCGCCTGAACGCTTTCTACACCTATGACGACAGCTGGGCGCGGGACGATCAAGGCTTCTCACAGTTCGTGACCTCGCCGACCGCCGGAACGATCTTTAATCCGACCGGCAGAAACGCTCCTGCCTTCATCCAGACGGCGGCGGGCACCTTTATCCAGAGTCCGCTGGACAGAAACAGCTATCCCGGCAGCGTGCCGTTCAGCTTCCTCTACGTGCCGTTCATCAACAAGGGGCATGGCCACATGCTCAACCTGACGTTGCAGGCGGACGACCACCTCACTCTGAAGTCGATCACCGGCGTCCGAGAAAGCCTACGTTACGGGGGCGCGGACATCGGCCTGTCAGTATCCACGTTTCAGCCGGGATCGACCGAGTATCTGCTATCAAAGACGGTCAGTCAGGAACTCCAGGCGATCTACGACACTTCCCGGTTCAACGTCACCCTGGGCGGCATCTATTTCCACGAAACCGACAAGGACGAACGCGACTCCAATCTCGTCACCAACTGTGCTCTCCCCATCCCGGGCACGTGCGATGCCGCGAGCGGCCAGGCCACCCGCCCTTGGTACATCACCAGCAACAAGTTCAAGCGCCAGTTCTCCCGGACGAACGCCTTCGCGATGTATGCGCAGGCAGGCTACACGCCCGCCATCCTCGATGACCGCATCGAACTGATCGCGGGCCTGCGGTACAGCAATGACGTCAAGAAAGCGCAGCGCACCATTCTTAACGGTGTGGCCCTAGCGTCGCCACAAACGAACAAGGCGCGAGCAGAACGCGTCGATCCGGCGTTCATGGTGAAGTTCAAGGTGGCGAACGACGCGAACATCTACGCGCGCTACGCGCGCGGCTTTCGCGACGGCGGCGCCAACGTCCGTTCGAACATCTTCAGTGCCTATCAGCCTGAGACGCTCGATTCCTACGAGATTGGCGTGAAGTCGCAATGGTTCGATCGTCGCGTGACGTTGAACATCGCCGCGTTCCGCAACATTGTGAACAACCAGCAGCAATCGCTGCAATCCAACCCGTCCGTCGATCCCAGCCTGACGGACACCTTCAACGTCCAGTCGAAATACAAGACGACCGGCGTCGAAGTGGAACTGAGCGTTCGGCCCACTCCGCACCTCACCCTTTCGGGCAACTACACATATCTGCACTCCATCCTGCGATTCGTCGGGATAGACAAGGGAACGATCAGTTCCTTTGCGCTCACCAATCCGACGATCGGCACCGCGACCATCCAGACCCCTTCGGGCTCAGTGGTCGTGAACAACGCGTTGATCCCATCGGCGGCAGATATCGCGGCGCATCCGAACGCCTCCTTCATCCAGCTCTATCCGCTCGGCTCGCCCAAGCATTCCGGTTCGATCTCGGCGGATTACTGGATGCCCATCGGCGACTATCGCCTCTCGGCGCACCTGGAGTGGGTACGCAGCGGCGACATGTGGGTCGCCTCGCCGGTCAGGCTCGTGACGAACACATCGACCACAGGCGGCGTGACGACCGTGAGGCCCAATCCCTACTACGTCGCGCCGGTGTCCTCCAACCGGGTCAACGGCCGTATCACGCTGGGCGACATTGCGTTGGGCGGCGGCGTGAAGGGCGAGATCGCGTTCTGGGGCAAGAACATCTTCAACCATGTCGACGGCTCGCATGCGTTCGGTTCCGGCAATGCGATCACGGCCAATATGCCGCAGCCAATGTCGTCGATCTACCTGCAACCGCCCCGTACGTTCGGCGGCGATCTGCGCGTGATGTTCTAAGGGGAATTTCGGGCGGCGCAGACCGACCGGATCGGGGGAAGCCCGCCCGCTTTCCCCCGGCGCCGCGACCAGTGAAGGAGAGAGTGTGTGACCCAGCTGGGGATATCCGCGACATTCGATCTGCCTTCCTGCGCGGCTATGACAAAGCGGGCGCAAGCCGTATGACGGGACCACGGCCCGTTCTTCGCTATCTGGCAGAAAGCACGCAACGCCGTCTGTTGCTGCGGCGCGCTGGAAGCGTTCGTGCGGGGCGCGCCCGGCAACATACGGCTTGCCAATGCCGGCTCTCCATGACGCCTCGGTCGAACGGGCTGCGCTGCGCCAGATCCCGGCAGTCGCCGAGGAACGGTAGGGAAGAGCCTCCTTGCCCCCGACGCCCTCAAGAGGGCGCCGTGATGCGCGAGGCGCCACCACTCCGGCGAATGGCGGAGGGCGGTATGGACCTGCCCACGCCCCGAAAATTCCTGCGCAAGCACATGGCCCTATGGTTGTCCTGAACATAATGAAGGGAGAGGCGTCATGAAGACGTCATATGCAGTGTCGGCTTCGGTTCTTGCTCTGGCGGCGTTCAGTGCCGCGCCTGCCTGCGCACAATCCTCGACCGGTGCATCTTCGGCGACAAGCGGGTCTTCTCTGGAGGAGATCGTGGTAACGGCGCGACGGCGCGACGAACTACCGTCCAACGTGCCCGGCACGGTCGTTGGCCTCAGCGCGGATCAGATCACCCGGCAGGGCGTGCAATCGGAAGCGGATCTTCAGACGTCCATTCCAGGCCTCATGGTCCGATCGACATCCGGCCAGAACCAGCTGAACTTTGCGATCCGGGGGCAGTCCGTCGACGCCTTCTCGTCATCGCCTCCCGGTGTCGTCTCCTACATCAACGAAGTTCCCGACGTGTCCAACTCGGCCACGGCCTTCTACGACCTGCAAAGCGTTCAGGCGTTGAAGGGGCCGCAGGGCACCCTTTTTGGCCGCAACACCACCGGCGGCGCGATCCTGTTCCAGACTCGGCGGCCCAACGACACTTTCGGGGGGTTCATCAGCGCGCAATATGGCGACTATGACCGGTTTGTCACGGAAGGTGCACTCAATATTCCCATCGGCGACCGGGTGGCGCTGCGCCTTGCCGGTACTCTGGCCCGGGGCGGCGCCTATGTCCGCAATCTCTATGACGGCAATCGTTACGGCAACCGCGACGTCGAATCCGGCCGCGCCACGCTACTGGTGAAGCCGTTCGATGGCCTGACCAACTCGACCATCGCCCAATATAGCCACTTTAACGGTACCAATGCCCCCAACCGCATCTTCGGCGCGATTCCGTGCGGCCAGCCGTTCGGCGCGACGTCCTGTCTGTGGAACCCGTCGGTTCCGGCCTTCCAGGCGATCGTGACTGCCGACTCGCACAGCTTTTCCGGCGGCATCCAGAACCTGCCTACCTATCTCGACAGCCAGAAGGGCCGCGTGGCCTATGCAGACGCCGACCTGGGGCATTCCGGCAAGGCGACCTATGTCGCCAACATCACCGACCTTGAACTGGGAACAGGAACCGTCCTCAAGAACATCTTCGGCTATGGGGATGCCAAGGTTTACGACCATTATGATTACGACGCCTCGCCCTATCCGCTGCTGACCAACGGCGGCGTGCCGGGCGCTCCCCCTTCCGCCTATCTGCGCAATCAGCAGATGTCGGAAGAGCTACAGTTGCAGGGCAAGCTGTTCGACCGCCTTCAGTATATCGTCGGGGCGTTCTATGCGAGCCAGTACACCGACAATGATTCGCCTATCCAGGGCACGTTCATCGTCCCGCCGAACCTCAGCGGCGGCTTTGCCGTCCGCTACAACAGCCGAGTGAGAACCAAGTCCGTCGCAGTCTTCACGCAAGGCACCTATGCACTGACCGACAAGCTGAACCTCACGGCTGGCGCCCGCTACACCTGGGACAAGGTCAGCGCCGAGCAGCGCACCGGTTCACTGTTCCTGGGCAGCGGCGCGGACTATCAGCGGGCACGGGCCAGCGATCCCAGCTGGACCTTCACCGTCGACTATCATGCAACGCCATCGATCATGGTGTACGCGACCACACGCGGCAGCTGGCGGGCGGGCAGCTACAACGCTTTCGCCCCGCCTCTGGGCGACCAAGTCACGGCGGCCGGTGGCGGCAATTATTTCGAGCCCGAGAGCGTACGCGACGTGGAGGGCGGGTTCAAGTTCAACGGCCGCGTGGCCGGCGTGCCGGCCCAGCTGAACGCCGCCGTCTACAATAGCTGGATATCCAATGTTCAGCGGACCATCTATCTCAACATCGCCGGCAATATCTCCAGCCTGACCACCAACATCCCGAAGGCGAAAGTGACAGGCATCGAGATCGACGGACAGATCAAGCCCGCCCCGTGGCTCACGCTCGGAGGCGCCTTAACCTATGCCGACGCCCGCTTCACCAACGGCCGGGCCACGCTGTTCGGCCAGACGGTCAACTACGGTCCCTATGCCGATACGCCGAAATGGTCCGGTTCCCTGTTCGGTCAGGCGACGAAAGATCTGCCCAACGATCGCGGTAGGCTCATCTACCGCGCCGACATGAGCGCGCAGACATCCTTCAGTTTCTCGAGTCTCGGCAACAGCCTCAATCCGGGTAGCCTCATTCCGGGATATGCACTGTTCAACATGCGGCTGGACTGGACGAACATGTTCGGCAGCGGGGTGTCGACTGGCATGTTCGTGCGCAACCTGACGGACAAGATCTACTACACCGGCGGTTTGCCCGAGACGCAGAACTTCTCGTCCAGCAGCATCGCCTATGGCTTGCCGCGGCAGTTCGGGGTGGTTGTCAGGGCCGACTTCTGATCGCCTCGGGCGACTGCTTCTTCTTCCTCCATTCTTCCCAGTGACAGTGAGGATCGATGCCGACACCTCCTCTTCCTCGTCCCCTCACCGCGCGACCGTTTGCGGTGTCGCTGATCGTCTTCGGCCTTGCCCTGTGCTGGCTTGGGGGGATGCTGGTCTCGGTCGGCGGATCCGCTTATTATCTGGTCGCGGGAACGGCCACCGTCGGTTCCGGCCTCCTCGCCTGGCGCGGCGACCGGCGCGGAGCCTATCTTTACGCCGCCATGCTGGTGGGCACGTTTGTCTGGGCAATCGGCGAAGTAGGGTTCGATCCCTGGCCGCTCATGCCCCGGTTGCTGGCGCCGATCGTCCTCGGTCTTGGCTTTCCCTTGCTCGGCATCTGTCCCCGACTGTCCCGACGGCAGAGGCTGGGGGCCGCGGGAACCGTAGTCGTTGCCGTCGCGCTCGTGCTTATCATGGGCAGCCGGTTCGATCCGCCCAGCGTTGATCGCGCGCCGTCGCTTCAGCAGCGCGGCGGCGAGAAGACAGAAGCCAGCGACTGGCCGGCCTATGGGCGTGACCAGGGTGGAACCCGCTATTCCTCCCTTACCCAGCTGACCCCGGCCAATGTCTCGGCTCTGCAACCGCTCTGGCAATATCGCACGGGTTATGTGCAAGAATCGGTACGGACCACGTTTGAGGCGACGCCGCTCAAGATCGGCGACAGCCTCTACTTCTGCTCGCCCGATAATGACATCATAGCCCTAGATGCCACCACTGGCGTTCAGCGGTGGCGTTACCGCATGCGCGCCGACCAGGATCAGGTCTTTCTGGCGGCCTGCCGGGGCGTGACCTATTTCCGCAACCCGGCGCAGCAGGGCGGTCTGTGCACTGCGGCGATCATCAGCGGTACCATAGACGGGCGCCTCTTCGCCCTCGACGCGGCAACGGGAACGCCCTGCCCCCGCTTCGGACGCGGCGGCTTCGTCGATCTGAAAGCCGGGCTGGGCAGGGTTGAGAAGGGCTATTATTTCGTCACCTCCGCACCGCAACTCATACGCGGCAAGGTCGTGCTGGGCGGATGGGTGACGGACAACCAGCATCTGGGCGAGCCCTCCGGCGTCATCCGTGCATTCGACGCGGCGACCGGCGCGTTTGCGTGGGCGTTCGACATGGGACGGCCCAATGATCACGGTATGCCACCGGCGGGCCAGCGGTTCACGCCCGGGACGCCGAACAGCTGGGCGCCGATCAGTGCCGACGAGACACTCGGCCTTGTCTATCTGCCTACCGGCAATGCCACCCCGGATTGGTTCGGCGGCATGCGTAGGCCGTTCGACGAAAAATATTCGAGTTCGGTCGTCGCGCTGAATGCGGATACCGGCGCTGTTCGCTGGTCCTTCCAGACAACGCATCACGATCTGTGGGACTATGACGTCCCTTCGCAACCGACGCTGTACGACATGCCGACGCCGTCCGGCCGTGTCCCTGCAGTGATACAAGCAACCAAGCGCGGTGAAATCTTCGTGCTCGACCGGCGCACCGGTCGGCCGATCACGCGAGTGGAGGAGCGCCCGGCGCCGAAGAGCAACGTCCCTGGCGAGCGTGTCGCACCTACGCAGCCTTTCTCGACCGGCATGCCCTCTTTCGCTGGACCGGACCTGACCGAGGCGGCGATGTGGGGCGTGACCCCGCTCGACCAGGCATGGTGCCGCATCCTGTTTCGCCGGTCCCGATATGATGGGCCGGTCACGCCGGTGGGTCTCGACCGGCCGACGATTATCTCGCCGGGCTATACGGGAGGGATGAACTGGGGCGGCGTATCCATCGATCGCCAGCGCGACATCATGATCGTCAACTCCATGCGCGTCGCCGTGCGCAGCCAGCTGATCCCGCGGCATCAGGCCGATCGCCTGGGAGTCAAGGCGATTAGCGCCGATGTGCATGGCGATGTCGGCGGAACGGCCGCCCAGGCAGGAACACCCTATGCCGTCAAACTTGCGCCTTTTCTCTCGCCGCTCGGCATACCCTGCCAGCAGCCGCCCTACGGCATGATATCCGCGATCGACCTCAAGACGCGTAAATTGCTGTGGAGCCATCCTTTCGGGACAGGACGCGAGGCGGGTCCGTTCGGCATCCGCTCCATGCTCCCCTTCACCATGGGCGTGCCCAATATCGGCGGGTCGATCACGACCGGGGGAGGCGTGACCTTCATCGGAGCTGCGCAGGATAGCTACTTCCGGGCCTATGACACCCAAACGGGGCAGCTGCTCTGGCGGACGCGGCTGCCTGCCGGAGGGCAGGCGACGCCGATGACATATCGGGGCCGGGACGGGCACCAGATCATCGTAATCGCGGCTGGCGGTCATGATGCGCTAGCGGCCCGCAGGGGCGATTACGTGCTGGCCTTCGCCTTGCCCTCGCAAGACCGGAGATGATGCGGGACGGACGGGAGCACGCCCCCAATTCACCGGAAGCAGAGACGCACGGATGGGTACACATAATGCCGCAGCGGAATAGCCGGCCGACATGTCCATGATTTCCGGATGC
>Ga0207706_10003968_pt1 | contig 14018 bp, 10 predicted proteins | sample KBSC53metaG_FD_184318 | JGI IMG/M metagenome (GOLD analysis project Ga0207706, IMG submission 184318) | Corn rhizosphere microbial communities from Kellogg Biological Station, Michigan, USA - KBS C5-3 metaG (SPAdes) (version 2) | ecosystem: Host-associated > Plants > Roots > Rhizosphere > Soil ... | reverse complement strand
GAATATATCCGAGGTGTGGTTCTATTTTTTTGATTGTCTCACCATTCAATGTGATCACAAGATGCAAAACACCATGTGTTGCCGGATGCTGCGGCCCGACATTTATAACCAGTTCCCCGGTAGTTGTTTCATTTAGTATGGTGGTCTCAGAATACATTGTCCTTTAGAATATCGAACATCGAATATCGAACACTGAATATCGAAGTAAGCCAGAAGTGAGAAGTGAAAAACTAATGATGAAATGGACTTCATCATTCTAACTTCTGACTTCAACTTCGAAATTCGATATTCGGTGTTCGACATTCGACATTCTACAGAGTTCTCTTCACTTCCTCTTCCTCGTATGCTTCAACTATATCGCCAACTTTTATGTCGTTATAATTCTTAATAGTTAAACCACACTCCATTCCTGAAGCAACTTCTTTTACATCATCTTTATAACGTTTTAATGATGCAAGCTCAGCGCTTGCTCCTTCCGCTGTTGGATAGATCACAATACCATCGCGGATAAGGCGAATCTTATTGTTGCGGCTGATCTTTCCATCTATTACCTGGCAACCTGCAACTGTTGCTTTGTCGAATTTATACACCTGGCGCACTTCAACATTGGCAACAATACGTTCTTGTATCTTTGGCTCAAGCATACCTTCCATCGCGCTTTTGATTTCTTCAATCGCGTTATAGATGATAGAGTATGTTCTTATCTGCACACCTTCGGTTTCCGCAAGCCGATTCGCCTGCATAGAAGGTCTTACATTAAAGCCCACGATAACAGCATCAGATGCGGTTGCAAGCAATACATCACTTTCAGAAATTTGTCCTACACCCTTATGCACAACGCTTACAATAATTTCATCAGTTGATAATTTTTGCAATGAATCACTCAACGCTTCTACAGAACCATCTACATCACCTTTAATGATAAGATTAAGTTCTTTAAAGTTACCCAATGCAAGTCGGCGACCGATTTCATCAAGCGTGATATGCTTCCTTGCACGTAAACCTTGTTCACGCACGATTTGCGCACGCTTCACAGCAACTTCTTTTGCTTCACCTTCATCGTCATACATGCGGAATTTTTCACCTGCTTGTGGCGCACCATTCAAACCAAGTATTTGAACCGGAGTGGATGGAGGAGCATTGTCAACACGTTGATTGCGCTCGTTGAACATTGCCTTTACCCTTCCATAATGCTGACCGCTAACGATCAGATCACCCTGTTTTAAAGTTCCATTCTGCACAAGTAATGTAGCAACATAACCACGCCCTTTATCAAGCGAAGCTTCTATGAGTGTTCCCAGTGCTTCTCTGTCGGGATTTGCTTTAAGATCAAGCAGCTCTGCTTCCAATAATATTTTTTCAAGAAGAAGATCAACATTTAATCCTTTCTTTGCTGATAATTCCTGGCTCTGATACTTACCTCCCCATTCTTCCACCAACAAATTCATTTGTGAAAGTTGCTCGTAAATTTTTGTTGGGTTTGCACCTTCTTTATCGATTTTGTTTATTGCAAATATCATTGGAACACCTGCTGCCTGCGCGTGGCTGATCGCTTCTTTTGTTTGAGGCATCACTGCATCATCCGCGGCAATTACGATCACCGCAATGTCAGTGATCTTCGCGCCTCTTGCACGCATAGCAGTAAATGCTTCGTGACCTGGTGTATCAAGGAAAGTAATATGCTTTTCATTCGGCAATGTAACTTCATATGCACCGATGTGCTGTGTAATACCACCTGCTTCACCTGCAACCACATTCGCACTTCTTATATAGTCAAGTAAAGATGTTTTACCATGGTCAACGTGACCCATGATGGTTACGATTGGTGCACGAGATTTAAGATCTTCCTCATCCTCTTCAATTTCTTCTTCCTCTTCCTCGGTATCTTCAAGACCAATAAATTCTACTTCATAGCCAAATTCACCGGCAACAAGCTCTATTACTTCTGCATCAAGTCTTTGGTTGATGGAAACCATGATACCAAGACTCATACATTTGCTAATAACATCAGCAAAACTTACGTCAAGAAGATTTGCTAATTCGCTCACAGTTACAAACTCTGTTACCTGGAGTTTGTTGGAATCTGTAAGTTCACCGGCTTCTGCCGCTTCATGACGTTTTTCACGACGATGTTTTGCTTTCAAGCTTTTTCCACGACCAGTTGCACCAGCAAGTTTCGCCTGTGTTTCGCGAATCTTTTCCTGTATTTCTTTTTGATCAATTTCTTTGTCTTCATGACGGTGATCTCTTCCTCCTCTCCTTCCATCTCTTCCTCGTCTGTCATCATGATGTTGCGGAGGTCTGTCTCCCGCTTTCTGAATAGTGATGTTTCGTCTTTCTCTTGGTGGTTCTTGTGTAGTAGTTCCGGGTTTCTTGCTAAAATCTTTTTTAAACCTGTCTCTCTCTTCTCCTGTCTTGTTGTTATCTCCCTTTCTATCTACAGGAATACGTTTACGTTTCCTTTTTTCGTCACGCAAACCGGGTTTCGGTCGTGTATCACTATCAACAGGAAGTTGAATTTTACCAATGATTTTCGGCCCTTCCAATTTTTCGGCACGAATATTTTCAATTGCCGGAGCTTGTTCTTCCTGTTCTTCCTGTTCTTGTTGCTCTTCTTCCTCCTCTTCAATTTCTTCTTCAACAAGGTCTTCATCAAGACTTTCAATTATGGGTAATTCTTCTTCTATTGCTGCTTCAGGAACCTGAGTATCTTCTTCAATTATTTCATTTATTTCTTTCACCTCTTCCTCTTGTTGCTTCTTCGAACCTTTTTTTGGTCTTGTCGAAGAATCAATTTGCGAAAGATCAATTTTACCTAAGGTTTTTGGTCCTTCAATTTCAGGCGCTTCAATCTTTACCATTTCCGGTTCTGCAATTACAGGTGTTTCTACTTTTGCTTCAACCTTTGGTGCTGAGGCAACTTTTTCTTCAACAGGCTGAGTTACTTCAATAACAGGCTCCGGTTGCTTTTCAACTTTGGGCTCTTCCTTTTCTTTTCTAAAAGATATTTCTTCTTCGTCTCTTTTTCTTCTTTCTGCCGGCGCACCCTTGGGAATTTCAATTTGATCAGCCTTTGTTTTAGCAACCTTATCGCTTTGAAACTGCTGCTGCAAAGAACGGTACATATCTTCCGTAAGTTTTGCAGTAGGTTTCAAATCGTCACGGCTAAAACCTTTGCTCACAAGATATTCCACGAGGGTATCCTGTCCAACGTTAAACTCTTTGGCGGCTGCCAACAATCTTGGTAATTTCAGTTCAGACATTCAGTGTTTTTTGTTTTGCCCTGCTTATATCAAGGCTTAATATTTTTATTTTTATGTACTGAGCAACAGAATTCTTATTTAACACCTGTTGCGTCGCACACTGCATCTGTATCAACTTTAATCAACACCGATGCAACTGTTATTAAAAAATCTTATGGTTTAAGATCAAACTTCTTTGCGTTCCTACTTGTTCGGTAAAGAATAAAATGTACAAGTGTGCGACGCAAGAAAAGCTCAATAGCAGTAATAGCTTATGGTTCAAAAAAATAAACTACTCTTGTTATCCCTTTTGAAATTCTTCTTCTAAAATTTTCCTGAGATCTTGTATTGTTTCCTTTTCAAGATCGGTTCTTCTTTCCAATTCATCCGCGGTAAGATTCAAAACGCTTCGTGCGGTATCACATCCTACACGTTTCAACTCGTCGATGATCCACGGTTCAATTTCATCAGTAAATTCATCAAGATCGATATCAAATTCTTCTTCTTCGCCTTCGCTTTCCCGGAACACGTCGATGTCGTATCCCGTCAATTCGCACGCCAATTTTATATTCACGCCTCGACGACCGATCGCCAATGAAACCTGGTCTGCTTTCAAATAAACATCAGCGTGTTTATTTTCATTATCAAGATCCATGTAGCTGATCTTTGCCGGCGTTAATGAACGTTGAATCAAAAGTTGTGTATTCGCCGTCCAGTTGATCACGTCAATATTTTCGTTCTTGAGTTCACGAACAATGCCGTGAATTCTGCTTCCTTTCATACCAACACATGCGCCTACGGGATCAATCCTGTCATCAAAACTTTCCACTGCAACCTTAGCTCTTTCACCCGGCTCACGAACAATTTTGCGAATGCTGATGAGACCATCAAAAATTTCAGGTACCTCAATTTCGAGCAATTTAGCAAGAAAATCAGGACTGGTACGGCTTAGAATAATTACCGGCGTATTATTTTTTAAATCAACACGGCGCACAACTGCACGAATATTCTCGCCTTTCTTGAAATAATCCTGCGGTATTTGCTCAGACTTTGGAAGAATTAATTCGTTGCCTTCCTCATCAAGTAACAAAACTTCCTTTTTCCAAACCTGGTAAACTTCAGCAGTAACAATTTCACCAACACGATCGCCATATTTTTTTATAAGTACATTTTTCTTTAAGTCACTGATACGGCTTGCAAGTGTTTGTTTTGCTGCAAGTATTGCACGGCGACCGAAATCGAGAATATCAACTTCTTCATACAATTCTTCACCCACTTCAAAGTCTGGTTCAATTTTCACTGCGTCTTTATATTCGATTTCTGCAAGCGGATCCTGCACTTCACCATCTTCTACGATCATGCGGCGTCGTATAATTTCAAGGTCACCTTTCTCGGCATTTACGATCACGTCAAAATTTTCATCACTTCCGAATTTTTTGCGAAGTAATGTTTTAAAGACGTCTTCCACAACTTTCATCAAAGTGGGGCGGTCAATATTTTCCGCGTCTTTAAATTCCTGGAATGCCTCAATTAAATTAATACTTGCCATGTTTATTTACGATTTTGCGATTTACGAATTACGGTTTAAACGTTCATCGTAATAGTTTAAAATTTAATTTGAACTGTTGTTGTTTTTATATTATTAAATGGAATTACTATTTGTTGTATGACGGTTTTTTTTCCTTTGCCCGTTACCTGTTCTATGATGATATCAGACTCGGCTACTTCAACAAGTTTTCCTTCTTTTTTTGTGCCATCATTAAAAAGCACTTCTACAGAGCGACCAATATTTTTTGTGTACTGGCGATGAAAATGCAAGGGTTCATCAACACCGGGCGAAGAAACCTCGAGAGAAAATTCACCGGAGGGATAGATGTTTGCATCTTCGATCATTTTATAGAGCTTGCGATTAAACTGAACACATTTTTCAATTGCTATCCCGTTATCTCCGTCTATATAAACTTTCACGTTGTTCGTTGGCTTTATTTTAACATTCACCCTGAAGTATTCAGGTTCCGCCGATAACATTTCATCAGCCAACTTTTCTACCTGCTGAATTACAATATCTGTTGCCATATGGTAAAAAGAGAAGGGAACGACTTCGTTCCCTTCTTCTAAAAAATTTCCGGGTGCAAATATAGTGTAAACAATAAGTAGTTTCCAAATTTAGAATGTTAGAATATTTTAAAGAGATAGATTTAAGGACACTTCATCAGCTAAAATATTTTTTAGTTCTTTAAAATTGCCCTGTACTTAACATCACCAAAGTACATGCTTCAATAGCCTGAATGCCTTGCTGCGCAGCCATTTTAGTCAATTCTTCATTTTCAGCGCCGGGGTTAAAAATAATCCGCTTAGGATGAAGCGACATTATATAATCATAATATTGTTTTTGATTATTTGAATTAAGATATAATGTGATTGTATGGACATCATCAACATACGGATGATCTGTTTGAATTGAAACATCAGCAACAGTTCCTTCTCTTTTTCCAATCGCAACAACCGGGTGTTGTTTTGAACGCAAACGATTAACAGCAAGATAACTATACCTCATTGGATTTGGCGAGGCGCCAAGTACCATTGTCTTCTTCTTTTGAATTACCATGCTATAATTTTTTATAAAGTTAAATTCCAATCATGTTGCAATAGTGCTAAACATTTCTTTTCCAGAAGTTATAAAAATAATGTTGCACAGTTAAGTTGAACTAAGAATATTGCCACTGTTTTCTTTGTTATAACAAGATTTTTTATGTGCCGAATAAAGAACAAAGTGTACAAGAGTTGCGACGCAACGATGCTTAACAGATGCAAAATTGCCGGGCTCAAAATAATAAAAAATTTATTCTAAAATAAAGCTTAAAATAGGGGAAAAAACTTGCTTTAAAAAAGCTAATCCGGGTGCTTTTCGTTAACTTCGCCACCTTGCAAAAATTGCATAGGAAATTAACCGATTAAACATTCTATGAACGAAGAACTAATAGTACAAGCCCCCCCTAAAGAAAATGGATATAGTGCAGAAAGCATCCAGGTTTTGGAAGGATTGGAAGCCGTTCGTAAAAGACCGGCAATGTATATTGGAGATGTAAGTGTAAAAGGATTGCATCACCTGGTTTATGAAGTAGTTGATAACTCCATTGATGAAGCATTAGCCGGTTACTGCAAAAACATTGTTGTTACAATTCATGAAGATAATTCCATCAGCGTAACTGATGATGGGCGCGGCATTCCCACAGATATTCATTCGAAAGAAGGCGTTAGTGCATTGCAGGTTGTAATGACTGTTTTGCATGCGGGAGGTAAATTTGATAAGAATACCTATAAAGTTTCCGGTGGTTTGCATGGTGTGGGCGTGAGTTGCGTGAATGCATTGAGCACAAGATTAATTGTAACTGTTCAACGCGACGGAAAAATATTTGAGCAGGAATATCACACGGGTATTCCGTTGTATGCGGTAAGAGAAATTGGTACAAGCGATAAAACCGGCACCAGTACTCACTTCTGGCCTGATACTACTATTTTTCAAACAACAACTTATAACAAAGATATTCTTGAAGGTCGTTTACGTGAACTTGCATATTTAAACAAAAGAATTAACATAATACTTAATGATCTTCGTGAAAAAAATGAGAATGGTGAAACATACTCAAAAACTTTTTACAGTGAGGGAGGTATTGTAGAGTTTGTTGAAATGCTTGATAAAAGCGGTAAACGAAATCCTCTTATCCCCAAAACATTATATGTTGAAGGACATGACGAAACAACGAACGTTGCGGTAGATGTGGCTTTAACTTACAATGATGATTTTAAAGAACACATCTTCTCTTATGTAAATAATATCAACACGATTGAAGGAGGCACACACGTTACAGGTTTCAGGCAGGCGCTTACAAGAGTGTTTAAAAATTATGGTGATAAGCAAGGCGCATTTGAAAAAGCAAAGGTGAGCATTGAAGGCGATGATTTTCGTGAAGGTTTAAGTGCAATCATTTCTGTAAAAGTTCCCGAGCCGCAGTTTGAAGGTCAAACAAAAACAAAGCTTGGTAACAGTGAAGTAAGCGGCGTTGTTCAAACAACTGTGTCACGTGTATTGGAAGCTTATCTTGAAGAGCATCCGAAAGATGCAAAGAACATCATCAATAAAGTGATACTTGCTGCGCAGGCAAGAGTTGCAGCGAAGAAGGCTCGGGAAATGGTGCAACGCAAAACCGTTTTAAGCGGAAGCGGTTTGCCCGGTAAACTTGCTGATTGCAGCGAACGTGATCCTGAAAAATGTGAACTCTATCTTGTTGAAGGTGATTCTGCAGGCGGCACTGCAAAGCAGGGACGTGAAAGAAGTTTCCAGGCTATTCTTCCATTGCGTGGTAAAATTCTGAACGTGGAGAAAGCGATGGAACATAAGATCTACGAGAATGAAGAAATACGCAACATCTTCACAGCAATGGGTGTAACAGTTGGTACGCCCGATGATCCGAAAGCATTGAATCTTGCAAAGCTTCGTTATCATAAGCTGATTATTATGACCGATGCTGATGTTGATGGTAGCCACATTGCAACGCTTATTCTCACTTTTATTTTCCGTTACATGAAAGAGCTGGTGGAGAATGGATATGTTTATATTGCTCAACCGCCTTTATATCTTGTAAAGAAAGGGAAGGAGCAGGAGTACGCATACAGCGAAGAGCAACGCAAAGCGTTGATAGAAAAATTAGGTGGCGGAAAAGATGATAGTGTTACAACGCAACGTTACAAAGGTTTAGGTGAAATGAATGCAGATCAATTATGGGATACTACAATGGATCCTGCACGCAGGACATTGAAGCAGGTTACCATTGAAAGTGCGGCAGAAGCAGATAGAATTTTCAGTATGCTGATGGGTGATGAAGTTGCTCCGCGTCGTGAGTTTATTGAATCCCATGCAAAGTATGCAAAGCTTGATATATGAGGCCCTCTAACTGCCTAAAGGGAGAATAAAAAAGTTAACCGAAGCGATTGCGCTTCGGTTTTTTATTTATAATACCGTAATATTTTTTTGTTACCGGCATTTGTATTTCTTGTCATCACCGGTTGGTCATTCACTTGTACTTTCAAAAGATTATGGATCGAATAAAAGTCGAAATTGAAAAATAAAAAAGGTAAGAATTGTTTGATTTTTGAATTTTAGTTTGAATTATTTGTTGTCGTACAAGTGTGCGACGCAACGGAAACTCAATAGCAGCAAGCAGTTTGGCTCATAAAATTCTTTCATAAAATTTAATTTCGTTTCAACATATAAAAAACCCTGCTCATTCTTTTCTAATACCGATTCATATAATTAATGACACAGAAATGACATAAGCATGACTGAGATCAGCTTTTTATCGCACGCTGCTCAAGTATTTTTGCATCGTTATACCGAAAAATTCTTCACAAGGAATGGATATTAACCAGTTTTATATCGCAGGTATCAATTACAAAAAGACCGATGCATCTGTGAGAGGACAATTCGCCGTGAATGCAGATCATTATGCGTCTATATTACAAAAAGCTTCTTCGCTAAATATTTCCGAATTATTTGTATTAAGCACTTGCAACCGTACAGAGATTTATGGTTTGGCGAACAGTGCTCATGTGCTGGTAGATTTGTTGTGCAGCGAAACAACCGGCTCTGTTGAAACATTTAAAGAATTGGCTTATGCAAAATGCGGTCTTGATGCAGTAGAACATTTATTTAATGTAGCAGCAGGTTTGGATTCACAAATATTGGGAGATTACGAAATTGTAGGACAAATAAAGCAAGCGGCAAAATTTGCAAAAGAAAAAGGGTTTGTAAAAACATTTCTTGAAAGATTGATTAATACTGTTTTGCAATCATCAAAAGCGATAAGAAGTCAAACCGAATTGAGCAGCGGAACTGTTTCTGTTTCTTTTGCTGCTGTACAATTCCTTCGCGAAACAGTAGTAAATGCTGCTGATAAAAAAATTGTTTTACTTGGCACAGGAAAGATTGGTCGCAACACTTGTAAAAATCTTATTGATTATCTCGGCACAAAAAATATTACGCTCATCAACAGAACTGATGATAAGGCGTTTGAATTAGCAAATGAATTGGGTTTACAATTCGCATCAAACGATGAAGCATCACGACAAATCCAGGATGCAGATGTTATAATTGTTGCAACGAATGCTGAGCAACCTGTTTTATTAAAACGGGATCTTATCAACAGTAATAAAAAAATTCTTGTAGATCTTTCCATTCCTCATAACATCGATCCTTCATCAAAAGAATTAGAACATATTACGCTTGTAAACGTGGATGACCTTGCCAAGATCAACGACGCTACTTTGCAAAAAAGAGTCGCAGAAGTACCAAAAGCAAAATGTTTAATTGCACAACATATTGAAGAATTCGTTGAATGGTACAGCATGCGTAAAAACGTTCCTGTTATTAAAGCATTGAAACAAAAGTTGATGGAAATGCATCAATGCAATTTATTTTTAAATGCAAATCCTCACATAAAAAATAATACATACCCTTCTAATCCCGCTATTCAAAAAGCTTTAAATAATATGGCGCTTAAAATGCGCCAGCAACATCAGCCCGGGTGCAATTATATTGAAGCGATTAATGATTTCATCACCAACAGCGTTAATTAATTTTGCCGGATGAAAAGAGTTTTGCGTATCGGCACACGTGATAGTCAGTTAGCCGTATGGCAAGCCACATTGGTAAAGGATGAATTGGCAAAACATAATATTGAGAGCGAACTTGTTTATATAAAAAGTGAAGGTGATATTGATCTTGCAACACCGTTATACGAAATTGGTGTGCAGGGTATTTTTACAAGAACACTTGACGCCGCTTTGCTAACGAACAAAATTGATATCGCTGTTCATTCAATGAAAGATGTTCCTACTCAACTTGCAAAAGGAATATCACAAGCAGCAGTTTTAAAAAGAGCTTCTTATAAAGATATTTTTGTTTACAAAGGTGAGTTCTCTGCTTTGAACTCAGAACTTAGAACTCAAAACTCAAAACTTGTCATTGCTACCAGCAGCATTCGTCGTAAAGCGCAATGGTTGCATCGTTATCCCAATCATACTGTTGAAAATCTTCGCGGCAATGTAAACACACGATTAAAAAAAGTAAAAGAAAATAATTGGAACGGAGCCATCTTTGCAGCAGCAGGATTGGAACGCATTCATCTTCGTCCCGAAAATTCCATTGAACTTGATTGGATGTTGCCTGCGCCTGCACAAGGAGCAATAATGGTTGTGTGCAGAACAAATGATGAAGCAACAAAAGAAGCATGCAGTAAGTTAAATGATGAAGCAACAGAATTGTGTACAAAGATCGAAAGAGATTTTTTGCGAACATTAATGGGCGGATGCTCTACACCGATCAGTGCGTTAGCTATTGTTGAAGGTGACACAATTTATTTCAAGGGAAATATTTTTTCATTAGATGGAAAATATTTTGCAGGTACAGAAAAAAAGGCGCAAATAGAAAATGCTTCAACATTAGGAGTTGAGTCGGGAAATGAGGTATTGGCAAACGGTGGAAATAAAATTGTTGAAGCCATTCGCTATGCAACAAAATAAGATCGCCATATTATGTACAAGAAATTTAGATCAGCAGATCATAAAAAAAGCTGAAGAACATAATATTCATATCACTACTTTGCCTTTCATCGAAATAAAACCTGCTGCTTCTTCTTCTTTTATCAACCAGGTATCGCAACTTTCTTTACAAAAAATAAATGTTGCGTTTACCAGTGTGAATGCAGTAGAAAGTGTTGCACAGCATGTTGATGAAAATCCCGAATGGAAAATATTTTGTATTGGCGGTGTAACGAAAGATGCAGTATGTAAACATTTTGGTGAAGCTTCAATTGTTGCAAGTGCGAGGAATGCCTCAATTTTGTCGCGTAAAATAATCGAGCAAAAAAATATTAGAGAAGTAATTTTCTTTTGCGGTGATCAAAGACTCGATGATCTTCCCGAAACGTTACGCATTAATAATATCCGTGTGCAGGAAGTGATCGCGTATCACGCATCTCAAACGCCGCATGAAGTGCAGGAAGACTATAATGGTATTATGTTTTTCAGCCCTTCAGCGGTGCATAGTTTTTTTTCTGTAAACACTATTCATACTAATGTTGTTTTATTCTCAATCGGCAAAACAACTACCGCCACTATTCAAACATATTGTGTAAATAAAGTAATAACGAGCGAATGGCCCGGGCAGGAAAATTTATTGGAAAAAATATTTGAGTATTATAAACAGGAGAGTAGTGCATAAAATTTTTATTGGCCGAACGGCAATGCATCAATGATGCTTCTGTTGCGTCGCACACTTGTACTGCAGAAATGTGCATCAACAATTCAAACATTTCACGTTAATCATCTCATGAAAATTTTTACTCACTATTAACTATTCACTATCCAGATGACACAACTGAAAAACGATTTATTATTACGGACATTAAGAGGAGAGCAGACGGAACGTACACCTGTATGGATGATGCGTCAGGCAGGACGATATTTACCCGAGTACAGAGTATTGCGGGAAAAATATGGATTCTTTGAACGTTGTCAAACTCCGGAACTCGCAGCAGAAATAACCATTCAACCTGTTGATATCATCGGTGTGGATGCAGCAATTTTATTTTCAGATATTCTCGTTGTGCCGCAGGCAATGGGCTTGGAAGTTCAATTAATAGAAAGCAAAGGTCCGATCTTACCTGATCCAATAAAAACAAATGCAGATATCAAACGCATTTGCGTTCCTGACGTTCATGAAACATTGCAATATGTTTTTGATGCAGTGAAATTGATAAAACAAGAATTAAATGGAAGAGTGCCGCTAATTGGTTTTGCAGGTGCCCCGTGGACAATTCTTTGTTATATGGTGCAAGGCAAAGGTTCCAAAACTTTTGATGAAGCAAAAGCACTTTGTTACACCCAACCTGAGCTTGCACATCAATTGTTGCAAATGATCACTGACACAACCATTGATTATTTGAAAGGACAAGTTGAAGCAGGTGTTGATGTGATACAAATTTTTGATAGCTGGGGAGGATTGCTATCCCCTGATGATTTTGAAAAAATTTCTTTGAAATATATCAGGCAAATTGTTGAAGCATTGAAAGATGATGTGCTTACGATAATATTTGCAAAAGGTTCATGGTATGCTCTTGAAAGCATGGCTGCAACAGGTGCGCATGGATTAGGAATTGACTGGTGTATTCAACCGCAACTTGCAAGACAATTTGCAGGAAACAATGTAACGCTTCAAGGCAATTTTGATCCTGCAAAATTGTTGTCACCTATTCCTGTAATTGAAAAAGAAGTGAAACAAATGTTGAAAGCATTTGGCAAAAGAAAACATATTGCAAATCTTGGTCACGGTATTTTACCAGATGTTCCCGTTGATCATGCGAAAGCATTTGTAGAGACTGTTAAGAACTATGATTGGAAAGATTAAAAGGTGATAAGGAATAATATTTGTTGGACTCACATCATTAATCTTCGCATCATGAAAATGATTTTTAAAATACTTTTTATCAGTTCTTTGTTTATTGCTGCAGTTGCAAAAGCACAACAGCCATCTATAAAAGCTTTTGATATTGATCTCGCAAATTATGAGTATCCTTATCCTGTTCAATACATCACATTAAACATACAGGATGAAGTTTTAAAGATGGCATACATGGATGTTAAGCCTGCGAATGCAAACGGACATGTAGTAATGTTGTTGCACGGAAAAAATTTTAATGGCGCATATTGGGGACAAACTGCAAAAGTGTTATCAGAGAATGGTTACAGAGTGATCATTCCTGACCAGATCGGTTTTGGAAAGTCATCAAAGCCACAACACATACAATATTCATTTCAGTTGCTTTGTCAAAATACAAAAGCAATATTGGATACACTCGGTATTCAAAAAGTTTGCGTGCTTGGTCATTCAATGGGGGGAATGGTTGCAACAAGATTTACGTTGATGTATCCTGAACGAGTAGAGAAATTTATTTTAGAAAATCCGATTGGTTTGGAAGATTGGAAAGTAAAAGTGCCTTATCAATCTGTGGATAATTGGTATCAGCGTGAGTTGAAACAAGATTATAATTCTTTGAAAAAATATCAGCAGGAAAGTTATTATCACGGCACATGGAAACCTGAATATGACAAGTGGCTGGAAGTACCGGCAGGATGGACTTTGAGCAAAGATTATCCTCACATTGCATGGAACTCTGCGCTTACATATGACATGATATTTACTCAACCTGTGTGTTATGAATTTGAAAATATGAAAGTACCAACGTTGTTAATCATTGGTCAGTTGGACAGAACAGCAATAGGCAAAAATTTAGTGGGTGAAAATGTGAGAAAAACATTGGGCAATTATCCAGAGTTAGGAAAATTAACTCATGAAAAAATAAAAGGCTCAAAGCTTGTTGAACTCGATGGAGTTGGTCATGCACCACATATTGAAGCCTTTAACAGATTTATTCAACCGTTGCTGGAGTTTTTGAAATCGTAAATGGTGAGCGTAAAATTGTTGACAACTCACCGCTCACATGTTCATTAAAGTTCAGAACGCTGAAGTGAGTGACACAACAGGCGATGAGCATAGCGATACTGCTCGTAACAAAAAAATTATTTTTCATCAATACATGAGCATTAAGGAAGAATGGATACAATTTATTCTTGATCTGCAAAGTGATATTTGCGGCGCATTGGAATTGTGCGATGGCAAAGCAAAATTTATTGAAGACGAATGGCAACGTGCGGAAG
>Ga0207706_10003958_pt1 | contig 14038 bp, 13 predicted proteins | sample KBSC53metaG_FD_184318 | JGI IMG/M metagenome (GOLD analysis project Ga0207706, IMG submission 184318) | Corn rhizosphere microbial communities from Kellogg Biological Station, Michigan, USA - KBS C5-3 metaG (SPAdes) (version 2) | ecosystem: Host-associated > Plants > Roots > Rhizosphere > Soil ... | reverse complement strand
CGTCTCGCAAATGTTTGCTCCCACCTTGCGCCATGTGCTGCTTAAGGCGGCGGGGCTTGCGCTGATTCTGATCACATTCATCGGAATTCTGATGCAGCGCTTCCTCGCGTCCTGGGCGGAGACGGGCGCCAATTGGGCCGAGCAAGCCACCGGCGTAGCGCCGCACGCTCTCTGGTCCTCGCTCGCCTGGGTGCTGTCGATCCTGGCCGGATTGGGCATCATTACCGGCGCGCTGTTCCTGATGCCGGCGGTAACCGCATTTGTCGGCAGTTTCTTTGTTGACGAAATAGCCGAAGCTGTCGAGCGCGAGCATTATCCGGCCGAGCCGCTCGGCCGAGCCTTGCCGTTCTTTCTTGCCCTGATCGAGGGTATCAAATTCGCAGCACTGGCGTTGCTGATCTATATCTGCGCATTGCCGTTTATCTTCTTCGCAGGCCTCGGTGTGGTCATCCTGTTTCTGGCCAACGCGTATCTTCTGGGCCGTGAATATTTCGAGCTGGCCGCCATGCGATTCCGCACGCCGTACGAAGCCAAGGCGATGCGCAAGGCTAATTCAGTTTATCTTTTTATCGCAGGGATGTTTGTCGCTGCATTTGTGTCGATACCGATCATCAATCTGGCGACGCCCATCTTTGCCATGGCATTCATGGTGCACGTACACAAGAAGCTGTCAGGCGCGCGGGCCGAACTGATCGAGCAGCCGCGCTAGTTGTCAGCTTTTCAATCGCAGATCGATAACCCGTTTGGCTTTGCCAAGAGACCGCTCGACGGTCCCGGGCTTGACCGTGCGCACCGTTGCGGTCACCCCGATCAGCTCCTTGATGTGATAAGCGAGATCGCGGTCGCAGGCAGCAAAAGCACCGCTGTCCGCATCCGGCCGCGTCTCGACCACGACGGTAATTTCATCGAGCCGGTCAGCGCGGCGTAACTCGATTACGAAATGGGGCGCCAAGCGTTCGTCTTTGAGTATGATCTCCTCGATCTGGCTTGGGAATACATTGACGCCGCGCACGATCATCATGTCATCGGAACGTCCGGCGACCTTCTCCATTCTGCGCATCGAGCGCGCCGTGCCCGGCAGTAGCCGCGAGAGATCGCGCGTGCGATAGCGCACGATCGGCATCGCTTCTTTGGAGAGTGTCGTAAAGACCAGCTCACCGACCTCACCGTCCGCCTGGACCTTACCGGTCGCCGGATCGATGACCTCGGGGTAGAAATGATCCTCCCAGATATGCGGCCCGTCCTTGCTCTCGATGCACTCGCAGGACACGCCGGGACCAATGATTTCCGATAGCCCATAGTTGTCGATCGCGTGCACATCGAACGCGTCCTCGATCTCGGCACGCATCGCATTGGTCCAGGGCTCGGCGCCACACATGGCGATCTTGAGTGAAGATCGGCGAGGGTCGAGCCCCTGAGCGTGGAATTCATCGAGAATCGCAAGCAGGTAGCTCGGCGTGACGAAGATGACGTCTGGCTTGAAATCCTCGATCAGGCGAACTTGCCGTTCCGTCATGCCGCCCGACACCGGAACGACGGTCATGCCAAGCCGCTCGGCGCCGTAGTGAAAGCCGATACCGCCGGTAAACAGACCATAGCCATAAGAATTCTGCACCAGCATTCCGGGCTGGCATCCGGCCGCGCGCATACTGCGCGCCATCAAGTCTGCCCAGTTATCGAGATCGCGCCTGCTGTACCCGACGACCGTGGCCTTGCCGGTAGTGCCCGACGAAGCGTGCACGCGCAACACCTGGTCGCGCGGAATGGCGAACATCCCGAATGGATAATGCTGGCGCAGGTCATCTTTGGCCGTAAACGGAAATCGTCGCAGGTCGTCGAGTGATTTCAGGTCATCGGGATGCACGCCGGCCTTTTCGAACGCCTTCCTGTAATGCACGACGTTGCTGTAGGCGTGATTGAGCGTCCATTTCAACCGCTTGAGCTGAAGCGCCCCGATCTCATCCCGTGACGCGGTTTCGATCGGATCGAATCTCTCGCTGCGCGGCGTGAGATTGGTGCCCTTGAGCTGCAAACGCGGCATGCGCTCCCCCTCGGCGTGCTTGTTCTTTAACGTTAGATTTTTCGCTGCGCGGCGTTCCAGTGCTTTTCGAGATTTGCAATCAATGCCGGGCTGAAATGGCAGTAGGCCTGCTCGCGGCAATAGACCGCCATATAGCGGCGGAAGGTATCGAGCGATTCCTCGCCGACCCGGAAAGCCCGCCGGTTGCCGGCGGCGCTGACGACGCCCGACGAGGTGAAATCGTCACATACTTTTACGACGGCTTGCTCGACTTGATCGGGCGACGCGATGACATCGCAGATCATGCGGCCTTCGGCGCTGTCGCACTCGAAGCGACGTCCCATCATGATCGCCTGGCGCGCCGCGCGGGCGCCCACAAAACGCGTCAGGCGCAAATTGGCAGCCCCGGGGATTATCCCTTCTTTTCGCGCCGGCAACGTCATGTAGGCGTCGCTTCCCGCAACGACATAGTCCATTGCCAGCAGGTATTGACATCCACCTCCGATGGCGAAGACGTCGACTTGCGCAACCCATGGCTTTTCGCGAGTCCCGCCGTGAACTTCGTCGGCGCTGCGCGTGCCCATCGCCAGACCGCGCATCATTTTATTGACGATTCCCATATCCCGACGGATGTACCAGAGGAAGGGAATCTTGCCGCGATAGAGGTGCGTCAGATTGATTCCGGCAGAGAAGACGTTGCGTCCCTTATATCGCGGATGATCGACCACATCGCCGCGCAGGACGCAGATTTCGCTCATCGAATCCAGGATTGCGATATCGGCCGCCGTTTCCGTATCATCGAGTGTGTCGTCATCCTCCGCGTTGAGGAAACGCGGATTATGCACGGTCACAATTGCCGATTTACCCCGCCGCTCCACCCTGGCTGGACCAAAATCGACGACGCCGTTTTTGATAAAGTCGGCGCCGCGCTCGATCGCCTCCATTTTCGGCAAGAGCATGGCCTGGCACAGGTGCATGCCGGCATCCGGGACGGAAAGCACTTGCGCGAGGAAAATGCCCTGATCGATCTCGACGCCATCCTTTTCACTTTGCATCAACGCATTTTCGGCATCGACTTGCTTGTGCGTCGGCGTCAAGCCAGGCACCAGCTTCCCGGCCTCGTAAACGAGATCGTCCACTCGCGTGAAAACGCCAAGATTTTTCGTAAGCTTGCGATAGACGGTTTCGGCGTGGCGGCTGAGGAAATCCTCGCGCGAACGGCGGCAATCGGAAAGGATAAGTTCTGCCGCGTATTGCTGATCGGCTGTCCGTGCCGTTTTCTTCGGGAGCCTGGCGAGCAGATCGGCGCCGCCGCGCCAGAATTTCGTACCGGCCGTGGCATCGCGTTTGAAGTTGCCGGTCACGCGCGGCTTTGCCTTGATCCACGCCGCCGCCTTGGCGGGCAATCCGCCTCGACCAAGACACTCCGCAGCATCCCGCCGAATGAGTTCGCGCGCCTTCGCCAGCGACGACCCCTCCATGACGCACTCCCTACGCTGATGCTATGTGACCGTCTTTTCCGGCCATTGGCACAGGTCGCTGATGATACATTTCTCACACAGCGGCTTGCGCGCCAGACAAGTGTAACGCCCGTGCAGAATAAGCCAATGGTGGGCATGACGCTTGTATTGTACGGGAACGACCTCTTCCAGTTTGGTTTCAACCTCGAACGGCGTCTTGCCGGCAGCCAAACCGGTGCGATTGCCGACACGGAAGATGTGGGTGTCGACCGCGATCGTCGGCTCGCCGAAAGCAATGTTGAGCACGACATTGGCGGTCTTGCGCCCAACACCCGGCAATGCCTCCAATGCTTCCCGCGAGCGCGGCACTTGCCCTCCGTGCTCGGCCAAAAGCTGCCTCGACAATGCGACGACATTTTTTGCTTTGGTGCGGAAAAGGCCGATGGTTTTGATCAGCTCGCGCACGCGCTCTTCGCCAAGCGCCGCCATCTTTTCCGGCGTATCGGCAAGCGCGAAAAGCGCGGGCGTCGCCTTGTTCACGCCCGCATCGGTCGCCTGTGCGGAGAGCACGACCGCGACTAATAACGTGAATGGATCGATATGCCGGAGCTCGCCCTTCGGCTCCGGATTGGCGTTTTTGAAACGGCGGAACGCCTCCTCGACCTGGGCCGTCGTCCATTGCGGCAGCGCACGGGCGGCGGCCCCGGCGCCGGCCGCCGCCCGCCTGGGCGCGGCCTTCAACTTGGGATGCTTCGGTGTGCGCGCCTGCCGGTTGCGCGCCTTTGCCGAAGCTTTGCCGGGCGACTTTTTTGTCATGATTCCGGTATAGTGGGCGTGATGATCCCCGACAACGGCAGCGAACTTGAGCCCACGATCTTTTCAGCGACACTGACGCCGCACCGGTCGCTCGGCCGCGCGGGATTTCTGATTCTGATGCTGCTGTTCGGTGGCATAAGTTTCGTGACGGGCATGCTGTTTCTGGTGATCGGTGCCTGGCCCGTGCTTGGCTTCTTCGGTCTCGACGTTTTGTTGCTGTATCTGGCATTCCGGCTCAACTATTGGCACGCGAAGGCTTACGAGGAAGTCATCGTTACGCCGTCCGTGCTCAAGGTTCGCAAGGTGAGTCATCTCGGCCGTGCGCGTGAGTGGGCGCTCAATCCGCTGTGGGTTCGGCTCGACAAGGTCGAACTGGAAGAGTTCGGGATCGACCGGCTTTTTCTGATTTCGCGCGGCAGAAAACTGACGATCGCAAGCTTTCTGGGGCCCGATGAAAAGGCAAGCTTCGCGAAGGAACTTGCCAAAGCCCTCAGCGAGGCCCGGCGCGGGCCTACAAGAACGGTGTTTGACTAGCCAGAAATCGGGTGGTTTGACGCCGCCGCTGTCCCTAGATTGTGGACATGACCATGACCTCAGCAAAATCAACTTTCGCCGACCACTTTCCAGAGCTTGCTCCGCTGCCGACCGCGGCGGCCGACTACGACATCGTGCGGCGCGCCATTGCCCATATCCGCGGAAATTGGCGCACGCAGCCGGAAATCGAAGTTATTGCCGACGCGGCAGGCGTATCCGCGACCGATTTGCACCACTTGTTCCGACGCTGGTGCGGTCTGACGCCGAAAGCCTTCCTGCAAGCGCTCACGCTTAACAGTGCGCGTGAACTGTTGCGCTCATCGGCAAGCGTGCTGGATACCGCCTACGAAGTCGGTCTGTCCGGCCCCGGCCGGCTCCATGATCTATTCGTCACCCATGAGGCGATGTCGCCGGGCGAATGGAAAGCGGGCGGCGAAGGCCTGACGATCACCTACGGATTTCATCCCTGCCCGTTCGGCATGGCTTTGGTCATGACGACACCGCGCGGGCTGGCCGGGCTCGCGCTCGCCGACGCCGGCAAGGAACGCGCGGCGCTCAAAGACATGCGGTCACGATGGCCGAATGCACGCTACGTGGAAGATTTTGCGGCCACCGCCGCGACAGCCCGGCGGATATTCGACCCTGCGCTTTGGCGCAAGAATCAGCCGTTGCGCGTCGTCTTGATCGGCACCGACTTCGAAGTGCGGGTCTGGGAAAAACTGCTCGAAATTCCCATGGGTGGCCTCACCACCTATTCGGATCTCGCCGCGCGTGCAGGTTCCCCAAAAGGCGCACGCGCCGTCGGCGCCGCGGTTGGCAAGAATCCGATCTGCTTCGTGGTGCCGTGTCACCGCGTCATCGGCAAGGATGGCGACATCACCGGCTACCACTGGGGCATCACCCGCAAACGCGCGATGCTCGGTTGGGAAGCGGGGATGGCGGCCGCGGCCTAATTACGCCGCCAGATCGAGCTTCGAAGCCACGGTCGAATCGGCGTTGAGCCGGTAAATCATCGGTATGCCGGTTTCGAGATTGAGCTTGGTGATCGTCTCCGGCGTGTGCTTGTCGAGCACCATCACCAGCGCACGCAATGAGTTGCCGTGCGCAGACACCAGAACGCGATCGCCACGCAGCACACGCGGCAGGATTTCCCGGATGTAGTAAGGCAGGACGCGCGCGGCAGTATCGCGCAGGGATTCGCCACCGGGTGGCGCCACGTCGTAAGAGCGCCGCCAGATATGGACCTGCTCCTCGCCCCATTTCTTGCGCGCATCGTCCTTGTTCAGCCCGACGAGATCGCCATAGTCGCGTTCGTTGAGCGCCTGATCCTTGAACACCGGAATTGCTGTCTGGCCCAATTCTGTGAGCATCAGGTCGAGCGTGCGCTGGGCCCGCTTGAGCACCGACGTAAAGGCGACATCAAATTTGATTCCTTGCGCCTTGAGTTTGCGGCCGGCTTCGCGCGCTTCCGCGACACCTTTTTCGGTCAGATCGATGTCGCGCCATCCGGTGAACAGGTTTTTCAGGTTCCAGTCGCTCTGGCCATGGCGCACGAGTACGAGAAGACGGTCGGTCATCGCTTTTCTCAGAAGTCCTTTAATCCAAGAACGTCCATCATCGAATAGAGTCCCGGCTTCTGGTTGCGCGCCCACAGCGCCGCATACAACGCACCGCGGGCGAAGATCATGCGGTCCTCGGCTTTATGTGTCAGCTCCAAACGTTCGGCCGGGCCGGCGAACATGACTTTGTGTTCTCCGACGACAGTGCCGCCGCGCAGAGCTGCAAATCCAATATCGCCCGCCTTGCGCGCGCCAGTGTGACCGTCGCGGCTCTTGACCGAATTTTTCTCGAGCTCAGTTCCACGGCCTTCCGCTGCCGCACGTCCGAGCAGCAAGGCCGTGCCCGACGGCGCATCGACTTTTTGGTTGTGATGCATCTCCAGGATTTCGATATCGAATGAATTATCGAGCGTCTTGGCCACCCGCCTGGTGAGCGCCGCGAGCAAATTGACTCCGAGGCTCATATTGCCAGACTTGACGATCACTGCACTTTTTGCGGCCTCCTTGATCCTGGCGTCATCGGCCGCGCTTAACCCGGTCGTGCCTAAAATGTGGACCTTTCCGGCCTTCGCCGCGAGCGCAGCGAAGGCAACGGTTGCGACCGGCGCCGTGAAATCAATGATGCCATCGGCCTTCGACAACAGGGGCCCGGCATCTCCGGCCAGCTTGATGCCGTTTTCGGGGAGGCCGGCCAGCACGCCCGCATCCCATCCGATCAATGGTGAACGCGCGTCTTCCAGCGCGCCCGCAAGCGCGAATTCCTTGCTATCGGCGATCGCCTTGACCAGCGTGCGGCCCATTCGCCCACCGGCGCCGGCGACCACAAGCCGCATCTCGGCCATAGGTCCAACTCCCGAAACGTGCGCGTCGGTATAGCGCGCTGGCTTGTGAAAAGCACTAGAGCATGATCCCGAAAGCCGCGCGCCGGTTCTCGGAAAAGATCATGCTCAATTGTTTTACGGCTGCGGGCCGTCGTAGCCCTCAATAATAATGATATCGGCTGTCGAATGCGGCTGCCGCACCTTGATGTTTGCCTGATATTCCGGCGAGCGGTAGCACGCGAGCGCACTGGCATAGTCAGGAAACTCGATCACCACGTTGCGCGATCGAGCCGCGCCCTCGGCGCATTCGAACTTGCCGGCGCGCACGACGAAACGACCGCCAAACTTCCTGAAGATCGCCCCATTGGCCGCGGCGTAGGGTTTGTAGCCCTCGTCGTTCTTCACATCGACCCGGCCGATCCAGTAGCCTTTCGGCATTCTCACGTCCTCCTTTGGCTTGCTTTTTCGATCTCGGCGACAATCGCGTCCGCCGCCGCCTTCGGATCGCCCGCCTCGAGCACTGGCCGGCCGACCACCAGAAAATCGGCGCCAGCCTCGATCGCCCGCGCCGGCGTCATGATCCGTTTCTGATCGCCGGCCGCGCTGCCGGCCGGCCGGATGCCGGGAGTTACCAGCACCATGCGGGCACCCGCGATGCTGCGCAGGGTCGCCGCCTCTTCCGCGGAACAAACGAGTCCATCGACGCCAATGTCGCGCGCCTGCGCGGCGCGCGCGGCGGCCAGTTCATTTACGTTCATCTCGTAGCCCGCGGCAGCAAGATCGGCATCGTCGTACGATGTCAGCACCGTGACCGCGAGAATGCGGAGCGTGGATCCGCGCTTGCCTTCGACCGCGGCCTTCATGGTTTGCGGATAAGCATGCACGGTGACAAAGGTCGCGCCGAGCCGGGCGATGCTCTCAACGCCCTTGGTGACCGTATTGCCGATGTCGTGCAGCTTGAGGTCGAGAAATACCTGCTTGCCCGCCGCAATCAATTCCGCCGCAAGCGACAGGCCGCCGGCGAAAGCGAGCTGATAGCCGATCTTGTAGAACCACACCGAATCGCCGAGTCGTGCCGTCATTGCCTCGGCCGCCTTCACCGAGGGCACGTCGAGAGCTACGATCAGGCGTTCTCGCGCGTCTAACGACACGTTATCCTCCATGCACGATCAGCCGCGACATTTCCACCAGCCGTTCGAGCTGCGCACGAAAGAGGTTGGCAATACCGGTGTCGGCGATATTGTCCATCTCATCGAAGGCGTTGTCCGCGCGCTGGATCGCGACCTGCTCGGGAATCACCAACGCGCCGCAGCCGAGCTCGAGAATTTGACGCAGCGCCATCAGCGAGCGGAGGCCGCCGGCACGGCCGGGAGAAGCGGATGCAATCGCGAACACGCGTCCCTTGAAGGCGGCATACGTCGGGTCGCCCCGTTCACGCACCCGCGAGACCCAGTCGAGGGCATTCTTGAGCATTGGCGTCACTGAAGCGCTGTATTCGGGGCTGGCGATGAAGACGCCGTGATGCGCCGTGATCATCTGTTTGAGCTTGAGCGCGTTGGCAGGCTGGCCGCCCCGCGCGTCGAGATCGGCCTCATAGATTGGCAGCGGGTAATCGGCGAGCGATATCCGGGTAACGTCGACGTCAAGCAGCGTCAGCTCTTTTGCTGCCAGCGCCGCGAGCCGGACATTGTGCGAACCGGTGCGTGTCGAACCGGGCAGGACGAGAATTTTCGGGGTTGGCATCAACGGCTCCGCTTTCGCGGGCGATGACACCACACCATCAGCGGCCGCGATAGACCCACACGCGCGCCGGCGGCAGGTTCATCCAGATCAGCTCGGAAGCTTCCGCCCGCACACCGGAAAGCTCTTTCGGAATCGGCGGCAGCATCGCGTAGGTGAATTGCACGAAAGGCGCACCCTTCGCCAACAGCGTCATCGCATCGGAAATCAGGCGCAGACGTGTGCGCAACGGCTTCGTCACCAGCGGAAGACCCGACACGATCGCGGCGGCCGGCTCATCGACGTAGGTTTCCAGCAGACGCCGCAGCCGGTACGCGTCGCCCTGCACCACCGTCGCCTGCGGATAGCGCGAGCGTAACAGCCGGCAGAAATCGGGATTGAATTCGACCAGGATGAGCCGCGCCGGATCGATGCCTTGCTTGACCAGCGCCTGGGTGACCGGACCGGTGCCCGGCCCAAGCTCAATCACCGGACCAGCAGCTTGCGGATCGACATAGCGCGCCATCGCGCGTGCGAGCACCCGGCTCGACGGCATGACGGCGCCAGTCGACAGCGGTTTCTCTATCCAGGAGCGGATGAATTGCACCTCGTCGTCGAGACGAAGACTCTTTTTTTCGACGCGGGCGATTGAATGTGATGGCATTGCTACGAGGTCACGCGTACACGGCGGCGGGCCTCGCCGCAACATAAACGGGTATAGGGACCGAGGCAGAGGGTCAAGGTGGGTTAACCCGATTGGCTGCCGCGGTTTCCAAGACCATCAAGAAACTCTTTGACTCGACTGAAGAAACCAGCCGATTCCGGCTGGGTCTGCTCCGACGACAGCTTTTCGAACTCAGTCAGCAGCTCGCGCTGCCGTTTGGTGAGGTTTTGGGGCGTTTCCACCGCTACCTGAACGTACATGTCGCCGGTTTGTTTCGCTCGCAGAACCGGCATACCCTTGCCCGGCAGCCGGAAACGGCGGCCGGTCTGCGTACCAGCCGGGACCTTGACCCGCACCTTGCTGCCATCGATCGCCGGGACTTCAAATTCCCCGCCCAATGCAGCGCTGCTCATCGAGACCGGCACTCTGCAATGCAGATCGGCGCCATCACGCTGGAAGAATTCGTGTGGCGCTACCTCCAGAAAAATATAGAGATCGCCCGGCGGGCCACCACGCACGCCGGCCTCGCCTTCACCAGAGAGCCGGATCCGGGTTCCGTCCTCTACGCCGGTCGGAATGTTGACTGAAAGCGTACGTTCGCGTGTTACCCGGCCACCGCCGCCACAGACTTTACAAGGATCGTCGATCACCTGGCCGCGCCCATGGCAGGTCGGGCAGGTGCGCTCGAGTGTGAAAAAGCCTTGTGCGTGCCGGATTTTGCCGGCGCCGCCGCAGGTCGAACAGGGTTTCGGCTTCGTTCCGGCCTTGGCGCCACTTCCCGAACACGCTTCGCATGTCACCGAGGTCGGGATGCGGATCTGTGCGGTTTTGCCTGTAAAGGCCTCGTCGAGACTTATTTCCATGTTGTAACGGAGGTCAGAACCGCGTTCGCGGCCTGACCCGCGTCCCCGCGCGGACGCCATTCCGAAAATGCCCTCGAAGATGTCGGCGAACGTCGATCCGAAATCGGCACCGAAGCCAGGGCCGCCCATCCCGCCGTGCTCGAAAGCGGCGTGCCCGAAGCGGTCATAGGCGGCGCGCTTGTCGCCGTCCTTGAGCACGTCGTAGGCCTCGTTGAGTTCCTTGAAACGATGCTCGCAGTCCTTATCGCCCGGATTACGATCCGGATGATGCTGCATGGCAAGCTTGCGGAAGGCCGTCTTGAGTTCGACCTCGGTGCAGCTGCGAGTGACACCCAGGACTTCGTAGTAGTCGCGCTTGGACATCCCGGTTCCGCCCTAATTCACCGCGCCGCGATAGCCGTACTTGATTCGGCCACCCGAGGTCCCTGCAAAGATGGACCCCCGGACGCGTGCCCGGGGGTGACATTTTTTGCGGATGTCCTGCGCATGGCTCCCGGCCTGCGCTCAGGCGGATTTCTTTTTGTCGTCGTCGACCTCGGTGAACTCCGCGTCGACCACATCTTCCTTCTTCTCGCCCGAAGCGGCGCCATCTCCACCAGCGCCGGGAGCGCCCTGCGCTTCCTGCTGCTGCTTGTACATGGCCTCGCCGAGCTTCATCGAGGCCTGCGCCAACGTATTGGTTTTGGCCTGAATGGCAGCCGAGTCATCGCCTTTGAGCGCCTCTTTCAGATCGGCGATGGCGTTCTCGATTGCAGTCCGTTCGGCGTCGCCGACTTTCGAACCGTGTTCGGACAACGCCTTCTCCGTGGAATGCACAAGCGCTTCGGCGTGGTTCTTGGCCTCGACCGCGGCCTTGCGCTTCTTGTCCTCTTCGGCGTGCGACTCCGCATCCTTGACCATCTTTTCGATGTCGGCTTCGGACAATCCGCCCGAGGCCTGAATGCGAATCTGCTGCTCCTTGCCGGTCGCCTTGTCCTTGGCCTGGACGTTGACGATGCCGTTGGCGTCTATGTCGAAGGTAACTTCGATCTGCGGCACGCCACGCGGGGCCGGCGGAATGCCGACCAGATCGAACTGGCCGAGCATCTTGTTGTCAGCCGCCATCTCGCGCTCGCCCTGGAACACCCGAATGGTGACCGCATTCTGATTGTCCTCGGCCGTCGAGAACACCTGCGACTTTTTGGTCGGGATTGTGGTGTTCCGATCGATGATGCGGGTGAACACGCCGCCCAGCGTTTCAATGCCGAGCGAAAGCGGAGTCACGTCGAGCAGCAAGACGTCCTTCACGTCGCCTTGCAGAACACCGGCCTGAATGGCGGCGCCGACGGCAACCACTTCGTCGGGGTTGACGCCCTTGTGCGGCTCCTTGCCGAACAATTGCTTCACGACCTCCTGCACCTTCGGCATGCGCGTCATGCCTCCGACCAGCACGACCTCATTGATCTGCGCGGCGGAAATGCCGGCATCCTTGAGTGCCTGCTTGCAGGGCTGCATTGTCTTCTGGATGAGATCGTCGACCAGCGCCTCGAACTTGGCACGGGTGAGCTTCATGGTCAGATGCTTCGGACCAGCCGCGTCTGCCGTGATGAACGGCAGATTGATTTCGGTTTGCGTCGTCGACGAGAGCTCGATCTTTGCCTTCTCCGCCGATTCCTTGAGACGCTGCAGCGCAAGCTTGTCGCGACGCAGATCAATGCCTTGTTCTTTCTGGAATTCGTCGGCGAGATAGTTGACGAGCCGCATGTCGAAGTCTTCGCCACCCAGGACCGTGTCCCCGTTCGTGGACTTCACCTCGAAGACGCCGTCGCCGATCTCGAGGATGGAAATATCGAAGGTTCCGCCGCCGAGGTCATAGACCGCGATGGTGCCGGTCTTCTGCTTGTCCAGTCCGTAAGCGAGCGCGGCCGCGGTCGGCTCATTGATAATGCGCAGCACTTCAAGGCCGGCAATCTTGCCGGCATCCTTGGTGGCCTGACGCTGTGCATCGTTGAAATAGGCCGGAACAGTGATGACGGCCTGCTCGACCTTCTGCCCGAGATAGGCTTCCGCCGTCTCCTTCATCTTCTGCAGGATGAAGGCGGATATCTGCGAGGGCGAATAAGTCTTGCTGTCGGCTTCGACCCATGCGTCGCCGTTCGAAGCCTTGCTGATCTTGTAAGGGACAAGCTTCTTGTCCTTCTCGACCATCGGGTCGTCGTAACGACGGCCGATCAGGCGCTTGACCGCAAAGATCGTCTTTTCGGGATTGGTGACCGCCTGGCGCTTGGCCGGCTGGCCGACGAGGCGTTCGCCATCGTCGCTGAATGCCACGATCGAAGGCGTGGTGCGCATGCCTTCGGCGTTTTCGATAACTTTCGGCGTCTTGCCTTCCATGACGGCAACGCAAGAGTTGGTGGTGCCGAGGTCGATGCCGATGACCTTGCCCATGGTTCTTCCTCTCAAATGCGGCAGGCCGGCCGGGCCACTTGGCGCCCGAGTAGGGAATGTCGGCGGCTCATCCGCTGACCCCCAATCCAGCCCCCCTGGATAACGCGATTCGCCGCATTTTCGCGGCTTATGGCTCATATAGGAGGGGCCCCGGGGGCTGCAAGTCAATCGGTCACGAAATCGCGAGGACCGGAGGGCAAAGACAGAATCAATGGTTATCGGGCCATTGCCGCGTCCGGCCAAGCCGGTTAGGCAGGCCTTCAGTTCAGCGCTCTTGGAAAGTCCCCCGGGTATGTTTCGTCGATTTCTCGTTTACCTCATCGCAGGCTGGGCTGGATTGGCGCTCGCCGCCTCCGCGGCGCATACCGCACCCGTTTTCCCCCCCGGTTTGCGGATCGGCCTTGAACCGCCCGGAGACATGAAGGTGAGCACCCGCTTACCGGGGTTCGAGGACACCGAGCGCAAGGCCGTCATGGCAATTCTCGATTTGCCGGGCAGCGCGTACCGTGAGCTTGAAACCGCGGCCTTCAGCAAGACCCAGCGCGACCTGCAGGACGCGAAGCGGGAAAGCTTCCCGTTTGAGAGCGGCATCGGCTTTCTGATCAGCGGCAAAACCCAACAAAATGGCGTCACCGTTCATCGTTGGTCCCTGCTGGCGCTGGCCGTCGGCTCCATACAGAACCTCACTATGTTGATTAACGTCGAGGTCCCCGAAACCGCCCTGTCGCTTTATTCCGATGCGGTCATTCGCAAGGCGCTCGCAAGCGTCACGTTCCGGCCGGCACCCATCCAGGAGCAGCTTGGCCTGATGCCGTTCAGTTTTCGCGACCTGGCGGGCTTTCAGGTGATGCAGGTCCTGCCAACGGGCAGCGTCATCCTGGGCGAGGAAAAATCCGACAATAGCGAGGCCCAGCCGTTCATGATCGTTTCAGTCGAGCGTAGTGGGCCGGCTGCGGCAGCAGACCGCAGCTTGTTCGCGCGCGACCTGCTGGCAAACGCGCCAGTGCGCGAACTCACCTTGCAATCGTCGGAGCCAATGCGGATCAATGGCTCGCCGGGTCACGAAATCCGCGCGCAAGGAAGAGGCCCGCTGGGTGATCAGGTGTCTCTGGTGCAATGGCTGCGCTTTGGCACCGGCGGTTTTCTGCGCATTGT
>Ga0207706_10003957_pt1 | contig 14039 bp, 15 predicted proteins | sample KBSC53metaG_FD_184318 | JGI IMG/M metagenome (GOLD analysis project Ga0207706, IMG submission 184318) | Corn rhizosphere microbial communities from Kellogg Biological Station, Michigan, USA - KBS C5-3 metaG (SPAdes) (version 2) | ecosystem: Host-associated > Plants > Roots > Rhizosphere > Soil ... | reverse complement strand
ATGGGAACGCCGGCTGAGCGAGCGCCGGCGCGGTTGCCGCGAGTGCCGCGCTGACGAGCGGTGCGACCAGGCATGTCGTCCCCGTGTCTCCCTGGATCGGTTTGGAAAAGACGTACTCGGGAAGGTGAAGTTCGCCCTCGAGAATCTTTCGTGCGGTGCGGACCAGCGCGGCGCTCGTGACGTGGGCGTCGGCCTCTTCGCCCTCGAGCTGCATGGCCACCTCGATGCGTCCCTGGGGGTGCAGCACCAGGACGTTGCGCGCGCCGCTGCGCGGGTCGCCGGAACTGGCGACCGTTCCCGGCAACGCGAATGCGGTTGCGACGCCGATCGCGCCGGTCGCCGCATGCGACGCATGGCATCGGCGCGGCGTGAAATAGCGCGACGTGATGCTGTCGGCGCCGTCGCCGGCGCTGACCAGCACCGGCTTCGGAATGACGCTATCGGACACATCGCCGAGCCCCATCAGGCGACCGGCGGCGCGGCGCAGCGACTCGAGGCGCCGCAGCAGATCTGTGTTGGCGTCGAGGACGTCGGGGGACTCGCGGCCCTCCACGCCGAGGTCTTCGGCGCGCGCGATCATCAAGGGCATCGCGGCGTCGACGCAGGTCACATCGGTGCCGTCGATCCGGTCGATTCGCCGGCCGGTCGGGAAGAGCGACCCAGTGACCGCGCCCCAGGCATCGAGGAAGTTGAGCTCGATGGGCGCCGCCGTGCCGCCCACGCCGTCGATGCGCGCCTGCCCGTCATAGCGAACCCGACCGCCCGGCGTCTGCACCGTGACGTCGATGCGCGATCGGGTGTTGACGTTGAACACCCGCACGGTCGTCGTGCCTTCGCCCGCCGTGACCAGCCCCTGCTCGATCGCGAACGGGCCGACCCCGGAGAGCATGTTGCCGCAGTTCGGCCGGGTGTCGACCGAGCGCTGGCCGACACCGACCTGGGCGAAGAGATAGTCGACATCGCAATTCGGCTCGGCCGATCGCGACACGATCGCGACCTTGCTGGTCAAGGTGCTGCCGCCGCCGACGCCGTCGAGCTGCAGCAGGTCGGAGGCGCCGATCGCGCCGATCAGCGCCTCATCCCGCGCCACCTCGTCGGCGGGCAGCCACTCGCGCAGGAAGAACGGGCCGCGGGAGGTGCCGGCCCGCATCAGGACACAGGGAAGGCTCCGACTCATGGGCACATGATCGAGCCGGTGCCCGTGGGAGTGAAGTGCATGATTTCGAACGATTGATCCACAATTCGCATCACTGATGCGACGCAGCGGGAGCGGCCATGGCGATCAACTTCGACCTGAACGACCTGCTCGCCTTCCGTGCAGTCGCGGAGCTGAGCAACTTCCGCAAGGCCGCCGACGCGGTGCACATCTCGCAGCCGGCGTTCAGCCGGCGGATCGACAAGCTCGAGCAGGCCCTCGGCGTGCGCCTGCTCGAACGGACGACGCGTCGGGTCAGCCTGACCGTCGTCGGCCGCGACTTCGCGCGCAAGGTCGAGCAGCTGCTCGACGAGCTCGACCACACCTTGCTCGGCATTCGCGGCGTCGCCGCGTCGCGCATGGGCGAGGTGACGATCGCCTGCGTGCCGTCGACCGTCTACTACTTCCTGTCGCGCGTGATCCGCCGCTATCACGAGCGCTATCCGAGGGTGCGAGTCAAGGTGTTCGACGCGAGCGCGAACGAAGCGCTCGCCGCCGTGGCCAGCGGCGAGGCCGAGTTCGGGTTGAATTTCATGGGCAGTCAGGAGACCGGCATCGAGTTCAAGCCGCTGCTGGAGGACCGGTTCGTCGCAGCCTGCCGCCGAGACCATCCGCTTGCCAGCACGCGCCAGGCGACCTGGGCCGACCTCTCGGCCTACGACTACATCTCGGTGAGCAAGGCGTCTGGCAATCGCCTGCTGCTCGACCAGGCACTGGCGCACGTGTCGGGCCGCCCGCAGAGCATCTACGAGGCCCAGCACGTGACGACGATGCTCGGCCTGGTCGAGGCGGGCCTGGGCGTCGCGGCGGTGCCGTCGCTGGCGATGCCCGCGGCCGACCACCCGCTGCTGGTCAGCGTGCCGCTGGTCGGTCCCGTCGTCACGCGCCGGGTCGGGCTGATCCGCCGCAAGGGCCGCCCGCTGTCGCCGTCGGCCCAGCAGCTCTACGACTTCCTGCTCGAGATGAAGCCGGCACGCAAGAAGAGCCATCGCCCCGCGCCAGTCAATGCAGCTGCGCGACCGGGACGGCCGGCGCGACGCGGACGCCCGCCGGCGTGACGAGCGTCAGATCTTCGCCCTTCTCGAGAGCCTCCTCGGCTTTCGCATAGCCCTGTCCGAGCTCGCTGATCAGGACGTCGTGGTCGCAGGCGTGCTCCCACTTGGAGACGACGATGACGGCGACCGCGTTGCTGATGGTGCTCGTCAACGCGCGCGCCTCCGACATGAAGCGGTCGATGCCGACGATCAGCGCCACACCGGCGACTGGGAGATCGGGCATCACGGTCAGCGTGGCGACCAGGGCGACGAAGCCGCTGCCGGTGACGCCGGCCGCGCCCTTCGACGTCAGCAACATCAAACCCAGCATGCCGGCGATCTGTCCCCACGAGAGCTGGATGTCGCAGGCCTGCGCGATGAACATCGACGCCAGGGTCAGGTAGATCGCCGTGCCGTCCAGGTTGAACGAGTAGCCGGTCGGCAGCACCAGGCCGACGACGCCCTTCCTGCAGCCCAGCCGCTCGAGCTTCATCAGGAGGCGCGGCAGGACCGGCTCGCTCGATGACGTCCCGAGCACGACCAGGAGCTCTTCCCGGATGTAGCGGACCAGTTGCCAGAGCTTGAAGCGGTGGAGGTACGCCAATGCGCCGAGCACGACGACGACGAAGAAGATGCAGGCGATGTAGAAGGTGCCGATCAGGAGGCCCAGCGAGCCGATCGACTTGATGCCGTAGCGGCCGACGGTGAAGGCCATCGCGCCGAAAGCACCGAGCGGGGCGAGCCGCATGATGAAGCCGAACGCGGCGAACAGCATGTGCGCAAAACTGTCGATGCCGTCGAGCACCACCTGCCCCGCGCGGCCGATCCGCGTCAGGCCGAAGCCGCAGAGGACCGCGAGCAACAGCACCGGGAGGACCTCGCCTTCGGCGAACGCGCCGAAGAAGGAGTTCGGGATGATGTGCATGACGAACTCCACGAAGCCGCGCGCCGGCACCTGGCTGGTGTATTTCGCCGCGACCGCCGCATCGAGGTGCTTCGGGTCGATGTGCATGCCGGCACCCGGCTGCAGCAGGAAGACCGCCGCCAGCCCGGTCAGCAGCGCGGCAATCGTCAGGGCGTAGAAGAGGCCCATCGACTTCAGCAGCGTCTTGCCGATTTCCTTCGAGTCGCCGAGCGAGGTGATGCCGCTGACGATGGTGCAGAAGACGATCGGCGCGATCATCATCTTGACGAGCTTCACGAATCCGTCGCCGAGCGGCTTCAGCGCCGCCCCGAATTCAGGCCAGTAGTGGCCGACGGTGATGCCGAGCACCAGGCCGATGAGCACCTGGACGTAGAGCAGCTTGATCAGCTTGAAGGGATGCATGGTGTGTCTCCGTTTCTGGACATGCGGCAGCGCACCGGTCTTCCGCCGGTCTCGCGCTGAAGGGTTGGAGGTGGGCGCCGCGCCGGGCCTAGCGCAAGGTCGCGAGCACGCGATCGACCATCACGCCGGATTGGCCGAGGTAGTTGGCCGGGTCGCACAGCTTTGCGAGTGCCGCGCGGTCGAGGTGCTTGTTGATCTCCGGGTGCTCGGCGAGCAGGTCGAGGAGCTCGCGGTCTTCCTTCACCGCGACCCGGCAGATGTCGTAGACGAGGTCGTGCGCGTACTCGCGTCCGATGTAGCGACCGAGCCCCATCATCACCGCCTCGCTCATCACCAGTCCGTGCGTCAGGTCGATGTTGCGGCGCATCGCCTTGGCGTCGACCTCGAGGCCCTCGAGGACGAAGCGCGACTGCTTCAGCGCGCCCGCCATCAGGCAGAACGCCTCGGGCAGCGCGATCCACTCGATCTCCCAGGGACCGGTCGAGCGCTCGTGGTCGGCGATCATGGCGTCCATCAAGGCGGCGGCGTGCTGGCGCACGACCGAGACCTGGGCGTGGATGTAGCAGCTCGAGATCGGGTTGCGCTTTTGCGGCATCGTGCTGCTCGAGCCGCGGCCGTGGGCGAACGGCTCGTAGACCTCGCCGACCTCGGTCTGCATCATCAGCTTGACGTCCATCGACAGCTTGCCGAGCGTGCCGCCGACCAGGCCGAGGAACGCGCCGACCTCGGCGATGTTGTCGCGAATCGTGTGCCAGGCGATCACCGGCTGGCCGAGCCCGAGCTCGGCGCAGAGCGCCGCCTGCGTCGCCATCGCGCCCGTTTCGAGCGACGCGAGCGTGCCTGCGGCGCCGGCGAACTCGCCGACCAGGACGCGCGGGCGCAACTGCCCGAGGCGCTCGCGGTGGCGCTCGATCGCCGAGAGCAGGCCCGCCATCTTGTAGCCGAAGGTCACGGGGATGGCCTGCTGCAGATTGCTGCGGCCGATCATCGGCGTGTCGCGGTGTTCGCGCGCCAACTTGGCCATCGCCGCCGAGATCGCGGCGAGCTCACGATCGACGATGTCGAGCCCCTCCCGGATCTGCAGCACCGTCGCCGTGTCGGTGATGTCCTGCGTCGTCGCGCCCCAGTGGCAGTATTCGCCGAGCTTGTCGCGGCAAAGCAGGTTGAGCTGCGACACCACGCCGAGGATCGGATAGCCGATCCTCTCGGTTTGCGCTCGCAACTTGACCATGTCGATCTGGTCAAGACGGCAGTGGCTGACGATCTCCTCGGCCGCCTCCTCGGGGATGAGACCGAGCCGGCCTTGCACCTTGGCGAGCGCCGCCTCGATGTCGAGATATTTCTGCGTCCGGTTCTCGTCCGACCAGACGTGGCGCATCTCGTCGCTGGTGAAGATGCCCTGGAAGATTGCCGAATCGATGATCGTGGATGCCATGGTGCTTGCTTCTCTCTGGTCAGCGTTGGAATTCAGTGCCCGGCGCGCTGCAAGGTGCGTTCGGCCTCGAGGACGACCGGGCGGTCGACCATCCGGCCGTCGACGCGAGCGACGCCCGGCGACGCGGCATCGGCCGCGAGGACGCGGCGTGCCCAGTCGAGGGCCTGCGCGCTGGGCGCGAGTGCGACGTGGATCGGATCGACCTGCTTCGGGTGGATGCAGAGCTTGGCGTGCAGCCCATGCCGGCGCGACCACGCCAGGTCGGCGAGCAGGCGAGCGTCATCGTCGAGTTGCGGCGTGACGCCCGCCACCGGGCAGGCCAGACTCGCCACGCGCGAAGCGATGGCAAGCCGGCTCGCGACATGGGACAGGCCGTCCGCCTGCTCGGCAATGTCGAGCTCGAGGTCGAGTGCCAGATCGAGCGTGCCGAAGACAAGGCGCACGACGCCCGCGGCCTTTGCGATCTCGTCGATCGACGCCACACCGTTCGCGCTTTCGATGAGCGCGAGGACCTGGGCGTCGGGCAACGTCGACCGTACCGCAGCCACTTGCACCGGAGACTCGGCCTTTGCCAGCATCACGAGCGCGAGGCGGGCGGCACGCAGCGACCGCAGGTCTTCCGCGAACTCTCCCGAGCCGGCATCGTTGATGCGGACGACCACGCGAGCGCGCTCGGCCGCCGAGGCGCTGGCAGCCCAGTCTGCGATGGCATCGCGTGCGCTCGCCTTCGCCTCGGGTGCCACCGCATCCTCGAGGTCGAGCACGACGCTGTCGGCACCGCTCGCCAGCGCCTTCGCAAAGCGCTCGGGCCGGTTGCCGGGCACGAACAGATAGGTGCGCGCAGCCATGTCAGATCGCCTCTGCCGCGCGCAGCGCACGGATGCCGTCGGCATCGATGCCGAGCTCGGCCAGCAGGGCATCGGTGTGCTCGCCGAGCGCTGGTACCGGATCCATCCGGGGGCCTTCGTCCCAGGTGCCTGGCGGCAGCATCGCCGGCAGCGGACCCGCCGGCGAGCCGATCTCGCGCCAGCGCTCCCGCGCCTTGAGCTGGGGATGCTCCCAGAGGTCGTGCATCGTGTTGACGCGCGCGTTCGCGATCTGCGCGGCCTCGAGTCGCTCGACGACCTGCGCCGCGGTCAATGGCCGGAACGCCTCGACGATCAGCTCGCGCAGCGCGACGCGTTCTGCGACGCGCTTCGCATTGCCGGCGAAGCGCGGATCCTTCGCGAGCGTCGGTTGCAGCAGCACCTTCTCGCAGAAGTTGACCCACTCGCGCTCGTTCTGCAGGCCCATCATCACGGTGCCCCCGTCGCCAGTCGGGAACGGCCCGTACGGGTAGATCGTCGCGTGAGAAGCGCCGGTGCGAGGCGGCGGCGGCGCGCCGTCGAACGCGTAGTAGAGCGGGTAGCTGGTCCACTCGGCCAGTGATTCGAGCATCGAGATGTCGATGTGCTGGCCCTTGCCGGTGTGGCTGCGCTGCAGCAGAGCAGCGAGGATGCTGGTGTACGCGTACATGCCGGCCGCGATGTCGGCGATCGACGGCCCGGCCTTGCACGGCTCGTCGGCGGTGCCGGTGACCGAGACGAAGCCCGCCTCGCTCTGGATCAGCAGGTCGTAGGCCTTCTTGTCGCGGTACGGGCCGTTGGCTCCATACCCAGAGATGTCGCAGACGATGATGCCGGGCTTGAGCGCCGCCAGCCGCTCGTATCCGAGGCCGAGACGCGCCGCGGCACCGGGCGCGAGGTTTTGTACCACCACGTCCGCCTTCTCGACCACGAGGCGCTCGAGCACCTTCGCGGCTTCTGGATGCTTGACGTCCAGCGTGAGGCTCTCCTTGGAGCGGTTGGTCCAGACGAAATGCGAGGCCATTCCGCGAACGCGCGAGTCGTAGCCGCGCGCGAAGTCGCCACTGCCGGGACGTTCGATCTTGATCACGCGCGCGCCGAGGTCGGCGAGCTGGCGCGTGGCGAACGGAGCGGCGATCGCGTGCTCCAGCGTCACGACGGTCAGACCTTTGAGGGGTTGCATCGTTGTCTCCTCGATGGTTCTTGCGGCGGCGGTCAGCGGAGCGTTGCGGTCGCGTCCATCGTCAACCAGCCTTCGTGGTCCTGGGCCCATAGCCGCACCGTCCTGCCGTCCTCCTGGAGGGCGCCGTTGACCTTGAACGGATGCAGGTCGAAGGTGGGCCGGACCGCCTTGAAGCGAAACGCCGCGACGTCGGCGTCGGGCATCTGTCGACGCAGCAGATCCATCAACAGGGTCGCGATCAGCGGCCCGTGCACGATCAGCCCGGGATAGCCCTCGACCTCGGTCACGTACTTGCGGTCGTAGTGGATGCGGTGCCCGTTGAAGGTGAGCGCCGAGTAGCGAAACAGCAGCACGTCGTCGGGGACGATCTCGCGCTGCCATGGCGCGCCGGTGGGCGCCGGCTGCGGCGGTGGCTCCTTGTCGCCCGGCCTTTTGGCATCGCGGTAGACGATGTCGTGGAATTCGATCAGCGCGGGGGCTGCCGCCTCGTTGCACCGGACTTCGTGGCGCACCTTCACGAACACGAGCGAGCCCGTGCGCCCTTCCTTGCTCGTCACGTCCTCGATCGTCGAAGTGCGCGCCAGCCGGTCGCCGATCCGGATCGGCGAGACGAACTCGAATTGGCTGCCGGCCCACATCCGCCGCGGAAGCGGCACGGGAGGCAGAAATCCGCCTCTCTTCGCGTGTCCGTCGGCACCGATCTCCGACTGTCGATGGATCGGGAGGAAGTAGAGCCAGTGGCAGAGCGGCGGCAGCGCGGTGCCAGGCGGCAATTCCGCGGGCGGATGGTCCAGGGTCGCGGTCAGCGCGGCGACGGGGGTACGGCCCGCGACGTCATGCATCGTCTCGCCGCGGCCGATCCATGCGCCGAGGCTTGCTGATTCAAGGCCCATCTCTTGTCTCCTGCGGTGCTCGTACGGCGCCGTGGAGAGAAGTCTGGCCGATCAGATCACTGCAGTTAAGTGCAACGTTTGGAAGGATTGATGTTTCACATGCATCAATAGCTCCTTCTTTTCTTCTCGTCTCCGAGTTTGGCCCGTAGAAGATGCGCAGGCCGGCGGTAGCCCTGTGCCTGCTCGCGCTTGGCGGAATACAAGAAGCCCTGTTGAGCGATTCCTACTGCGCGGGTGGGCCGGATAAGTGAACGGCCGGGGCTGGCCCAAAAGTAGTGCGCTACTCCACTCACGCTGCTCGCCGCGATTCAGCCAGTCGACACGACGGCTGTTGGTCTTGACAGGTCCGCGCGGAAGGTTGCTGTCGCTTCTGATGCGTCACAGCAGACCGGTGGCGCGAGTGTGAGCAGGCCCGAAAGCAGTCGCCGGCGCGGCAACGAGATTTCCGCCGGGCGGATTCGGCGAAGAGGGTGAAGCGTACGACCGGCAGGTCGACCGGCACCCACGTCAAGCAGCCCTGGCCGACGGCCGACTGGCCACGCGCTGCCGGATGGGGACCGACCCGCTCACGGCACCATCTCAGGCCCTCGGAGGAGAACCTCGGCCCGTTCGAACCAGCAGGGCTTGCGCAATCTCGGCGGCGACATCGATCGGACCGATCTGCATTCGCACAGCGGCGTAGCAGCCGCCCGGGACGCCATCGACCGAAACCTCGATCCGGCTCGCCGGATCAACCGCGCCGCCGGCCGCTGCCACACAGCTGGAAATGTAGGCCTCGGCACCTCGTTCGATGACCCTTCCACTCGGGCGGCTCAATCGCCATTCATAGCTCAGGTCGTCTTGCTTGCGAAGTTCAAGCTCGAGGGGCGCTGTGCCAATCGCGCCGATCATCTGTTGCTCCAGGCGAGTGTGGCCAAGGTGCGTGCGAGAGCGCGGGTTGCGAGGATCTAAGGGACTTTGCGCTGGCGGGCATCGTGAACCGCCGCCGGGGGCCGATGACGACAGACCCTCGGTCGGGCCTAGAAAGCACACGACCGAGGGTCAGCTCCTCACGAGGTGGTGCCGTGCTTCTCCGGCGCCGCGGGGGCGTCTTTGCTGAGGCTGGGATGTCTGTGATGCGTCGCGGCTCTATGCAAACCCTTCTGGCGTTCGGCTTGTGCCGCAGCCGCCTCGTTCAGGCAAAGGTCGCGCGCCTCAGAGGCCTCGCCGGACATGCAGTACGTGCGGTCCACCTTGTACTGGGCATCGCCACAGGCGGGTGCGATGAAAGCCAAGCCGGCCGCAGCGACCCCAACTGCAGCAGCGACCCGACGCTTCGTCGTGTTGAGCGAGGTCATGATCAGCTCCTTGGATTGCAAAGCGCTCAATTCACGTTGACCGAAAGGCGCCGGCTCTTGGCCCCTTCCGTCTTTGGCAGCACAACGCGCAGGACGCCGTCGCGGTAGGTGGCCGTAGCCTTGTCGGCGTTCACGTCCGTGGGCAGCGGAACGTCACGCCGGAAAGAACCGTAGGCGCACTGCAGGGTGCGATGGCCCTCGCCCTCGAACTCGCGCTCGATACGCTTCTCGCCCTGGATGGAGAGCGTCTCTCCGCGGATCTCGATCTTGAAGTCGCCGCGGCTCATCCCGGGGGCCTCCAGGCGCACGATGATGCTGTCCTTGCCGTCGACGACGTCGGCGGCCATGAACGCCCAACTGCTCAGAGACGGCAACTCGCCATCAGTTTCTCCGGAGCTCTTCGGGGCGCTGGGCTGAAAGCGGGTCAAGGCGCCGCTTGCCCGGTCCTTCAGTTCCCGCCAGCCCTGCGAGAGAGACGCCAGCGCCTGCTCGGCGCCTTGCTTCACCTGTTGGGTCAGATTGTTCATGCTCAACTCCTTTCTCCAAGACGGCCCCCTCGCTCGTGTGCCATGCGCGAGCCGCCGGGCCGCGGCATGGCCAACGCCAAGCCGAAAGAAGCCGGATCCAACGGCGCCGAACTAGGTCCGCGGATGGGAGTTTTCAAGAGCGCAGCGGACCTCTTGAAGTCGTTTCCTCGGCACCTATTTTTCGGTCCGGTCGGGCACGCGGCCGCCCGACCCCGAGGGAGCGGACAGAGACGCCTGCCCTCAAGGAGCGGCCGTTGAAATTTGGAGAGCAGCATGTTCAGTTCATACCAGGCTGCCGGGAGCCTGTTCCCGGAATTGACCCGGCTGCAGCAGCAGCTCGAGGAGTTCTTTCAGCCAGCGGGAGTCGCCGGCATCCGCTCGCTGGCCTATGGCGCATTTCCGGCGGTCAACGTCGGCAGCACACCCGAATCCGTCGAGGTGATCGCCTTCGCCCCGGGGATCGATCCCAAGGAGATCGAGATCACGGTCGATCGCGGGCTGCTGAGCCTGTCGGGCGAACGGCGCAGCGACCCCTCCCAGGGTCAGCAAGGCGGCCAGACCAACACCTATGCCCAGGAACGCTTCACGGGCAGGTTCCGCCGCGTCATCAGCCTTCCCGAGGACGCCGATCCGGGCAAGGTCGAGGCGAAGTTCCGCGACGGAGTCCTGCACGTGACCGTGGCCAAGAAGGAGTCTTCGAAGCCACGCCAGATCAGCGTCAGCTGATATTGATGGAAGTCATAACCGTCACAGGAGTCTGCAATGAGCGACAACACGAACGTCACCAGGACGAACCAGACCTCGAACGTCACTCGCACCGGGCAGAAGGAGAACATGCCCAGGGCGGCACTTGCTCCCGCGGTTGACATCGCCGAAGGAGCGTCCGGGATCACGCTGTTCGCCGATATGCCCGGGGTGTCCAAGGAGCGGCTGACCATCCAGGTCGAGGGCGACAACCTGACGATCGAGGGTCAGGCACAGGTCGACGTGCCGGAGAACATCGAGCTGCTGCACAGCGAGGTGCGCAGCCCCTACTTTCGGCGCTCGTTCACCTTGAGTCGTGATCTCGATCCGGCAAAGATCGAGGCCACGCTGCGCAACGGCGTGCTCCAACTGCACATCCCGAAGTCCGAAGAGGCTCGGCCGAAGCGAATCGACGTGAAGGTTGCCTGATTCAAGTGACCGCACTTGCCTCCGCGTTTCGACGCGGAGGCAAGTTTTCCAGCAGCGAACTCGACGCTGAGCGAGCTGGGACGCTAGTGCCCTTCAGTCATTTCGAAGGAATGGCATCTAGAGTTCTTGAGAAGACGATCAACCGCAGCGCCGATGCGTGTGCTGCATGCCGTTGCGAACGACTTCTTCGTCTTAAGAGCCGGGCCACTCTGCTTCGGAGACAAGAGATGGACGACGAGGTTTTGGAGGTGACGCCTGTCGCGGCGCTGTCGGCAACTACGGCTCTCTTCTTGGAGCTGGCAACGCTCCTCCACAAGCGAGGCGCGATTTCGGCGCCGGAACTGGGACGAAATCTCCTGGCTGCGGCGACCGAAGCAGGTGCCGAAGGCAACGTCCGCTGCGTCGTCAGCACTCTGAGGGCTGTCGGTCAGAGTCTGGTCGACGGATTCCCCGAGTAGCAGTTGGGCCGCCCACGCGCTGGTCCCGCGCCCGGGCGGTCCGCTCGAATTAGCAACATAGCGTGAGATGTCCCCCTTCTTCGCGCTCGCCATGATGATGAAGCGACGCAGGGTTTATGGCTCTTCATGCGGCCGCATCCTGCTCCTCGAGAGCACTCTTTCCATTCCCCTGTTTAGCTCGTCGATTAGGAGCGCAGCCCGCCTGACCGGCGCGACCATCTGAACTGCTCCTTCGGGGCTGCTAGGGCGTCTCTATTTCTTCTGGCAAAAGCATTGCCTGCTGTCTGACTGACTAGCCTTCAACCAGGGCGCATCGTCCTACCCCCACCGCACCTGTGAGAAGGCGGCGGCCGCTAGTTCGTAAACCTTCAATACCGGAGGAGCGTGACATGCAAGGCGACCCCCCGACAGTCGATTCCAAGGGCTCAATTTCGATCGCGCACTATGCCGAGATCCGCGAGTGGTGTATCCGTCTTGGCTGTACGGAAGTAGAACTAGCCGAAGCGATTGCTCTGGTTGGCTACTCGCCTGAACTGGTTCGAGTGTTCCTAGCCGACGCAACTCGGACGCCGAGTACCGGATAGCGAGACTCGGGCGAAGGCGGCGACGGGTCGTTGTCGAAGCGGTGGATGCTCGCCAGGGTGTCCGCAACCGCTTCTGCACATGGTCGGTGCTCGCACACGTTTTCCCTGCCGCCGACATCCCGGTGCTGCAGTTGTCGATCCATGCAGGAGCTCCTCTCGCGTACCACATGGATCTGGGCGCACGGCTGGCGCCGCTGCGCCAGCGCGGCGTGCTCATCCTCGGCAGCGGCAACGCCGGCCACAACCTTCGCCGAGTTGACTGGTCGTATGGCGATCGCGGCTTCGACTGGGCGGAACGCTTCGACGACGGTGTTCGCGGCGTGATGACAACGCAGCCTGCTGCCTTGCAGGAGTTGCAAGGCCATCCTGACTATGCGCTTGCGGTACCGACGCCCGAGCATTTCCTCCCGCTCGCCTTCGAGTTGCTCGCCCATGCGCTTTCAGGCTGAGCCGTCGTGGCGGCGGCTCCGCCGGCCCACCGTCTGGCTGAAAGTCAGCGTTCTGCTTGCTCGACCGGCGTTCGCAAAGGTCGACTCGAGGGATGACGAGCCCGCCTCTGCTTGATCGGGATGACCTCGGCGCCCTCCCGCAACCGGTCGAGATAGTCAGCCCAGGTTTGAAGCATCTTGAGGCGCTGGTCGAGGTACTCAGTCCGGTTGTAGGCCCGACCCAAAGCATCCTTCACCGCGTGTGCCAATTGCGCCTCGATGACCGCCTCGTCCATCGCCAGGCGCTCGGCGAGCAGAGTGCGTGCCATGGCTCTGAAGCCGTGGCCGGTCATCTCGTCGCTCGGAAATCCCATGCGACGCAACGCCGATAGCACCGCGTTGTCGCTCATCGGGCGTTCGCCGGTGCGCGGGCTCGGGAACACATAGCGGCCGTGCCCAGTCAGCGGATGCAGGTCGCGCATGATGGCCAGCGCTTGCCGTGAGAGCGGGACGACGTGTGGCGCGCCGCTCAGCTTCTCTTGCTTGATGCGCTTCATGCGCGCGGCCGGTATTCGCCATTGCGCGCGTTCAAGGTCGAACTCGCCCCACTCGGCTTTTCGCAGTTCGCCCGGGCGAACGAATACAAGGGGCGCAAGCTGGAGTGCAGCGCGCGTGATCGGCATGCCCTTGTAGCTCTCGATCGCCCGCAGCAACTCACCGACGCGCTGCGGATCGGTGATCGCAGGCATGTGTCGCACAAGCACAGGCTTCAGAGCTCCGCGCAAATCGGGTGTCGGATCCCTTTCTGCCCTGCCGGTTGCGATCGCGTAGCGAAACACCTGGCCGCAAGCCTGCAATGCACGGTGTGCTGTCTCGATCGCCCCACGTGCCTCTATTCGACGCATCGCTTCCAGCAATTGCGGCGCTTTGATCTCGCCGATCGGGACGCGACCTAGCCGCGGAAAGACGTCCTGCTCGAGACGAATGAGCGTGCGGGCCGCATGACCCGTGCTCACTTGCGGCACGTGAATCGTTGCGTGCCACTCTCGCGCCACCGCCTCGAAGCTGTTGGTCGCTACCTGCGACTTGGCGGCCTTCTCCGAGCGACGTGCCTCGCTCGGATCAACGCCCGCTGCCAGCAGTGCACGGGCCTGGTCTCTCTTCTCGCGAGCGACCTTCAGATTGGTATCTGGATAGGTGCCCATGGAGAGGAGCTTTTCCTTCGCCTCGTGCCGGTATTTCAGCCGCCACCAGCGGCCCCCGTTGGGCGTCACCTCCAGGTACAGCCCGCGCTCGTCGTACAGCCGAACCGGCTTGTCGCCTGGCTTGGTGGTGCGAATCTTCGTATCGGTGAGCATCGCGGGTTTGGGGGTAACTGCATTTCGCTGCTACCCCTGTTACCCCTAAAGTTACCCCAAAGCCGGGCCGGATTCAAGCGGATGTCCGGAGACGTCGTTGGCGGTGAAAACGAGCCAAGCTATTGATTCGCCTGGCTATTTCCGGACGTCCACGGACGTTCTTGGACGTCCTCGGACTGTGAAATGGTGGAGCTGGGGGGAATCGAACCCCCGTCCGAAAGCCTTTGCCGGGCAGATCTACACGCTTAGCTGGCTGATTTGG
>Ga0207706_10003954_pt1 | contig 14043 bp, 13 predicted proteins | sample KBSC53metaG_FD_184318 | JGI IMG/M metagenome (GOLD analysis project Ga0207706, IMG submission 184318) | Corn rhizosphere microbial communities from Kellogg Biological Station, Michigan, USA - KBS C5-3 metaG (SPAdes) (version 2) | ecosystem: Host-associated > Plants > Roots > Rhizosphere > Soil ... | reverse complement strand
CACACAAGCTGGCGGGCATCGTCGCGACCTTCCGGCTCGGCGATGGCCGCTCCGCCCCCAAGGCGGCCACGGCACCACCGGCAGCGCCGCTGCCCGCGGCCAAGGCCAAGCCGGCCACGCATGAAGTCGCCGCCAAGCAGGTGATCGACCGGGCGCGCGACGAGTCCCGCCCGGCGACGCCGGAGCCGGCGCCGGCGCTGGCCTCGACCGCTGCCCCCGCGGCGCCGGCCGCGCCGAAGCCCGCCGCCCACGACGACGGGGACTGGGAAACTTTCTGAGCCCTTCCGGACTCCGACAACGGCAACCTCCGGGTTGCCGTTTTCTTTTATGTGAGCGCACGCTCTCAGCGAATCTCGCCATTGAGAATGCGCAAACCAGCGGTCCGGGCTCCATCAGCACTCTCGATCCGTGAGTGCTAATATGGTGGGAACCGAAAGGGATTTCAGAGGTCTCAAACGTCCATGAGTGCATCCCACACTGCCAACGCTGTTGCCATCCGCGACCCTTGGGGCCTTGTGCCCTCGCTGGGCAACCTCGACGCCTACATCTCGGCCGTCAACCGCCTGCCCCTGCTCACGCAGGAGGAAGAGGTGGCGCTGGCCCGCCGCTGGCGCACGAGCGAAGACCTCGAGGCCGCCGGGCGGCTGGTGCTCTCGCACCTGCGGCTGGTCGTCTCGGTCTCGCGCCAGTACCTCGGCTACGGCCTGCCCCAGGGCGACCTGATCCAGGAAGGCAACGTCGGCCTGATGAAGGCCGTCAAGCGCTTCGACCCCGACCAGGGCGTGCGTCTCGTCAGCTACGCGCTGCACTGGATCAAGGCCGAGATCCACGAATACATCCTGAAGAACTGGCGCATGGTCAAGGTGGCCACCACCAAGGCCCAGCGCAAACTGTTCTTCAACCTGCGCTCGATGAAGCAGGGCCTGAAGAGCGAGGCCGGCGATGCCGACACGCACCGCTCGACGCTGACCCCCGGCGAGATCGACATCGTCGCCAAGCAGCTGAAGGTCAAGCCGGAAGAAGTGCTGGAAATGGAAACCCGGCTCTCCGGCGGCGACGTGGCGCTGGAGCCGCAGAACGACGATTCGGAAGAGAGCTACGCCCCGATCGCCTACCTGGCCGACGACGCTTCCGAGCCCACCCGGGTGCTGGAAGCCCGACGCCGCGACGAGATGGCCGGCAACGGCGTGCAGCAGGCGCTGGAGGTGCTGGACGACCGCAGCCGCCGCATCGTCGAGGAGCGCTGGCTGAAGGTCAACGACGACGGCTCCGGCGGCATGACGCTGCATGAGCTGGCCGCCGAGTACGGCGTCAGCGCCGAGCGCATCCGCCAGATCGAAGTGGCGGCGATGAAGAAGATGCGCAAGGCCCTCGGCGCCGAAGCCTGATCAGTTCGATTCCTTGATCATCCGCCCGCCGGTCGGCTGCACCGGCCGGGCGTTCATCGGGTAGAGGCGCGAGAAGATGTCGATCTGCTCGGACGCGATGCCCACCGGCTGCTTCATCACCATCCACAGCACGCCTTCGCTGCATGGCGGCGTCGTCAGCGACCCCATGTAGGTGTAGTAGCCGCGCTGCTCCGGCAGCAGCCGGTTCAGGTCGATCGGCGTGCGCGCGGCCTGCTCCTCGCCCTTTTCCAGCGGTAGGTTGTTCCACACCGTCTGCACGACCGGCTGCGCGCCGCCCTGTTCGAGCAGCACCGCCACCACCGCCAGCCGGCCGGATTCGTCCTTGTGCACGAGATGGGCGACCATGTCGAAGCGCTTGCCGTTGATCCGCTCTTCCGACGGCCGGTGGAAATGGAACTGCACCAGCTCGTAGCGCCGGCCCAGCACCGAGATCGTGTTGCCCGGGTCGACGTTGACCTGAACGGTGTGGCCGTTGTCGATCACGCGGAAGGGCGTGGGCTTGTAGTCGAACTCCACTGGGTCGAGTTGCACCTTGATGCCGTCGCGGATGTCGATCGGGCTCTGGCGTGCGCCGGTGGCGCATCTGGCGAACTCCGGGTTCAGCTTCGCCCAGGCCACGGGGCCGGCACCGCCTTCGTAGGACCAATGCACCGGGCCGTCGTGCGCCGGATGCGCAGCGCCGCGGCGCGCCTGCTTCACCTCGGCGCGGCTGGGCACGCGCAGCAGCAGCTCGCCGCTGCTCGCGTCCTGCCGGGGCGCACCGAGCTTGTTGGCCAGGCGCTGCTGCAGCGTCTCCATCAGGTCGGTCGGCGCGGAGGCGGCCGAAGCGGCGGGCTGAGGCGCCACGGTGCCGGAGGCGGCCGGCGCCGACGCGGCGGCGCCATGGGGCGAGGCCTCGGCGGACAGGCCGGTCAAGGCCAGCAGCAGCGGCAGGAAAACGGTCCGATGGTTCTTCACACGACAACTCCCGATGCCGGGAGCTATCGGCCGGTCTACCGGTTTCTTGAACCGCCGCTCAGGCGGCGATGCGTGGTTTGACCCACAGCCAGGCCAGGATGCCGATGCTCATCATCCCCAGCGAGGCGAGCGCCAGCATCAGCGTGGAATGCATCACCAGCGGCGCGATCACGCCTGCCACCAGCCCGTTGGCCAGGCTGCCGACGCAGGCCTGCAGCGACGAGGCCATGCCACGCCTCTCGGGCACGAGGTCCAGCACCATCAGCGTGACCACCGGCACCATCAACGACCAGCCGAACGCGAAGATCGCGATCGGCGGGATCGCCCACAGCGGATGCGGCGGCAGCATCAGGTTCAGCGCGACGTTGAGCAGCGAGATGCCGAGCATGATCGCGAAGCCGTTGCGGATCTGGCGCTGCGGCTTGATGCGACCGGCCAGCCGGCCGCTGAACCAGGCGCCACCCATGATGCCGCCGATGGTGAGGCAGAAGAACCAGAAGAACTGCGTCGGCCCGAGCTTCAGGTGCTCGCCGAGGAAGGTGGGCGCCGACAGCACGTAGAGGAACATGCCGTTGAACGGGATGCCGCTGGCCAGCGCGAGCATCAGGAAGCGCGGGTTCGCGCCCAGCTGCCAGTAGCCGCGCAGCAGGTGCTTCAGGTGGATGGGCTGGCGCTGGCTGGCATGCAGCGTTTCCGGCAGCACGCGCCAGTTGGCCACCAGCAGCCCGGCGCCCACCAGCGCCAGGAACCAGAAGATCGCATGCCAGCCGATGTGCACGAACAGGAAGCCCCCGACCATCGGTGCCACCGCCGGCGCGATGCCGAAGTAGATGGTCACCTGCGACATCACCCGCTGCGCGTCGGCCGGCGGGAACATGTCGCGGATGATCGCCCGCGACACGACGATGCCGGCACCGGCCGACATGCCCTGCAGCGCTCGGAACAGCACCAGCAGCGCGATCGACTGCGACAGCGCGCATCCCACCGAGGCCAGCGTGAACACCGTCATCCCCCACAGCACCACCGGCCGCCGGCCGAAGCTGTCGGACAGCGCGCCGTGGAAGAGATTCATCACCGCGAAGCCGAACAGGTAGGCCGACAGCGTCTGCTGCATCTGCACCGGCGTGGCGCCGAGCGATGTGGCGATGCCGGTGAAAGCCGGCAGGTAGGTGTCGATCGAGAACGGCCCCAGCATGCCCAGGCAGGCCAGCAGGAAGGCCAGCGCCCAGAGCGGTGCGCGCCAGAGGGTGTGTGCGTCGGGATTCAAGCCGGCCAGTGTAGGGCGGCCGATCAGCGCCTGCCCTTGTGCCAGCGCACCGCCCAGCGCGACAAGGGGGCAAAGGCCTCGAGCAGCTCCTGGCCCATCGGGGTGAGGCGGTAGCCCGCCTCGTCGTTGACCACCAGCCCGGCTTCCCGCAGCTCCGCGAGGCGCTGGTTCAGCACGGTGGGCGACAGGTCGCCGCAGGCCTGCTGCAGCGCCCGGAAGGTGAACGCGCCGGCGCGCAGCTCCCACACCACGCGCAGCATCCAGCGCCGGTGCAGCAGCTCCATCGCGGCGTTGATCGCATCCTTGGCGTGTTGCCGGGCAGTGCTCATGCTTGTCTCGTTTGCTACGGTTAATGTAGCATCCGAATCGCTACTGATTTAGTAGCAAACGAAAGGAAGCCCCATGGCCCGCATCGACCCCGTGACCGCGCCCTACTCGCCCGCGCTGCAGCAGCGCTTCGACCGCCTGCTGCCGCCGGGCAGCGCGCCGCCCGCTATCTTTCGCGCGGTGGCGCGCAACGAGCCGCTGTTCCTGCACCTGGTCGACACCGGCCTGCTAGGGCCCACGGGCCTGCTCGACCGGCGCGCATTGCCGCCGAGGCTGCGCGAGCTGCTGATCCTGCGCACCTGCGTCGCGGCGCGCAACGACTACGAATGGCACCTGCACGTCGACACGATCTCGGAGCGCATGGGCCTCACGCCCGCGCAGATCGCCGATACGCGCCAGGAAAAACCTTCGCTCGCGCTGTGGAGCGAGGCGGAGCGCGCAGCGATGCTGCTGGTGGACACGCTGGTGGCGTGGCTCAACGTGGACGATGGGCTGTATGCCGCCGCGCGCGAACATTTCGACGACGCGCAGCTGATCGAGATGACGCAGCTGGTCGGCATGTATACCGGCGTCGCGATGCTGGTGGCCCTGGCCAGGCCAGATCGCGACGGGTACGGGAAGAAAGTGTGAAGCGAGCCGATAGGCCGGATTCTGTGCGCGGGGTTTCCCCCGCGTGACCGCCATTCCTCTGGGCCGTGGATCGCTCACACGGCTCGGTGCCACCTACCCGCCGGCTCCGCGGAGCCACATCAATGCCGGCCTATTTGGTGTTGCTGCGCGTAGAGATTGCCCGTTTCACCCGAACTCAATCGGCTCGTCTCTGTTGCTCTGATCCTCGCCTCACGGCGGACAGGTGTTACCTGCTACGCTGCCCTGTGCAGTCCGGACCTTCCTCCAGTGCGGCCTTTCGGCGATTGCACCAGCGGCGGTCTGGCTTGCTTCACAACCGGATTATCCTCGCAGCCAGCAACACCCGCCGGAGACCCGTTCAAATGAAAGCTGCCAACGTCCTTGCCACCATCGGCAACACCCCGCACATCCGCATCAACCGCCTGTTCGGCTCGGCCGCCGAGGTCTGGGTGAAGTCCGAGCGCGCCAACCCGGGCGGATCGGTCAAGGACCGCATCGCGCTGGCGATGGTCGAAGACGCCGAAAAGAGCGGCGCGCTCAAGCCCGGCGGCACGATCGTCGAGCCGACCTCCGGCAACACCGGGATCGGGCTGGCGATGGTGGCTGCGGTCAAGGGCTATCCGCTGGTGCTGGTGATGCCCGAGAGCATGTCGGTCGAGCGCCGCCGGCTGATGCTGGCCTATGGCGCCAAGTTCGTGCTGACGCCGCGCGAGCAAGGGATGAAGGGCGCGATCGCCAAGGCCGGCGAGATCGTCGCGTCGACCCCCGGCGCATGGATGCCGCAGCAGTTCGACAACCCCGCCAACATCGACGTGCACGTGCGCACCACGGCCGAGGAGATCGCGAAGGACTTTCCCGAAGGCCTGGATGCGCTGATCACCGGCGTGGGCACCGGCGGCCACATCACCGGCTGCGCGATGGTGCTCAAGAAGAAATGGCCGCAGCTGAAGGTGTTCGCGGTGGAGCCGACCGCGTCGCCGGTGATCAGCGGCGGCAAGCCCGCACCGCACCCGATCCAGGGCATCGGCGCCGGCTTCATCCCCAACAACCTGAAGACCGAGCTGCTCGACGGCGTGATCCAGGTCGAGGCCGAAGACGCGCGCGAGATGGCACGCCGTTGCGCGCGCGAAGAAGGCCTGCTGGTCGGCATCTCGAGCGGCGCGACGCTCGCGGCCATCCAGCAGAAGCTCAAGGAGCTGCCGGCCGGCGCCCGCGTGCTGGGCTTCAACTACGACACGGGCGAACGCTATCTGTCGATCGACGGCTTCCTGCCGGCGGAGGCCTGAAGACCGACGCGTCGTCGTAGAAGGCCGGGGAGTCGTTCTCCGGCCACCAGCCGGGCACCCCCAGCACCGGCAGCGGCAAAAACGGCCTGGGCGCCGCCGTGAGCGCGTCCAGGCTTGGCAGCACGTGCGCGGTGATCGGCTTGCGCGGCTGCGCCAGCTTCTCGAGCAGCGCATGGCCCACGAGCACCAGCTCCGCCTCGCGCCATGCCTGCCGCTCGGCCACGAAGAGGCGTGGCCAGTCGCGCGCGGCCAGCGCTTCCAGCAGACGGGGCGGCGCCTTCAGCAGCGCGCCGTTCTCGTCGAACACCGTCACCGCATCGCGCAGCGCACCGCGCGTCGCGCCGATGCCCGCCCGGGCGATCTGTGCCGACTGCAGCGCGTTGAGCTGCGCCTTCAGGGCCGGCCAGCGCAGCCAGACCAGCCCATTGAAGAGGTCGTGCAGGTTGTCGCGCGTCGGCACCCGGCCGGTGCGGCGCACGAAGCCTTCGTAAGCCTCCCCCTTCGGCAGCGCCGCCTGCGGGACGAAGCGCACCGGCACGTCGCAGCCGGCCTCGGCATTCAAGGCCTCTGCCACGGCGGCGCCCCGCAGCAGCTGCTGCTCGATGCGCTCGCCGATGCCGCGATAGGGCGCGAGCCAGGGTGCACCCCAGCGGATCTTCGTCAGGCCAGCTTCCAGGCCATCTCCTCGCCGGCGCGCAGCGGCTTCAGCGTCGCCTCACCGAAGGGCAGGGTCTCGGGCACCGCCCAGCTTTCCTTCACCAGCGTCACGGTGCCGGTGTTGCGCGGCAGGCCGTAGAACGCCGGACCGTTGAAGCTGGCAAAGGCCTCCAGCTTGTCGAGCGCGCCGGCGGCCTCGAACGCTTCGGCATACAGCTCCAGCGCATGCAGCCCGGTGTAGCAACCGGCGGCACAGCTGGCGTGCTCCTTCAGCTGCGCGGCATGCGGCGCGCTGTCGGTGCCGAGGAAGAACTTGCGGCTGCCCGAGGCCACCGCCGCGACCAGCGACTGGCGATGTTCCTCGCCCTTGAGCACCGGCAGGCAGTAGTAGTGCGGGCGCAGGCCGCCGGTGAAGATCGCGTTGCGGTTGTAGAGCAGGTGGTGCGCGGTGACGGTGGCCGCCGTGTAGGCATCGCTGCCCAGCACGTACTGCGCGCCTTCGCGCGTGGTCAGGTGCTCGAACACGATCTTCAGCTCGGGGAAATCGCGGCGCAGCGGGATCAGCTGGCGGTCGATGAACACCGCCTCGCGGTCGAACACGTCGACGCTGGGGTCGGTGACCTCGCCGTGCACCAGCAGCGGCAGGCCTTCGCGCTGCATCGCCTCCAGCGTGGCGTAGGTCTTGCGGAGGTCGGTCACGCCGGCATCGCTGTTGGTCGTGGCACCCGCGGGATAGAGCTTCAGCGCCACCACGCCGGCCGCCTTGGCGCGCGCGATCTCGTCGGGCGGCAGGTTGTCGGTGAGATACAGCGTCATCAGCGGCTGGAAGCCGCTGCCGGCCGGCAGCGCGGCCAGGATGCGTTCGCGGTAGGCCTGGGCCTGGGCGGCAGTGGTCACCGGCGGGCGCAGGTTGGGCATCACGATCGCGCGGGCGAACTGGCGGGCGCTGTGCGGCAGCACGGCCGCGAGCGCGGCACCATCGCGCAGGTGCAGGTGCCAGTCGTCGGGGCGGGTGATGGTGAGGGAGGTGGCGGCGGTCATCGCGCGATTTTCTCATCCGTGCATCCAGCGGGCGGGGCCGGCGCGTATACGGAACACATCGTTCACGAGAGGAGACCGCCATGCCCCAGCTCACGCCCTTGCAGGCCGTCCAGGCCGCCTACGCCGCCTTCGGCAGCGGCGACATCCCCGGGTTGTTGTCGTACCTGAGCGACGACGTGGTGTGGCAGTTCGTCGGCGACCGCAAGGCGCCCTACACCGGCCGCGTGCAAGGCAAGGAAGCGGTGGCGCGCTGGTTCGGCCAGGTGGCGGAGGCCGATGGCATCCAGGTGTTCGAAGCGCGAGAGTTCCACGCCGGCCCGGAGCATGTCACCGTGATCGGCTGGGAGCGCACGGCGGCACTGCCCGGTGGCCAGGTCTTCGAGAGCGACTGGGTGCATGTGTGGACGGTGCGCGACGGGCTGATCACGCGCTTCTACGGCATGCTCGACACCGAGGCTGCGGCAGCCGCAAGGGCATGAGCGCCACCTTCTTCGAGCTGGTGAGCGACTGGCGTTCCGCTGGAACCACAACGGCGTGATGCGCGCCGGGGCCGAGGGGCTGGCCCGCTATCTGAACGTGCCGCTGCTCGCGGTAGCCTGAACAGCTACTCCCGGAACATCTCCGGCCGGATGCCGTGCTTGGTGCACTTGTCGTAGAAGGTCTTCTTGGGCAGGCCCAGCGCTTCCATCACGGCCTGCGCGCGGCCCTTGTGGCGCTTGAGCTCCTGCTCCAGCAGCGCGCGCTCGAAGTGATCCACCTGCTCGGCCAGCGACACCTGCGCGGGCCGCTGCGCGCCGGCGAGGCCGGTGCCCGGCCCCGCGAGCCCGAGCACGAATCGCTCGGCCATGTTGCGCAGCTCGCGCACGTTGCCGGGCCAGTCGTGCGCCATCAGCTGGTTCATCTGCTCGCGGCCCACGGTGGGCACGTCGCGCCCGTAGCGCACCGAAGCCTGCGATGCGAAATGCTCGAACAGCAGCGGGATGTCCTCGCGTCGGTCGCGCAGCGGCGGCAGCTCGATCACCGCCACGTTGAGCCGGTAGTACAGGTCGGGCCGGAACTTCTGCTGCTCGCCCATCGCCTTGAGGTCCGCCTTGGTCGCCGCGATGAGGCGGAAGTCGACCGGGATCTCCTGGTTGGAGCCCAGCCGCTCGATCTTGCGCTCCTGCAGCACGCGCAGGAACTTGGTCTGGAACGGCATCGGCATGGTCTCGATCTCATCGAGCAGCAGCGTGCCGCCGTTGGCGTACTCGACCTTGCCGATGCGGCGCTTGGTGGCGCCGGTGAAGGCACCTGCTTCGTGCCCGAAGATCTCGCTCTCGAACAACGATTCGGGCAAGCCGCCGCAGTTCAGTGCGACGAAGCGCCCGTCGCGCCGGCCGCTGCTGTCGTGCAGGCTGCGCGCCACCAGCTCCTTGCCGGTGCCGGTTTCGCCGAACAGCAGCACGTCGGCCGAGGTGTCGGCGAGGTTGATGATCTGGCGGCGCACCGACTCCATGGCCGCTGAACAGCCGAGCAGCGCCGCCTCGACGCCGCGCAGGGTGGAAAGCTCCTGGCGCAGGCTCTCGACCTCCAGCCGCAGCGCATGGGTCTCCATCGCCTTGCGCACCACGTCGGTCAGCAGCTCGACGGGAAACGGCTTCTCGATGAAGTCGTGGGCGCCGGCGCGCATCGCCTGCACCGCCATCGACACATCGCCATGCCCTGTGATCAGGATCACTGGCACGTGCGGCGCCTGCGCCTTCACTTCGCGCAGCAGCTCGAGGCCGTCCATGCCCGGCAGCTTGACGTCGCTGACCACCACGCCGCGGAAACCGGGCTCGATGTGGCGCAGCGCCCGGTCGGCCGACGGGAAGCTCACGACCTCGAAGCCGGCCAGCTCCAGCGCCTCGGAACTGCCGGTGCGGACCGACAGGTCGTCGTCGATGAACATCACTTTGAGGGTTTCAGACATCTGCTCTGGCCAGATTGAATTCGAAGACCGCGCCGCCTGCGGCACCGTTGCGGGCCTGCAGCTCGCTCCCGAAGGAGCGCAGGATGCTGGCCGAGATCACGAGCCCCAGGCCCAGCCCTTCGCCCGAGGGCTTGGTCGTGAAGAAGGGCTCGAACAGCCGCTGCAGCACCTCGTCGCGGAAACCGCTGCCGTTGTCGCTGACGCGCACTGTCACGCCGTCGTCCTGAATATCGGCGGCCACCGAGATGCGCGGCGCCGGGCTGCCGCGCACCGCATCGATCGCATTGGACAGCAGGTTGACGAAGACCTGCTCCAGCCGGTGGCCATCGCAACGGACCAGCAGCGCCGCGGGCAGCTCGATCCACAGCGCCACGCGCTGCTGCTGCAGCCGCTCGCCGAGCAGCGCGGCGGCATTCTCGACCACGCGGCGCAGCGGCACCGCCTCGGTGTGGGCCGCCTCCTTGCGCGCGAAGTTGCGCAGCTGGGCGGTGATGCGCGCCATCCGGTCGCTCAGCTCGATCACCGCGTTCATGTTGCGCACCGCGCCCTCGGGCTTCTGGCGCTCGAGGAACTGCAGCGCATTGCTGCAATGGGTGCGCAGCGCATGCAGCGGCTGGTTCAGCTCGTGCGTGATGCCGGCCGCCATCTGCCCCAGCGTCGCGAGCTTGCCGGCCTGCACCAGCTGGTCCTGCGTCTGCAGCAGCTCGGCGGTGCGCTCCTGCACGCGCTGCTCGAGCTGGCCGTAGGCGCGCTCGAGCGCCGCACGCGCGGCCTCCTGCTGCGCCGCGGCCTGGCGGCGGACCTCGCGCAACAGCAGCAGCACGCCGACCAGCGCGGTGCCCAGCCCGACGGCCAGCGCGGTGTAGGCCGCGCTCTCCTGCACCGGCCGCGTGTCCGACAGCACCATCACGGTCCAGCCGGTGCGCGGCATCGTCAACGAGCGCGAGACGAACAGCAGCGGGCGCATGCCGTGCTCGGTGGGCGTGGGCAGGCGCACCAGCTGGCCGCCGTCGTCCAGCCGCAGCAGCGTCTGCAGCGCCAGCGGCCGGATCTCGTGCCGGCTGTACTGCCGGCTGGTCTTCAGCTGCTGCAGCAGCTCGGGCGCCAGCGCGCGCAACGCCTTGTATTTCCACTCGCGGGTCGACGACAGGATCACGACGCCGTTGTGGTCGAACACCGCGACGCGCTCGTTGCCGGGCCACCAGTTCTTCTCGACCGCGTCGAGGTCGGCCACCAGCATCGCGACGCCGAGCGTGCGGCTGCCTTCGGCGATCTCGTGGGCGAACTGGTAGCCGGCCTCGCTGCGCGGGCTGTCGCTCGCATAGAAGCGGCCCTTGCCGCGATGCAATGCATCCTGGAACGACGGGCGGAAGCCGAGGTTCTCGCCAATCGGGCTGATCGAGTCGTTCCAGTTGCTGGAGGCGAGCACCAGGCCTTGTGTCGTCAGCAGGTGCAGCGCCGTGGCCTGGGCCTGCTCGTTGATCGCCTGCAGCTTGTGGTTGACCTGCTCCACCAATGCTGGCCGCGGCTCGCGCAGCAGCGCCACCACGTCAGGGTCGAGCGTCAGCAGGCGCGGCAGGTATTCGAACTTGCGCAGCTCGCTCTCGAGGCCGGAGTAGTAGAGCTCGACCTTGCGCTCGCCGGCACGGCTGAGCTCGCGGTAGCCGGCCTGCTGCGTCAACCAGTGGCTGAGCGCCGCCGCAGCGGCGCTCAGCAGCGCGATCGCCAGCCACGCCAGCGTGCGCCAGCCGCGTCGCCAGCGGTCACGGAACCCGTGGTCTGGGGATAGAAAGCCCTGCGCCGCCATGCCGTGCGCGCTCCTCCTGTCGGATGGGCCGGAGTGTCCCACGGGCGGCGGCCGACGCCGGCCGGCCAGCCCCGCGGTTCGAGTGTGGAAATCCACACCGCCGATGGGCTGGCAGTGCGGTTTTCGGCTCGCGCCGCCAGGCCTCTGCCGCGGTGCTGCCCGCCGCCGGTTCCCTGGCATGCCAAGTGCAGTGGGCCACCGCACATCGCGAGAGGTGACCGACCATGCCGACCAATCACGCCCTGCAACGTCGCCGCGAGGCCGCCATGCCTCGAGGCCTGGCCGCCGTGGCCCCGTTCCATGCCGCCCGCGGCATCAATGCCGAGCTGTGGGATGCGGAGGGCCGGCGCTTCATCGACTTCACCGGCGGGCTGGGGGCACTGAACATCGGCCACCGCCACCCGCGGGTGATGGCCGCGGTGCAGGCCCAGCTCGATGCGCTGATGCATGCCGGCGCGCACACCGCGGCGCCCGAGTGCGTGGTGGCGCTGGCCGAGCGGCTCAACGAGTTGGTGCCGGGCGACTTTGCGAAGCGCACTGCGTTCTTCACGACCGGCGCCGAGGCGGTGGAAAACGCGGTGAAGATCGCCCGCGCCCACACACGCCGCCCCGGCCTGATCGCGCTGAACGGCGGCTACCACGGGCGCACCTTCATGGCGATGGCGCTGACCGGCAAGGTCAATCCGTACAAGAAGGGCTTCGGCCCCTTCCCCGGCCCGGTGTACCACGTGCCGGCCCCGAGCGAGCTGAACAACGTGTCGGTGCAGGACATGCTGGGCGCGATCGACGCGCTGTTCCGCAACGACATCGAGCCCGAGCAGGTGGCGGCGATCCTGATCGAGCCGGTGCAGGGCGAAGGTGGCTGCCATGCGATGCCGCCCGACGCGATGCTGGCGCTGCGCCGGCTGTGCGACCAGCACGGCATCGTGCTGATCGCCGACGAGATCCAGACCGGCTTCGGGCGCACCGGCCGGCTGTTCGCGATGGAGCACCACGAGGTCGCGGCCGACCTGACGACGCTGGCCAAGAGCCTGGGCGGCGGCCTGCCGATCTCGGCGGTGACCGGCCGCGCCGAGATCATGGAGGCGCCGATGCCCGGCAGCCTCGGTGGCACCTACGCCGGCAACCCGATGGCCGCGGCCGCGGCGCATGCGGTGCTCGACGTGATCCGCGACGAGAAGCTGTGCGAGCGGGCCGAGCGGCTCGGCGCTCGGCTGCAGGCACGGCTCAAGCGCGTGCGCCCCACGCAGCGCAAGATCGCCGAGATCCGCGGCCCCGGCTCGATGATCGCGGTGGAGTTCCTGCACCCCACCACTTATGCGCCCGACCCCGAGTTCGCGCAGCAAGTGCAGCAGCGCGCGCAGGCCGAGGGCCTGCTGCTCGCCACCTGCGGCGTGCACGGCAACGTGATCCGCTTCCTGTACCCGCTGACGATCGAGGACAAGCTGTTCGACGAGGCGCTGGCCATCCTCAGCAAGGCACTGGAGCCGGCCCCGCAGAAGGTCGCCGTCGCGGCCTGAAGAATCGGGTGCCCGCGCGCCCTCAAGGCACACAGCCACCCCAGCCCAGAGACGCCATGGATCCGGCTCTGCCGGTCCATAGGCGTCGCCCCCTTGAGGGGGAAGCGCCGAAGGCGCTCCGGGGGTGGACCCTCAATGCGCCAGGATCTTCGAGAGGAAGTCCTTCGCGCGGGGCGAGCGGGCGTCGGGGTTGCCGAAGAACTCTTCCTTCTTGCAGTCCTCGATGATCTTGCCCGCGTCCATGAAGATCACGCGGTGGCTGACCTTGCGCGCGAAGCCCATCTCGTGCGTGACGCACATCATCGTCATGCCTTCGTTGGCGAGCTGGACCATCACGTCCAGCACCTCGCCGACCATCTCGGGGTCGAGCGCCGAGGTCGGCTCGTCGAACAGCATCACGATCGGGTCCATGCTGAGCGCGCGGGCGATCGCCACGCGCTGCTGCTGGCCGCCCGAGAGCTGACCGGGGAACTTGTCCTTGTGGGCCATCAGGCCCACGCGGTCCAGCATCTTCAGGCCGCGGGTCTTGGCCTCGTCGGCGCTGCGGCCCAGCACCTTGATCTGCGCCAGCGTCAGGTTCTCGGTGACCGAGAGGTGCGGGAACAGCTCGAAATGCTGGAACACCATGCCCACGCGCGAGCGCAGCTTGGGCAGGTTGGTCTTGGGGTCGGCGATGGAGATGCCGTCGACGACGATGTCGCCCTTCTGGAACGGCTCCAGCGCGTTGACGGTCTTGATCAGCGTGGACTTGCCCGAACCCGACGGGCCGCAGACGACGACGACCTCGCCCTTCTTGATGGAGGTGGTGCAGTCGGTCAGCACCTGGAAGCTGCCGTACCACTTGGAGATGTTCTTGATGTCGATCATGGGGACGCTCTCAACGGATGATCTGGATCCTGGCCTGCAGGCGACGCACCAGCATCGACAGGCTGAAGGAGATGACGAAGTAGCACGCGGCCGCGGGCAGCAGCACCTCGTCGGGGCGGTTGTAGATCTGGCCCACGGTCAGGAAGCCCTTGAGGAAGTCGTAGGCGCCGATCGCATACACCAGGGACGTATCCTGGAACAGCACGATGGTCTGCGTCAGCAGCACCGGCAGCATGTTGCGGAAGGCCTGCGGCAGCACCACCAGGCGCATGCACTGGGCGTACGTCATGCCGACGGCGTAGCCGGCGTAGACCTGGCCGCGCG
>Ga0207706_10003953_pt1 | contig 14044 bp, 14 predicted proteins | sample KBSC53metaG_FD_184318 | JGI IMG/M metagenome (GOLD analysis project Ga0207706, IMG submission 184318) | Corn rhizosphere microbial communities from Kellogg Biological Station, Michigan, USA - KBS C5-3 metaG (SPAdes) (version 2) | ecosystem: Host-associated > Plants > Roots > Rhizosphere > Soil ... | reverse complement strand
CAAGCCGTTCGGTCGTGGTTGCCTTGACGCTAATCCTTGTCACCGACAGCCGCAACATCCCGGCGATGCTCTCCCGGATGCTGTCCCTATATGGGCCAATCTTCGGCGATTCACAGATGATGGTGAGATCGGCATGATCGATCACCCCGCCACGCGCCGAAATCAGCGACGCGGCATGTTCGAGAAACAGCCGCGAAGGCGCGCCTTTCCATTGCGGGTCGGACGGCGGGAAATGATCGCCGATGTCACCCAGCGCCGCAGCTCCCAGCAGCGCATCAGTCAGGGCGTGCAGCGCCACATCGGCATCCGAATGCCCGGCCAGCCCGCGCGCATGCGGAAGCGCTACCCCGCCCAACCAGACGGGGCCATCGCCACCGAAGGCATGAACGTCGAAACCAAGGCCCGTGCGTGCGATCATGGCGCTGTCGAGCCGCCGCTCGGCCGTGGTGAAATCGGACTCATAGGTAAGTTTCTCCAGGGCCGCATCGCCCGCGACCAGCGCAACTGACATGCCCGCCGCCCTCAACATCTGCGCATCGTCGGTCGCCTCCTGCCCGGCAGGCCATGCGCCATGCGCGTCGAGGATGGCGGAGGTTCGAAAGGCCTGCGGCGTCTGGATACGCGAAAGCGTCGATCGATCGATCGTGTCGCCCAGCAGTCCGTCACGGGCATAAGCGACGGTATCGGCCACGGGAAGCACCGGCACGGCGCCTGGATGCGCCTCAAGCGCCTCTAGCAAGCGATCAATCACGGCCACCGGCACGAAGGGCCGCGCCGCATCATGGATCAGCACATGATCATTCTGCACCGCCCGAAGCCCGGCCAGCACGGAGTCCCGTCGGGAAGCGCCGCCGGTTACGGGAGAAGGCAAGCCCCGGTCGCCAACCGCCTGTTCGTACAAGGCCTCCTGACCAGCCCCGATCACCACCTGCACGGCGTCGATCGCCGGATGCGCCGCCAGCGCGTCGATCGCATGCGCCAGCACGCTCCTGCCGCCGATCATCCGATATTGCTTGGGCACGTCTCCCCCCATCCGGCTGCCTGAGCCGGCGGCGACGATGAGCGCCGTTGCGTGGGGACCCGATGTCATCGCGCGGCCAGTAGTGCGTCGCGGCCTTGCCCGCCAGAGACTTTGCGTCTAGGGGTTTGCCGCTTTTTTAGGCAGAGGCATTCTTGCGACTCGAACCGATCAGCTTCGGCAATGTCACCATCGACATGCCGGTCATCCTCGCGCCGATGACGGGCGTCACCGATCTGCCGTTCCGGCGGATCGTGCGGCGCTATGGCTCGGGCCTCAACGTCACCGAGATGATCGCCAGCCAGGCGATGATTCGCGAGACGCGCCAGTCGCTCCAGAAGGCGGCCTGGGCGGCCGAGGAAGAGCCGATCTCGATGCAGCTCGCCGGCTGCAGCCCGGTCGAGATGGCAGAGGCCGCCAAGCTCAACGCCGATCGCGGCGCCGCGATCATCGACATCAACATGGGCTGCCCGGTAAAGAAGGTCGTCAACGGGGACGCAGGATCGGCGCTGATGCGCGACCTGAAGCTCGCCGCCGCGATCATCGATGCGACGGTGAAAGCCGTTCAGATCCCGGTCACGCTCAAGATGCGAATGGGCTGGGATCATAACAGCCTCAACGCGCCCGAACTGGCGCGTATCGCGCAGGATCTTGGCATCCGGATGATCACTGTCCACGGCCGCACCCGCTGCCAGATGTACAAGGGCGAGGCCGACTGGGCCTTCGTGCGGAACGTCAAGGAGGCGGTGTCGCTGCCCGTGATCGTCAACGGCGACATCTGCTCGATCGAGGACGCCGAGACCGCGCTGGCGCAATCCGGCGCGGACGGGCTGATGATCGGGCGAGGCGCCTATGGCAAGCCGTGGCTGCTGGCGCAGGTGATGCGCTGGCTGTCTCATGGCGAACGCCGCTCCGATCCCTCGCTGGACGAGCAATATGCCGTCATCGTCGAGCATTATCATGCAATGCTCGACCATTATGGCCGCGACACGGGCGTCAACATGGCCCGCAAGCATATCGGCTGGTACACCAAGGGCCTGAACGGCTCGGCCGATTTCCGCAACCGTGTGAATCAGGAGCCCGATCCACAGGTCGTGCTCAGGATGCTCGCTGAATTCTACGCGCCATGGCTCTCCCGGGCAGCGGCTTGATCCGGTTTCCGTGGCGGAACGCTGCGCCGGCGGTCACGCCGCCGCCGCCGCTAGAGCTGCTTGCGGCCTTACCGATCGCGTTGTTCGCGGTCGATCCCGACGGCCGTGTGGCCGAGATCAATGTCGCGGCCGAGATGCTCCTCAATCTCAGCCGTGTTTCAATTCTCGGCCGCGAGCTCAAGGAATTGCTGGGTCAGGGCTTGCCTCAGCCCACCGGAGATTCGCCTTTCGCGGCCTATGATTACGAGATTTTGCTCGCAAGCGGGCGTAAGCAGCGTGTCGATCTGCTCGCTGCGCCGCTCGCGGATCGCCCCGGCTGGCGGATCGTGACCGTGCATGGGCGGTCACGTGCCTTGATGGCCGGGCGCTGGTCGGAACGCGAGGGCGGTACGCTTTCGGCGATCGGTGCCGCGGCGATGCTGGCGCATGAGATCAAGAATCCGCTCTCGGGCATCCGCGGTGCGGCGCAACTGCTCGAAACCAATGTGGATGAGGATAGCCGGAGCCTGACGTCGCTCATTCGCAACGAAGTGGACCGGGTGACGGCACTTATCGACCGGATGGAGGGGTTTACCGATACCCGTCCGCTCGAACTCGCGCCGCAGAATATCCACGCCATTCTCGATCATGCCCGCCGCGTGGCGCAGCAGGGGTTCGGACGCGATATCGCGATCAAGGAAATCTACGATCCATCGCTGCCGCCCGTGCTGGGCAATCGCGACGCCTTGATTCAGGTATTCATAAACCTCATGAAGAATGCAGCAGAAGCCATTGTTATTCATGGAGGTTCGACGATTACCTTGACCACCGCCTACCGGCATGGCGTATCCACCGTCAAGCAGGGCAGCGACCAGCGGCTGTCGCTGCCTATCGAGATTTGCGTGATCGACGACGGCCCGGGCGCTCCGCCGGAGATCGCCGAGCATCTGTTCGATCCGTTCGTCACCACCAAGAAATCGAGCGGCGGCCTCGGGCTGGCGCTGGTCGACAAGATGATCGCCGATCAGGGCGGCATCGTCGAATATGCGCGCGAAGGCGATCCGCTGCGCACGGTATTCCGTCTGTTGCTGCCACGTGGGGCCAAGCGGTCATGACCGCCACCGGCAGGCATGGCCGCGTTCTGGTGGTGGACGACGACGCAGCGATCCGGACAGTCGTGCGCGAGGCATTGCGGCGCGAAGGTCACAGCGTCGAGACGGCCGGATCGGTGGCCGAACTCAAGCGGGCGATGAAGGCGTTCGATCCGCAGGTGCTCGTCACTGACGTGATCCTGCCCGACGGCAATGGACTGGATCTGGTTCCGGAACTGCTGGTCGAATATCCGTCGATGCCGATCATCGTGCTTTCGGCACAGAATACATTCACCACGGCCGTGCGTGCGACCGAACAGGGCGCATTCGACTATCTCCCCAAGCCGTTCGACCTCGCCGAGCTGAGCCGCGCTGTCGAGGACGCGCTGATCGTCCGCGCCGGCAAGGGTAAAGGATCGGGCGAGGCAGGAGGGGGTTCCCCGAACGAGGATCTGCCCCTGATCGGCCGATCGCCACCGATGCAGGAGGTGTATCGCACCATCGCCCGCGTGCTTTCGAATGATCTCAGCGTGCTGGTGCTGGGCGAATCCGGCACCGGCAAGGAACTGGTCGCCCGCGCGATCCACGATTTCGGACCGCGCGCGAGCAAGCCGTTCGTGGCCATCAACATGGCGGCGATCCCGCGCGAGCTGATCGAATCCGAACTGTTCGGGCATGAGCGCGGCGCATTCACCGGCGCACAGGCCCGCACCGCCGGCCGGTTCGAGCAGGCGCAGGGCGGTACGCTGTTCCTCGACGAGATCGGCGACATGCCGTTCGAGGCGCAGACCCGGCTCTTGCGTGTGTTACAGACCGAGGAATTCTCGCCCGTGGGCAGCAGCCGTTCGATCCGGGCCGACGTCCGCATCATTGCGGCCACCCACAAGGATCTGCCGCAGCTGATCGTCGAAAACACGTTCCGCGAGGATCTCTATTACCGGCTCAATGTCGTTCCGATCCGGTTGCCCGCCCTGCGCGAGCGGATGGAGGATATCGGGGAACTCGCCCAATATTTCCTCGATCGCGCGGCCGCGGAGGGGCTGCCGCGCAAGAAGCTCGACCCCGGCGCGATCGACCGGCTGTCACGGCACCGCTGGCCGGGCAATGTCCGCGAGCTTGAGAATATGATGCGCCGCCTGGCTGCGCTCAGCCGCGAGGATGTGATCGGCGCCTCCCTGATCGAGATGCACCTTGGGCAGCAGGGCGGGGCCGGCGGCACGGCTGCCGCACAGGATGGCGCCGGAGGTGGACTTGCCGATGCGGTCGAGATGCATCTCGCGCGCTACTTCGCCGCGTTCGGCCGCGATCTGCCGCCGGACGGGCTGTACGATCGCGTACTTGCGGAAATCGAGCGCCCGCTGCTTCAGCTGAGCCTCGCCGCCGTGCGGGGAAATCAGGTCAAGGCCGCCAAGATGCTCGGCATCAACCGCAACACGCTCCGCAAGAAGCTCACCACGCTCGGTGTGGAACCGAGTACGGGTCGAAACGGCCGCTAGACCGCGACGACTCACTCTCTTCGGTCATCCTGAACTTGTTTCAGGATCCACCAGGCCACTTGTACCAGTGCTTGTGGGACAGTGGACGCTGAAACAAGTTCGGCACGGCGCATACATTGTGGACGCGGCAAAAAAGCCTTTCAATGTAGGATTTGATCTGTTCCATCCTGTCCGATGGAACAGCTGCGCTCCCTCGGACTTCACACATCATTCTCCAGCGAAAGCTGCCGCGTGGCTGGCGCATGTCCGGCGCGCGGATGTAGCGCATGTGGCGCGCAACCGCCGCGTGGCTGGCGCGTCGCTGCCGCGTCGGTGTGGCGCATGTGCGGCGTTACCGCCGCGTCGGCGTTCGAATACGCCGCTTCGCCGTCGCAATTGCCGGGGGGATACAGCCGCAACCCTAACCCGCCTAAACCTGCCCCGAAGCGGAGCAGCGGAACGATAGAATCAATGTGCCTTGCGCTTCTTCGTCGGTGCGGACGAACGCGGCCTCGCCTTCGCCTTGCTCGACCGTGCCGTGGACTTCGCGTCGTCGTTCGAACCCTGCTCGATCTGCGGGCCGCTTCGGAACGCTGGATGCTGCGCCTCGGGCAGCGCGTCGGTGACGGCGAGGCGGACACCGTTGCCGCGCTCCTTGAGCACGGTGAAACCCGCCTCCAGCAGCGCGGTGACGTCGCGGTTGCGGGCGGCCGACGAAGGCTCGCCCAGCACGACTGCGATCAGACGCCGATTCTCGCGTGCGGCGGAGGCGGCGAGGGTGAAGCCGGCATCGACCGTGTAACCGGTCTTGATGCCGTCCATGCCGTCAACCTTGCCGAGCAAGTGATTGTGATTCATGAAGTTCTGGTTGCCATAGGCAAAGCTGCGCTGCGAGAAATAGGCGTAGCGCGCGGGATGGACGCGCATCAGCGCCGACGACAGCAGCGCGAGATCATAGGCCGTCGTCACATTGTTCGGATCGGGCAGGCCCGAGGGATTGGCATAGACGGTATCGCGCATACCGAGCAGACGGGCCTTGCGGTTCATCAGCTGGACGAAGGCGTCCTCGCTGCCGCCGATCGTCTCGGCAAGCGCCATGGCCACGTCATTGGCCGATTTCACCGCAATGACGCGGATCGCCTCATCGACGGTGATGCTCTTGCCGGGCGCAATGCCGAGCTTGGAGGGGCGCTGGTTGGCGGCATTCTTCGAAAAGACCACCGGATCGGTCAGCTTAAGATTGCCGGAAGCAAGCGCATCGAATGCCAGATACAGCGTCATCACCTTGGTGATCGACGCCGGATGGCGAAGTTCACGGAAGGCGTTGGCGTAGAGAATTTCGCCGGTGTGGGCGTCCATCAGCACGGCGGCGTAACGTGGGCTGGTACGCGAAGGGCGCTCCTTGGGCGCCGTGTTTTCGGTGATGTTCGGCGAAACGGGTGGGATCTGCAGCAGCAGCTGCTGGGCCATGACAGGGCTTGCGGCGGTTATCGCCATCAGTGCCCCGATCGCCATTCGTGCAAATCGCTTCAAACGCCGTCCCCGCCCAATAACCCCTTTGCTCGTCTTAATTTATCTCAAAAGCATAGGGTTAAACAAGTTGATGACAGCTTAATGAATGACTCGTTTCATCGTCTTTGCGAGTCAGTTCACCGCTTTTTCAGGAACCGGCTGCCTTATTTGCCGCGGCCAGCTCTTCCACGAACTGCTGATACTCCGCTCGCTTGCGGGCTTCGTCCTCGATACGCAACAGGTAGCTGGGGTGGATGGTGACATGGCATTCGCTGCCGTCCGGAAGCGTGACAGGCGTGCCGCGCAGGCGGCTCAGCGTCACGGCCTTGCCGAACAGCGAGTGGGCGGCGGTGGCGCCGAGCGCAACGATGACGGGCGGCTTGATCAATGCGCGTTCCTGATCGAGCCACCAGCGGCAGGCGCTGATCTCTCCCGCATTGGGTTTCGAATGGATGCGGCGCTTGCCTCGCGGTTCGAACTTGAAATGCTTGACCGCGTTGGAGACATATACCCGCGTCCGCTCTATCCCGGCTTTTTCGAGAGCCTTGTCCAGCACTTGACCTGCGGGCCCCACGAACGGGCGGCCTTGCAGATCCTCCTGATCGCCGGGTTGTTCGCCCACAAGCATCAAGCGTGCATCGGCCGGCCCTTCGCTGAAAACGACCTGGGTCGCATGCTTGTAGAGATCGCATCGGGTGCAGCCTTCCGCCTCCTGCCGCAGCGCGTCGAGCGCTGCTTCGCTGGTGCTGCCGGCCTTGATCCTTCGCGTCCGCGCCATGCTCACCTCGTGCGCCATGGCTTCAACGCGCGCGACCAGCGGATCGCTCCGGTCGGAAAGGGCCGAGCGGTCCTGCGCGACGATGTAGAGCAGGGCATAGAGCAGTCCGAACCGATTGGGATCATCGTGCGCGATGGCCAGTTTGGCGATGTCGAAGAAGCCCTTCGGCACGGAAATCCCGGCGCCCGGCAATGGGGGTGGGACGGACGCATCCGGTGCGGCCTCGCCGACGCGCCAATCGATCTCCTGCGGCGGAATACCCGCGAGGATCAGTGCGCGTGCGGCGTCGCGCCAGCTTTCGAAATCATGCTCGCTGGTGACATAGGCGCGGTGCATGCAGCACAAACGCCGTCAGGGGGATTGCGGTCCTTCAAGCGCCGCGCGCTCGCGCTCTTCGCGGGCCTGGCGCAGGAACTGGGCCATGCACCCGCTCTGTCCGTTCGATCCGATCGGGGAACAGCTGTTGGGCGTACCCTGACGGCCAACCATTTCAAGGACTTGGACGCGATCGCCCCAGCTGCGTTGCGCAGCATCGGGCTTGGCGCGGCGCAGTTTCTTGGGGATGCGGTAGCGCTCGCTTTCGGGCTCGCGCGCGCACACGACGATTTCCTCATCATTGCTGCGCGGGCAGGGATCGTCGCCATAGACGACCAGCGTGGTGATCTTGTTCGGCTCGCTCGGCGGCGGGTCAGCCGCGAAAGCCGGGGCAGCAGTGGCCGTCATGACGGCGGCAAGGAGGAGCGGGACGGACTTCATCATGACTTCCTTCGCCAGTCGGGATGAGCGATGCATGAACAGGTCAGGGCAGTGCTGCCTGAACCTTGTCCTCTTCCGCCTTCTTCTCCTTACGCTCGGCACGGGCCTGTTGCATCAGCTTCGACCAGCATCCTGTTTCCCCGCCATTGCCGTCCGGCGTGCATGTGCTTGGTCCGTTGCGTCCAACATATTGCAGGCTCTCGGCGCGGGCAGTCCAGTTGGGTGCCGGAGCATCCTTAGCCGCGTCGCGCAAATCTTTGGGAATCCGATATTGTTCATATGCGGGCAGTTTGCGACAAACGACGATCTCTTCCCCATTGCTTTCAGGACATTTCTGATCACCGAAAATGTCCATGACCACGCCGCCCCGCTGGGCCGACGCGGCATCCATCGGCACGGTCATCGCCAAGGGCGCAAACGATGCCGCGACGAAGGCGATCAGAGCGGTTTTCATCGAAACATCCTTTCCAGTGCTTGCTGGAACTTAACGCATGAACGGCGACTGTGCGCCATCAAATCCGCTTCGAAAGCGCGATCGCCGCGCGACAGCCGATGCGGATGGCAGTCGATAATAATGGATAAGCCGGTGCCTGTTCCGCGCCAGCCGCAAGCGCGGTGTCGCGATGCTCCACTTCCTCGGCGCGGAAATCCGCGATGCTCTTGCTAAGTTCGGGATCGCTGTCGCCAAGCTCGTCGAGCTGCTCGCCATAATGACGGTCGATCTCCGTCTCGATCGCGGCAGTGCAGGCCATCGCGGCCTCCGGACCGATCATCGCCGTTGCCGCGCCCAGCGCAAAGCCGGCGGCGTTCCAGACAGGAGTAAGCAGGGTGGGGCGAACCCCGCGCTCCGCCATCATCCGGTCGAAATGTTCGCGGTGGGCCTGTTCCTGCGTGGCCATGCGGGCGATCAGGCGGGCGGCGGGATGGCGATCGCCCATGATGGCGCGCTGGCCGTCATAGATGCGCGTCGCGCCGAACTCGCCGGCCTGGTTGACGCGCAGCATGGAGGCCGTGTCGGCGCTCAGCGGGATTTTAGCCATAGCGCCAAGATAAGAACTGCGCCGCCCAGCGAAAAGATCGCATTGAAGCCAGCGAGCGAAATTCCGAACAGAGTCCATTGCGCGACATCGCACCGGATCGCGGGGGTCGCCCAGATATCGGCCAGCGTATCGCCGCTGCCGCCACTGCCGAGCCCAGTGCTGCACTGGGTAAGTCCCTCCCACCAGCCATATTCGACGCCGGCATGGAAGACGCCGATCGCGCCGCTGGCGGCGATGGCGAGGGCGGCAAGCAGGACGAGCACGCGCCGGGCGCCACGCTGCGGAAGAAAAAAAGAAAGCAATACCAATGTGATGGCCGTGTAATGGGGCCAGCGCTGCCAGTGGCACATTTCGCAAGGATAGAGACCGCCGATAAACTGCGATCCCAGCGCGCCTGCCATCAGCGCGAGCGGGAGCAGCAGAGCAAGCAGACGCGCTTTGGCGAAATTCGTCATGCTTGCTTTACCGCAGTCCCACTATTTCCCGGCCAGCTTCGGCGTCGCGCCGACTGACGCCAGCCGCGAGATCGTCTTGACGGCATAGTCGAGCTGGAAATCCTTCACGCCGGCCTTTTCGAGTTGTTCCGCGGTCTGGGTGAAGCGGGGATCGTCCCTGCCGTCGTCCTCGAGCACATCGTCGTTGATCTTGGCTTCGTTGATCAGGTGGCGGCGCAAATCGGCCTCACGCAGGCGCGGGCGGTCCTTGCGGTCGGCGTCGGTCAGCTGCGGGACGGGGATGTCGGGTTTGATGCCGCCTTCCTGTACCGAGCGGCCCGAAGGCGTGTAATAGCGTGCCGTGGTGAGGCGGAGCGCGGTGTCGTCGGTCAGCTGGAGCAGCGTCTGGACCGAACCCTTGCCGAATGTGGTCTCGCCCATGACGAGGCCGCGATGCTGATCCTGCAGGGCGCCGGCGACGATCTCGGCGGCGGAGGCCGAACCGGAATCGACCAGCACGATCACGGGAAGGCCATGCGCCAGATCGCCTGAGCGGGCGAAATAGCGCTCTATATCGCTACTGTCGCGGCCGCGCTGCGAGACGATCTCGCCACGCTCCAGGAACGCGTCGGAAACCTCGATCGCCTGATCGAGCAGGCCGCCCGGATTCGAACGCAGATCGACCACATAGCCGAGCGGACGGCCGCCGGTTGCCTTGTCGATAGCGGTCAGCGCGGCGCGGACACTTTCGCCGGTCGTCTTGCTGAAGCTGTTGATATTGATGATGCCGACATTCTGTTTGATCTCCCACTTTACCGGCTTGAGGCGGATGATCTCGCGCTGGAGGGAGACGTCGAAAGGCTTGTCGCGGCCGGGGCGGACGAGGGTGAGCTTGATCTTGGTGCCCGGCTTGCCGCGCATCCTGTCGACTGCTTCGTCGAGGGTGCCGCCGAAGATCAGCTGGCCGTCGATATGGGTGATATAGTCGCCCGACTTGATGCCGGCCCTGTCACCTGGCGAATCCTCGGTCGGCGCGATCACCTTCACCGCGCCGTCTTCCATCGAGACGGTGAGGCCGAGGCCGCCATAGCTACCCTCGGTCTGGGTGCGCAGATTCTGGAAATCGCGCGCGTCGAGATAGGAGCTGTGGGGATCGAGGCTCGCCAGCATGCCGTCGATCGCACCGCGGATCAGCGTCTTGTCATCGACCTTGTCGACATATTCGGAGCGCACGCGCTCGAACACGCTCATGAAGCCGTCGAGCTCCTTGTAGGTATCGACGTCCACGGCGGCGAGCGCGGCGCTGACCGCCGGGATAAGGGCAACCGCACCGACGAGACCGGCGGAACGCAACAGGAAACTTGGCATCTTCGAGACTCTTTCCATCAATTCGGTTCCGACGATACAGGGTTTCAACCGCGCGCCGCAAGCGGAGCGATATCGACGGGCTCCCCCTGTCTTCGCAGTTCTACCGTTATTTTGGGGTTACCAAGCTCGCTACGGCCGATCGGGCTCCCCTGAACCACCTTGTCGCCCGGCTGGACCGAGAGGGTGCGGAGGCCGGTGATCAGCGTGGTCCAGCCGCCGCTGTGATCGATGATGACGATCCAGCCATAGTTGCGGAAAGTATCGGCGAACTTCACCGTGCCGTCAGCCGGAGCGATGACCTGCGCGTCCGGGCGGGTTACGAAGGTCAACCCGCGCGATCGGACGCCGTTTTCGGAAATCTCGCCCATTCCGGTCACGACACGGCCGAGCACCGGCAGACGGTAGATGGGCCGGGTGCTGGCCATGGCGGCCCGGTCCGGGAGTGGCGTAGCCGATTGGCCGGGCCGGGGAGGGCGCAGCAAGGGACCGGGAAGGCTTGCGAGGTCGCCCGCGGTTTCGGCCTGCCGGTCCATTTCGGCCATCAGGCCGACGATATCCTTGGCGCGCTCGGCCATGCCTTCGGCGCGCTCGCGCTCGACAAAGGCCGAGTCGCCGAGCTTGCGGGATTGCGTGCGCTGCTCGGCCTCCAGTCGCGACAGCGATTGCCGGCGCGCTTCCATCATGGCCTGTTCGCGCTGGAGCGATTCCACCGCCATGTTCGCCTGGGCGCGCAAGCGGTTGCCCTTGGCCATTTCCTCGCGGAGATCAGCGCTCCGCGCCTGGATCACCGGCAAGGCATCGGCAAGCAGCAGGCGGACATGAACCATGTCGTCGAGCGAGCCTGGCTGGATGATGGCCAGCGCGGGGGGACGGCGCGCCATCGTCTGGAGGGCGGCGGCGAGATGGACGATCGGCTTCTGGCGAACGGCAAGGCGGGCCTGCTGGATGCGGCGAAGCCGTTCGATCAGGACGACACGGGCCTGCGCGGCGGCGATGGTCGCCTCGCTCTCCTGGATGCGGGCGGCGACGGCGGCTGCCTCGGCACGGATCTTGTCCGCCTTGTCCATCGCCTGCGCGGCGGCGGCTTCGTAGCGTTGCGAACGGCTGGTCGCGGTGTCAGCCTCCTTCTGGGCCTGAGCGAGCGCCTTGCGTTCGTCGGCGATGGTCTGCGCCCACGCCCCGCCGCTTGCGGTGAGGGCGAATATCAGTGGCGCGCTTCCGATGCCGAGCGCGATCAGCAGGGCAAGACGTCGCATCAGCCCTCGCGATGATAAGGATGGTTGGCGAGTATGCTGGTCGCGCGCCAAAGCTGTTCCGCCAGCATCGCCCTGGCAAGCATATGCGGCCAGGTCGCGGCACCGAAGGCGAGCAGCAGATCGGCTTCGGTGCGGACGGTTGCCTCGTGGCCGTCGGCGGCGCCGATCATAAAACGCGCCTCACGGATGCCATCGTCGCGCCACTGGCCGAGCATGTCGGCAAAAGCCTTAGAACCCAGTTGCTTGCCGCGTTCGTCGAGGACGATGTGGCGCGTGTAAGGCCCGACCGCCGGCTTACGGCCGCCCTGATCGGGCAGTTCGGTAACGCGGGTGGGCCAGCTGATCCGCTTCATATAGCGATCGACCAGCTCGCTTTCGGGGCTCTGGCCGATACGACCACGCGCGACGATATGGAGGAGCAAGGCGCCGTGCTCAGGCGCCGGCTGCCGCCGCGGCTGGAGCCTCGCCGAAGGCCCACATGCGCTCGAGATTGTAGAAGCTTCGCACTTCCGGGCGGAACAGGTGGACGATCACGTCGCCTGCGTCGATCAGCACCCAGTCGGCGGCAGGCATGCCTTCGATCCGGGGCGTGCGGCCGGTCTCCTGCTTGATCTTGTCGGCGAGCTTGGCCGCCATCGAGGCCACCTGGCGCGTTGACCGGCCGCTTGCGATCACCATGTGATCGGCGATGGTCGATTTTCCGGCAAGGGGAATGGAGACAGTCTCGACGGCCTGGTCGTCGTCGAGCGATTTGAGCACAAGCTTGTGCAGCGCGGCCGAAGGGTCGGGGTCGTCGCTGGCTCGTGCGGGACTATGTGCGGGCAAAATGCCTCCTCAGGAAATCAGGCGACGAGTCACGGGGTCGCGTCGGCTGATGGGGTGGGTCGCAAGGTGCCAACCGGGATTTCCACGCCTCAGCAGCGTGGCGGATGCTGGATCGGGTACGAAGCGCAGCAGCACGAGGGCCGGTGGTCTCCAGTTCGTCCATCGCTTTGCCTGGCTCGGGGGCCGGACGAAACGCCGAAGCCAGGCCCAGGCCTTACCGGTCCGGGCAGCGCTATCATAACCCGGACGGGCGATAACAGCAATCGGAACCGTACGGGCGATCCGGCGCCACTGCCGCCAGCGGTGGAAATCGGCCAGATTGTCAGCGCCCATGATCCAGATGAACTCGCGGGCGGGATAGCGGCGCACGAGTCGGGCGAGCATATCGACGGTGTAGCGGGTGCCGAACTGCCGCTCGATCGCGGTCGCGCGGATTCGCGAATGGCGGGCGATGCGCTGGGCCGACGCGAGGCGTGCGGGGAGAGGCGCCATGTCGCGCGCCTTGTCCTTGAGCGGATTGCCGGGCGAGACGAGCAGCCAGAGATCGTCGAGACCAAGCGCTTCGATCGCACCGAGCGCGATGCGGCGATGCCCCGAATGGCCGGGATTGAATGATCCGCCGAGCAGTCCGGTGCGCAGCTTGTTTCCCCCTTCTCCTCAATCGTTTCCGTTCGGGCTGAGCCTGTCGAAGCCCTTTCTTCGTCATCGTGAAGAAAGAGGTGCCCTTCGACAAGCTCAGTGCGAACGGCATCTAGTGCCAATTGGCCACGAGCGCATTCTACTGAGCGAGGCGACGAGCGTCGCGCAGGCGTTCAACCCCTTCGGCAGATCAGTGTCAATATAGCTGAGCCTCGCGGATATGGGCCCGAAGTCGCGGTTGAGGCGGAGCGACCATTCCCAATAGCCGCCAACGCCGGATCCTTGCCGCTCTGGGAAACACCCCGGAAGCGATAATCGGAGACGATGGTGGCGCTGCCCGCCCGAGAGTGAAAGCTGCGTCCCCGAATAATTTCCCCGCTCGCAAGGCAGCAAAAAGGGCTGCGGATCGCTCCGCAGCCCTTTTTATACGCGTACTGCGAACGAACTTAGAAGGAGACGCCGATCGAGCCGACGACACCGGCCTTCGCGACGTTCCGGCCGGAAGGCGAGAAGGCCGCCTTGTTGGTGTCGACATAGCTGACGCCGAAGGTCAGATGGTTCCAGCTGTAGCTGGCGCCGATGTTCCAGTCCCAATAGTTCTTGCCGATCGTCAAGAAGCTCGGGCCCTTGCTGTAGCCGAGGTGGCTGGTGAGCGAGACGGGGCCCAGGGCGCCCGAAAGCTCGCCATACATGTAGAGATTGTCGTCACGCGCGTTGACGGC
>Ga0207706_10003952_pt1 | contig 14046 bp, 4 predicted proteins | sample KBSC53metaG_FD_184318 | JGI IMG/M metagenome (GOLD analysis project Ga0207706, IMG submission 184318) | Corn rhizosphere microbial communities from Kellogg Biological Station, Michigan, USA - KBS C5-3 metaG (SPAdes) (version 2) | ecosystem: Host-associated > Plants > Roots > Rhizosphere > Soil ... | reverse complement strand
TTTTTTTATTGTCGCAAGTCAACCAACTACCATTGTAAATGACATACCGAAATTAATTGAGCTACATTTTTAGTACTTGCTTTCTTCAGCACATTTTTTCCGGTGTTTGCTGCGAAGAATTTTCTGCAACACCGTACTTTGTGAGATCCGCGTCAGCCCGTTCATAAATCTTTTTGTTGCCAACGGCGTTATGTTACATAGATATTCGATAAAAAATGCATCGCCAAAATGGTTACTGCCATGCTAACCGAAACCAACACCCGGCAACATAGTATGTGATGTTCAGTGAAGTTATAGGCGTTCAATAATCATTCATAAAGAAGAAAAATACCCGAAAATTAGCCGGAAATAGCTATGGTGTAAAATTGAAATAGGAAGAATTTTACTCTATAAAGTTATTCACTAATTGAAATAGCATTGAAGTCTAGTCCCTGGTTATATTGAAAGAAGATGAAGTTTTTTTACTGGCGAAGGAAATGTTTTGAAACCCAGGTAGCGTTATCCTGGATCAATTAACCACAAAAATTTACATTATCAATGATTGACAGCTAAAATATCAGATTACTGGGCCACCATTTCATACCCGTCTGAATTAAACACTCTCGAAAACTCTCTCTGAATATTTCCTTGTAATTACTCTTCTGAATAATTGATTAATCATAGAATTTCCAGGATCTCCAATAAACAATTATGAAAAAAAAATTATTACTTATAACTGCGGTGATCGGCTGCTTGTATCATTCGACTGCTCAACCTTGTGGCCCCGGTAATACCTGGCTTGGTATAACCATTGACTGGTTCACCCCTTCTAATTGGTGCAGCGGAATAGCTCCTACTTCAACGACAGATGTGATCATTCCACCGGGCACGCCAAACCAACCCGTCATTAATGCGGCAGGCGCGGTATGTCATGCCATTAATATTTCCAGCGGTGCATCATTAACCATAAATGGAAACAACATTTTATCAGTTTCCGGCGATTGGACAAATAATGGAACATTTAATGCAAATAACAGCACTGTATCGTTCACTGCCAATACTGTCATCACTCAAACTATTACAGGGAGTACAAGTTTTTATAATATTTCTAAACCCAATTCAAACTCAACCCTATCATTTGGAAGTAGCACAACGACAATTGCAAATAATTTGAGCGTCAGCGCTGGCTCAATGAGCGGAGGAACTTCAACAATAATTTTTACCGGGAACGCAGCAAGCCTTCAGGGCAATAGCACAAAAGACTTTTACAACCTGGAAATAAGCAATGGAGCCACTCTTACACAAACCGCGGGAACCAACGTCACCATCAACAACTCATATAAAAACAATGGAACATTCATTCAAAACAATACCCGCACGATCACGTTTCAAACTGTTTCACAAATACCATCCGGATCAGGCGTCTCAACATTTGGGAACGTAATCGTTTCTGGCGCGATCACAGTAAATGCGGGCACGCACGATTTTTCAGTCCTTGGCACATTTAATCTTCCCAGTGCATCGGGTATATTCAATGGAGGTATTGCCAAAATAACTTTTTCGGGCTCAACGGCTGCTTTAGGATCAGGTCCGGGGACAATTAATTTTAATAACGTCACTATCAGCGGTACGCTTGCCAATGTGGGCAACAAAAACTTTAGTATAACCGGTAACTGGTTAAACAATGGTTCTTACAATGCAGGAAACGAAACAATAACGTTCAACGGTGGTTCACAAACAATAGGAGGAAGTACTTCAACCTTATTTACTAATCTTAACGTCGCCGGTACCGCAGGCAAAACCCTTGAGAATGATATTACAGTCAACAATACACTTACTTTGACAAACCAGGATATTGATGCCAATGCAAATTCAAAAACTGTTTACTTAAAGGGAGCTGTTATAAAGAATATAACTGGCCACATTATTGGCAATCTGAAAAAAGACGTACCTGCCGGTTCAAATATTACTAAGCTTTTTGAAGTTGGTACGTCGGCCTATGCGCCGGTAGTTATTAATTTTTCAACAGTTACTACGGGTGGCTCTCTTACAGTAAGAACCGATAATGGAGATGATCCAAATATTGGAATTTCAACCTTAGATGCAAATAAATCAGTCAACCGCCACTGGACACTAACCAACAGTGGAATTGATGCCGCCAATTACGATGTTACGTTTGAATTTGCTCCAGGTGATGTGGACGACGGCGCTAATGCAAATAATTTTAAGATCGGTAAATACAGTAGTGGCACATGGACCTATCATGGTGCAATAAATGTGGATCCAATACATATAAAAGCGACAGGCCTAAATGGATTCGGTGATTTTGCCATAGCTGAAGTAGCTTGCACACCACCTACCATTTCGAGTCAACCCTTAGCATCACAAAGCTTATGTCAAAATGAAACATCAATAGACCTGGCAGTAGTAGCAAGTGGTGATGGTTTAACGTATCAATGGTACCTTGATAATGATGATACCGGTTTTGATGGCGATCCCGTTGGTTCAAATGGTAATTCATTCACTCCACCTGCAAATACCGCCGGAACATTCCGTTATTATTGTATAGTAACCGGGGCTTGCGGCACGACCACATCACATTATGCAACGGTTTCCGTAAATTCTCTATTAATATGGTATCGCGATGCGGATGGCGATGGTTTCGGTGATGCTTCAAACTCAACGCAGGCCTGTACAGCACCGACCGGTTATATAAACAACAACACTGACTGCAATGATGATGATAATACAGTTTATCCAGGCGCAACAGAGATCTGTGATGGCAAGGATAATGATTGCGACGGAACTATTGATGAAAACATAAAGACTATCTTCTATCGCGATGCAGATGGCGATGGTTTCGGTGATGCTTCAAACTCAACGCAGGCCTGTATAGTACCGACCGGTTATATAAGCAACAACACTGACTGCAATGATGATGATAATACAGTTTATCCAGGCGCAATAGAGATCTGTGATGGCAAGGATAATGATTGCAATGGAACTATTGATGAAAACACAAAGACTACCTTCTATCGCGATGCAGACGGCGACAGTTTTGGTGATGCTTCAAATTCAACTCAGGGTTGTACAGCGCCGCCAGGTTATGCAAGCAACAACTCAGATTGCAACGATGACGATCCTTCTGTATATCCGGGTGCACAAGAAATTTGTGATGGAAAGGATAATGATTGCAATGGAGCAATAGACGATAACACGGGAATAGTTGCATTCTACCGTGATGCAGACGGTGATGGATATGGGAATTCATCGGGCCCGACATTACAATCCTGTTCAGCTCCTGCAGGCTATGTAAGTAATAATGACGATTGCGATGATGGAAATGCAGCTATTCATCCGGGTGTCCCTGAGATCTGTGATGGAAAAGATAATAATTGCGATGGGCTGGTTGATGAAGGATTCGATACAGACGGTGATGGCTACACCGTATGTGAAGGTGATTGTAATGATAATAATGCGAACGTTTATCCCGGAGCTCCCGAATTATGTGATGGCATCGATAATAATTGTAATGGTCAAATTGATGAAGGGGTGAGAACTACTTTCTATCCCGATGCAGATGGTGATGGGTATGGTAACCCTGCTATCAGCACACAAGCCTGCGTGCAACCAGTGGGATATGTAAGCAATAACCTGGATTGCAATGATGCCAAAGCCTCCGTTTATCCCGGGGCTCCCGAATTATGTGATGGCATCGATAATAATTGCAATGGACAGATCGATGAAATTGCGGGTAGTACTTACTACAGGGATGCAGATGGTGATGGCTACGGCAATCCTTCCGTGAGTGTAAAAGCTTGCAGCAAACCATCTGGATATGTAAGCAATAATACCGACTGCAATGATGGAAATAAAAAGATACATCCGGGCGCAAATGAACCCTGTGATGGCATCGATAATGATTGCGACGGTTTGATAGATGAAGGATGTATTACGACAGTAAAAGTTTGTGCGTACAACCAATCTTGGTATGATAACAATAATATAAGTTGTGTTCCAAATGGTATCATGCCGGCAGGACAGATCATGTTAAATGCCGTAGATGCACAACCCGGCGATTCAGTGATGTTTGGATTAAAAACACCAGGCAGATTTTTCACGCTAAAAAAATCGGACATTCAAAATGGATACATCTATAAATTACTTCCGGGCAGCGGAGCATCTAAAGCGCTAAAAGGCTATTCTACCTTTACAAGATCTGCAACATGGAGCAATGTACCAATGACCTCCGGCGGCGTTATCCAAAATGAGTTACTGGCACAAACGATGACCTTATTCTTCAATCTGCAACTTTCGCCGCAATTAGGTTCGTTACCATTAAATACAAATTTGAGTATTCGCAGACTCACTCTTTGTGTGATACAGGGAAATCTTATACAGGCAAAATTCACGGCAAAGGCAGCTGTGGCGAACTGTTTACAAACAAAATACGGCATCCAGGGAATTACTGTTGGCAACCTTTATAAACTGGCTAATGAACTACTGGGTAACGCCAACTCTTGCAGCCTGAATTATGCAGATGTAAATGATGCAGTAAAGATCGCCAATGAATTGTTCAATGGTTGTGTTCTTGTCAACATTCCCGGTCCCGCTAACAATAATATTCAGGCAACTATTGTAGCGGTACCAGAAAAAAATATTAGAGAAAGAACCGGCACGCATGAAGTAAGCGAACTTAAGGTGACCACTTCTCCTAATCCTTTCCTTAACAAAGTTCGCTTCAATATTGTTTCGCCGGAAACCGGTAAACTTAAAATCCTGATCTATGATGTAAATGGAATTAAACAAGGTGAACTTGAGCAGGGTGTTATCAAAAATATACCGGCAACAATATGGTTCAGGGCTGAACAGTTAAGACAGGGAGTGTTGTTCTACCGGGCAATGATCAATAATAAAATCACAACGGGAAAAATGATACAGGTGAATTAAGAAACATTAACGCAGGGTGTTTCGAAAAGACAGGTTTCCACGCCTGTCTTTTTTCTTTTTCTGCATCCTGAGATCATACTTTAGCCGGTTGACCCTGGCATACCAACTTATTATTGCACCACTTTCACTATCCCTGCTCCATTGTAAGAATGATACTCACCATTATACATGGCATCTGCGCTCACGGGTCCCATTTTGTAAATGCCGGGTGATACTGCACGAACAGCATAATAATACATCTGTGGCCTGTAGAACCTGAGATCAACAAAGAAATGAATGCGGTCATCGCGAACATCCAATGCAGTTGGCTCATCCATGTTCTTTATCCAATCCATTCCCGGAATTTCTTTTGTCCTCGGATTTTCAATTTCAAAACCCGCAGGCAGCAGATCAGTGATCACAACATTATCCACTTCAGTTGTATATGCATTTTCCAAACTAATGCCCACGATAATCAGCTCATTTTGCCTGAAAGTGTTTCCTGTGATCGGGTTTCCAAAACGGTCATAGAAACGCTTTCTCACTCTTATGTAATTGTCTTCTTCCTTATATTTACCGCTTGCACTAATACCTTCCGATTGCCAGTAATAATACAACCTGCCATTGCCTTTAGTTTCTATCTCAACATTATTTCCTTTCAATGCCGTGGCATCTCCTTTCCATTGACCATTTGAAGCCTTTGCCACAGTCTTTCCGTTCACTTTTATTTCCGCTGCTACATCTGATTTATTTGCGCTTCTTGCAAGTTTTCCCAGGGCTAAGAAGGCGAATGCCCTTTCCTGGGTACTTAACCAATACCGGTTTTTTAATTTATCACTCACATGCTTCGCCATCGTACCAATTTGCGGATTGGTGGGATCGACATCGATCAATGCATTCAACGCGATCGCTTCGTCGCGAATATCAGAATAATAACTTCCCCCGGTTTGCGCTATCGATTCTTCACCGCTAAATGATGTTGGTAACATGGCACTGAAGGATCGTTTATCACCCGCAATAGCGTATGCAGAGGCCAACAGGTACTTACTATCCAATGCAAGAATGCCCTCCGTTGATTTGTAATAATTCATTGCAGAAATATTGGAACGCCCGGCTAATGCCAATACATACAATCCATAGGCAACTTCCTTGGGAGCGATCTTCCTGTTTTGATTCCGGTTATAGTAATAGATGATGAGTTCCCTGTTTTTTAACCGGGTAGCAATATAAGAAAGCATTGTTTCGATCAAACTGTTGTCAACATCAAACCCGGCTTTTCTTGCTTCCAGTAAAAAATGCGCCGCATAGATCGTGGCCCACCAGTCTTCTCTATCCTCATTGTCCCAGAGTGTTACAGCTCCATTGTACAATTGCCGCATTTTTATTTTTCGTATGGCTTCGATGATATTTGTATTCGCATTTAGTTTATTTTGTTTTTGATTCAATCCCAGCAGATCGGCCATATCGCCATAATACAATTGGGGAAATGCGGCAGACACAGTTTGTTCAGTACAACCATAAGGATATTCAACCAGGTAGCGCAAATGCTCTGTCAATTCCAAAGCAGGTGAGCGACTGACCACTAGCTGGTAATTGATACTTCCCGGAATGAAATCACTTGTATTGATAGTAACCGGTTGTGTGCTGCCACCTCCAATAGATCCACTACCAGACATTTTTTGTAAAGTAGACGGTGGCCTGACAGATATTTCTGTTTCGTCAGTGAATTTTTCTCCAAGACCATTTACTGCAACTGAAATTTTTCCAACAGCAATAGCAGGATCAGCCACTACCCGGAATATTGCACGTGCTTCACCGTTTGCATTCAGTGAAAGTGATTGATTGCTCCCTCCAACTATTTTTAATGGACCACTGACTTTTAAATTGGCTGAAACATTTGTTGTTTTTGAAGTTGTATTACTTAACGTTACAGGCACCGTCATTGTATCACCAGGGCTTAAAAATCTCGGCAATGCTGTGCTGATCACAATAGGATCAGCGACTGTCATTGTATTTTCGGACGAGCCAAAATTCTGATCCTTATAAGCGACCGCCATTAATCTTACTTCACCACTGAACTGTGGAATATCAAATTCAAAATTTGCTTCGCCGGTTCCATTTGCTTTGGCAATGCCACTCCAGTAACTAAGTATCCTGATCCTTTTTGCAGGCATCGGATTTACTCTCTTTTTCATTTCAAGATCAGCATCCCCACCCGTGCTGCTGAGTTTGGCCCTGACTTCAGGAAATAACAAAGGATACAGATCATATGCATCCACTTGCAAAGCCTTTTTCTGGTAGAAATAATTATAAGGATCAGGTGTTTTGAAATCACTGACCTGCAATACTCCGTTGTCAACGGCAGCCAGCGTTACAAAACTCCCGGGTACTGCTTTCACTTTTACTTTTTGATGTGTACGTGAGCGAACTGATTTTTGCGCACTGATCTCAACAGGCATGTTCCTGCTTTTTTCTTCCACTTTTACATTCGCAAAACCATGCGCCACCGTAAGGGGAATATCTGAAACATCATGAGGTTTGATCAGGGTTGCAGTAATGTATACATTGGGAACATCCTCTCCCGACATTTTAAGCTCGACGCTTGCCGTTCGTTTATCGACATTCACATACTGATAAGAAAGTACATGATCCGATTCAGTTGTTACCAGCAATCGACCACCGAATGGGGCTTTGAAAAACGCTTTGACTGTTTCTCCGCTGTAATATGACTTTTTTTCAAGCTCAATATCAACATGTCCTTCATTGTTAACTTCGAATGAACTGTTATCCCCCCAACTCCAGTTACCATAACTATAAAAACTTCTGCTGACATAAGAATTGGCTCCCGGGTGATACACTCTCACTTCATAATCCCCCGGTGAACGAGGTACATAGGAATAAATTGTATTGTTTCCAACACTCACCTGGTTTTCTATCATCAGCTTGTCTTCTTTCTGAGATTCATATCGAAAATAACTTCCACTTCTTGCCAGCACAGTTTTGTATTCATGTTTTATCACCTGCACCTTTGCTGTTGAACTCACCTCGTTCCCATCTTTGTTTACCGCTGCCAGCTGAAATTTCACCGGCTGATTCAATGCATAGTAATAAAACCAATCCTCTTTGATCCCAAAAAATACGTCCTGCGTAACCAGGTCAATCGCTGATGCCCGGCTAACCGGTCTCCCGGTCTCATCAAATACCGTTGTATAAAAATTAGCCTGCAGCAATCCATTATTAGCATACATTTTATCAAGTGTGAATGACTCCGTTGCGTGGCCATCCGCATCCGTCTTTCCCTCCTTGACCTGTTTTTCAATGGTCGTATTAGGATTGGCCAGGCTAAAGTCATAATCATTAAATTTTTCAGGGGAGAAATATTTTTGCTTTACCTGGATCTCGCATTCATAATTCCTGTTAGCGGCAGGAGGACCGAAGAAATTCAGCGCTGAAATATCCAGTGAAGTTGATTCACCCGGCTTTAAAAAGTTCTTATCAAGTTTTGTATTTACTTTGATCCTGTCCGGCACAAACTCCTCGATCATAAAATTCTTAGAACCAAGCAATACATCATTTGACGTATAAACTTCCAGGGAATAGCTTCCCGTAATTGCAGAAATATCAATGGGGATACTGCCTTCAACCGAACCTTCTTCATTTAAATTTTTACGGAATGATTTCAGCTCCTTACCATTTGGCAAAAGAAATTTCAATTTTATGGGAATATCGCCCGGGCTTCTCCATTGCCTGTCACGGATAATAACTGAAAAATTTATTTTCTCGCCAGGACGATAAATATCTCTCTCTTCATAAATAAATGCATCGAGACCTGTTGTATTATTTCTTTTTCCTCCTACATCAAAACGTGAAGTGTTCACAGATGTATTATTAAAAGGAAGATAATTAAAATCGTCAGCGGTTTTTGCTATGATCATGGCCGGTTTGAAACCGCTAAAATCTTTTTTTGTATAACTTATCTCTGCAACTCCGTCTGCATTGGTTGCCCCAGTGCCGATCAATTGATTATTGTTTGAATACACGGAAATATTTACTCCGACAACGGAATTGGTTGTTTTAATAGAATTAACAAAAACAAGAATTTTGTCCTCGCCCCGTTTTGCGATCAGCCCAATATCAGAGAGGGAAATAAATCTTGAATCACGAACCCAGTAATCTTTGATTGAACGGATCATTACGTGATAGATGCCTTTGAAGTCGGGCAGCCGGTCTTCAAATTGGGACATGTTAAGAATACGCCCCGCCCCGCTCTTCGGTAATGAGCGTGTGTCAACCTCCTTCTCATAGATCACATCGCCCATCGTTGCTTCATCATTATTACTTGCATAATCATAGTCGTAACTATATTCATTATCCTCTTCATCATCGCCAGATCTCTTTGCCTCATGCGGGTAATATCCATAGCGATTTGACACCAACAAATTGCTTTCATAAATTTTTGAGATCACTATTTTCACTTTTGGAACATTCGTGATCCTCACTTCAATATTTTTTCCACCTTGCTTTGACAGGTACACGGCCTTACTATTTGTAAAAGCAATATTGGCTTCTAATTCCCCAAATGCAATGCTTCCATTGTATTCCTCTTTTAATACGCCCCCGATCTTTCCACGAAGACCCTGGTTAATTGTCAATGAATAACTTTTTTCAACATCAAACCCCGAGCTGCGGATCGTAAATCCGTTATCCGTCAACTCGGTTGTATATTTTATCTGTGGTTCAAATTTTATAAATGAGGAAAGATTTCCCGCGGTGAGCTGCTGGCTTGTAGTAACAGTCACTACACCATCGGTTCCATCGTGTTCCGACTCTACATTTTGTATCGTCAATACGTACGGTGAGGGTATGGACAGCGAAGAGGTGAGTGCGTCAGTTGTTATATTCGTCCCATCTTCCGGTTTCAGGCCTTTGTCAATTACGATCTTAGCGTCATAGGTCTTATCTTCTGTTTTTGCCAGGCCACTGATCCGGACAGATATCTTATTATCCGCCGAAAGTGTCTGCAGGCTATGTTGCATTGGTTTCCCATCTACTTCAATTTTTAATTTATCCTTTAATTCATTCGGATCAATGCGATAGTTGAAATAGAGATCGACCTGCGGGACTGGAACACGGCTTTGTTCGTCTTGTGACACCCAGGTCACCTGGGCATTGTCCAATGTAAGTGCGGGTGTATGAAAATTGATACCATCTCCATTTTTCACAGCTCCGAATTTGCTATACCGCAATACCTCACTGCCGATCTTTGCTTTATACGAAGTGGCAGCCATTAGCTGCGTGGATGGAGAAAAAACCAATTCATCGGGGCTCTCCCATCGAAAACGGCCTTTTATGGATGGTTCGAATGAAATGTATTCAGTAGAATCCCATTGATTAAGCAGGGAGTCTTTTACCAATGAATTACTGAAACGAAACACAAGATTTCCTAATTGAGGAACTTCGCCTTTCGCATTTGTATAGTCAAGTTTTACAGAGTTGCGATTACATGCAGAGAAAAAAACGGCGACCATCCCGACCAGTATCGGAGTAGCTACCGAAAGAGTTTTGATGCGCATATAGATTGTTGGTTATGCCCGCCCGTACCGAACGTCGAATTGGTTTGGCTTGTACATAGTACGTTCGGGCGGGGTAAGCTTTGAAAAATTAAGTTAAACAAATTCAGTCAGGCAAAAAATTTCGCTTATCATTCTTTTTTCACAAAGAGAAAAACAGAAATTAGTATTGCGGAACTAACTAAGGAGGGATATCGCGTGTTGGTCTTGACGAGTCTGAAGAGTCCATAAAGAAGAGGAAAAATTTTCTAATGAAAGTTAATATTGAAAAATCACCGTTCGCAAATTTGGATAGATAAATATTTGTTAAGCCAGTCGTGCCACGGGTTTAAAGCCCTGGCACACTGGCGCAGGATAAAAAGGTTTTATGGAATTTCTTGCTAATGAGCTTTACCATATTTATAATCGTGGCAACAACAAACAAATAATATTCTTTAGACCCGAAAATTATTTGTACTTCCTTGAGAAGGTAAAACGATTTCTTCTGCCTAATTGCGATCTGCTTGCATATAGTCTCATGCCAAATCATTTTCATTTTCTTATCTATTCAGACAAACGAACTATCTCGACCACGCTCATTAGCGGAAAAGAAAAAAACCTGCTTTCCGAAGGAATAAAAAATCTCTTAAGCAGCTACACACAGGGTATCAATAAACAAAACAATTCAACTGGCTCGCTGTTTCAGCAGAACACAAAGGCTAAAGCCATTGTAAAGGGGGGCGCAAATTATGATCTGATCTGCTTTCATTATATTCATCAAAATCCTGTGATGGCAAAACTTGTAAAAAGAATGGAGGATTGGCCATATTCATCATTTAGAGACTACTGTGGTTTGCGAAGTGAACCAGTTTGCAATAAGGAACTGGCTGCCCGTCTGCTTGATCTAAATATGAAATCATTTTATGAAGATTCGTACAAAATGCTAGGCCTAGGTGAGGTGAAAAATATCTTATAACGTGCCAGGTGTGCTACCACATGAAGTTCATCCATCATGAAACAAAAAAAACATAAGCCGTTTTTTAGTTACCGATGGAGAAATCGTGCCACGGTTTTAAACCGTGGCACGATTCTCCGGTTTCTTAAAAAGGTTGGTATTGTTATAGGTTCCCTGATCATCCTCTTTTTTATTCTCAACTGGATCTTTCCTTTACCAGATAAAATTGAATACTCGGTTATTATTACCGACAACAAGGGCGAGGTGATCAATGCCTACCTGACCCGGGATCAAAAATGGAGAATGAAAACAGAGCTAAATGAAATTTCGCCCTTGCTCAGAAAGACAATCATTGCCAAGGAAGATAAATATTTTTATTCGCACCCGGGCGTCAATCCCGTAGCGATCGTAAAAGCGTTTTTTAAAAATGTTTTCAGAATGAAAACTGCCTCAGGGGCCAGCACCATTACCATGCAGGTAGCAAGAGCGCTGGAGCACAGGAAAAGAAATATCGGCAGCAAGATCATTGAAACTTTTCGCGCCTTTCAGCTCGAATTAAAATACAACAAGAATGAGATCCTGCAAATGTATCTGAATCTTGTTCCTTACGGCGGTAATATCGAAGGCGTAAAATCAGCTTCCATTCTTTATTTTAATAAAAACCCCGATCATTTATCATTGGCCGAGATCACCGCTCTTTCCATTATTCCCAATCGTCCCTCTTCATTGGTGATTGGAAAGAACAATGATCTTATTGTACAGGAAAGAAATAAATGGCTGAGAAAATTTGCTGAAGAAAAAGTTTTTACACAAAAAGAAATTGCAGACGCGTTGGCCGAGCCGTTAACGGCTTCAAGAGGAACAGTCCCACATTATCTTCCTCATCTTTCTTATAGATTAAAAATTCGTGGCGGTGATATTGTTCGGACCAATATCATCATGAATACGCAGGCAAAAACCGAAAAACTTGTTGAAGATTATGTAAGGACATTGAGATTGAAAAATATTAAAAATGCAGCAGTCGTGGTGATCAATAATAAAACCCATAAAGTGATCACTTATGTTGGCTCTTCTGATTTTCATGACACGACTGATTGCGGCCAGGTAAATGGAGCAGCCGCTGTTCGTGAACCCGGAAGTACATTAAAGCCATTGCTGTATGGCTTATGCATTGATGAAGGCCTGGAAACTCCCAAAATGGTTGTTACTGATGTAGGCGTGAATTATGCCGGCTATTCACCGGAGAACTATGATAAAAAATTCAATGGCTATGTTACCGTAGAATATGCGCTCGAACATTCACTGAACATTCCCGCAGTAAAAAGCCTGGGGCTGCTGGGAAAAGATAAGCTGATACAGAAGTTAGCCAGTTGCGATTTCAAACAGATCAAAAAGGATCAAAACAAACTGGGCCTTTCAATGATATTGGGAGGTTGTGGTGCAACACTGGAAGAACTTACCGGTTTGTTTTCTGCTTTTGCAAATGACGGAATTTATATCGCTCCTTCCTACACTCAAAATGATACAAACCCCGCCAGGAAAAAGATCATCAGTGCCGCTGCAAACTATATGATCACTGATATTTTATCAAGAGTGAATCGTCCTGATTTTCCATTGAACTGGCAGGCAACAGAGCACATGCCGAAAATTGCCTGGAAAACGGGGACCAGCTATGGACGACGCGATGCATGGAGCATTGGGTATAATAAAAACTATACGATCGGTGTGTGGGTAGGAAATTTTTCCGGTGTTGGGGTTGCTGATCTCAGCGGTGCAAATGTAGCGACGCCTTTGCTATTTAAAATTTTCAATACGATCGACTATGACAGCGATGCAGACTGGTTCGATCTTCCCGCCGATTGTGAGCAAAGAAAAGTGTGCAGTGAAACAGGACTGTTGCCGGCAGATCATTGCAACAATATTGTAATGGATTATTTTATACCGATGATCTCCTCCACAAAACAATGCGATAACTGGCAGGAGATAATGATAAGCGCCGATGAAAAGCTCTCTTACTGTAAAAACTGTGTTCCCGAAACCGGTTATAAAAAGAAATGGTACAAAATGATCGATCCTGAAATGCAGGCATGGATGGAAGAAAACAAAGTGGTCTATGAAAAAATACCTTCCCATAATCCAAACTGCGAAAAAATATTCAAAGAAGGGTTGCCGGTGATTACCTCACCGAATAACAACACTGAATATTTGATTAATAAAAAAGATCGTGAACCGCTTCAATTGACCTGCAAAACCCAGAATGATGTAAGCAAGGTTTACTGGTATATCAACAACAAATTTTATAAAGCAAGCAGTGCAGGAGAAAAACAATTTTTTGTACCCGATGAAGGGCCGGTAAAAATTTCATGTACCGACGACAAAGGAAGAAACAGGGATATTTGGATAACGGTGAAGTATGTCAATTTATAGAACCACGATTAATAAGATTTCAAGGATTAAAAGGAAATCAGAAAGTTGAATATAGTTGAACGTGACTTTAAAAATCAATCTTAATCCTGCGAATCGCGGGTCTTTGAATTTTAAATGACCCACTCAGTACACTGACTATCCCATTTCCTTCAAATCCATCTTAATCCTGTAAATCGGGGTTCTTTCCAATTAATCGTGGTCTGTTCT
>Ga0207706_10003941_pt1 | contig 14064 bp, 15 predicted proteins | sample KBSC53metaG_FD_184318 | JGI IMG/M metagenome (GOLD analysis project Ga0207706, IMG submission 184318) | Corn rhizosphere microbial communities from Kellogg Biological Station, Michigan, USA - KBS C5-3 metaG (SPAdes) (version 2) | ecosystem: Host-associated > Plants > Roots > Rhizosphere > Soil ... | reverse complement strand
GCTCGGAGTCCAGCCGCTCAGCGGACGGGCGCTGCAGATTGCCGACGACCAGCCCGGCAGCCCCGGAGTCGTTGTCCTGACCCATCGCTACTGGGAGAAGCGCTTCGGCCTCGTTCCCGAAGTGATCGGCGGCGGCTTCAAGCTGAAGTTCCTCGACTACGTGTTCGGGCGGATGCCGGTCGTCACGCTGAACGATGCCGCGGCCGGCGTGCCCGCCGCAGTGCGCAACGCGATGCTGGGTTGCGCCGACCTCGACGAGCTGGTGCGCACGGTCGTCGAGCGCATCGACGATCTGCCGACCCTGGCGCGGCTCCAGCGCGACGCGCTCGCCGCCGCACGAACCGCGTTCGACTGGTCCGACCGCGGCCGCGCGCTGCTGCGCGCGGTGCGCGAGCTGGGCCACCCGGCGAACGCCGGGCAGCCCCCGCTCAGCGAGCCCGCGCCGCGCGCGAGCGTGTGAGGTCGAGCTCGCGCTTGCGCGCGTGCAGCCACTGGCCAAGCCCCTTCTCGAACCAGCGCCAGCACAGCCAGGCAAACGCCCACGACAGCACGGCCGACACCCCGGCGAACACCAGCGTCGCCGGCCAGCTACCCTCTGCGTGCGGCATCGTGCCCTTGACGACCCGCTTGACCGCGAACATCACGAGCGGGTGGCACAGGTAGAAGCTGTAGCTGATCGTGCCCAGGCGCTGCAGCGCTCGGGTGCGCAGCAGCGGCATCGAAGCGGACTCCGGCATCGCGACACAGGCGAAGAAATACGTCGCCGCGATGAAGGCGCCCACGATCGCCGGGCCGTCGCCGCCGGCGAAAAGGTCCCACAGGTTGGCGCCGCCGGCACCCGCGTCGTCCACGTCGGTGCTTCGCCACAGCAGCAGGAACAACACCAGCGCGAGCGCCGCGAGCCACGGCATGCGCCGGGCCCCGGGGGGCGAAAACCCGCCGCTGAGCGCGACGGCGACGCCGCTCAGGAAGAAGATCGCGCGCGGAAAGCTCGACACGCCGAGCACCACCGCCAGGATCGACACCGGCAGCCACACGCTGCGCGGCACGCGCGAAGCACGTGCCAGCGCCACGGAGAACGCAGCGACCAGGTAGAACAGCCACTCGTAGCTGAGCGACCATGATGCCGGGTGCGCGGCCTGCACCGGCACGAGCGGCGGCAGCAGCACCAGGTTGGCCAGCAGCACACGCAGCCAGCCGAGCGGATCCAGGTGCTGCAGCGCGCGCCAGCCGAGCAGCGGGCCGAACACGCAGATGGCGAGCAGGATCGGAATCCACAGCGGGAAGATGCGCGCGAAGCGGTCGAACAGGAAGCCGCGCATCGTCGCGTGGCGGCGCAGGCTCATCACGATCACGTAGCCGCTGATCATGAAGAACACCTCGACGAAGTAGCTCGCGCTGTCGACGACGTAGACGATGTCCCACTGCCAGATCGAGTCGTCCGGCGGCATCGGCGGCAGGCCCGACTTCGCGACGTGGAAGAAGAAGACGAAGGCGACGCACAGCCCGCGCAGCCCGTTCACCGAAGGATTGAACGGGCTGGCGCGGCGCTGCGCAACGACGACTACGGCCTTCTGATCGATGCGGCCGGGTTCCATGTCTGGTAGACCTCGCCGAGCAGCGAGCGCCACACGCCGAGGCCGGCGCCCGCGAAGGCGCTGAGGATGTCGAACAGCTGTGCGAACGGCTGCACCGGCCAGCGGTGCCCGAACAGCCACAGCGCGAACGGCACGACAGCCACTACCGCCGCCAGTTCGAGGCGAGCGGCGGCCAGCGCCGCGCCCAGCACGGCCACGTAGGCCAGGGCAAGCAGATAGATCGTGAACCAGCGCAGCAGCTTGTGCGACACGTACTTGTAGAGCTCGCCGGCCGACAGCCGCTTCAGTCGCGGCCACATCAGCCGGTGCACGTTGAACGCCTGGCACGCGATCCGCACCTTGCGCCGGAACTCCTCGTTCATCGACGTGACCGATTCTTCGTAGGCACGCACGTCCTGCGCCTGCACGACGCGATGGCCTGCGCACAGCACCATGAACGAGACATACATGTCGTCGATGATGTGGTCGGGCGGCGGCTCGTGCAGTGCGCGGCGGATCGCGAACAGCGAACCGTCGGCACCCATCACCGAACCGGTGTCGGTTTCCAGGCGCTTGACCCACTCCTCGAAGCGCCAGTACAGCGAGCCCGAGCGAGCGGTCGTCGACGCGTCGGCGTTCGTGTAGACGAGGTTGCCGCACACGCAGCCGACCTGCGCATCGGCAAAGTGGTGCTCGAGCTGCAGCAGCACGTCCGGATCGAGCATCACGTTGGCGTCGCTGAACACCACGACGTCGGCATTCGTCCGCGCGACCAGCAGGTTCATGCCGTGGGTCTTGCCGGTGCGCTGGGTGGCCACGTGCAAGCTGATGCGATCGGCGTAGCGGCGGCAGATCTCGGCCGTCTCGTCGCTCGACTTGTCGACGTAGACGAGGATCTCGAGGTCCGGATGATCGTCGCGCAGTGCGAGCAGGTTCTCGAGCTTGGCCTCGATCACGCGCGCCTCGTTGTACGCGCAGGTGCAGACCGCGAAGCGCAGCGTGGCCGGCCGCGCCGCCGATGCCTTCGGCGCCTCGACCCGTCCGCCCCAGCGCCGCCAGGCGAGCAGCGAGAGTGGGTAGGTGACGAACGGATGCAGCGCGAGCAGCAGCGCGAGCACGCCGATCGAAAGCAGGACAAGGGGGGTCATGGCGGGCCTCCGAAATGCGGGTCGAAGCGTGGGGTGAAGCGAGGATCGAAGCGCGGCTCGCGGCGCAGCGTCGGACGGGGCGGCACCAGCTCCCCGCCGGTCGTCCGCCCGGGCGGCCACAGCAGGATGCTTGCGGCGATCCCGATCGGGAAGGTCGCGAACGCGCCGTTCAGGAACAGCGACGCGCACAGGCCGAGCCGGAACGCGAGCGGGGCCGGCATGCTGTTGAGCACGTAGGCCAGGAAGCCGAAGAACAGCGTCGCGCCGACGATGCCGTACTCGAACAGCATCTTCGAGAACGACATCTCGGCGGTCGCCAGGCGCGCCGTCACCGCGTAGCTCGAGAAGTTGCCGGCGCCGGCGCCGAACAACGCGCGCGTGCCGTCCAGCCACCAGTGCTCATGCAGCATGTCCAGCCAGGCGACGAAGCGCGCCGACGCGCTCGAACGGGTCGACTGGAACTCGGCGACCCGGTTGAGCAGCCGGTCGAGGTGCAGCACATCGGACAGCAGCAGCGCGGCCAGGGCGGCCAGCACGACGAACACGATCACGTCCCAGCGCCGCTTGACGATCACCAGGCCGGCGATGCCGACCGATGCGACGATGATGCCGGTGCCCGAATAGGCGACCGCGAGGCCGGCGACCAGCACCGCGATGCGCAGCGGCCGGTTGCGCGTCGACAGCTCGAGCACGAGGCCCAGCCCGACGAACTGGCTGTAGAACGACGGCTCGAGGAAGAACACGCCGTTCGCCTTCAGGATCGTGCCGCCTTCGCGGATCGGGATCAGGTGGTTGTATTTCTGCGTGATGAACGCTTCGGGAAGCGAGTGCTCGATCGGGAACGCGAGTCGCTGGCCGATCACGTATTGCAGCGTGTACTGCAGCACCCCGAGCAAGGCGAAAAACGCGGCCATGCCCGCCATCGCACGCAGCGAGGCATGCAGCGGGTCTTCGGCCGGCGGCGGCTCGAGGGGCCTCGTCTTCGGCGGCCGCAGCTGCAGGGTCAGCGGCAGGAACAGCACCGCGAGAAATGCGATCGACGAAGGCGAGAACGGGTTGTCGAGCAGCAGCTGCGAACCGCCGAGCCAGCCGATCGTGAGCAAGTAGAACAGCAGCCGCGTCACATGAACCCGGAAGCGCCCCATGAGCAGGCCCATCAGCATCACCGCCAGCAGGATCGGCAGGTCGATGCCGAGCCCGATCTTGCCGAACGGCGGCACGGCGATCTTCGCGAGCAGCACCACCGCGAGGATCGGCGTGTACTGCAGCGCGATGCGTCCCCAGTCGCGGCGCACCTTCGCCCGGGGCCGCGCCGACGGCTGCGGGACCCGGTGCAGGTGGGAGGCGTGAAGACTCGCGGCTGACGTCGCCATCACGCGCGCTTCCAGTTCACGGCCACGTCGCCATCGAGGAGCTGCCCCACTCGACTAGCGATGGTTCACCGCTGCACCGGCGACCGTCACGCCGACCCGCCGCAAGGCCGCGAGCAGGTGATCGGTCGATGCGCGCGTCGCGTGTTGCGGGGCGCTGACCAGCAGTGCGTCGCCGGTCTGCGCGCTGATCATCTGCGCATCGGCTCCGCAGCTCCACGCGGGCGTGTCGACCAGGATGACGTCGAACTTCGTGCGCAGGTGTTCGAGCGTGGGCCGCAGCGAGCGTGCCGTCAGCAGCTCCTGCGGGCTCGGCGGCGTCGGCCCCGAGGGCAGCAGGTACATCGACGAATAACCGTCGATGCGCTGGATCTCGCCGCCGGTGTCGCGCCCGTTCAGCATGCTGGTGACCCCGTAGCGGTTGGCCACCCGGAAGATCTCGTGCTGGCGCGGCTGCCGCAGGTCCAGGTCGATCAACAGCGTGCGCTCGTTCATCTGCGCGAACGCGAGCGCCAGATTGGCCACGACGAAACTGCGGCCCTCGCCGCGATCGGCGCTGACGATGCTCAGGCACTGCGTCTGCAGCTTGTTCATCCAGTGCAGCGCGAGCTGGGTGCGCAGCGTGCGGACCGCTTCGGCCACCTCGGAGCGCGGAGAGGTCGCGACCAGCAGTTCGCTGCGCCGCGCCCAGGTGGGCAGCGTCGGATAGTTGAACTGCAGCGCGAGCGCATCGGAAACGTCGGCGCGGCTCACCAGGCCGAGCTTGGCGGCCATTTCGCCGAAGCGCAGGTTCGAATGCTGCTGCGCCTGCACGACGCGGCGCACGTCGGCGAGCGACAGGCGGCCGAGCTCGACCAGGCGGGTGCCGATCCGGTTGTCGCCGATGTCCTGCGGCGTGACCGCTTGCCGCTCGCTGCGGCCGTCTATCGCCGTGAGGCGGGGTTCGAGGCGCTGATTCATGGGGTGACCCTCGTGCTGCGCGCGGGGCTCATGCCGGTGCCTCCAGCATCGGCGGAGATCGATAGCGTGGCCGCCAGCGCGGCAGCCGCGCCTGCGGCACGACCGCGATCACCGGCACGCCCCAGGGCTCGAGGTCGCTCGCGAAGTGGATCAGCGGCTTGCGCATCTCCTGCAGGACCGCGGCCAGCACGCCGACGACGGCACCGAGCACGACCGCCAGCGGCAGCAGCACCATCAGGCCCGGCCGCGCCGACTCCGACGGCACCACGCCGACCGACAGAACGCTCGCCTCCGGGCTCGGCGCGCTGCCTTCCTGGCTGGTCTGGATCTGGCGCTGCTGGGCCTGGTCGTAGGCCTTGCGCGCGCTGTCGACGTCGCGCTCGAGCACCGCGAGGCCGTCGCGCTGCGACTTCAGCGCAAGCACGCGCTTGCGCTGCGCTTCGAGGCCTTCCTTGATGGCGCCTTCGCGCTGCTGATTGATCTTGTCGTTCATCTTCAGTGCCGATGCGGCTCGAGCCGTTTCGCTGTTCATGTTCGCGCGCAATTGCGCGAGCTGGGCCTGCAGGTTCTGAATCGTCGGATGATTCGGCCCATAGGTCTTCTGCGCGATCTGCAGCTGCGCATCGGTCGTCGCGATGCTGGTCAGCAACTGCTGCACGACCGGGCTGGTCAGCACGTCCGGACTTTGAGAAGCGTTCGACGACGCGTTCGAGCCGCGCGAACCTGACTCGATGCGCTGCGCGCGCGCCTGCAGGTTCTGCGTGCTCAGTTCATTGAGCGACGCGTTCTCGACGTCGAGCCTTTCGTCGCCGCCGACGATGCCGTGCTCGCGCTGATAGTCGGACAGGCGGTTCTGCGCTTCCTCGAGCTGTGCACGCAAGGTCTTCGATTGCTGCGTGAAGAAGTCGGCCGAAACCTTGGCTGCGCTGCCTCGCAGTTCGAGCGCGGTGGCCAGATAGACCTCGGCAAACGCATTGACGACATCGGCCGCGCGCTTCGGATCGGTCGCCGAGAACTGCAGGTCGAGCACATTGCTGTCTTCGGCGTTCGGCCGAACGTCGAGCACCTTCAGCAGCTTCTTCGCGATCCAGGCGGTCAGGTCACCGCGGCGGTCGACGTCGTCCTGCCATGCGGCCACGAATGCGGGGTCGCGATCGAGGCCGAGCTTGCTGACGACCTTTCGTGCAACGCCCTCGCTGCGCACCATGCTGGCCTGCGTTCCCAGGATGGTGCGCGGCAACACGGTGTTGCTTTCGGATACGCCAAGAACGGGGTTGACACCACGCACATCGACCAGGATCGATGCGGCGGACGTGAACTTGGGGGGCAATGCGAAGCTGACCGCGAGGGTGAACAGCACCATCACGCAGATGCACGCGAAGGTCGCCACCCAGTGGGTGCGAATGATGGCCAGCAGCCGGGTCAACTCCATGGACTCTCCACTTTCCAGAACAGCGTCCATGGTCGTTCAATCGAATTGCTGCACCGCAACGAAATGTTCCCGCGAGGGGAATACTGGTGGTGCAAGGGACGGCGCGATGTCCTACGAGAACGGTGCATCGCCGCTGACAATGCACTCTTAACGGACGATGGATCACGCATGGAATCACGCAGATTGCGGGTCGGGCAGCCGATCACGCCCGACGAGTTCGACGACCTGAGCGACGAGCAGCTCGCGCGCCTCGTGCCGCGTGCCTACCGCGAGTTCTTTCCGGGCAAGGACTTCTGCGCCGACGGCTCGTTCTACCTTCACGACGGGACGGCGTGGAGCTTCTACAAGGCCGGCTTCGTCGACGACTGACTGCCGCTTCGACAGGCTCAGGACGAACGGCTCGAGCGACGCAACAGCTGCGGGCGAACGGCGCGAGTTGACGCAGCAGCCCCGGCCCCTACACTGCGCGCAGTTTCTCGCCGCGGAGACCCGCCATGATCCTGCTCGTCGTCGGCCTCGTGCTGTTTCTCGGCATCCACTCGATCTCGATCGTCGCGCCCGCATGGCGCGATGCGCAGGTTGCGCAGCGCGGCGACAAGGGCTGGAAGGGCATCTACACCGTCGTCTCGCTGGTCGGCTTTGCGCTGCTTCTGTACGGCTACGGGCTTGCACGGCATGCGCCGGTCGTGCTGTACAGCCCGCCGGTGTGGATGCGGCACGTGACCCTGCTGCTGATGATTCCGGTGTTTCCGCTGCTGATCGCCGCGTACGTGCCGGGGCGCATCAAGGCCGCCGCGAAACATCCGATGCTCGCGGCGACCAAGCTGTGGGCGTTCGCCCACCTTCTGTCCAACGGCACGCTCGCCGACGTGCTGCTGTTCGGCGGCTTCCTGGCCTGGGCGGTCGCCGACCGCATCTCGTTGAAGAAGCGCCCCGCGCGGCCGATTCCCGGCGCGCCGGCCGGCCCGATGAACGACGTGATCGCCGTTGTCGCCGGACTCGCGATCTACGCGCTGTTCGTGTTCAAGGCGCATGCGTGGCTGTTCGGCGTGTCGCCCTTGAGTTGATGGCGTCGCCGCGCAGCTTCCCCGGTCCGGTGCTCGTGATGGGCGCCGGCAGCATCGGTTGTTATCTGGGCGGTGCGCTCGCCGGTGCGGGTGCCGACGTGAGCTTCGTCGGCCGGCCGCGCGTGCTTGCCGCGCTGCGCGAGAACGGCCTGACGGTGACCGACCTCGACGGTGGGCATGTCGAGATCGCCGCCTCGGCGCTGAAGCTCGAGGCGAGCGTGCCGGCGAACGCACGGCCGTCGCTGGTGCTGCTGACCGTGAAGAGCGGTGCGACGGGCGCTGCCGCTGCGGAGCTCGGCGCGGCGCTGCCGGCGGGCACGCTCGTGCTGTCGATGCAGAACGGCGTCGGCAACGCCGCCGTCGCGAGCGCCGCGGCGCCGAGCCTGCGTGTGCTGCCAGGTATGGTGCCCTACAACGTGGCCGAAGTCGGGCCGGGGCGGTTCCATCGCGGCACCACCGGCACGCTCGCGGCGCAGGACGATCCCGAGCTGCGCGACTGGGCGGTCGCCTTCGAGCGTGCCGGGCTCCCGCTGAGCTTGCACGCCGACATGCGCGCGATCCAGTGGGGCAAGCTGCTCCTGAACCTGAACAACCCGGTCAACGCGCTGTCGGGCCTGCCGCTGCGCGACGAGCTGCTCGGGCGTGGATACCGCCAGTGCCTGGCCGCCCTGATCGACGAAGCGCGCGGCGTTCTCGCCAACGCGGGCATCGAGCCGGCAGCGGTGGGCGCGGTCAAGCCCGCGCTGCTGTCGGTCCTGCTGCGCCTGCCGACGCCGCTGTTTCGACTCGTCGCTGCGCGCATGCTGCGCATCGACCCGAAGGCCCGATCGAGCATGGCCGACGACCTGCAGCTCGGCCGGCCGACCGAGATCGATGCGCTGTGCGGGGCGGTCGTCGAGGTCGCGCGCGAGCGCGGCAGCGACGCGCCGCTGAATCGGCGCCTGATCGAACTCGTGAAGGCGGCGCCGGGCGCGCTGTCGGCCGCACAGCTCAAGGAGCGGCTCGGGGTGGGCTGAGACCGGGGATCGACGATTGATAAGATTGATCTTACAATCTTTCGATGGACCCGAACCTGAAGCACACCGCGGTGCGGCTGCGCACCTCGTTGTTCGCGTTGATGCGGCAGCTGCGCCAGACCGCCCCGCCCGACGGCATCGGAAGCGCGCGGCTCAGCGTGCTCGGCACGCTGTACCGGCGCGGACCGATGACGCCGACCGAGCTCGCCGCGCATGAACGCGTGAAGCTGCAGACGCTGACGCGGCTGCTCGCCGAGCTCGAAGCCGACGCCTGGATCGTGCGCGAACCCGACCCCGACGATGGACGCCGCACGGTGCTGTCCCTGACCCGGCTCGGCGTGCGCCAGCTGACCGCCGACGTGCAGCGCCGCGAGGCGTCGCTCGCCGCCGCCATCGACGCCGCGTTGACGCCGGCGCAGCAGGCGAACCTGCTGAAGGCCTGCGAGGCCCTCGATGCGGTGACCGAGGCACTGGGTGATGCCGCGCTGCCGGCGAACGCCGCGGCGCGAGCGCGTTGACGATGGCGTCCGCTGTTGCTGCCTCGCTGGCGCACGAAGGCCGCGGGCGGCACGGCGTGCAGCTCGCGCTCGCGGTGCTCGCGGCCTATGCGATCTCGGCGTCGCTCGGCCTGCCCGAGAGCCTGTGGGCCGTGATGTCGGCGCTGATCGTCGTGCGGCCGAACACCGGCACCACGCTGAGCGCCGGCTGGACCCGGCTGGCCGGCACGCTGTTCGGCACGCTGGCCGGAATCGCGGGGGTCTGGCTGCGCCACCACGGCGCGAGCCTGCCGGTCGTCACGCTCAGCGTCGTCGCGGGTCTCGCGTTTGCGAGCGCGGTGCTGCCGTTGTTCGCGAGTGCGCCGATCGCCGCGCTGATCGTGTTGTCGAGCACTGCGATCCCCGGCCACGGCGTGCTGCAGGTCGCCGGGCTGCGCGGCATCGAGGTCGGGATCGGCGTGCTGACCGGTGTGCTGGTGTCGCTCGCGTTGCGCGGCGCTGGCGCGACGGCACGTTTCGATGCGGCGTGCCCGGCGCTGCTGCGCCGGCTGGCCGCGCTGCTCGGTCCGGGCGAGGGCGCGGGGGCGATCGAGACCGAGATCCGCACGAAGCTGCGCGAACTCGCCGTGCTCGCCGCGGGTGCCGACACCGAAGCGCGCTGGCTGCGGCGCTCACGGGGCGCCGATCGGCACCGCAAGCTCGCCGGGCTGACGGCGCGGCTGTTCCAGGACGTCTCGGTGCTCGGCCGCCTGCTGCCGACCGACAGCGCCGAGCCGGCGCGCCGCGTCGCGCTGGCGGCGCTCGAACAGGCTGCCGATGCATCGACAGCGCAGCCGCGGATCGACGCGGCGACACCCGGCAGCATCGACACCGCGCTCGCCGGACCGCTGCAACTGCTGATCGACGACCTGCGCCTGCTCGCGCGACTCAGAGCTCGCTGACCGGCGCGCGCGCGCTGTGCAGCTTGTGGATCGTGATCTTGCGCACCTCGGCCTTGCTCGCTTCGATGTGGCTGCGCAGCAGCAGCTTGGCCGGCTCGGCGCGGCGCGCGAGGATCGCGCGCAGGATCTTCGCGTGTTCGTCGTAGGTCGCGGCGATGCGTGCGGCCTGCGTGAAGTCGAGCCGGCGCACGATGCGAATGCCGTCGGTCACCTCCGCATGCACACGTGTCATTTCGTGGTTGCCGGCCGCCGAGACGAGCGTCGAATGGAAGGCCTCGTCGAGGTTGGCGACTTCGGCGGTTTCGGTCTTGCGGTCTTTCTCGGGCCCGAGCCAGACGTTCTTGAGCAGGCCGAGATCGGGCATCGGTTCGGCCGCGCACAGCCGGTCGACCGCGTGGCACTCGATCAGCACGCGCAGGTCGTACAGCTCCTCGAGCTTGCGGAAGTCGAACGGCGCCACGTTCCAGCCGCTGCGAAACGCCACCTGCACGTAGCCTTCGAGCTCGAGCCGGAACAGCGCTTCGCGCACCGGCGTGCGCGACATGTCCAGGCGCTGCGCGATGTCGGTTTCGGTGAAGCCTTCGCCCGGCAGCAGCACGAAGTCGAAGATCGCGGCCTTGATGCGGCGATAGGCGCTTTCGGCGCGGGTGGCTTCGCGCGGGTTGTCGACGGGAGGGTTTTTGCGGGCGAGCGGCTTCATGAATCCGGCGAGCTTACGCGATGCCGATGCGCCTCACGGCATCAGGCTCACGTGCGCGGACACGACGCGCCAGCCCTCGGGCCGCCGGATCCAGCTCTGCGTCTGCCGGCCGATGCGCTGCGAGCCGACGCGGCGAAACTCGATGTGGGTGGTCGCAAGGCTGTCGCCGAAAGTCGTGATCTGCGTTCGCAGAACCTCGCGCGCCAGCCCGACAGGCGATCGGGCGGCGCGGAACGCGCGGATCTCGTCGATGCCGTAGAGGTTCTCGCCGGTGCCATAGCGAATCGTGTGCGGACTGTCCCAGAACAGCTCGTCGAGCGCGGCGACGTCGTTGCCGACCAGCGCGCGTTCGTAGCGGTCGAACGCGGCGGTCACTTCGGCGAGCACGTCGGGGCGGTTGATGTCCATGTCAGTGGCTCATTGCGCATCGAGATCGAGCGGGAGCAGGACGGCAGGGTATTCTGCTGCGCTCATGTCCCCCGGCGTCGGCCTGCGGCCGCCCGATGCGCTCGGCACGCTCGATCTGGGTGAACAGGCGTTGCATCTCAGGTGGATATCGAAGCGATCGGTGCCACAGCGAGACCTTCGGCCTCGAGCTGCCGCGCGACCCGCAGCGCGAGGTCTTCGCGCCACGGCGCAGCGATGACCTGGACGCCGATCGGCAGCGCGGCCGGGCCGTTCGGCCAGAGCGGCACCGCGACCACCGGGCAGCCGGCGTACGAGATCGGCTGCGTCAAGAGGCCCATCGACGGACGCGCCGGCACCAGCGCACCGTTCAGCTCGAACTGCTCGGCGCCGATCGGCGTGGCGCAGACCGGCGTCGCCGGCGCGAGCAGCACGTCCCACTCGCGGAACAGGGCCAGCACCTTGTCGCGGTAGACGCGGCGAAAACGCTGCGCGCGCAGGTACCACTCGGCCGGCTGCAGCGCGCCGGCGATGAAGCGGTCGACCGAGAGCGGTTCGAACTCGGCCGCATGCGCGCGCAATCGCGGCAGGTGCAGCGCGCCGCCTTCGCTGGCGCTGGTCACGAACGCGGCGGCGCGTGCGAGCGCCGCGTCCGGCCAGGTCACGCGGGAGCTTGCGTTCAGCGCGCTCGCGGCGAGCGCCACGGCACGGCGGGCGTCGGGCCCGGCCTGTTCCTCGAAGTAGCCCGCCAGCACGCCGATGCGCAGCGCGCCGATACCGGCATCGATGCGTGGGTGGACCGGCTGCACGCGCGTCGCGTGGCAGCCCGGGTCGAGCGGGTCGGCGCCCTGCATCGCGTCGTAGCTGAGGGCGAGGTCGGCCACCGAGCGCGCGAACGGGCCGAGGTGGTCCAGGCTCGCGACGAACGGAAAACTGCCGCGCCGCGACAGGCGGCCGAAGGTCGGCTTCAGCCCGAACACGCCGCACAGCGAGCTCGGCACGCGGATCGATCCGTTCGTGTCGGAGCCGAGCGAGAGCGGCACCTGGCCGGCGGCGACTGCGGCGCCCGAGCCACCCGACGATCCGCCGGCGGTGCGGCTCAGGTCGTGCGGGTTGCGGCAGGCACCGACGTGGCTGTTCTCGGTCGTGAAGCCGTACGCGAACTCGTCCATGTTGAGCGCGCCGACAAGCACGGCGCCGGCATCGCGCAGGCGCTGCACCAGCACCGCATCGGCCGCGGCCGGCGGTTCGCCGAGCAGCACCTTGCTGCCTGCACGCGTGGTGACACCCTCGACGTCGAACAGGTTCTTGACCGCGTACGGCACGCCGGCGAGTGCCGGCAGCGGCTCGCCGCGCGCGCGTTTCGCGTCGATGGCCCGGGCCTCGCGCCGTGCGCGCTCGAACGTGCGGTCGGTGAACGCGTTGACCTGCGGGTCGGTCGCCTCGATGCGGGCGATGCAGGCGTCGAGCACGTGCTCGGCGCGAAGCTCGCCCTTGCGCACGGCGGTCGCGATCTCGGACGCGTCCAGCGTGGCGATCACCGCAGGTCCTCCGCCGGATCGCTCTCGGGAAACGGCGCCGGCTCGTAGATCTGCGCCGGATCGTCGTGCGCTTCGAGCGGGGCGCCCTGCAGTGCCGCCGCGAGCGCGGCCGTGCGTGCCAGATGCGCGCTCACGCGCTCGACCTGCGCGTCGCACAGCGGCAGCGCGAGCAACTGCGCCGCTGCGCGCACATAGCCGGTGATGAGGGTCGGATCGTGTGGCGTCGTGTCTGTCATCGGCAAGAAGTGTCAGCGTCGCACTTCGCGCTGGAAGATCTCGAGGCTCTGCTTCTTCGTCGCGACGAAGCTCGGCGTCGACAGCGTATCGACGGTGCGCGGGCGGGCATCGGCGTAGTGCAAGATCTCTGCCACCCGGGTCGGGCGCTTCGTCAGCAGCAGCACGCGGTCGGCCAGGTAGACCGCTTCCTCGAGGTCGTGCGAGACCAGCAGCATCGTCGTGCCGGTCTGCATGAACACTTCCTGCAGCTTCTCGCGGATGAACAGGGTCATCTCGAAATCGAGCGCCGAGAACGGCTCGTCGAGAAACAGCACCTCGGGCTTGGGCGCCAGCGCACGCATGATCGAGGCGGTCTGCTGCTGCCCGCCCGACAGCTCGTACGGGTAGCGCTTCAGGTCGAACTTGACGTCGAACGACGCCACCAGCTCGGCCATCCGGCGATCGACTTCGGCCTTGCTGCGGCCCTCCATCTTCAGCGGGTACGCGATGTTGTCGATGGTTCGCATCCACGGGAACATCGCCTCGCGGTAGTTCTGGAACACGTAGCCGATCTTGGTGTCCTTCAGCGACTTGCCGTCGAACAGGATCTGCCCCGAGTCGATCGGGATCAGCCCGGCGATCATGTTGATCAGCGTCGACTTGCCGCAGCCGTTCGGGCCGAACACCGAGGTGATGCAGCCCTTCGCGATGTCGAGGTCGAAGTTCTCGTAGAGCGGCCAGCCGGCGAAGTATTTCGTCAAACCCCGGATCGTGATGTGGGTCCCGGCGGGGCCGGGCTCGAACGGGCGTTCGGGCACGTCGGCGAACACCGGCGCGTTGAGTACGGCGCTCATGATTTACCTTCCGCTCCAGTGGACGATGCGCCGTTCGGCGACCAGGAAGAGGATGTTCAGCGCATAACCGAGCGCTCCGGCGGCGAGGATCGCCGCGTACATGCTCTTCACGTTCAGAACCTGCTGCGCGTCGATGATGCGGTGGCCCAGCCCGTTGTCGGAGCCGATGAACATCTCGGCGACGATCACGATCACGAGCGCCATCGAGACCGCCGAGCGCAGGCCGACGAAGCTCGGCTGCAGGCTCTCCCAGACCAGCACGTCCTTGAAGATCTGCCAGCGCGACGCCCCCATCACCTTCGCGGCCATCACGCGCTGCTTGCGCGCGTTGATCACGCCG
>Ga0207706_10003940_pt1 | contig 14068 bp, 12 predicted proteins | sample KBSC53metaG_FD_184318 | JGI IMG/M metagenome (GOLD analysis project Ga0207706, IMG submission 184318) | Corn rhizosphere microbial communities from Kellogg Biological Station, Michigan, USA - KBS C5-3 metaG (SPAdes) (version 2) | ecosystem: Host-associated > Plants > Roots > Rhizosphere > Soil ... | reverse complement strand
CAACAGCCGGATCATGATCCACCAGCCCTCGGGCGGCGCCCAGGGCATGGCCGCGGACATCGAGATCCAGGCGCGCGAGATCCTGCGCATGCGCCAGCGCCTCAACGAGCTTTACGCCAAGTACACCGGCCAGCCGATCGAGGAGATCGAGAAGGCGATGGACCGTGACAAGTTCCTCGAGACCGACGAGGCCAAGGCTTTCGGCCTCATCGACGAAGTGTTCGAAAATCGCCCTGATGCCGGCGACGATGCCGGCACGGGCGCGGGCGAGACTTCGAACGCATAAGCCCTGATCGCTTTCGTCATTTCCGCGGGGCGCGCCCGCGTTTGTGAGGCAGTGGCGCCGGGAGCGTCTCCTCCTAGCGCTGGCGAATAGGCGGCATATCGTGCCGCGGCGCGTCCTGCACAGGCGGTCGCTCGCCTTGCTGTCTCAGTTGGCGGTCGGCTTCATCGATAGCCTGCAGCAACCCGCTGAAACACGGCGTCTCTTCCACAGGCCAAAGTCGATCGAATGACGGGCCCAACAGCCGCACGTCATTCTGGGTGAGCAAGCCGACGGCCACGATCCGGTCGTAAGCCATCGAAAATCTTCTTCGCCTTCTTTTGAGGGTCAACGCGGCACGGCTGTTGTGGTGCCGAGGGTTACGCGGGCGGAACTGAGCGCCGATCAAGGGAGAATGTCCTTATGCCTTTTGATCGTTGGTTCATCCTCGATTCCGCGGCACGTTCGCCACGTCTCGGAGGAACGGCAGTCACACGGAAACGTTGGCGCTTGGGATGGTGACGCCCAATCAGGCGGCGCGCCTGAACAGCATGCGGGAGGTCGCCAATGCACATGTCGAATGAAGGCCTGTTGGTCATCCTGCTCGTCGGTCTCGTTGCAGGCTGGCTGGCCGGAAAGGTCGTCCGCGGGGCCGGCTTCGGGATCGTCGCCGATATACTGATCGGGATAATCGGCGCCTTCATCGGCAGCTGGGTGCTGCCCAAGCTCGGCATTCACCTCGGCACCGGCATCGTCAGCGCGATCGTCAACGCGACGCTCGGCGCGATCCTGCTGCTGCTGGTCGTGAGGCTGCTTGGAGGAGGTGGCGGCTGGGGTTGGCGCCGTCGCTGGTGAGGCTCCTCGCGCAGACACTGTCCTACAGCTAGGGAAATGAGATAGCTGAAGCGCCTCCTTTGTCCTGGAGGCATGAGGACGGACCATCCCAGATTTCGCCCACTGCGTCCGCGGCCTTAAGGTCACGAAAAATCGCCAGGCACTGCGAGACTTTAGTGAACTCAAGCAGCGGCCGGCGATCGCCGCGGCGTTCGACAAGCTCGGCCGAGACATGCCCGAAGCCCTCCTCCCTCCGAAGCCGGATCTCGGCAAGTAAGTGTCCTCTATTGTTCTCCTATTGTTCTCATTGAACAAATAGGATACGGACACTTCTCCACAGGCGGGGCTCGGCCGCCATCAGTTGATGCTTGAATGGAGGCAGGGGAGTATGGCAGCGCAGCTCAAAGTCATCGGCAACATATCGGAAGCACCCACTATGGACCGGCAGAAGGCGCTCGAAGCAGCGCTTGCCCAGATTGATCGCGCGTTCGGCAAGGGCTCGGCAATGAAGCTGGGCAGCCGCGAGAAGATGGAGGTCGAGACCATCTCGACCGGAAGCCTCGGGCTCGACATCGCGCTCGGCGTCGGCGGCCTGCCGCGCGGCCGGGTGATCGAGATTTACGGGCCGGAGAGCTCGGGCAAGACGACTCTAGCGCTTCACGCGATTGCCGAGGCGCAGAAGAATGGTGGCGCGGCCGCCTTCGTCGATGCCGAGCATGCGCTGGACCCGGTCTACGCCAAGAAGCTCGGGGTCGACATCGATGAGCTGATCGTCTCGCAGCCCGACACCGGTGAGCAGGCGCTCGAAATCGTCGATACTTTGGTCCGGTCGAACGCGATCGACGTGCTGGTGGTCGACTCCGTCGCCGCCTTGGTCCCGCGCGCCGAGATTGAGGGCGAGATGGGTGACAGCCACGTCGGCCTCCAGGCGCGCCTGATGAGCCAGGCGCTGCGCAAGCTCACCGGCTCGATCAGCCGCTCGCGCACGATGGTCATCTTCATCAACCAGGTCCGCATGAAGATCGGTGTGATGTACGGCAATCCGGAGACGACGACCGGCGGCAATGCGCTGAAGTTCTACGCGTCGGTCCGCCTCGACATCCGCCGCACCGGCCAGATCAAGGACCGGGACGATATCGTCGGCAACACCACCCGCGTGAAGGTGGTCAAGAACAAGGTCGCTCCGCCGTTCAAGCAGGTCGAGTTCGACATCATGTACGGCGAGGGCGTCAGCAAGGTCGGCGAGATCCTCGACCTCGGCGTCAAGGCCGGCCTGGTCGAGAAGTCGGGCGCCTGGTTCAGCTACGACAGCGTCCGCATCGGCCAGGGCCGCGAGAATGCCAAGGTCTACCTCAAGGAAAATCCCGACGTCGCCCGCCGCATCGAGAATGCGATCCGCGGGAAGACCGAGGAAGTGGCCGAGGCGCTAATGGTCGGCGGCGGGCCCGAGGACGAAAGCGAACTCGCGGAATAATCGAGCTCCCCAGCGGCGGGCGGGTTCCGCGTTCCCCGCCCGCTGCACCCCTCAAGCGAGGTCTTCGGGGATCGCGGTCGACTCCCTGGCCGCTTCCTGTTCCGCGGGATCGGCCTGCATCGGCGCGAACATTCGCCTGGGCTCGGTGAGCACGATCAGGACGAACCCGCCGGCTGCGCACAGGGCCGTGCCGACCACGAAGGGAACCACGGTCCCGTCGAACTGCTGGCCAATAGCAAAGCCGATCAGCGCCGCACCGACGGTGCCGACCACGCCCTGAACCGATGAGGCCGTTCCCGCGATATGCGCCATATGCTCCATCGCCAGGGTGCCCAGGTTCGATGACGTGAATGCGAAGCAGCACATCGTCAGCGCCTGGAGGACGATGAAGACGGGCAGGGTCTCTAATCCCGCCAACGCAATCGCCGCGTGGATTGCCGTCACCAGGGCGAAGGCGAGCGCTGCGCTGTGGCCGACCCGCCTTAGGCCGAACCGGCCAACCACGCGCGAGTTCAGCCAGGAGGCGAGGGCCATCGGCGCTGCAATCGATGCGAAGACCAGGCCGATGAACCGGCCCTCGTGAAACGCATCGAACACGATCTGCTGGATCGAACTGATGTAGGCGATCAGTCCGGAAAAGCTGATCGTCGTCGCCAAAGTGTAACCGAGCGACTGGCGCTCCCGCAGCGTCTCGGCAATGGCGCCGAACGTTCCGCGCCATTCGAGCGAACGCCGGAATTCCGGGTGCAGCGTTTCGGGCAAGCGCGTCCATGACCAGGCCAGCATGATCGCCGCGTAGATGGTGATCGCGATGAAGATTCCGCGCCAGGGGAAGAACAGCAGGATCAGTTGCCCGATGTTCGGTGCCAGCACCGGCACCAGCATGAATGTCATGAACACCAGGCTCATCACTCGCGCCATCGCTTCCGCTTCGAAGAGGTCGCGGACCATCGCCACGACCAGCACCCGGGTTACGGCCGCCGACGCACCCATTGCCGCGCGCCCGGCGATGAGCAGCGGAAAGCTGGTTGCAACCGCGCACAGCAACGCGAAGGCGGCGTACAGGATGATCCCGACACCCAGGATCGGCTTTCGCCCAAAGCGATCCGCGAGCGGTCCCCAGACCAGCTGGGTTGACGCGAATCCCAGGAAATAGGCGATGACGACCAGCTGCTGGTCGTTCTCATGCGCGACATGCAGCGACCGGCCGATGTCCGCGAGCGCCGGGATCATCGAATCGATGGCGAAGGCGTTCAGCGCCATGAGGCCGGCGAGCATCACCGTCATCTCGCGCGTGCCGGGGCGCTTAACGCCGTCGTTGAAAGCCGAATCGAACATGGGATCGCGCCTGCTGGCCCATCGGGCCGAGCCGTGCAACAGTGGCCAGACGAAAGGAGCGGCAATGGATCGGGTGCGGGGGAGGGTGAGGCTAATCGGCCTGCCAACCGACTCGCATTCCTCGTTCCTTCGAGGGGCGGCTGCGGCTCCGGCTGCAATCCGCACGGCGCTTCATTCCGACCATAGCAACATGGCCACTGAATCAGGGCTGGAGATCGGTGACGACATCATGCTCGAGGACGCCGGCGATCTCTCGCTCGACGAGAGCGAGGAGGACGTCGGACGAATCGCCAAAGCTGCGCGAGAGGCCAAGGCCGCCGGCGCCGTGCCGATCTTCCTGGGCGGCGACCATATGGTCACCTTTCCAATCGTCGCCGGCCTGGCCGAGGAATATGGCTCGGTGAACATTCTCCATTTCGATGCGCATCCGGACCTCTACGAGGATTTCGGAGGCGACCCGTTGAGCCACGCGTCTCCATTCGCACGCATCATGGAACGCGGCTTCGCGAGGCGTCTCGTCCAAGTCGGGATTCGTACTCTGAACGGCCATTGCCGCGACCAGGTGGAGACCTACGGCGTCGAAGTCGTGGAGATGCGCGACTTCGCGCCCGATCGCGTGCCGATCCCCGAAGCTCCCCTCTACATCAGCATAGACATGGATGCGCTCGACCCCGCGTTCGCTCCCGGCGTATCGCATCATGAACCGGGCGGGCTCTCGGTTCGAGAGCTGATCTCGGTGCTCCATCGCGTCGAAGGCCCGATCATCGGGGCTGACGTCGTGGAATATAACCCCTCGCGCGACGTGAACGCGATGACCGCCACCGTCGCGGCCAAACTTGTGAAGGAACTCGCCGCTCTGACGGTGCAAGAGGAGCCATGATGAGGATGATGAACACCAATCGGCGGAGCTTTCTCACCAGCGTTAGCGCTGCGGCTGCGGCGCTGGCGATCCCGTTTGACCGCCTCTGCGCACAGGCGGCTGCCGAGCTCCCGGCGATTCCGATCCCGCCTGCAATCACGTCCGCCGAGCGCCTCCAGCGCATCGCCAAGGCGCGCGCGCTGATGGCGCGGCACGGCATCGACGCCATCATCGTCGAGCCCGGAGCAAGCCTTGACTATTTCACCGGCGTCCAATGGTGGCGTTCGGAACGACTAACCGCGGCGGTCATCCCGGCGCATGGCGAGCCGATCGTCGTGACGCCCTTCTTCGAAAAGCCGTCGGTTGCCGAAAGCCTGTCGATCCCCTCCGAGATCCGCACCTGGAACGAGGACGAGGAGCCGCTGAAGCTCGTCGCCGACTTCCTGCGCTCAAAGCGGGCACGAACAGTCGGATTCGAGGAGACGGACCGCTACTTCATCCTCGACCGCCTGAAGCAGCAGATCCCATCAATCCGCGTCGTCAGCGGCAACCCGGTCGTCCGCGGCTGCCGAATGATCAAGTCGCCGGCAGAGCTCTCCCTGATGCAGGCGGCCAACGACATCATGCTCGCGAGCCTGCGCTACGCCGCAGACCGGACTCGTGAAGGGATGGGTCAGGCGGACGTCGACGCGCTGATCGCAGCTGCACAGAAACATCTTGGCGGCGCTTATGACGGCGGCCTCGTATTGATTGGCGAGTCCTCGGCCTACCCGCACGGCTCCCACAAGCCGCAGGTCGTCCGCCGCGGCGAGATCGTTCTTATGGACTGCACCTGCGCCGTCCACGGCTACCAGGCGGACATCACCCGAACGTACGTGTTCGGCGGCGATGCGACGCCAGAGCAGCGCAAGTTGTGGGACCAGGTCCATCGCGGGCAGCAGATCGCGATCGAAACCGCCAGGCCCGGTGTGCCCGCTGGGCATGTCGATGATGTGGTTCGCCGGACGTACGAGAGCTGGGGTTTCGGTCCTGCCTACCGGCTGCCGGGCCTGCCGCATCGCACCGGCCACGGTATCGGCATGGAGGTCCATGAGCCGGTCTACCTTGTCCACGGCGAAGCGACGCCCCTCGCACCCGGCATGTGCTTCTCGGATGAACCGGGGCTCTATATTCCGGGCAAGTTCGGCGTCCGGATCGAGGACTGCTGGCACATGACTGCCGACGGGCCCAAGTTCTTCACCCAGCCGCCGCCGAGCATCGACCGGCCGTTCGGCTAGGCGCTCTTCTTCGCGCGTCGCGGCTTCGCTTTGACCGGGGCCGGCGCCGGCTCGATGATCGGCGAAAGCTCGGGCCCAAGCTCGCCCTCCCATCGTGCAATCACGCTCGATGCGACCGCATTGCCGACGACGTTCGTCGCCGAGCGTCCCATGTCGAGGAAATGGTCCACAGCGAGGATCAGGAGCAATCCAGCCTCCGGAATCTTGAACATCGAGATGGTGGCCGCGATCACCACGAGGCTGGCGCGAGGAACGCCGGCCATCCCCTTTGAGGTGATCATCAGCACCAGCAGCATGGTGATTTCCTGGCCGAGGCTGAGGTGGATGCCATAGGCCTGCGCGATGAAGATCGACGCGAACGTCATGTACATCATCGAGCCGTCGAGATTGAACGAATAGCCGAGCGGCAGGACGAAGCTCGCGATCCGCGGGGGCACACCGAAGCGCTCCAGCTCCTCGAGCGTCCGCGGATAGGCGGCTTCCGACGACGCGGTTGAAAAGGCGAGCACGACCGGATCGCGGATGTAGCGAACCAGATGCCGCGTGCGGGGTCCGACGATGACGAAGCAGGCGGCGATCAGAATCGCCCAGAGCGTGATCAGCCCGAGATAGAAGCTGCCGACGAACTTACCCAATGTCATGATGATCTGCGGACCGCGCTCGGCGAGCGCGCTCGCGACTGCGGTGAACACGGCGAAGGGTGCAAAGCGCATCACATAGTTGGTCAGCTGGAGCATCACTCGGACGAGCGCTTCGACGCCCCGCACGATCGGTTTTCCGCGTTCTCCAGTCGAAGTCAGCGCGACCCCGAAGAAGATCGAGAAGATCACGATCGGCAGGATCTCGTTGTTGCTCATGGCCTCGAAGATCGACTGCGGCACCAGGTGCGACACGAAGTCCTTGAGGTTGAACGCGGACGTCTCGACGCCGCTCGTGGCCGTCGTCGGCGGCAGCGGCAGGTTGAGCCCGACGCCCGGGTGAAGCAGAGTGACGATAATCAGCCCGAGGGTCAGCGACACGAAGGTCGCGAGGATGAACCACAGCAGCGACCGGATCCCGATGCGGCCCAAGGCAGCGATGTCGCCCATGTGCGCGATTCCGGCCACCAGGGTCGAGAAGACCAAGGGTGCGATGATCATCTTGATGAGGCGCAGGAACAGCGTGGTGACGATGCTCAGATATTCCGCGATGGACTTGAGCTGAGCGGCACTTTGCGGCGTGCCATCGTCGATCGCAGCATTGATGGCCCAGCCGGCGATGACGCCCAATACGAGCGCGATGAGGATGTATTGAGTTAGTCGCTTGGCCATTCAGCTTCCCCTCAGGACGCGCGACCCAAGCCGCTGGCGTCACGGCCGTCAAGCTTCACAGGCGCTGGGCGCGTGGCTAGGGGGGTCAGACATGGCAGCAGACCGCAGTCCAGCGATCGGAGTGCTCGAGTTCGGGCGCGCGATTCTCCATGACGAGGCACGCGCCCTCGACGCACTTGCTGATCAGCTCGGCGCGCCCTTCGAAAAGGCGGTGGACCTCATCTGCACGTGCCGCGGCAAGCTCATCGTCAGCGGGCTCGGCAAGTCCGGTCACGTTGCGCGCAAGATCGCCGCGACCTTCGCCTCGACGGGCACCACTGCGGTGTTCCTTCACCTGGCCGAAGCGATCCACGGCGACCTTGGAATGGCCGCAGAGGGGGATATCGCCATTCTCATCTCGCAAAGCGGCGAGACCTCAGAGCTCGAACCGGTGATCGACCATTTCCAGCTTGCCCACATTCCGATCATCGCGATCACCGGCCACGCCGGAACCATGCTCGATGAGGCGGGCACTGCGTCGCTGGTCCTGCCGCACTGGCCTGAAGTCGGGCCGGAATCGGTCGCTCCCACGACTTCCTCGACGATGGCGCTCGCGCTTGGCGACGCGTTGGCGATGACGGTGATGCGCCAGAAGGGCGTGACCCGAACGGAGTTCGGTCGACTCCATCCCGGTGGCTCACTTGGCGCGCGGCTCAAGCCCGTGCGGCGGCTGATGCATGGCGGCAAATCGATGCCGCTGACGCGTGCTGAAAGCTCGATGCACGACACGGTGGTCGAGATGACCGCGAAGCGATTGGGCGTGGTCGGGGTTACCGATAACTGCGGTTATCTGATCGGCGTCATCACCGACGGTGACCTTCGCCGGAACATCGAGCGGGGCCTCGAGCACAGCGCTGGGGAGTTCATGACCCGCGATCCCAAGACGGTCGGCCCTGACGATCTGATCGATGACGCGCTCGTGCTGTTCGACGAGCACAAGATCACCGCCTTGTTTGTCGTCAAGGAAGACGGGCGCGGCAAGAAACCGGTTGGCGTCCTACACATCCACGACTGCCCAGCCGCTCGATGAATGCCGTAATTCTGATTCCCGCGCGCTACGGTTCGTCGCGCTACCCCGGCAAGCCGTTGGTGCCGCTGAAAGGGTCAAGCGGCGTCGCCAAGCCGCTGATCCAGCGCAGCGTCGAAGCGGCGCGACGGGTGGCGGGGATCTCTGGCGTGTTCGTCACAACCGACGACGAACGGATTGCCGACGCCTGCACGCCTGCTCGCGTCGGGGTGATCATGACCTCCTCCTACTGCCGCAACGGCACCGAGCGTTGCGCCGAAGCGGCGAGACAACTCCACGATGTCGACCTGGTCATCAACTTCCAGGGAGACGCACTGCTGACCCCGCCGACCTTTGTTGAAGCGCTGATCGCATGCATGGAGCAGGACAAGGGCGCGCTGGTTGCAACCCCCGCGCTCCGCCTTCGCTCCGATGAAGTTCGAGCCCTTCAGGCGGAAGAGGCTGCGGGCAGGGTCGGGGGAACGACCGTTGTGACCGATGGTAACGGTCGCGCACTCTACTTTTCAAAGCGGCTGATCCCGCACCTCCCATCTGGAAGCCTCGACAGCGAGATGTCGCCGGTGCGCCTCCACGTCGGTGTCTATGCCTATCGGCCCGCCGCTCTCGAACTCTATGCAGCAACACCGCCGAGCGAACTCGAGCAGCTCGAAGGCCTTGAGCAGCTGCGTTTTCTGGATGCCGGCGTGCCGATAGCGGTGGTCGACGTCGAAACGCCGGCATTCGCACTCCGCGAGCTCAATAATCCAGAAGACGTCGACCCCATTGAGCAAGCGCTTGCCTCTGCAGGCCTCGAATGAGCGCCCTGGACGCGCTGGACCCCAAATACCGGCTAATTCTCTGCGATATCTGGGGCGTCGTTCACGACGGCGTGAGCCTCTATCCTGGAGCGGCCGAGCTGCTGTGCCGGTGGCGCGAGGAAGGCCGCTTCGTCGTCCTGATCACCAATGCCCCGCGCACCGCCGACGCGGTAACGGGCCAGCTCGGCCGGATCGGCTTGCCGCGCGAATGCTGGGATGGGATCGCGACCAGCGGCGAAGCCGGGATTGAGGCGCTGAACGCGTTGGCCAGGCCCGTTGGCTTCGTCGGCACGGTGGGGGACCGCGCAATCCTGGAAGGCCGCGGCGTCCGCATTGCCGATGCGGATGACTTCACCGATCTCGCTTGTACTGGGCTGACCGCGGAGCGGCCGCGGCCGGAGGACTATCGTGCCGACCTCGAGCATTGGGTAGCGCGCGAAGTGACGCTGCACTGCCTGAACCCCGACCGGGTCGTGGTCCGGGGCGGAGAGCTCGAAGCTTGTGCCGGTGCTATCGCGGACATCTACGAGCAACTCGGCGGGCGCGTGATCTGGTACGGCAAGCCGCACGAAACGATCTACCGCCACGCGCTTCACCTCGCCGGCGACCCGCCTGCGAGCGAGGTGCTGGCAGTGGGGGACGGCTTGCAGACCGATATACTTGGTGCCGCACGGATGGGCTTCGACGCGATCTTCGTCAGCGGCGGCATTCATGCAGGAGAGCCGTTCCCGGCCGATTTCGCAGCGCGTTATGGCCTGGGCGACTGGCAGCCGATCGCGGTGGTCGAAGGACTCGCTTAACCTGCCGCCGTTCGGGCGCCTCTCGGTCGGCCCTCAACTCGAATGCGTACCACCGTCTCGGGCAGTCGCCCCTCGAGCGCGGCGTTCACTGCCGAGACCGCAGTTTCGAGTGCATCCGCGTTCAGCACGCCACAGCGCGGCTGCTCGACCGTGCCGACGAGGCCCCGGGCGGTGAGGCCGGTCCAGAACTTGGTCAAATCCCGGATCCGAAACTTCCCGCCGCGTACTGTCTCAGCGATGCGGATCAGGTGACCAATCGGGTTTGGCTCGAGTGGGATCAGACCGACCGGCTTTCTCGCCTTCACCGCTTCGGACAGCATGGAGACGCTGTCGCCCGTCACGTGGATCTCGTCGGCAGCGCTGAGCAACGCGTTGTAACGTGGGAAATCGCCGTCCAGCACCGCCAGCGATCCGAGCTCGGAGCGCGCCGCCGCTGCAAGTCGAGGAGAAGTCCGCGGGCTGGTGACTGCAATGACTGACCCGCCATCACGGTCCGCAGCCCGAAGCAGCGTTCGCGCGGCGGCGCGTATGGCTGAGGGCTTCAAGTCCCAAAGCGATGTTGCACCGCCAACCGCCATCAGGCGCCGCGGCCGCGGGAAGCTTTCAAGCCAGCGCTCTTCGAACGGATCGGGCGCAATAGGCGGGTTGGTGATCGTGACCGGGAGCCGCACGACATTCTCCATGTCACGAACGGCATATTGGGGCGTCGTGATCACAAGATCGAAATAGGCGGGCGAAACCATTGGATCGCCAAGGCGGACGATCGTGGTCCGGCCCCCGGATGCTTCCTTGATGTATCGCGCAACGGGAACGCTCCGCTGGCCGATTCCGATCACCAGCGACGGCCATGGCGGCCCGATCTCGGCGCGTGCCTCGGGCTGCAGCTGCGAGATCGCGACGCTGCGCGTCACCGCTGGCAAATGTGCAAACCAGCGGTAGCGCATCTGGATCGGGCGAAAAGGAAGCCCAAGCCCTTCGGCGAGAGCCAGCACCTGATGATTGTCACCGCGATGCGGACCCAAAAGCACCCAAACGTCCGCAAACTTGCTCGCGATCATATATCTTTCGATTACCGCCATTAACCGAGTTCGTCCATTGCAGGATGTTCATGATTCGGCAGCTTGGCGCGTCACAACGGCAGGCGGTGGTGGCGGTGAGGCCCTTGGTCGGCTAACCGGCGCGTTATGAACCTACTGGGCTGGCAAGTCGGGCTCGATCAGCCCCTGTTCCTGATCGCTGGACCGTGCGTCGTCGAAAGCGAGGATCTGCAGCTGCGGACAGCCGAGCGCCTCAAGCAGATCACCGACAGGCTCGGCGTACGCTTCATCTTCAAGTCGAGCTTCGACAAGGCCAACCGGAGCAGCGACAGGAGCTATCGTGGCCCGGGCATGGATGAGGGGCTGCGCGTGCTGGAAAAGGTGCGCGCGGAAGTGGGCGTGCCGGTGCTGACCGACGTCCACGACATCCCACAGATCGGTGCCGTCGCTGAGGTGGTGGACGTGCTGCAGACGCCTGCATTCCTCGCACGGCAAACGGACTTCATCCACGCCGTCGCTGCGTCGGGGAAGCCGGTCAACATCAAGAAGGCGCAGTTCATGGCGCCCGGCGACATGAAGAATGTCGTCGACAAGGCGCGCAGCGCTGCCCAGGCCGCCGGCGTGAACGAGGACACGATCATGGTCTGCGAGCGCGGGGCGTCGTTCGGCTACAACAACCTCGTCAGCGATATGCGCAGCCTTGCGATCATGCGCGAGACAGGCTGCCCCGTCGTGTTCGACGCGACGCACAGCGTGCAGCTTCCAGGCGGGCAGGGCACGAGCTCGGGCGGCCAACGGGAGTTCGTGCCTGTGCTGGCACGCGCTGCGGTCGCGACGGGTATTTCGGGCCTTTTCATGGAGACTCACCCCGACCCGGCGAAAGCCAAGTCGGACGGCCCGAATGCCTGGCCGCTCGACCGGATGGAGAGCCTCCTCTCCACCCTGGTCGATCTGGACAGGCTCGTGAAAGCCAGGGGCCTCGAAGAAGCGCGCCTCTAAGCGTGCTCGGGCACGTGCTGCTGCACCACTTTTTCGGCCAGCGGACCGTTGAGTTCGGCCAGATGGTCGAACTCCGCCTCATAGGTGGCGAGACCCTGGCTTTGCGACCGAAGCTCTGCCTCGAGGCCCGATAGCTCAGCTTCGGGGATCAAGGCATCGATCCGGTCCCAACCCGTCCAGCCATCACGCGGGCCCATGCCAAGCATCTGCCCGCGCCGCCCGGCAACCGCCGATGTAATTCGACTAGTCGCGCTCGATGGGCAAACGACGGTCAGCTTGTGCATCGGTTCGAGCAGGTGCGGCTGGGCGGCGGCGAGCGCCTCCTGCATCGCGATGCGGCCGGCGAGGCGGAACGCAAGCTCGGACGAGTCCACGCTGTGGTAGCTCCCGTCGATGAGGGTCACTGAGCAATCGACCACCTCGAAGCCGAGGGGCCCCTTGACCATCGCCTCTCGCACCCCGTCCTCGACGGCCGGGATCCACTGCTTGGGTACAGACCCGCCGTGGATCTTCTCCTCGAATACGAAGCCGGAGCCGCGGGGCAGGGGCTTCACCTCGATGATGACGTCGCCGAACTGGCCATGACCGCCCGACTGCTTCTTGTGGCGCCCCTTCTGAGTCACGGGTTTGCGAATGGATTCGCGATAGCCCACGGTCGGCGTGTGGGTCTTCACCTCGACGCCGTAGCGGCGCTTAAGACGCGCGATCACGGTGTTGAGATGCTCGTCGTTCACGCCGCGCAGCCGAATCTCGTGGTTCGCCTCGTCATGCTCGACGATCAGCGCCGAGTCTTCTTCCTCCAGTCGGTGAAGGGCACCCGAAAGCTTCACGTCGTCCTTGCGGTCGGCGGGTTCGATTGCGATCGCACAATTGCGCGCCGGATAGTCGATCTCGATGGCCGGCGGCAGCTTCCCCGTGCCGAGCCATTGGCCGGCTTTCACTGTGTCGATCTTGGCTACGGCGACGACATCGCCATCGCGAGCTTCGCCGGTCTTGATCGTCTTTTCGCCCTGCACCTTGAACAGCGAACCGACGCGCGCGTGGCTGCCATCTTCGGTTTTCAGGTCCGAGCCTTCGCTGATCTTGCCGCCGAGAGCGCGAGCCAGGGCTAGGCGACCAATGGCGCCGTGAATGACCTTGAACACGTAAAGTGCGGGACTCTCGACACCCAGCCGATTGCTGGTCGCATCCGCACCGGGGGCTTCATGGCGCACCGCTTTCAATAGCCGGCGAACGCCCCATGAGCTGATCGCCGAGCCGAACAGGACTGACACGCCGAGATTGTCGCTCGTTTCGCGAGCGAGGTCCTGAAGCACCTTCTCGCGCGCTGGAGACTCGTCCATCAGCAGCTGTTCGAGCAGCTCATCGTCATGGTCGGCCAGCTGTTCGAGCATGTGGGTGCGCGCCTCGGCTTCACGAGCCTGGAGGTCGGCCGGGATTTCGATCCGCTCGGACTCCTTTCCGGCGCGATATTTGAAGGCATATTCGAGCGCGAGGTCGACGAACCCGCTGATCTTCTCGCCGTCCCAGATGGGAATCTGGCGGCCGATCAGCGGCGATACGCTCATCGGCTGGAGCGCCGAGAGCAAGTCACGGATGCGTCCGTGCGCCTGATCGATCCGGTTGACGAAGATGAGGTGCGGGATGCCAAGCTCGTCAAGCGCACGCAAAGCCGGTGCTGCAAGCGGAGCGCGAGCGGGGTCGGGGTCGACCACGACGATTGCGACATCGGCGATCGCCAGCGCCTTCGCGCCGTCTGCCGTAAAGCCGACCGATCCGGGCACATCGATCACCGCGAAATCGTCGCCGAGATATTGGAAGTTGTAGAGGTTGAGTTCGGTCGAGCCGCCGCGTGATCGCGCTTCGGGGCTCGAATCGCCGATGCTGGAGCCGTTGGCCGTCGAACCCAATCGGTCGGTGGCGCCGGCTGCGAACAGCATCGCTTCGGCTAAGCTTGTCTTTCCTGCGCCGGCGGGTCCCACCAGCGCAATTACTCGGGTGCCTTTGGATGGTTG
>Ga0207706_10003936_pt1 | contig 14077 bp, 9 predicted proteins | sample KBSC53metaG_FD_184318 | JGI IMG/M metagenome (GOLD analysis project Ga0207706, IMG submission 184318) | Corn rhizosphere microbial communities from Kellogg Biological Station, Michigan, USA - KBS C5-3 metaG (SPAdes) (version 2) | ecosystem: Host-associated > Plants > Roots > Rhizosphere > Soil ... | reverse complement strand
GCAAGCGGACAACGGCATCACGCCGCTTGTGACCGCCGTGCCGCTCGCCCCATCGGCCCGGCCCGGTGGGCCGGGCGCCACCCGCTCATGTCCCCGAGTGAGCACACATGCGGCTCCGCGTTTCCGCGCCTCCCCGGTTTGTGATCAGTCATCGTCGTGCGCCGTGGACCGGACGTTGGCGTCATGGATCCTCGGTGCCTCGGTGTGTCGTGGACAGCGTGAGGAGCGGGCCAGCGGCTGACCCGCTAAACAAATACGTTGGGAGTTGGAAGTGACTCAGACTCGTTCGCGAAGGCCCAGGCGCGTCGCGAGATGATGCAGGTTGCTGCGATGCATGCCCAACGCGCGCGCGGCGGCGGCCCAGTTGCCGTGATGTCGCGCGATGGCATCACTGATGACGCGGCGCTCGAATTCCGCGACTTGATCGCGAAACGACGCGGCCGGATCGGACGCGGCGAGGCGAGGCGATTCCAGGTCGGCCGGCCGATCGGCGTCCCGCGCGGGCGTCAGATCGAGATGCGTCAGGGCAATGGTCACCGTCTCCTGCGATAGCGGGCTGCCGGAGGTTGTCGCCGCCGCGCGCAACGCGGCGCGAGCGATGAGGTTTTCCAACTCACGAACGTTGCCTGGCCACTCGCTTTCGGTCAGCCTGGCCTTCGCGATGGCGTCGAGGCGCACGCTTGCGACGCCGATCCGCCGCGCCGAGGTGTCGGCAAAGTGCGACGCGAGCAACGGGATGTCCTCGCGGCGTTCACGGAGCGCCGGGACGCGAAGGGGAAACACCGCGAGACGATGATAGAGATCGGCGCGAAAGCGTCCGTGGCCGACCTCCTCCTCGAGATTGCGATTCGTGGCGGCAATCACGCGGACATTCACCTTGTGAACCCGGTCGCTGCCGATCCGCTGGATCTCGCCCTGCTGCAGGGCACGCAACAGCTTCGGTTGCAACTCCAGGGGAAGCTCTCCGATCTCATCGAGGAAGAGCGTGCCCTCGTCGGCGACTTCGAACTTGCCAGGCCGATCCTTCGTTGCCCCTGTAAACGCGCCGGCGAGGTGGCCGAATAGCTCACTCTCGGCGATGCTGACCGGCAACGCCGCGCAGTTGACGTGGATCAACGCTTCGTCAGCCCGCGACGAGGAACTGTGAATCTGACGCGCGACCAGCTCTTTGCCGGTGCCGGTCTCGCCCGTAATCAGCACGGAGAGATCCGACTTCGCGACGAGGGCGATCTCGTGCCGCAGCCTCGCGATCGCCGGGCTCGTGCCGAGAATAATGCCGCTGCGCTGTGACGCGATTCGCTGCAATTCCCTCGCGACTTGAACACGGTGATCGGCGCGTCGTTCGAGTGCGTCGATGAGAGCCGTCGTTCGTAGCGCCGCGCCGGCAAGCGCGCCGAGGATCGCGATCACCTGCGGGTCGAGTGCATCGAACCGATGCGCTTCGAGCGCATCCGCGGTGAGCGCGCCGACGACTTCATCTCCATCGGTGAGCGCGCAACCCAGGCACGCATGCACGCGATCGTGCGAGTGCAGTGCGCCGACGATGTCGCCGTCGAACGGGTCGGCCAGTTTCGAATCGGGCGGGAATTGAACAGGTTCCTTGCTACGCAGGATGACGTCGAGGCGCGGCTGTTCGCGGCGATCGTAGCGCCGGCTCAGCGCACCAGTTGACAGACCGAAGCCAGCGACGGGTGTGAGATACGGCCCGTCGACGCGCAACAGGCACGCGGCGTCGCACGGGATGACCTGGCGCACTGCATCAAGAAGACGGGTGTAGCGGTCCGAGGCGGCCAAAGAGGCGGTCAGGTCGCGGGCGATGCTCAGCATCACGTTGAGCGATTCGTGTTGTTGTTCTCGCAACTGTGTTGATGAATTCACAGCCGTCGTCCGTTGTCATAATGATAACACTTGATAGAGTGTCGTCGAATTCGGCCTGAAATGACGAATTTCAAGGCGGCACAGCGGATGCCCAGCACATGGGCATTATGACTTCTTCAACCACACTGGCCGATCTCGCAATCACCCATCCGGCAGCGGCGCGTGTCTTCTATCGCCACCGCCTCGACTTCTGTTGTGGGGGCCGACGCCCTCTCTCCGATGTTTGCACTGAGCGCGGGCTCGACAGCGCCGCAGTGATTGCCGCCATCGAGGCCGAAGAGCGCCTCCCCGACGACAACCAGCGCTGGGACGTCCGGCCGCTCACCGAGTTGATGGCCTTCATCGTCAACACCTACCACCGCCGGCTGCGGGAGTCGCTGCCGGAGCTGATTCGCATGGCGACGAAGGTCGAAATGCGGCATGCCGACAAGGCGAGCTGCCCGCGGGGTCTGGCGGCGCATCTGATCGCAATGCACGAGTCCATGCTCGAACACCTCGCGAAGGAAGAGCAGGTGCTGTTTCCACTCATTGCGAACGGTCAGGGACGTGTCGCTGCCGGACCGGTGCACGTGATGGAGATTGAGCACGAGGAACACGCGCGCGCTCTGCAGACCCTCCGGCGGCTCACCACCGACTTCACGCCGCCGGCCGACGCGTGCGTCACGTGGAGAGCGTTGTACCTCGGACTCCAGCAACTCGAGGAAGAGCTGATGCTCCATGTCCACCTCGAGAACAACGTGTTATTCCGCCGCGCCCTCATCGAGTAGGAGCAGGATCATGAAACCCACATCGGATCTGATTCCGCGTCACGGCCGTCTCTGGCTGATATTTGGCCTTGCCGTCTCTGGCGCCTTCTTCATCCTCGGTTTCTTCGGCCGGGAGGTCTACCGACAGGCGCCGCCGATCCCGAGCGAAGTACGCACAACTGACGGCCGTCTGCTGATGACGCGCGAGGACATTCTCACCGGTCAGACGGTCTGGCAGTCGACCGGCGGCCAGCAGCTCGGGTCGATTTGGGGTCATGGCGCATACCAGGCGCCCGACTGGACGGCCGACTGGTTGCATCGCGAGGCGACGACTCTTCTCGATCAGTGGAGCACCGCTAGCTACGGTGTGCCGCTCGCACAACTCAACGACGAGCAACGGGCCAGCATGCAGGCGCGGTTGAAGCGTGAATTGCGGACAAACACCTTCGAGCAGGTGTCCGGAGTGCTGGTGATCTCGACTGATCGGGCCGAGGCGATCTCACGAGTCGCCCGTCACTATGACGATCTGTTTGGCGGAGCCCCGGCGATGCGCCAGCTTCGCAATGACTACGCGATGCAGGATGTCGTCGTCCCGGATCCGGCGCGCCGTGTTGCGTTGACGCAGTTCTTCTTCTGGACGAGCTGGGCATCCGCCACGACTCGCCCCGGGCACACCATCACGTACACGAATAACTGGCCGCACGAGCCGCTGATCGACAACGTGCCTTCGCCTGGCAACGTGCTCTGGTCGATCGTCAGCGTGGTGTTGCTGCTCACAGGAATCGGCGGGCTTGTCTGGTTCCTCGCGTTTCGTCGCGATGAGGAGGCAGTCGAGGCTCCACTCATGGATCCGTTTACCGGTCTGACGCTCACGCCGTCGATGCGCGCCGTCGCAAAATACATCGACGTCGTCGTCCTGCTCTTCATCGTGCAGGTGCTGCTCGGTGCATTGACCGCTCACTACACGGTCGAGGGCCAGTCTTTCTATGGAATACCGCTCGCGAACTATCTGCCGTACAGCCTGACGAGGACGTGGCACATCCAGACTGCGATGTTCTGGATTGCCACGGCATTCCTCGCAGTGGGACTCTTCATTGCGCCAGCCATTGGAGGCCGTGAGCCGCGATTCCAGCGGCTCGGCGTGAACCTTCTCTTCGGGGCGCTGCTCGTCGTCGTTGCCGGTTCGCTCGCGGGTGAGTATTTCGCCATCCACCAGAAGCTGCCGCTCGAGTGGTCCTTCTGGGTCGGACACCAGGGATATGAGTACGTCGACCTTGGACGCGTCTGGCAGATTGCGCTGTTCGCGGGGCTGGCGATCTGGTTGACGCTGATGCTGCGAGCGCTCTGGCCGGCGCTCGCGCGGAAAACGGAGACGCGGTCGCTCGTATGGATGTTCACGTTTGCGAGTGCTGCTGTCGGGTTGATGTATGGCGCGGGATTTTTCATCACCGCAAAAACGCATCTGACCGTCATGGAGTATTGGCGATGGTGGGTCGTGCACCTCTGGGTCGAGGGCTTCTTCGAGGTGTTCGCGACAGCGGCGCTCTCGTTGATCTTCGCGCGAATGGGTCTGGTCAAGCCGTCCCATGCCGGTGCTGCCGTCATCGGATCGAGCGCCCTCTTCCTGTTCGCCGGGATTCCCGGCACGTTCCATCACCTGTACTTCAGCGGCACGCCGACATCGATCATGGCCGTCGGCGCCAGCTTCAGCGCACTCGAAGTCATTCCGCTCGTGCTCATCGGCTTCGAAGCGTTTCAGACCTATCGACTGCAACATGCGGCGTCGTGGATGCGCCGGTACAGGTGGCCGGTGACATTCTTCGTGGCCGTCGCGTTCTGGAATCTCGTGGGTGCCGGGTTGTTCGGGTTCCTCATCAACCCACCGATTGCCCTCTATTACATGCAGGGGCTGAACACGACGCCTGTCCATGCACACACTGCGCTGTTTGGTGTCTATGGTCTTTTGTCGCTCGGTCTCGTCCTCGTTGTCGCGCGGCTCATGACGCCTGACGTCGAGTGGAAAGAGCAGTGGCTCGGTCGCGCGTTCTGGGCGATGAACGTCGGCCTCGGTCTCATGGTCGGCTTGAGCCTGTTACCTATCGGCGTACTGCAGGCGTATGCCAGCATTGAAACCGGCCTGTGGTACGCGCGCAGCGCCGAGTTCCTGCAGCAGCCGCTCATCGAGAACCTGCGATGGCTTCGGCTCGTCGGCGACACAATCTTCCTGATCGGTGTCGCGTCGTTCGCCTGGTTCATGGCGGGACTCTGGTTCGGCTGGAGCTGCGGAGCTGAGTCGGCCGCGACACATCGAGTTGGGGCGCTCGCGAACCAGCGACCGGCGGTCGGGTAGCTGGGCGGCTTGGGTAGCTGGGCGGCTTGGGTAGCTGGGTAGCTGGGTAGCTGGGTGGCTCGGTAGCTACGTGGCTTAGCAGCCCCAGCAACCCAGCAGCGCTAGCAACCCAGCAACCTAGCAACCTAACAACCCAGCAACCTAACAACCCAGCTACCTAACAACCCAGCTACCTAACAACCCAGCTACCTATTCCGATTCGTGCAGCTCCGTCATCAGCTCACGAAATTCCTCGTCGCGTAGGTCGGTGCTGCGCACGAAGCCGGCGGGGCGTCTGGCGGTGGGCGGTTTGAGGATCCACGCCTGTTCCAGCATCTGCGAGTATGTTGGCAACCGGGCGTCGGCGTAAGCCGAACACTCGGTCACTTTGAACCAGATGAGGACCGGATGGCTCATGGGCTGCGCCTCGCACCTGACGATCTCATCTTCCATCCTTTGCCCGCGGGTGATGGTGCTGTTCCGGCAGGTCTCGCACAAGCTCTTGGTACCGTGTCGGACGGTGCCGTTGTAAACCTTGATCAACATGCTGCCTGTTAGTGCACTCGCGATGCCAGACGGAGGTCGTCGCGATTTGTTCTGGGACTCGCGAAACCTGAGGCCGACAGAGGCGATGACGTCGCACTTTCTGCGACGCCCGTGACACCGATCGTGTGCAGGAATTGAGGACGCGCCGTCCGCTATAATCGGCGCTGCTTCCGCGAGGTGCTGCGATGTTGCATGCGCTCAAGGTCCTGATGCTCGGCGCCGCGCTGAATTTGAGCGTCGGCGGTTTGCTGGCTGTGCAAGCTCCGACGCCACGTAAGGCGTCGCCGCCGAAGACAGTCAGGCTGTACGTCTTCGACTGCGGGATGCTCACCATCTCGACGGAGGGCGTCACGCGCTATCACGTGACGCCGAGCGAGGTCGGCGAATCACGGATGCCGGTACCGTGCTTCCTGGTCGCGCATCCGAAAGGGACGCTGATGTGGGACGTTGGAGTGATCCCCGATGCGACTGTGGAAAAGGAGGCTGCATCAGGTGGCGCGCGCTATGACGTGAATTCCACGGCGGCGGCGCTCGTCAAGCGGACGCTGAAAGGACAGCTCGCCGAGATCGGCTACAGTCCCTCGGACATCACGTACGTATCGATTTCACACGCGCACAAGGATCATTCGGCGAACCTCAATCAGTTCGCGGCCTCGACATGGCTGGTCAGGCCGGCCGAGCGCGAGTTCATGTTCAAGCCTGGCAACGAGCGCGTCGAGCCGGCGTTCTATCGTGACCTGGAGCACAGCAAGTCGATTGCGCTCGACAAGGACGAGTACGACGTATTCGGCGACGGCACCGTCGTCATGAAGGCAGCTCCAGGGCATACGCCGGGCCACCAGGTACTGATCCTTCGACTCGCATCAACGGGACGAATCATGCTCGGCGGCGATCTGTATCACTATCCGCCCGAGCGTACGCAGCGGCGCCAGCCGCCGGATAACGAATTCAACGTGCAACAGTCGGCTGCGTCACGAGCGTTGATCGAGGAGTATCTGGCGAAGACGAAGACGACGATCTGGATCGAACACGATTTCGCGACGCTCGAGAAGCTGAAGAAATCGCCCGCATACTACGAATAAGACCCCGGGGGTGACTTTCTGGTCACCGGCGCAGAGAAAATCACCCCCGGGGTCGTTATCTCCGCAAACCAAAGACCACGAGCGTTGTGCCGGGTTTCGACAGCGGGGTATCGTGCCCCCCGACTGCGATTGCGATCATCTCGCGGCCGCCTTCTGTCGTGAACTGCAGCGGCGTTGCGCGCGCACTCGTCGGCAGGCGCGCCTCCCACAACTGGCGCCCGGTCTGCGTTTCGAACGCTCGAAAATGGGGATCGATCGTCGCGCCGATGAACACGAGGCCGGTCGCCGTCGTAATTGGCCCGCCCAGATTCGGCGCGCCGGTAGGAGTGGTAGATGTCAATTTGAGAATCTCGCGCAGGTCCCCCAATGTTGTTCGCCAGGCAGTTTGACCTGTGTCTGCGTCAATCGCCACCAATTCTCCCCACGGCGGCGCCACGCATGGGATACCTGATGGTGACAGAAAAAATCGACGTGACATGCTGAATGGACTGCCACGTTGCTCGGTGATTTCCTCATCCGGCTTTGCACGGCGTTCGCGGTCGAAATCGGTGACAGGCAGCAGGCGGACGATCGCCGGGAGACGATTCACCGGCGCGATGATCCGACGCGTCGTCGCATCCCAGGCCATCCCACCCCAGTGAAGACCGCCGATATTTCCCGGAGACACGAGGCTTCCGCGAATGCTCGGTGGTGTGAACGCACCCTCGTGCCGCAAGGCTCGGAACGTGGCCAGACAGGCGTCGCGCTCCTGCGGCGTCGCGGCCCAGATGTCTGCTTCAGTAATGCGTTGCGGAACCAGCGTCGCCGGGTGATCGGAAAACGGTTGCGTGGCGGACGCGCTCTCGCCCTTGATATCGCTCGCAGGAACAGGACGTTCGCGAACGGGGAAGAGAGGTCGACCCGTGAGCCGGTCGAACAGAAACAGATGACCGGTCTTCGACCCGACAGCGACTGCTGCACCGTCCATTCCAGGGAAGAGAAGAGGTGGTGAGGCGACGTCGTAGTCCCACAAATCGTGATGCACGGTTTGAAACGACCACGCCACTTCACCGGTTGCGGCGCGCAGCGCGACGATGGAGTTGGCCTGTCGATTGTCGCCAGGACGAAGGCCGCCGAAGTAGTCGGGGCTCGGACTGCCGGTTGGAAGGAATACGAGACCGTTGGCTTCGTCGACTGTGATGCGCGACCACGTGTTGGCGGCGCCGGCGTTGGCGGCTTCCGGCAAAGGATGAAATGTCCAACGGAGCGCTCCCGATCGTCGATCGAATGCGCGTACCTCTCCAGATGCCATGCGCACCCGGCTGTTGTCTGCGACATTGGAACCGACGATGACCAGGTCGCGATATACGGCCGGCGGAGAAGTGACGCCGTACTCTCCCGTGTAGTCTGGCTTCCGTCGAAGCCCACGGGTGAGATCGACCTGCCCGCCGGTGCCGAAAGCGGCGCAGAAGCTCCCGTCGCGTCGATTGAGACACACGAGTCGCGCATCGACCGTCGCGGCGTAGATGAGATCGTCAGCCACTGTCACTCCGCGACTGGCGAAGTCGCTGTAGTTGGCATCCCGGCGAATTTTCACATCGACGCGCCAGATCTCGGTTCCAGTTTCAGCGTCGAGGGCGATCACCAGACCGCCAGGAGTCGACAGATAGAGACGGCCGTTCGAGTACGCCGGCGTCGCCTCGAACGCGGGACGGTCAGTGCCAGGCCGAAGAGGTTCGGTCGACTCGTGCGTGTCGTACGTCCAAACAACGCCCAGCCGGCCGACGTTATCGGGATTGATGCGTTCGGGCTGCGCCTGCGCGGCAAGCGCAAGGCTGAGCGCGGCTCCGAGCGCAACGATTCTCATGCGCACTTCGACGGACGGCTCTCTGCATCGGTTCCGTCGTCGTCCAAGCTTGTTACATAGGTCGAAAGCGGCGGCCTCAACCTCCCCAGCGCAGCACTTCGACCCGGACGCGGGCGCGGCCGGCGCGGACGAAGTTGAGCGTGTCGGCAGCTTTGTGCGACACGTCGATGATGACACCTTCCTTCCGCGGACCCTGGGCTGGACCTCTGTCAACGACCCGCACTTCGACGGCGCGGCCGTTGGTGATATTCGTCACGCGAAGGATGGTCCCGAAGGGATACGACGGATGGGCGGCGACCAGCGCATTCTGGTTGAACCGCGCGCCGCTGGCGGTGACTTTGCCGTCGAATCCGGAACCGTAGTACGAGGCCAGCCCCTCACGTACCTCGAGAATGGCAGCACGCTTGGCGACCGGCGCGGGCACCTTTGTGCGTGCGGTGCAGGCGGGTAGGATCACGAGCGCACAGAGGACGAAGGCCGCGCGAGTCAGTTGCACTTAAAGATTGCTTTCACGACGCGTGCCGATCAGGGTTACTCCCGAGCTGGCCGTTGAGCTTGTTTCGGAATTGCATGGTTCGGCTAGCCGTCAAACATCGACATGAACACGCTGTTCAGTGACCTGCGCGTGGGCCTCAGGCTGCTCTGGAGAGACAGGGCATTCGCCATCACGGCCGGACTGACGCTCGCAGTCTGCATCGGCGCCAACACAGCTCTCTTTTCGGTCGTTCGGGGCGTTCTCCTCAAGCCCCTCTGGATGCCCGAGGCGGACCGGGTGGTGATGGCAGGCAACATGTATCCCGGTGCCGGAGTCTACGAGCCTCTCGGAGCGGCGGTCCCCGACTACTTCGATCGGCTTCGCGAGGTCACCGTCTTCAGCGAGCAGGCATTGTTCAGGCAGGACAACCGCAGCATAGACAAGGACGGCTCGCCCTTGCGTGTGGAAGGGCTGTCCGTGACGCCGTCATTTTTCAGGGTCGCCGGCGTAACGCCGCGGTTGGGACGCACCTTCACCGATCAGGAGGGCGAGATCGGAAGCGAGTTCGAGGTGGTCATCAGCGACGGATTCTGGCGGACTCAATTGGGTGGCGATCCGTCCGCAGTCGGTCGCGACATCCGCCTCGATGGCCGCGCGTACACGGTCATCGGCGTGATGCCTCCGCAGTTCCGGCCGACTGACGACGAGAAGGCCCTGTGGACACCCATGACGTTCACAGCAGAAGAGAAGTCGGATAACTCGCGACACAGCAACAATGCCGCCTACATCGCCCGGCTGAAGCCGGGAGTCACCGTCGAACAGGCGCAGGCGCAAATCGACGCGTTGAATGCCGCGAACCTCGATCGATTCCCACAGTTCAAGGAAGTCATCGTCAACGCGCGGTTCCGTACCGTTGTCAATCGACTTCAGGACCAGATGGTGAAGGACGTCAGGCCCACGCTGTACTTGATGTGGGGCGGCGCGCTGTTTGTTCTGCTCATAGGGTGCGTGAATGTGGCCAATCTCGCGCTCGTGCGGTCACGTGCGCGACTGAAAGAACTGGCGACGCGTCTGGCGCTGGGCGGCGGCACGGTGCGGATCGCGCGACAACTTGCGATCGAGCATCTTCTGCTGGCGTTGGGATCGGCCGTTGTCGGCATCGCGATCGGATACGTCGCGCTTCGCGCCATGGACGTCGTCAGCCTGCAGGCACTGCCGCGATCGCAGGACATCTTCCTCGACACGGTCGTGGTGCTCTATACGCTTGCCGCAGCTGCTGCAATCGGTCTTGTGCTCGGGTTGATTCCGATGGCAGCGATGCTGTCTGCAAACGTGCTCAGTGTCCTCCGGGAGGAAGGGCGAACCGCGACGACCGGGCGTGGCGCCCAATCGCTCCGCCGCGGTCTGGTGATCGCGCAAGTCGGGTGTGCCTTTGTTCTGTTGATAGGCGCCGGCTTACTGTTTGCCAGTTTCCGGAGGGTCCTCGCCGTTGATCCTGGTTTCACTACTGAAAGGGTGCTTACAGGAGCGGTAGTGCTTCCGGACTCGCGATACAAAGAGCCGGACACACGGAGGCGCTTCATCGACGATGCACTGCGACGCGTGCAAGCGTTGCCAGGCGTCACTGCGGCCGGCGTCACAGACACCATTCCACTCGGCAACAGGGCGAGTGCCTCCGCGATTCTCGCGGAAGGATACAAGGCGCAACCCGGCGAGTCGTTCCTCGCACCGGCTGAAGTCCGTGTATCCAGCGGTTACTTCGAGGCGATCGGGGTGAAGCTTGTCGCCGGCCGTTTCTTCACCGATCGAGACACGGCCACGTCAACGCGCGTCATCATCGTCGACGACCGGCTCGCGCGCCGGTTCTGGCCGAATCAAGACCCGATTGGACGCCGGATGTACAAGCCGGACGATGATGCGAAAGATCTAACCGCCGTCACCGACAAGACGGTGTTCTTTACCGTCGTGGGTGTCGTCGCGGAAATGAAGCTTCGAAACCTCACCGACGGCGACAACCTGGTTGGCGCCTATTTCTTTCCGCTCACGCAGGAACCTCAGAACGATCTGACGTTTGTGCTGAAAGCCGCTGCCGATCCGGGCACGCTGTCGGGTGCGCTGCGCCGCGAGGTGGCGGCGGTGGATTCCCAGCTTCCCGTGTTCGAAATGCAACCGATGTCGTATTGGACGGATCGATCGCTGGCCAAGCGCCGATCGCCTGCGCTCCTGTCAATCGCCTTTGGCTTCGTCGCGCTGTTTCTGTCCGCGATTGGCATCTACGGAGTGCTCGCGTATCTGGTGACGCAGCGGACGAAGGAGATCGGTATTCGCGTGGCCCTCGGCAGCACGGCGTGGGCGGTGTTTCAACTCGTCCTCCGTGAGGGGTTGCTGCTCGTTGCTGCCGGTCTGGCCGCCGGCGGAATCGGCTCCTACCTGCTTCGCCGCACGCTCGAGAGTCAGTTGTTCGGCGTGACGTCGTCCAACCCCGTTGTGCTGGTGCTGGTCAGCGTCGTCCTGGCCGCCGTTGCGCTCGTGGCGTGCGCGCTGCCGGCGCGCCGCGCAACGAAGATCGATCCGCTCGTTGCACTAACAGAATAAAACGTAGTGTCCGGTGCAACTCCGCGCTTTACGGATTGTGTCCAGACTTACCCCGACAGTGAAAAGCTGACACAGATCGTTCGAGGGCGGAGTCGGTTATCCTTAATCTGGTCCGTATTCAGACCCGTAAGCCGCTTGGACCGTGTGGCACGCTCGTTGCCATTCCTTAATGAAGTCAATGAAGGTCCGAATCAAGCTCTCTCCTAAACTACCGGCTGTCTTACGCCGCCACCCGTCTGTCTTCCTCTCGGGCGTCGTGGTGCTGTCACTGGGGCTGTGGGCCATCGTCATCGGCACGATTTGGTATGCCCGCGACATCATCGTGGCCGTCCCGGCTGCTGAAGAACTGCGCGGCATCGGCTCGATGGATCAGGCGACGACGCTCTTCGACCGAGCGGATCGAGCCGCCTTTACGATCTTCAAGGAACAACGGATCGACGTGCCGCTGGCGCGCGTGTCGCCTCACCTCATCAACGCGATTCTCGCCATCGAGGATCAGCGCTTCTACGATCACAACGGGATCGACGTGGTCCGCGTCGCGGGCGCCGCGTTGAGCAATCTGCGCGAAGGTCGACGCGCGCAGGGTGGCAGCACGATCACGCAGCAACTTGCCAGGCAGAGCTTACTCACGACAGAAAAAACCTACCGGCGGAAGTTCACGGAGATCGTCGTCGCCGCGCGTCTCGAAGGGCAGTTCACGAAAGATCAGATTCTCGAGATGTATCTCAATAAGGTGTACTTCGGCGACGGTCTCTACGGCGTCGAGGCGGCATCGATGGGATATCTGGGTAAGCCGGCATCCGCCGTCACTGTCGCGGAAGCGGCGCTGCTTGCCGGTCTCGTGAAATCGCCCTCGAGCTACGCTCCTACCGTCAGCCTCGAGAAAGCGACTGCCCGCCGCAACGTGGCTCTTCGGGCGATGCTCGACGCGAAGATGATCGATTCGCCTACCTACGCGAAGGCGGTCAAGGAGCCGGTGAAGCTCGACGATGCGCTCCGGCGTGGAGAGATGTACGGGCAGTACTTCAAGGAGGAGGTCAGACGGTTCCTTGTAGAACGCTTTGGATGGGAGCGCGTCTACCAGGGTGGTTTGAAGGTCTATACAACCGTTGACCTCGACATGCAGAAAGAGGCCGAAGCCGAGGTTGCGCGCGGCATCGCGGAGATCGAGAAGCGGCAACGTCGCAAGGATGAAGACGCATCCAATCCGCTTCAGGCGGCGCTCGTGGCATTAGACCCGCACACCGGTGAAGTGCGGGCGATGGTCGGCGGCCGTGATTTCGAGAAGAGCAACTTCAACCGTGCCACCCAGGCCAAACGGCAGCCGGGCTCGGCATTCAAGCCCTTCGTGTATGCCGCCGCGCTCGAGCGGGGATTCACGCCGGGTACGATCCTCACCAATCTTGACGACCCGATTATGACGCTGCAGGGCGCGTGGGTTCCCGAGGACGAACATAGCGAAGGCTCGTCGATGACGATGCGCGCGGCATTGAAGACATCGAGCAATCGAGCCGCGGTCCGCATGCTCGAGGATGTCGGCATTCCGGTCACCGTGGACTACGCCAAGCGCCTCGGTGTTGGTTCTGTTCCGAGCGTGCCGTCGCTCGCGCTTGGATCCGGAGAGGTGACGCTCTCATCCATGACCGCCGCTTACGCGGCGTTTGCCAACGGCGGGATGGTTCAGGCGCCAATGCTCGTGCGGCGCGTGGAGACCACGCAGGGCGAGGTGCTCTACACGGCGAAGCAGGAACCGCAGCAGGCGGTCAGCGAGCAGACAGCCTTTCTGATGTCGAACATGATGGCCGACGTCATCAACGCCGGTACCGGAGCCGCCGCGCGCAGTGTCGGCTTCCGCCTCCCAGCCGCTGGCAAGACCGGCACGACGAACGATTACCATGACGCGTGGTTCGTGGGCTTCACGCCGAAGCTCGCAGCGGGTGTCTGGGTCGGGTACGACCAACCGCGCACGATCATCGGGGGTGGATACGCGTCCGTCCTCGCCGTCCCAGTCTGGGGACGCTTCATGGCGGCGGCCACTGCCAAGGATCGCGCGGAATGGTTCAGTACACCGGCGCGCATCACGTCGGCGACCATTTGCCGCCTCAGTGGGAAGTTGGCGACCGACTCGTGTCATGAGAGCGTGACGGACGCGAAGGGGCACGTGACGAACGAGTCGACGGTGTACACCGAGTATTTCGTGGAGGGCACTGAACCGACCGAGTTGTGCCCGATTCACCGGCGGCTTACGACGAACCCGTTCAAAGCGCTCGCTGCGCTTATCTCTCCCGGTCGGGCGTCGTCTCCTACCGAACCGGTCGTCACGCAACCACCTACGCAGCACGTAGAAACGGCACCAGCACCGCCCCAGCCAACTCCGCAGCCCGAACAGAAGAAGCGCGGATTCTGGTCGAAAGTCTTCGGGGGCGGCAAGAAGTAAACTGTCACAGTGCGCCGCACCTTCGGACTGTCGCACCTTCGCACTGGACCGTCGCACGATCGCACTCCGCCCCGTCGCACCGCACCCAGCGTGGTCCGGTAACGCCATGTTCAGTTTGGTGATCGGCCATCGGCGTCTGTTGA
>Ga0207706_10003934_pt1 | contig 14082 bp, 15 predicted proteins | sample KBSC53metaG_FD_184318 | JGI IMG/M metagenome (GOLD analysis project Ga0207706, IMG submission 184318) | Corn rhizosphere microbial communities from Kellogg Biological Station, Michigan, USA - KBS C5-3 metaG (SPAdes) (version 2) | ecosystem: Host-associated > Plants > Roots > Rhizosphere > Soil ... | reverse complement strand
CCGTCACCCGGGATCAGCGCGATGCGAAACGTGCGGTTCATCTCGGTTCCTTTCTTCGGTGGGCTCACTGCGTCAATTCATCGAATACGCCATCGGTCATCACACTGAACGGTGTGCGTCCCACGGGCGGCTGGAGTTGAGCAGCCCGCAGGAAATCTGCTGACAGCAGCTTGTCGGCAAACCGCCGCCGGTGCGCGGGCTCGATCAGCCACGCGGATATCTGCTGCAGGAATCGAGGGCGATCGGATGCGAACGCGTTGGAGTACTTTCGCTGTGCCCAGAAGTTCCAATAGGTCGCATCCACGAACTGGATTGTGGAAACGGCGTCGTCACAGCGCAGCCAGAGGTCCAGCAGCGGCGCAATGTCGAGCCCACCGATGTCGAACATCAGCAGAACGCTCAGCGGATCGTCAAGCCACTGACGAACACCCTGACCCAAAGGCCCTCCACGCAGAACAGCATCGAAGTAAGCCAACGCAAATCGGTCAAGCACGCCCTGCTCCGCCTCGGTCCAACTGCCCTCGGGGCAGCGGCCGAGCCGATCCAGCGAGAGCTCCAGCGAATGATGTACATCCGCACCTTCGGCCAGCAACTCGAGCATGCGCGGTAGCAGGTAGCGAATCTCCGGCACCGGCTGGACCGGGCTCTTGGCGGAGGTGTTGTAGTCATAGAAATGCCGCGCGGTAAGGCGAGCCAATGGCCACTCGCGCATCTGCTGCTCGACCTTTTCCGGTACGCAGCACGCGAGACACACATCGAGACGGCAAGAGGGCGCACGATGCCGACGGAAGACGCCGTAGGCTTCGTCGACGGCGTTACGCAGTGCTGATGGGGAAGCTTCTCCGTTCACCCCAAAACGGTATCACGCTGCCTCGACATGTCGAACACCGCCCGCCCCGTCCTTGACGACCCGACATCACACACAGCCCCACCCCTGCGACAGTCATCAACGTTGAGGGTGCCCATTCATAGAGCGCTTCCTATAGTCGGCTCAGGTCGATTCCGACCTACCGAAGGGAGTGCTTCATGGCCACCGATGCTGATCTGCACGGCGAAGACGATTCGCCGCCCACCGCTGCCGAGCTGAACGATCCCGACTTCCAGGTCGGACTGAAGGCGCTGGTGACGGCCTACCAGGGCCTGCTGGAGCAGGACCTGAAGCGCGCGCAGGACCCGCAAGCGCTGACCAAGGAGGCGCTCGCCAGCGCAGCGAACTGCGAGGACGAAGTAGCGACAGCCCATCGCATCTTCGAGACCTTTGCCTCCGAGGAGGTGGTGCTGCGCGTGCTGCCACCGCAGGCCCGCAAGCTCCTCGGGCCGGTGGAGCAATGGCGCTGGTGCCTGCTGCACATCCGCTGCTGCCTGGTCTTCGGCTGGTTGATCTGCCGCCGGCCGCGCGGCTTCCGCGCCTTTGTGTACTACCTGTACCGCTATTGGCTCTGCCTGCGCCAGATGATCGGCAAGCCTGTGGCGAGCCCGCTCACGGCCGAGGAACACCAGGATTTCCAGACCCTGGTGGGGCTGGCGGCCCAGGCCTACAAGCCCTACCTCACCGACCAGCTCACGACGGTGGAGTTTCCCGAGCGCATCCCCGCCGGCGTGATCGATGGCAGCATCGACTGCTTCGATGGCGAGGCGGCCTCGGCGGCCGTGGTCGAGCGCTTGCTCACGGCCGATGCCGCCCGCGCGCTGCTCGGCCGCGAGGTCTTCGAGCGTGAGCGTCCATCGCTGTTCTTCGGCTTCTGCCGCTGCTGGTGCCTTTGCGCGATCCGCCTCGGCTGCTGCCTGGCCGGTGCCAAGAGCCTGGTCGACGTGGTGCGATGCCTGGCCTACTACCGGCGCTGCCTGGTGCAGTGCCTGCGGCCGCTGGTGTGCGCGATCACGAGCCCCGCGGAGGGTGAGTGCGTGGAGGCCGGCTTCGTCGCCGCCTGCTCGCCGATGGCCGGCATCACGCTCAGCGGCACGGCCTCGGGCGCGGCGTTCAGCCACTACACGCTGCAGTACTCGTGGGGCGGGCCGCTGATGCAGTCCGCTGTGGTCTACCCCGGCTGCGGCCGGCCTCCGGCGCAGACGCAATCCAACAGCGCGGTGGTCGGTGGCACGCTGGGCTGGCTCGACGTGACGCTGCTGCCCCCAGGCATCACCGCGTTCACGGTGCAGCTCGATGTGTTCGATGCCAGCGGCGGCCGCGTGACCTGCGTCCGCAGCTTCCAGATCAAGACCACCGCGGTGGAGGTCACCGATGTGGCCACGGTCAACGCGCTGGTGGCGGAAGACCCGTTCAACCTCGGCTCCTTCACCAAGCTGGTCAAGGCGACCAACAACCCGAGCACGGCGGAGCCCGAGCTCTCGATCGGCGGCGCCTTCAGCGTCTATGGCAGCGCCTACGTGGTGGGCTGCGACCGCATCCTGTCGCAATACACGCTGGTCAACTATGCGGTCGCGCCGACAGCGCCGGTGCCGAGCTTCCCCGATGCCAGCCAGCCCGGCAACAGCCCGATGCTGCCCGCGCCGGTGGTCTACGACGACGTGCCGGGCCATCCGTGGCAGTCGGGCTGCTTCCCGGTGATCACGCCCAACATCATCCTCAACGGCGATCTGGTGGCGCAATGGGCCGCGAACAACTGCCCCAACCCCTTCCCGCCGCCGCCGTTCTATACCCAGCCCAAAGTCAAGCCGCTTCCGTTCTGGGACAGCGGGCTGCGCAACGGCCGCTATGTGATCTTTCTCGAGGTGCGCGACACGCTGGTATCGCCGAAGACGTTTCCCGGCAGCGTGGCGGCCGTCGACCAGGTGGCGGTGTGGCTCGACAACCAGCAGCCCATCGGCCTCATCAAGTCGGTGGGCGGCGTCACCGGCTGCGGCGACGTGCACCTGAAAGACTACGTCGGCACCAGCGCCGAGATCCTCGGCGTGGCCTGGGATCCGCCGATCGACCCGGCCGCACCGCAGCAGCGGCCGAACGACAACTTCGGCAGCTACAGCCTCAGCTTCCAGCGCAACGGTGATCCGCTGGCGGCCGGCACCATCCCCGGCGCGACACCGACCACGCGCGTGCCCAACGTGTGGCCCGCGCTGCCACCGGGCACCTTCGGCACGCTGGCGGATTGGGACATCGTCGCCGCGCTCGACGGCGGCGCGGGGCCGCTGCCGCCGCACTCGCCGAAGATCCTGCGCGGTGAGCGCTGCGCCTACGTGATCATGCTCGGCGTCACCGACACCACGCACGTCGGCGACAGCGGAAGCCACAACACCACGGGGCCGATCGCCTATGCGTTGAACATCATCAACGACATCCCATGATCGACTTCTGGCCGCGCTTCGTGCTCGCCGCGCTGGCAGCGTGGCGGCTCTCGCACCTGCTGACGCAGGAAGACGGCCCCTTCGATCTGATCGTGCGGCTGCGCATCCGCCTCGGCGATGCAGGCCGCGCGCTCGACTGCTTTTATTGCATGAGCCTGTGGGTGGCCGCGCCGCTGGCGCTGTTTGTCGACCCGGCGCTGCAGAACTGGTGGTGCATCTGGCTCGCGCTGTCGGGCGCGGCCGGCTTGCTGCACCGCATGGGCCAGCACGCGGTGCCGGCGACGACACAAGGAGATGGCAATGGGATGCTGTGGGCAGAAGCGGGCTCAGCTGACGAACCGGGCGGCACCGCCGCCGAGCCTCGGCACAAAGGGTTCTGACCCGGCCCCGAAGGCGCCTGCGCCGGCAATGCCACCCATGGCAGCAGGCGGCATCGCGACCATTGCGTTGCGCTGCCTCGCGGGTTCGCCGATGCGGTTGCAGGGCGCTGTGACGGCGCGGGCGTATCAGTTCTCCGCCGATCAGCCCGTGCAGGCCGTGGCGGCGCCGGATGCGCCGGCGCTGCTGGCATCGCGCCTGTTTCGCAGGGCGTGAGGTGGCTACCGGCCCGACTGCAGGTTGACCAGGTATGCGCAGAGCATGTCCGCCAGCGCGGCGGAATACGCTTGGATCTCGCGCGCTGTGCGCGCCGCTTCAGAAAAGTCCTTCCCCACGGCGCTGAGCGTCCTCATCACGAGATCGGCTGCAAGTGCACGCCTGCGCGCAGGGGCGTGTGGCAGCACCTCGCGGATGAACGCCTTGAACATGCGATGGCCCTTGGCCCGCTCTTCCTTGGCCTCGGGTGCGTCCCGGTAGAGCGGCGCCGCGTCTGCCAGCGCGACGCGTATCGCGGCCTCCTCGCACTCGGAGCGCACGAATGCGTGCACCAGGGCCCTCAGCCGCTCCAGCGGTGGCGTGGCGGCATCGGCCAGCAGCCCGGAGAGCATCGCGCTCGTTCGCGCCCATTCGTCGCTCTGAAGCCGGAAGAGGATCGAGGCCTTGTTCGGAAAGTATTGGTAGACCGAACCGACGCTGACGCCGGCGCGCTCGGCAACGCGTGTGGTGGTGAACCGCTGCGCGCCTTCCTTGGCAAGAACCTGAATAGCAGCCTCGAGGATCGAGGAAACAAGACCCTCGGAGCGAGCCTGTCTGGGCTTCTTTCTAGAGGCGAGAGGCGGTGAGCGGCGTTCGGTCATGGGTGCTGTTCCGGATGCGAATATGAAACTTGAAGCTTTGTTCATATTATTCCAGCACACCGTTCCCACCACGCACACCGCATGAACACACTCACTGCTCCCCCGCTCTCTTCCCTGCTCGACCGGCTCTTCCGCGAGGCCGACATGTCGTCGCCGTTGGCCGAGCCCGCCATCGCCAAGCTCCCGCCCGAAGAGCGCCTGCGCTTGATGCGCAGCAAGACGGACTACCTCGCCTTCTACTCCCAACTGAAGGACCACCCGCTCGCCGTCTCCCGCGAGACGGGCCGGCTGCTCTACATGCTGGCGCGCGGCATCCAGGCGCGCTCGGTGCTGGAGTTCGGCACCTCGTTCGGCCTCTCGACGCTGCACCTGGCCGCGGCCTTGCGCGACAACGGCGGAGGCCGCCTGATCACGAGCGAGTTCGAGCCCTCGAAGGTTGCCCGCGCCCGCGCCCACCTCGATGCAGCAGGACTGGGCGACCTGGTCGAGATCCGCGAAGGCGATGCGCTGGAAACGCTGGCGCGCGATCTGCCCGAAGCGATCGACCTGCTGCTTCTCGACGGCGCCAAGGCCCTCTATCCCGAGATCCTGGGCCTGGTCGAGGATCGGCTGCGCCCTGGCGCGTTCGTCATCGCGGACAACGCCGAGCACAGCCCCGATTACCTGGCGCGCGTCCGCTCCACGGCTCACGGCTGGCTCTCCGTGCCCTTCGCGGATGACGTCGAGCTCTCGATGCGAATCGGCTGATGGCTTCGATCGCATTCCATCCATCCAGGAGATCCCAACAATGAATGTTTTCGTGACAGGCGCCACCGGCTGGGTCGGCTCCGCCGTCGTGCAGGAGCTGCTGCGTGCGGGGCATCGGGTCTGCGGCCTCGCCCGTTCAGACGAGAAGGCGGCCATCCTCGCGGCCACCGGCTCGCAGGTCGTCCGGGGCACGCTCGATGACCTCGACACGCTGCAGCGTGCGGCGGCCGAAGCGGACGCGGTGGTCCATACCGCGTTCAACCATGACTTCTCGAACTTCGCGCAGAGCGCCGTGCAGGACAGGCTCGCGATCGAGGCCATCGGCTCGGTGCTCGCCGCAAGCGGCCGACCGCTCCTGGTCACCTCGGGGCTCCTCGGGTTGGCGAAGGGCCGCCTGGCCACCGAAGCCGACCGCCCCGGTGCGCATTCGATCCGCCAATCGGAGGCGGCCGCGCAAGCCTTGGCGGAGCGCGGCGTGCGCGTGGCCACGGTCCGCCTCGCGCCTTCGGTGCACGGCGTCGGTGACCATGGCTTCGTTCCGATGCTGATCCGTCTGGCGCGCGAGACGGGCGTGTCGGCCTGGCTCGATGAGGGCATGAACTGCTGGGCCGGCGTGCATCGTCTCGACGCGGCACGCGTCTATCGCCTCGCGCTCGAACGCGGCGTGACGCAGCCCGTCTATCACGCCGTCGCCGACGAGGCAGTGCCGTTCAGGCAGATCGCCGAAGTGATCGCTCGACGGCTGGGCGTGCAGGCCGCGCCCCGGCGGCAGGAGCACTTCGGCTGGTTCGCGCACTTCGCCGGCGCCGACATGGCGGCGTCGGCCGAGCAGACCCGGTCGAACCTCGGATGGGCTCCGGCCGAACCGGGCCTTCTGGCAGACATCGACCAGGCCGCTTACTACCTCGATCGATGAATCCATCGGGAACAGCGTGCGATCATTCCCGGGTGAACGGTCCCGCCAGCCTGCGCCGCATCACCTGCGTGCGCTGCCTGCGGCCGCAGGCCACCTGCCTGTGCGCGCTCGCGCAGCCCACCGCCCACCGAACCGAGGTGCTGGTGTTGCAGCATCCGCAGGAGCAGCGCCAGGCGAAAAACAGCGTGGCGCTGCTGCGCCTGTCTCTCGCGCATTGCGAGGTGGTCGTCGGCGAACGCTTCGCGTCCGTGGCACTGCAGGCGCTGCTGCAGCGCCCGGGACGGGAGACGCGGCTGCTCTATCCCGATGTGCCAGCCGCGCCCGCGCCGCCGGCCCCACCGATGACCGCGAGTGCGCCGCTGCGGCTCGTGGTGCTCGACGCCACGTGGCGCAAGAGCCTGCGCATGCTGCTGGAGCACCCGGCCCTGGCCGCGCTGCCGCGGCTGTCGCTCGACGCGCCGGCGCCGACCCGCTATCGCGCGATCCGTGCCGCGCGGCGGGCCGACCAGGTCTCGACGCTGGAGGCCACCGTGCAGGCGCTGACGATGCTGGAGGGCCCGTCGTTCAATGCCGAGCCGCTGCTCGATGCCTTCGGCCGCTTCGTCGCCGGCGTCGCGGCCCGCCAGCACGACCTGAAGTGACCGATCAGGGGTTCTGGTCCCCCCCGAGGCCCCAGGTAGCCTCGAGATGCTGGCGCAAGGTCGCGAGGATCTCGTCCGACAGCGCCGGCAATCCACGCGCGGTGGCTCGGGCCAGGATCAGGCCGCCCACCATGGTCGACAGCATGGCAATGGCGCGGACCCGGTCCTCGGGCTCGATCTCCGCCACTTCGGTGCCATCGGGCCGCCGCTGCGCGAACAGCGCCATGTAGCGTCCGATGCCCTGGGCAAAGACATCAGCGACGGCGCCGGTCTCGCGTGCCGCATCCGCCGCCAGCGCCGCCACCGGGCAGCCCTGGCCGACGCTGTCGCGGTGCTGTGGCGACAGGTAGTTCGCGACGCCCCTTCGAAGGGACCCTGCGGCACCGGTGCCCGCCTGGGCATCGGGGGTTTGCAACTCGGAGAGCTTCCATTCGAATGCCTGTTCCGAAGCCTCCGCCGCCAGCGCGTCCTTCGATTCGAAATGCCGGTACAGCCCGCCATGGGTGAGCCCGGCCTCGCGCGTGATGTCGGCCACACCCACGCCGCTGAAACCGCGCTCGCGGTACAGCCGGGCGGCGGCCTCCAGGATGGACCGGCGGTTCTCGGTCACCTGCGCCTTCGAGACTTTCATCAGGATCCTTTCGCGCGCATGTGTCGCGTATTGATGATGATCATATTCAATGATTTATGATGTTGATCATCATCATTAAGTGGACCGAGATGGAATCGATGCCCCCCATTCCCGCTGCGCGCCGCCGGATCGTCGTCACCGGCATGGGCATGGTCTCGCCGCTGGGTTGCGGCGTCGAGCTGGCCTGGCAACGGCTGCTCGCGGGCCGGTCGGGCTTGCGCCTGCTGCCCGAGGCGATGACGGTCGACATCGCTGCCCGCGTCGGCGGGGTGGTGCCCGATGTGCGCGAAGACGCATCGGGCGGCTTCGACATCGATCACTTCGTGTCGACGAAGGACCAGCGCAAGATGGACCGCTTCATCGCCTTCGCGCTCGCCGCGGCGCAAGAGGCGCTCGGCCAGGCGCAGTGGGCGCCGGCAGATGAAGCCTCGCAGCGGCGCACCGCCACCGTCATCGCCTCGGGCATCGGCGGCCTGCCCGCCATCGCGGAGGCGGTGCGCACGACCGACACGCGCGGGCCGAAGCGCTTGTCGCCGTTCACCGTGCCGTCGTTCCTGGTCAACCTCGCCGCGGGCCATGTGTCGATCAGGCATGGCCTGAAGGGGCCGATCGGTGCGCCGGTGACCGCGTGTGCCGCGAGCCTCCAGGCCATCGGCGACGCGGCGCGGCTGATCCACTGCGGCGAGGCCGACATCGCCGTGTGCGGCGGCGCCGAGGCGGCAATCGACCGCGTCAGCCTCGGCGCGTTTGCCGCGGCGAAGGCCTTGTCCACCGGCTTCAACGACACACCCTCCCGCGCATCGCGGCCCTTCGACCGGGCGCGCGACGGTTTCGTCGTGGGTGAAGGCGCGGGCATGCTGGTGATCGAATCCCTCGAGCACGCGCTGGCGCGGGGCGCCACGCCCCTGGCCGAACTGCTCGGCTACGGCACCAGTGCCGACGCGTTTCACATCACCGCCGGCCCGGAGGACGGCAATGGGGCGCGACGCGCGATGCAGGCGGCGCTGGCACAGGCGGGCCTGACCCCGGCCGACGTGCAGCACCTCAACGCCCACGCCACCTCCACGCAGGTGGGCGACCAGGGCGAACTGGCCGCGGTGCGCGGGCTGTTCGGCGTGGATGCCCGGCTCGCGATCAGCTCCACGAAATCGGCGACCGGCCACCTGCTCGGCGCGGCCGGCGGCGTCGCGGCGATCTTCACCGCACTGGCCTTGCGCGATCAGGTCGTCCCGATGACGCTGAACCTCGAACAGCCGGATGCACTCGCCGAGGGTCTGAGCATCGTGCACGGGGCGCCGCGGCGCATGCCCATCGACCATGCGATGGCCAACGGCTTCGGCTTCGGTGGCGTGAACGCCAGCATCGTGTTCAAGCGTTGGGTCGTTTGAGGGCGCCATACTTGCGCCCTCGCACCTGACAAGCCATTCATCCGATGAAGATCGCCACCTGGAACATCAATTCGCTCGGCGTGCGCCTGGAGCAGGTGCTGGCCTGGCTGGAGAGCGCGCGGCCCGATGTGCTCGCGCTGCAGGAGCTCAAGCTCACCGACGACAAGTTCCCCGCCAAGGAGCTCGAGGCCGCGGGCTACCACGCGGTGTTCCATGGGCAGAAGACCTACAACGGCGTCGCGCTGCTCACCCGGCAGCCGGTGACCGGCGTGGTCAAGAACATGCCGACTTTCGCCGATGAGCATGCGCGCGCCATCGCCGGCAGCATCGGCGAGCTGCGCTTCATCGGCGGCTACTTCCCCAACGGGCAGGCTCCAGGCAGCGACAAGTTCGCCTACAAGATGCAGTGGCTCGACGGGCTGCGCCGTTGGGTCGCCGACGAGCTGAAGCAGCATCCGAAGCTGGTGCTGATGGGCGACTTCAACATCGCGCCCGAAGATGCCGATGTGTGCGATCCGGTGGCCTGGGCCGGGCAGATCCATTGCACCGACGAGGAACGCAGCCATTTCCAGCAGTTGCTGGCACTGGGCCTGCACGATGCCTTCCGGCTCTTCGAGCAGCCGCCCAGGCTGTACAGCTGGTGGGATTACCGGATGCTCGCGTTCCGCAAGAACCAGGGCCTTCGCATCGACCACATCCTCGTCAGCGATGCGTTGAAGGCGCAGGTGCGCAGCTGCACGGTCGACAAGGCACCGCGCAAGAACGAGCGCCCCAGCGACCACGCGCCGGTGCTGATCGAGCTCGACGCCTGAGCGCCAGCGCAGGCGGGCTCAGGCTGACGCGCCGCCGATCTCTTCCAGAGATTTCAGCGCCGCACGAGCGCGGTCGATGGCCGGGCGGTTGAGGTCGCGCGAATGCGCGGTGCCGAGCTTGGCGTGCTTGATCACCTCTTCGAGCAGCTCGCGGGCGCGTGAAGGCTGGCCGCGGCGCAGCAGGAAGAGGCCGTATTCGCAGCGCGTTTCCACCGTCAGGTGGCGCTGCATCGCGATCTCGAAGGCGGGGCCGGCGCGTTCGGGCGCGGCTTCGGCCAGGGCCATCGCATACCAGAGGCTGGTCTCGCCGGCCTGGCGCTCGGGCGCGTCGGCGAACAGGCGCTCCAGCGTCTGCACCGCCTGCGCAGGATGGCCGGTGACACATTGCGCATTGGCCAACGCGAGGCGCAGCTTGGGATCGCGGGCATAGGGGCCGGCAACGCATTGCTCGTAGTGCTGCAGCGCCTCTTCGTGCTGCCCCGCCTGCAGCAGCGCCTCGGCCAGGCGCCAGCGGTTGTCGACCGAAGGCGTGCGCTCGAAGTCGGCGCGGGCGCGGCGCACGTCGCGGCCGGGGTCGACGAGCGTGGCGACCGTGCCGACGGCCTTGCGCGCAACGCGGCTGTGCCGCACCTCGGGCAGGTATTCGCTGAAGAAGTAGACGACGCTGCCCAGCAACGGAAACGCGAACAGCACCATCAGCCAGTACATGTTGCGCCCGGTGCGGATCGCGTGGACGCCGAAGTACAGCGCAACCAGGATGTGGGCGATGGCAAACAGCGGCATGGAGCCTCCCTCAGGTGGAACGAGCGGCGCCCTGCATGGGGCACCGCTTCGGCCGCAAGTTTATCCGCGCCCGGCGGCGGCTCAGTCGTCCAGGCCCAGCTCCTGGATCTTGCGCGTGATGGTGTTGCGGCCGATGCCCAGCTTCTGCGCCGCCTCGATGCGGCGGCCGCGCGTGATGTCGAGCGCGGTGTGGATCAGCTGGCCCTCGAACTTGCGCGTCAGCGTGTCCCACACCTCGGGAGCGCCGGCCTCGAGCAGCGTGCGCGCCTCGCGCTCCAGGTCGAGCAACCACTGGCCGCTGCCACTGTTGACCAGGGCGACCGGGGCCGCGGCCTGCGGCAGCGGCAACGCGGCGGCTGGCCCGCTGGTCGGCGACGGGGTCGGCAGCAGAGCCGGCAGAGACAGTGCGTCCGCCCCGCCCTGCAAAGCCGCCGGGAGGTCGGCACGCGCCGCACCGAAGAACTCGGGCGGCAGGTCCTTGGGCTCGACGACCTGCGCCGGCGCCATCACCGTGAGCCAATGGCACACGTTCTCGAGCTGCCGCACGTTGCCGGGGAAGTCGAAGTTCATCAGGCGCTCGAGTGCGGCATCGGTGATGCGCTTGGCCTCGACGCCCAGCTCCTTCGCGCTCTTCTGCAGGAAGAAGCGCGCCAGCGACGGGATGTCTTCTCGCCGCTCGCGCAGCGCCGGCAGGCGCAGCCGGATCACGTTGAGGCGGTGGAACAGGTCTTCGCGGAACACGCCCTGGCGCACGCGCTCCTCGAGGTTCTGGTGCGTGGCCGCGATCACGCGCACGTTGCTCTTCAGCGGCTGGTGCCCGCCGACGCGATAGAACTGCCCGTCGCTGAGCACGCGCAGCAGGCGCGTCTGCAGGTCGAAGGGCATGTCGCCGATCTCGTCGAGGAACAGCGTGCCGCCGTCGGCCTGCTCGAAGCGCCCGCGCCGCATCGTCTGCGCGCCGGTGAACGCGCCGCGCTCGTGGCCGAACAGCTCCGACTCCAGCAGGTCCTTCGGGATGGCCGCGGTGTTGATCGCGACAAAGGGCCCGTTGCCGCGCGGGCTGTGCTTGTGCAGCGCGCGCGCCACGAGCTCCTTGCCCGAGCCGCTCTCGCCGGTGATCAGCACGGTGACGTTGCTCTGCGAGAGCCGCCCGATCGCGCGGAACACGTCCTGCATCGCCGGCGCCTGGCCCAGCATCTCGGGCATGTCGGACTGCGAGACGTCGCGCACCTCCTCGCGCAGGCTCTCCTCGACCGCGCGGCGGATCAGCTCCACCGCCTTGGTCACGTCGAAGGGCTTGGGCAGGTATTCGAAGGCGCCGCCCTGGAAGGCGGCGACGGCGCTGTCCAGGTCCGAGTAGGCCGTCATGATGATGACGGGCAGGCCCGGCAGCCGGGCCTTCACGCGCGCCAGCAGCTCGGTGCCCGAGCCGCCCGGCATGCGGATGTCGCTCACCAGCACCTGCGGCTCGTCTTCATCGAGTGCCTGCAGCACGTCGCGCGGGCTCGAGAAGCTGCGGACCGCGAACTGCTCGCGCGCGAGCGCCTTCTCGAGCACGAAGCGGATGGATTGGTCGTCGTCAACGATCCAGATGGGTTTCATGCAGAGGCCTGAGGTCCTTGTCTGGCATACCCATCGTACTTATGGTCGTCAGGGCAGCGGGATCACGATCTTGAACACGGTGCGGCCTGGTTCGCTCTCGCATTCGATCGTGCCTTGATGTTGTTGCACGAAGGTCTGCGCCAGCGTAAGCCCCAGACCCGACCCGCCTTCGCGTCCCGATACCAGAGGGTAGAAGATGCGATCACGGATCGACTCGGGAATGCCCGGGCCGTTGTCCTGAATATGCAATTCCAATGCCAGTCGCCAGCGCTGCTTGCCGAGCGTGACCTGGCGCGCGATGCGCGTGCGCAGCACCAGTCGAGCGTCGCCTGCCGCGATGCGCTCGCTCAAGGCCTGCGCCGCGTTGTGCGCCATGTTGAGCACGGCCTGGATCAGCTGCTCGCGATCGCCGCGGAACTCGGGGATCGAGGTGTCGTAGTCGCGCACGACGGTGAGGCCGCGCGGGAACTCCGCGATGATCAGCGAGCGCACCCGCTCGCAGACCTCGTGGATGTTGACGTCGCTCACCACATGCGGCCGGCGGTGCGGCGCCAGCAGCCGGTCGACCAGCGCCTGCAGGCGGTCGGCCTCCTGCACGATCACGTTGGTGTATTCCGTGAGCTCGCGCGAGCTGCCCAGCTCCATGCCGAGCAGTTGCGCCGCGCCGCGGATGCCGCCGAGCGGGTTCTTGATCTCGTGCGCGAGGTTGCGGATCAGCTCCTTGGTGGCCTGCACCTGGCCCAGCGTGCGCTCCTCGCGGTCCTGGCGGGTCTGCTGCTCGATCTCGATCAGCTCGACGATCACGCGCTCTGGCGAATCGGTCTGGTTGACGATCACGTGCACCGGCAGCACCTCGGGGTGCGAGCCGGGCGGGCGCCGCAGCTGGGTGTCGAAGCGGCCCGTGGCGAAGTCGTTGCGGGCCACGGCGGCCAGCGCCTCTTGAAGCTTCTGCGGCTCGACGATCCAGTCGCCGAGGCGGCTCTTCAGGATCGTGCGGCGCGACAGGCCGAGCACGTTCTCGAAGGTGGTGTTCGCGAACAGGCACTCGCCGGCGGGGCGGACCACCGCGACCATCGTGGCGAGCAGGTCGAAGGCGTCGTACGCCGCGGTCGTCCGACCGCCGGGCAGGGAGGCCATCAGCGGATGCTCATTGGCCCAGCTTGCCGAGCTCGCGCTTCAAGGCCGCGACATCGGCCTCCTTGCGCGTGATCGCTGCCTTCAGCGCAGCGACGCGCTCCTGGTACTTGGCGAAGTTGCGCTCGTCGCCACGGCGCTCCGGCTCGCCGTTGTTGTATTCCTTCTGCAGCGCGGCGAGGTTCTCTTCTTCCTTGCGCAGCTCGGCTTCGAGGATGCGCCGCGCCTCGCTGTCGCGCGAGCGCTGTTCGTTCGGGTCGACGCGTTCACCGGACGATCGCGCGGCACCCGATGCGGCGCCGCCGGTGGCCTTGGCGCGCGGTGCCGATTGCATGATCGTGATGGGCGCGCCCTCGATCGTGCGGCAGCCCTTCTCCTTGGCCTCCTGCGCCGACAGCGTGTCGGTGTAGAGCACCGGCGGCCCGGGGCAGCGGTAGACCGTGGCCGAGGCGGCAGCGGCGTGGCCGATGGCCGGCAGGCAGCCGCCCAGGCACAGCAAGGATGCTCCGACACTCCTGGACCACACCGATTTCATGCATTGACCTCCAAGCGCCCAACGATCGAAGCATTGTCGCGCAGGCCCAAATAAAAAGGGACGGCGGTTGCCGTCCCTGTTGCCCGATCGGAAGACCGATCAGAGGCTGTAGTACATGTCGAATTCCAGCGGGTGGGTCGTCATGCGGAAGCGGGTCACCTCTTGCATCTTCAGCTCGATGTAGGCATCGAGGTAAGCATCGGTGAACACGCCGCCCTTCGTGAGGAATGCACGGTCCTTGTCCAGGTAGTCGAGGGCCTGGTCGAGGCTGTGGCAGACGGTCGGGATCTTCGCGTCTTCTTCCGGCGGCAGGTGGTACAGGTCCTTCGTGGCGGCTTCGCCCGGATGGATCTTG
>Ga0207706_10003933_pt1 | contig 14087 bp, 13 predicted proteins | sample KBSC53metaG_FD_184318 | JGI IMG/M metagenome (GOLD analysis project Ga0207706, IMG submission 184318) | Corn rhizosphere microbial communities from Kellogg Biological Station, Michigan, USA - KBS C5-3 metaG (SPAdes) (version 2) | ecosystem: Host-associated > Plants > Roots > Rhizosphere > Soil ... | reverse complement strand
CTCGGCGGCGCGGTCCGGCTTCCGCCCGATCCGGCCGGGCTCGTGGTCTTCGTCCACGGCAGCGGATCGAGCCGCCACAGCCCGCGCAACAACTCGGTTGCGCGCTATCTCGAGGGCCGCGGGTTCGCGACCCTGCTCTTCGATCTGCTGACGGCGGACGAGGCCGGCGACCGCGGCAACGTCTTCGACATCGATCTGCTCACCCGGCGGCTGCTCGACGCGATCCAGTGGGCGCGCCGCCGGCCGGGCCTGACGCGGCTCCCGGTCGCCTGCTTCGGCGCCTCGACCGGAGCGGCGGCGGCGCTGCGGGCGGCGGCGGACCGGCGTGGCGGCGTCGGCGCGGTCGTCTCCCGCGGCGGCCGCCCCGACCTCGCCGGCGAGGCGCTCGGGCGGGTGACCGCGCCGACGCTCCTGATCGTCGGCGGCCGCGATACCGAGGTCCTGGCGCTGAACCGCAGCGCCGCCGCGGCGATCGCCGGGCACTGCCAGCTCGCTGTCGTGCCCGGCGCGACCCACCTCTTCGAGGAGCCGGGAACGCTCGCGCAGGCCGCCCGCCTCGCCGCCGACTTCCTCGAGATCAGGATCTCGGAAGGCGAGCGTGGCTACCGATCGGCGACCGGCGGCGGCGCCCGGTAGCCGCCGACCGCCCGCTTCGTCAGCAACCGGCGCCGGCCGGCGACTGAACCGTCGAGGAACCGTGTCGATGCACAGACGAGACAGTCGAAAAGGCTCCCAACGGCCGCTGACAGGGCCAACGTCGTCCGCCCCCATCCCTACCGTCCCTGCGGCCATGGAACCGTTGCAGGCAGAGCTCGGTGAGACCGCCCCGGAGGCCGTCCCGGCCCCCGCTCATCAGGCGTTGGCGGCGCTCGCCGACGGCGATCGGGTCGAGTGCTGCTACGCCGTCCGCGACCGTAGCCGCCGGCCGACGAAGCGCGGCGGCGAGTGGCTGTCGCTGAAGATCGCCGACCGCACGGCGACCATCCAGGCGAAGTCGTGGGACGAGATCGAGGCGCGGTTCGCGGCCGCCGAGCCGGGGACGGTCGTCCACCTCGTCGGCCGCTACGAATGCAGCCGGCAATGGGGCGATGCGCTGATCGTCGAGGCGATCGCGCCGGCCGGGGAGGGGGACTACGACCCCGCGAACCTGCTCGAGGTCTCGCCGGAGCCGGTCGAGCGGATGGAGGCCGATCTCGCCGATCTCCTCGAGACGATCCAGGAGCCGGATCTGCGGGAGCTGCTCGACCGGCTGATCGCGCCGGGCGGCGAGCTCTGGGAGCGCTTCCGCGACGCCCCGGCCGCCAAGCACTACCACCAGGCCTACCGCCACGGTCTGCTCGAGCACACGCTCTCGGTCGCGCAGGGCGTCAGCGCCGCGGCGTCGTTCTTCCCCGGCATCGATCGCGACGTCGCCATCGCCGGAGCATTGCTGCACGACATCGGCAAACTCGATGCCTACAACGACAACCCGCTTGCGATCGACATGACAGATCTCGGCCGGCTGATCGGCGAGATTCCGCTCGGCTACTACCGGGTCCGTCGCGAGATCGAGTCGATCGAGGGTTTCGACCCCGACCTCGGCTGGGCGGTCCTCCACATCATCCTCTCCCACCACGGGACGCTCGAGCACGGCTCGCCGGTGACGCCGGCGACCCGCGAGGCGACCCTCGTCCACATGATGGACAACCTCGGCGGCAAGCTCGGCAGCTTCGACCGGATCGAGCGGACCCTCTCCGAGGGCCAGGCCTGGTCCGGCTTCGACCGCGGCATCGACGGCTCGGCTTACTTTCGTAACCGCCGGGCGGCCTGAGCGCGCGCAGCTCGGCGTCATCGGCCGGCTCACGGCCCTAAGGCCGCTTCGCCGGCCTCTTCCTTGATCTGCGGGCGCTCAGACTCGCCCGGACGCGGCCGGACGCGAGCATCTACCGGCTCCGGCGGCGCGAGGTGCGGGCCCTGATCAGGTCGGGGTCCTTGCGGACCTCGCGGGCTTCCTGGGCGAAGAACTGGGCGATGGCGAGCATGGCCTCTTCCTTTCCAGTTGATAACGACAATGACCGGTGAAAACCTTACAGCGGTCATGCTGACCTGTCAAGTTGAATCACCGGTCACGCAGCGGTAGGATCGTGCCCATGGAAACGGCAGCTATCAGTGCTTGGATCGAGGACAAGGTCGCGCCGGAACCGTTGCTTGCCATCCAGGCCCTGGCGAACTCCCAGGCCTCCGAGGACGACCCCGAGCAGCTCGTCGACGCCACCGGCTCCCGCGAGTGGTTGACCGGCTTCGGCCTCCTGGCGCCCGGCGCCGAGGTCTCCGAGGAGGGCCGGAAACAACTGGTCGAGCTGCGCCGCTGCGTCCGGGCGCTGATCGACGCGAACATGACCGGAGACCAGGACGAGGCGGCGAGCGCCGAGCTCGCCCGGATCGCGGCACGCCATCCGGTCCCGGTCCAGGTCGGCGCCGACGGCACCATCGACGTCGACCTCGAGCCGGCGGCTTCGGTCGACGCCCTGATCGCGCAGATGATCGGCATCGTCCTCCGCGCCCAGATCGACGGCAGCTGGGAGCGGCTGAAGATCTGTGCGGCGGATTCGTGCCGCTGGGCGTTCTTCGACGTTTCGAAGAACCGCGGCGGCCACTGGTGCTCGATGGAGGTCTGCGGCAACCGCGAGAAGAACCGCGCCTACCGCGAACGGAAGTCGTCCGCCGCTACTTCGTGAAGCGCTCGGCGCAGCGCTGCATCTTCGACGCGTCCGGCTGAACCCGCTGGACGCAGGCGAGGACGCGCTCGGCGTCGGTCTTGCCGGTGCCGCTCAGGTTCGGCGGGTTGACGCCGGCGTCGTCGAAGGCGTTGTCGATCGAGCTCTCGACACCGCCGACGCTGTCGAAGGCGCGATCGATCGTGTCGTTGGTCGTGTCGAGGATCGGCCGGACCAGGAAGAAGTAGATCGCGGCGATGATCCCGACCGTGACGATCAATCTGATCAGGCTGCGAGCGAGGGTCTCCGCCATCGGCAGTCGCGAATCTAACGTGGCCGGAGGTCGGCGAGACGCACGGAAGGCGCGCCAGAGAGCGCAAAGTGCGTGAAAGCCGGCGCCGGCCCCGCGGGGGGCCACCCGGTGGCATCTATCCTCAGGGCGTGGCCAAGGACACCGAGAAGCTGATCCGCCAGCTGTCCCTGATCTCGTTCCTGATGGCGAATCGCCGCCCGGTCTCGGCGCTCGAGATCAAGCAGGAGGTCGAGGGGTACAGCTCGATGAACGAGGACGCGTTCGCGCGCCGGTTCTATGCCGACCGCGCCGAGCTCGAGAGCCTCGGGATCGCGCTCAAGGTCGACAGGCCAAGCGAGGGCTTCCTCGAGTCCGAGCTCTACGCGCTGCCGCCCGAGAACTACTACCTGCCCGCGATCGAGTTCACCGACTCGGAGCTCGCTGCGCTGCGGACCGCGCTCGCCCTGCTCGACGGTCAGTTCGCCTACGCCGAGCCGCTGCGGCTGGCGCTCCAGCAGGTTTCGTGGGGGCGGAAGAGCCCGCTCAACGGCACTGCCGACGCACCGATCGAGATGGCGATGACGGCCTCGGCCGGCGGCCGCGAGCTGTCGCAGCGCCTCGCGAAGATCGAGACCGCGATCTCGCGCCGGAAGACGATCGAGTTCAGCTACTACACGATGGAGCGCGACGCGACGATGGACCGCAAGGTCGATCCCTACCACCTCGTCTTCCGCTCCGGCCAGTTCTATCTGATCGGCTACGCCCACGAACGCGATGCCGTCCGCGTCTTCAGGCTCTCGCGGATCCAGGGCAAGGTCTCCTACGCGAGCAAGGCCGAGCACGACTTCAGCCCGCCCGGCAGTTTCGACCGCCGCGACTACGCATCCCGTGCCGACTGGCAGATGGGCACGAGCGAGGGGACCGCACGGATCTTCCTCCGCGAGCGGATCGACTGGCTCGTCGAGCGCGACTACGGCGAGTACGGCGAGATCGAGCCGGCCCGCAACGGCGACGGCAAGCGCGGCAAGGGCTCGGTGTTCGAGACCGAGTTCTCCTCCGCCCGCCAGCTCGTCGCCTGGCTGCTCGGCTGGCGCCACAACGCGGCCGTCCTCGAGCCGCCCGAGCTCGCCGCCGAGGCCGAGGAGCGGCGCGAGCTGCTCCGCAGCCGCCACTCGAGCGACTTCAAGACCGCCAAGCGGGTCGCCACGCCGGCCGTCGGGGAGGCCGAGCGCCGGAGCCGCTCGAACGGCAAGAACGAGACCGTGATCCGGCCGGAGCGGTTCGCCCGCCTCGTCACCCTCGCCGGGATGCTGATCGATTCGGCCCGCAACGACCGGCGGCTCGCGACCGCCGACGTCTGCGACGAGCTCGGGATCACCGTCAAGGAGCTCGCCAGCGACATCGACGTCCTCAACGTCGTCAACTTCGGCGGCGGCACCTACGTCCTCTACGCCGAGGTCGTCGGCGACGAGATCGAGGTCGATCCCGAGGCCTACGGCGACAGCTTCGCGCGGCCCGCACGCTTGCTGCCGCTCGAGGCGAAGGCGCTGGTCGCCGCGATCGACCTCTTCGGGGACCACCTGCCGCAGGCGGGGCTCGACACCGCCCGCGACAAGATCGTCGCGGCGCTCGGTCACGACCCCTCCGAGGAGGGCCTGCAGATCACCGTCGAGCGCGACGATCCGGAGATCGTCACCGCCGTCAACGAGGCAATCGCCTCCCACTCGGTCCTGAAGATCAACTACTACAAGGAGAACGAGGACCAGTTCACCTCGCGCGAGATCGAGCCCTACCGGCTCGCCCGGGGTCCCGACGGCTGGTACGTCGGCTGCCGCGACCGCAAGCGCGACGCGGTCCGCCACTTCCGGCTCGACCGGACGAAGGAGGCGGAGCCGACCGGCGACAGCTTCGAGCCCGATCCGGCCGTCGCCGACGAGCTCGCCGAGCAGCAGTGGCTGACCGTCGGCGAGCCCGAGGACGCCCGTTTGGCCCGGGTCTGGGTCTCGCCCGAGCGCGCCCGCTGGGTCCGCGAGGAGCGAACCGTCGTCGAGGAGCTCGCCGACGGCGCGCTGGTCATCGAGATGCCGTTCGCGGGCACCTCCTGGCTCGTCCGCGAGGTCCTCAAGGGAGCCGGCGACATGGTCGTCCTCGAGCCCGACGATGCCCGCGAGGCGGTTCTCGCGGCGGTCACCGAAAAGGCCTGAGAGAAGCCACCGATGGAGGAGCCGGCGGTCGAGGCTCCCGGCCATCCGGCCGTCGTCCGCGTCCGCGCCCACAACCCGGGGCCGATGACGCTGACCGGGACCAACACCTACGTCGTCGGCAGCTCGCCCGCCTGGGTGATCGATCCCGGCCCGGCCGACCGCGACCACATCGACCTGGTCCGCCGGGTCGGAGAGACCCGTGGCGGGATCGCCGGAGTGCTGCTGACGCACTCTCATTCCGACCACAACGGCGGCTGCGGGATGCTCGGAGTCGAGGTCGTCGTCGGCAACGAGGACGGTTTCGACGATCTCGCTGCGATGCTCGCCGCCGAACCGGTTGCGATGCCGCCGGCGCCCGCCGAGCGGCAGGTCGGCCCGTTCACGGTACTCCCAACCCCGGGCCACGCGCCCGATCACGTCGCCTACTCGTTCGGCGAGGTCTGCTTCTGCGGCGACCTCGTCCTCGGTGAGGGGTCGACGATCGTGCCGCCCGCAGCAGGCGGCGGGTCGCTCGCCGACTACATGCGTTCCCTCGACGTGCTCGCCGCCATCGGCGCGTCGCTGCTCTGTCCCGGGCACGGCGAGTGGATCACCGACCCGGCGGCGAAGATCGCCGAGTACGCCGCCCACCGCCGCGAGCGCGAGCACCTTCTCGTCGAGGCCCTCGCCGCCGGCAAGCGCGAGGAGGGCGAGCTCCTCGACGCGGCCTGGTCCGACGTCCCGGCGCCGATGCGGCCCGCCGCGGCGCTCGCGATGCGGGCCCATCTCGAGAAGCTCGACGCCGAAGGTCGGCTCCCCGGCGGCTTCGAGGTTCCGTCACCGGGCTAGGATCGCCCGATGCCGAGTCGCCGCGATCAGATCAAGCTGACGGCGGAGGAGCAGCTCGAGCTCCTCGACGCCGAGCGGATCGTCGTCTGCACGACGAACGGGTCGCGCGGCTGGCCGCACTCGATGCCGCTCTGGTACACGGTCCGCGACGGCGACGTCTGGTCCTGGACCTTCGCGAAGTCGCAGAAGGTCCGCAACCTCGAGCGCGATCCACGCTGCACGCTGCTCGTCGAGGCGGGAGTCGAATACGGCGAGCTTCGCGGCGTTCAGATCGAGGCCGAGGCGGAGCTGATCCGCGATCCCGAGCAGATCTACGAGTTCGGGGTCGAGCTGACGATCCGCTACGCGGAGGGGATCGACAAGATCGAAGGCGATGCTGCGGCGGGCCTGCGGGCGCAGGCGCCGAAGCGGGTGGCGATCCATTTCCGTCCGGTCCGGACCGCGACCTGGGATCACCGCAAGCTCGGCGGGACCTACTAGGGATAACCCCAGGCCGTGCTGACGTGGTTGCGGACGAGCGGGGAGTGACCGCCTGCGCTCGCACTCACCGCTAGCCTGCCAGCCGGCATGGAATCGCTAAAGGGCCTGATCCTCTCGGGAGGCGCCGGAACGCGCCTGCGCCCGATCACGCATACGTCGGCAAAGCAGCTCGTCCCGGTCGCCAACAAGCCGGTGCTCTTCTACGGGATCGAGGCGCTCGTCGATGCGGGCGTCACCGAGATCGGGATCGTGATCGCCCCGGAGACGGGCGACGAGATCCGCGCCGCCGTCGGCGACGGGTCAGCGCTCGGCGCCAACGTCACCTACATCCCCCAGGCGGAGCCGCTCGGGCTGGCGCACGCGGTCCTGACCGCCGAGGAGTTCCTCGGCGATGCCCCGTTCGTGATGTACCTCGGCGACAACCTGCTTCGCGACGGGATCACCGGGCTCGTCGAAGCGTTCCGCCGCAACGAGCCCGACGCGCTGATCCTGCTCACCCAGGTGCTCGACCCGCAGCACTACGGCGTCGCCGAGCTCGACGGCGAGCGGATCGTCAGCCTGGTCGAGAAGCCCGCCGACCCGCCGTCGGACCTGGCGCTGGTCGGCGTCTACATGTTCAAGCCGGTCATCTTCGACGCGGCCCGCTCGATCGAGCCGTCGGCCCGTGGCGAGCTCGAGATCACCGACACGATCCAGAAGCTGATCGACACCGGGCACACGGTCGAGCAGCATCGCGTCAAGGGGTGGTGGAAGGACACCGGGCAGCTCGCCGACATGCTCGATGCGAACCGGCTCGTCCTCGAGGACATCGAGCGACGGCTCGACGGCGAATGCTCGGGCTGCGAGATCGTCGGCCGGGTCGTCGTCGAGGAGGGGGCATCGCTGGAGCGCTGCACCGTCCGCGGTCCCGCCGTGATCGGCGCCGGCAGCCGGCTCGTCGACTCCTACGTCGGCCCCTACACGGCGATCGCCGCCGGCTGCGAGGTGATCGGCTCCGAGGTCGAGCACTCGATCCTGCTCGCCGGGGCCTCGATCCGCGATCTGCCGTCGAGGATGGAGGCGAGCCTGCTCGGCCGCAACGTCAGGATCTCGCGGGCCGAGGGGCTGCCGAAGACGCTGCGGATGCTGGTCGGCGACCGCTCCGAGATCACGCTCGCATGAAGGTCATGGTCGCCGGCGCCGCCGGCATGCTCGGCCAGGACGTGGTCGGCGCTGCGCAGCGCCGCGGCCACGACGTCGCGGGGCTTGCCCACCACGATCTCGACATCACCGACCCGGTCTCGATCGACGACGCGCTCGCGGAGCTGCGCCCGGAGGCGATCATCGACTGCGCCGCCTGGTCGGATGTCGATGGCGCCGAGGACGACGAGCGCGGCGCGATGACGATCAACGACACCGGGGCGGGGCTGCTCGCCGCCGCCGCCGCCCGGATCGGCGCGAGCATCCTCTACCCGTCCAGCGACTACGTCTTCGACGGCACCAAGCGGACCCCGTACCTCGAGGGCGACATGCCGGAGCCGATCAACGCCTACGGGCGCTCGAAGCTCGGCGGCGAGGTGTCGGTCGCGGCGGCCAACCCGAAGCACTTCATCGTCCGCACCTCATGGCTCTACGGCCTCGGCGGCGGCAACTTCGTCGAGACGATGCTGCGGATCGGCAGAGAGCAGCCGGAGGTGCTCGTCGTCAGCGACCAGCGCGGCTGTCCGACCAGCACGGCCGACCTCGCCGAGGGCATGATCGAGCTGATCGCGAGCGATCGCCACGGGATCCACCACATGGTCGGCGGCGGCGATTGCACCTGGTTCGAGTTCGCAACCGAGATCTTCGACCAGGCGCATTACGAGACCCGGGTGATGTCGGCGACGACCGAGATGATGGCCCGCAAGGCGCCCCGGCCGGCCTACTCGATCCTCGGCCATTCACGCGAGGACGCGATTCTGCTGCAGCCGTGGCAGCATGCCCTGCGCCGTTACCTCGACGACAGGGAGCTGATCGCTCGGTGAAACTTCTCGTGACCGGAGGGGCCGGGTTCATCGGCTCGACCTACGTGCGCCGGCGACTGGCCGAGCACCCGGGCGACCGGATCGTCGTCCTCGACAAGCTCACCTACGCGGGCCGACGCGAGAACCTGGCCGGCGCGCCGGACGGGCAGATCGAGTTCGTCGAGGCCGACATCGCCGATCGCGAGGCGGTCGCGCGGGCGATCGACGGCTGCGACGTGGTCGTCAACTTCGCCGCCGAGTCCCACGTCGATCGCTCGATCGCCGAGCCCGACGCCTTCATCCAGACCGACGTCTTCGGGACCTTCGTCCTGCTCGAGGCGGCCCGCGACGCCGGCATCCGGCATCTGCAGATCTCGACCGACGAGGTCTACGGATCGATCGAGGACGGCTCGTTCACCGAGAGCTCGCCGATCGAGCCGTCCTCGCCCTATTCGGCGTCGAAGGCGGGCGGCGACCTGCTCGTCGGCGCCTTCCAGCGCACCTACGGTGCGGACGCGCTGATCGTCCGCGCCTCGAACAACTACGGGCCCTACCAGCATCCGGAGAAGCTGATCCCGCTGATGGTCCTGAACGCGATGGCCGGCGACCGCCTGCCCGTCTACGGCGACGGGATGCAGGTCCGCAACTGGCTCTTCACCGAGGACTTCGCGTCCGCGATCGACGTCGTCCTCGAGCGCGGCGAGGCCGGCGAGGTCTACAACGTCGGCGGCCCCGAGGAGCTGCCGAACATCGATGTCGTCAAGCGGATCATCGACCTCACCGGGGGCGACGAGTCGCTGATCGAATACGTCGACGACCGGCTCGGGCACGACCGTCGCTATTCGCTCTCCTCCGATCGCACCGAGGCGCTCGGCTGGCGGGCACAGGTTCATTTCGACGAGGGGATCGAGCGGACCGTTGACTGGTATCGGGACAACCGTGACTGGTGGGAGCCGATCCGCTCCGGCGAGTACCGCGAGTACTACGAGCGCCAGTACGGCACCAGGCTCGGGGCGTGATGACGGCGGCGATCGAGACCACCCTCGACGGGCTCGTCGCGATCGAGCCGACCGTTCACGGCGACGACCGCGGCTTCCTGATCGAGAGCTTCCAGGTCGATCGCTGGCGCGACCTCGGCGTCGACGAGACCTTCGTGCAGGAGAACCACTCGCGCTCGACCCAGCGTGGCACCCTGCGCGGAATGCACTTCCAGACCGCGCCCGGGCAGGGCAAGCTCGTCCGCTGCCCGCGCGGGGCGATCTTCGACGTGGCCGTCGACCTCCGCCGCGGATCGCCCACCTACGGTCGCTGGGAGGGCCACGTCCTCGACGACGACCGCCACCGCCAGCTCTGGGTCCCGGTCGGCTTCGCCCATGGCTTTCAGGTCCTCAGCGAGGTCGCCGACGTCGCCTACAAGCTGACCTCCCTCTACGACCCCGACACCGAGTCCGAGATCGCGTGGGACGACCCCGACGTTGGGATCGAGTGGCCGGTCCCCGACCCGCTCCTCTCCGGGCGCGACAAGCAGGCGCCCCGGCTCGCCGACGTCGCCGACTCGCTCCCGTTCACGTACTGACGCTCGCGAGCGCGATCGCCGCGGCGAGCTGGGCGACGAGCCGCCGCGGCTCCTCGAGCTGGTCGTAGGAGATCCGCAGGACCTTGATACCCCGCGCGGTCAGTTCGGCGTCACGCCGGCGGTCGCGGTTGAGCCGGGCCCGCGTCGAGTGCCAGCGGTAGCCGTCCATCTCGACGTTGAGCCGGAGCTCCGGCCAGAAGAAGTCGAGCTCGTGGCCGTGCACCCCGACGTTCCGCCGAGGCTTCGGGAGGCCGGCGTCCCGAATCAGAGCGCGGAGCGCTTTCTCTGCCGCTTGGCGGCTGAACTCGCCGCCGCTTGCAGCGAGGATCCGGCGCATCACCCGCGCGCCCGGCCTGGACCCGAGGACGGCTAGCAGCGCCGCCATCTCCTCCTCCGAGCTGAGGCGCCGAAGGAGGGCCTCGTTCCAGGCCTCCTCGGCCGCATCGGGCTCGGTGGCCGCCAGATCAAGGACGGTCAACGAGGGTGAGGTCACGGGAAGGCCGTGGCGCTGACGCTGGTCCTGGAGGCGAAGCCGGCCGACCCGGTGAACGAGGATCCCGGTTCGCGTGCGGACATTGCGTCCGGCCACCGTGATGTCGACCGGCCGATCGACCCACTCGAGCAGTTGCCAAAGGACGGCCGCGGAGCGGTGGGAGACGACGGCAGCGGCTCCGCAGGCTAGGACCGCCGCTGCGAGGCGGCCGCGGATCGACAGCACCGGGCTGCCCACGGCGTAGACGCCGCGGTGAATCGCCGTGAGCCAGCCCGCCCGAACACTGGTCTTGACCTGGGCAGGGGTCCAACCGGCGGCGTGGAGCTGCTTGGAGGAGACAACGCCATGCTGGCGAGCCGCGAGAGCGGTCACTCGGGAGATCGCCGGCGGGCCCACGCTTCCTGAGACCCCGCAGAGCCCGTCGCCGCCCCATTCGTGACAATCGCGCGCCGCCCGCCGCCGAGATCCACGAACGGGCCGCAATGGAGCCCATTCGTGACGTTCGGCGTTTCCGGGCCGGCGATTGCCACGAACGGCACAGCGATGGCAACGGGGGATCGCCCGGCCGTCCCTTCCAGCGAGATTTCGGCGCTCGACGCCGCTCAGCGGCAGATGCCGACGCGGTCGTGGAGGGTGAGGATGCGGCCGTCGAGGAGCTCGGCGTCGGCCTCGATCAGCGGCTTCCGCCCGGAGCGCAGCAGGCGCGAGTTGAGCTTGCGGTTGAACGGCGACCTGCGGACGGTGCCGGAGGGCTCGCCGGCGACCCGGAAGGAGACGCGGACGATCCGTGAGCCGGGACCGGCGCCGTCGGGGCGGCGGACCTTGGCGACGAAGGCGCCGGCAGTTCGGCAGCGCCGGCCGTCCTTGCGGACCGGGGCCGGCAGCTTCATGGTCAGCGCCGGCTTCTTGCGGCAGCTCCGGCCCGCGCAGGTGCGGAGCTTCTCGAGCCGGGCCGCCAGCGCCTGCTGGACCTCGTCGTAGGCGGGGTCGGCGCGGAGGTTGTCGAGCTCGTAGGGGTCGTGGCGGAGGTCGTAGAGCTCGACCTGCCCGTCCCAGTAGCGGACGAACTTCCAGCGGCTGGTCCGGACCGCTGCGTACTCGGTCCCGCGCGGCTCGCCGTCCTCGGCTTCCGGAGTGTCCTGCTCGATCAGCAGCTCGCGGCCGTGCATCCGGTCGGGGTGCCGCACGAACGGGAGCAGCGAGCGGCCGTCGAGCGCGAAGTCGGGCGTTGCCCCGGCCGCCGCGACGATCGTCGCCGCGAGGTCGGCGTTGGTCGCCTCGTCGGCCACCTCGACCCCCCGCGGGATGCCGGGGCCGCGCATCAGGAGCGGCACCCGGACCGCCTCCTCGTAGACGCGGTTCTTGCCGGCGAGGATCCGGTGCTCGCCGTGGAAGAACCCGTTGTCGGAGGTGTAGATCACGAGCGTGTCCTCGAGCTCGCCCTGAGCCCGCAGCTCGTCGACGATCCGCTTCACGCCGCGGTCGATCGCCATCATCGACTCGCCCCGGCAGCGGTAGTTCTTCGCCGCCCGGGCGATCTGCGGCGCGGTCAGCGGAGCGAGCCGGCGGATCTCGCGCGGCTTGTCGGAGTTGTCGGCCTCGTTGAAGTTCGGTGGCTGCGGCAGCGGCACGTCGTCGAGGGCGCCGATGTCGCGGGCCGCCGGCTTGGCAGTGTCACGGCAGCGGCTGTCGGCCGCGCCCTCGGGGCCGCCGGCGTGCGGCGCCAGGTAGCCGACCGAGAGGAAGAACGGCTGCCGCGACGGGGCGCTCTCGTCGATCGCCTGAACCGCCTTGTCGGTGAGGACGTCGGTCGAGTAGGTCTCCGGAGCCGCCGGCGCATCCGGATCCTCGTCGAGCGATCCGTAGGTCACGACTTGCCCCGCCTCGAAGACGCGGTAGCCGTAATAGAAATAGGTCAGCTTCAGGCCGTGCCAGTCCGACCAGCCAGGCGGAACGCCGACGCCGCTGCCCTCGTAGCCGTTCAGGAACTTGCCGATGTGGATCGTCCGGTAGCCGGCGCGCTGCAACCAGACGGGAAGCGTGTGCTCGGTGTCGAGGTGGCCGAAGCCGCCCTGCGGCTCCTTGTTGCCGAGGACGCCGTGGTTGTGGGCGTACTGCCCGGTCATGTAGGTCGCCCGCGATGGGCAGCAGAGCGGCCAGTTCGTGATCGTCTCCGGGAACTCCGCGCCGGCTGCGCCGATCAGGCGCTCCGTCGCCGGCATGAACCGCATCTCCTCGAGCGTCTGGTCGTCGCTCATCAGGACGACGACGTTCGGGGGCTGCTCGGCGGCCGTCGCGAGGGGAGCGAAGCCGGCGGCGACGGCTGCGGTGATGACCGCCGCGACGATCACGCCGTACGCCCGCCTCATGTCGAGAGCCTCCCAGACCATGCCGGTCAACTCTGCGAACACGCTCCTCGCCGGGAAGTCGCGCCCGCGCGGTGAGGCGGAGCCGGCCGATCCCTAAGATCGATCGATTGGCCACCGTGACGAAGAAGACTGAGAAGACCGACCCGCTGGCGGGATTCAGCGAGCGGACCCGCGCCTGGTTCGAGCGCTCGTTCGAGGCGCCCACGCCGGCCCAGGAGCAGGGCTGGCCGGCGATCGCGACCGGCGAGAACACGCTGATCTGCGCGCCGACCGGATCCGGGAAGACGCTGACCGCGTTCCTCTGGGGGATCGACAGCCTCGCCAAGGGCCGAGCGAACGTGGACGCCGACCAGGACGGTCCGACCGGCGTCTCTTTGGTCTACGTCTCGCCGCTGAAGGCGCTCTCCTACGACGTCGAGCGAAACCTGCGAGCGCCGCTGGCCGGGATCGGCGCCGACCTCCACGTCGCCCTGCGGACCGGCGACACCCCGCAGCGCGAGCGCCAGGCGATGATCCGCAAGCCGCCGGACATCCTCATCACGACGCCGGAGTCGCTGTACCTGATGCTGACCTCGCAGGCGCGCGACATCCTCACCGACGTCGAGGCCGTGATCGTCGACGAGATCCACGCCGTCGCGCCGACGAAGCGCGGCGCCCACATGGCGCTGACCCTCGAGCGGCTCGAGCGCCACGTCGCGGTGAACGCCGGCGACGGCGCCGGGCGCGAGCGCCCGATCCAGCGGATCGGCCTCTCGGCCACGCAGCGCCCGCTCGAGCGGATCGCCTCCTTCCTCGCCGGACCCGGGCGCGAGTGCAGGATCGTCGACGCCGGCGTCAGCAAGGAGATGGACCTCGAGATCGTCGTCCCGGTCGCCGACATGGCCGACCCGAACAACCCCGCCGCTTCCTCCGCTTCGCGTCCGGGAGCGGCGGCCGCTGACGCAGACGGGGTCGAGCTCCCCGGACCCGACCCGTCGGCGCCGGGGGCCGTGCCCGGCGACTCCCCGTCCCGCGGCATCTGGCCCGCCATCTATCCAGAACTGCTCGCCCTGGTCCGCGAGCACACGTCGACGATCATCTTCGTCAACAACCGCCGCGGCGCCGAGCGCCTGGCAAAGCGCCTGAACGAGATGAACGCCGAGGAGGAGCACGCTCGTAGTTCGGACG
>Ga0207706_10003932_pt1 | contig 14092 bp, 14 predicted proteins | sample KBSC53metaG_FD_184318 | JGI IMG/M metagenome (GOLD analysis project Ga0207706, IMG submission 184318) | Corn rhizosphere microbial communities from Kellogg Biological Station, Michigan, USA - KBS C5-3 metaG (SPAdes) (version 2) | ecosystem: Host-associated > Plants > Roots > Rhizosphere > Soil ... | reverse complement strand
GAACGGAGGGACGGAAACTGCAATGAAGTTTCCGTCCCTCCGTCCTTCCGTGAGACCCCATCAGCAGAGCCGGTACGACCACTGAATTACCGGATTCGGTGTGAATCCGGCGGAGCTCGCCGGCACCGGCAGCTGGGAACGCGCGCGACTGGTCTACGAGCTGTGCGCCGGCACGCCGATCTCCACGCCGATCTGGGCCAGGATGGTCATCACGTCGAAGTAGGTGTGGGTGCGGGCCAGCTTGCCGCCCTGCACCTGCCACACGTCGCACAGGCGGAACTCCACCGGGCGGCCGGTGGGCGGGATCGGGCCCATCGGCGTGGCGAGCGGCCCATCGTGCGTGCCCCGGCCGACGAACTCCACCGCCGCGCCGTCATCGTTCGCGAGGACGCTGGTGATCTCCACCGTGCTGTCGGGGAAGGCGGTGGACCAGCCGGTGAGGAACTCGACCACGCCGGCGTGTCCGTGCAGCTCCTGCCCGGTGGGCACCACCACGGTGACGATGTCGGGGCGCGCGAGCTGAAAGGTGCGCTCGAACTGCCGGTCGTTGAATGCCTGGTACGCCTGCCGGACCAGGGCCTCGGTCTCTGCCGCGCTCATCGCTGCCTCCTGCGGGTTTCGGGTTCGATCGCTCCAGGTGACGATGGATTACGGCAACGGAGGGCAGCCGGATCTCATTCTCATGCCGATCGATGCCGATCCGGAAATTCAGTTGCCATACACGCCCGGCCGATGGGGCACACGGGGGAACCGCGGTGAAGTTCTACTGCATTTTGGTCTCACGGAGGGACGGAGAAACGGAAACAGCTCTGAAGTTCCTCCATTCCTCCGTGAGACCCCCAGCAGTGCCGTCACGGCGTTGATCTTCGGATTCGGATCGGAAGCCAGACCCGCGGGATCGATGAGGTGCCGCGGGAGGTGGCCGTGCTGCACGCACCGCCTGTAATCGTCCGGACAGGTGGATGGTGCTAGATTTCGGGCCGATGGGCGGCGCCGGAGGTGGACCGACGCCGCCGTGACCCCGCACCTGGAGGCACCCGTGCCCTTCGGACTTGGCTTCGGCGAAACCATCCTGATCCTGTTCGTGGTCCTGCTCTTCTTCGGCCCCAAGCGCCTCCCCGAGGCCGCTTCGTCGCTGGGCAAGGGGGTCCGCGAATTCAAGCGCGCCATCAGTGGCATGGGCGAAGAGCTGATGGCCCCCGCCAACACCATCGCCGCCACCCCCGCCCCGCCGCCGCACGCCACCATCGAGGGCCCCGGCGCGGACCCCAACGCCGTCTCCGTCGGCGCGAGCGAGCCCGTGGCCGAGCCGCTGCGGCTGTCGGAGGCACCCGCCGAGCCGCACGCCGAGACCCCGGTCCCGGCATCGGCGGACGTCGCCTGACGCGGCTCTGCATCGTCACGATCAAATCAGAGGCACGGAGCGGCGGTCGCGGTTCCGTGCCTCTGGTTCATGCTCCTCTACCGGCTCTGCTGATGGGTCACACGGAGAAACGGAGAAGAACGGAGCAGCGGAGAACCGCGATGAAGTCCTCCGTTCCTCCGGTGTCCTCCGTTCCTCCTTGTGACCCCTTCAGCGGTTTCTATTCTTCCATTCGGCGGTTGTATTTGCGGATTCCGCATGAGCCCGCAATCACGGAGCCGGTGACGCACTGGCGCACGCGGAACGGGCACGGTTAGGATAGCGGCATCCGATCCCGATCTCCGCGCCGCTCCGTCGTGTCCTCCGACCACTCCCTCGCGCCAAACGATCGAACGCCCGTGCGGGGCCGGTTCGCGCCGAGCCCCACGGGCGCGCTGCACCTGGGCAACGCGCGCACGGCGCTGCTGGCGTGGCTGCACGCGCGCGCGGCCGGCGGCGCGTTCGTGATGCGCGTGGAAGACCTGGACTTCGGCCGCGTGCGCCCCGGCATCATGCAGACGCAGCTGGACGAGCTGCGCTGGCTGGGGCTGGACTGGGACGAGGGGCCCGACGTGGGCGGCCCGCACGCGCCCTACGTGCAGTCCCGGCGCGGCGCGCTGTACGACGATGCGCTGCGCCGGCTGGCCGAACGCGGGCTGCTGTTCGAGTGCACCTGCAGCCGCCGCGACATCGCCGCCGCGGCCAGCGCGCCGCACGCGGGCGAGGAGGGCCCGCGCTACCCCGGCGCCTGCCGCGGCCGTCTCGCCGATCCCACCGTCCCCTCGCTCCTCGCCCACGGCCGCTCGCGGGTGGCGCTGCGGATGCGGGTGGAGCCGGGCGGCATCTGCTTCCACGACCTGCGGATGGGCCGCTGCTGCTTCGACCCGTCCGCCGAGACGGGCGACTTCGTGGTGCGCCGGAAGGACGGCGCCGCGGCGTACCAGCTGGCCGTGGTGGTGGATGACCACGCCATGCGCATCACCCACGTCGTTCGTGGCGGCGACCTGCTGTCGTCCACCGCGCGGCAGCTGCTGATCTACCGCGCGCTGGGCCTTCCCGAGCCCGCCTTCCTGCACGTGCCGCTGATGCTGGGCGGCGACGGCGAGCGCCTGGCCAAGCGCCACGGCTCCGTCTCGCTTGCCGAGCTGCGCGCCCGCGGCGTCCCCCCCGCGCGGGTGACCGGCTGGCTTGCGGCGACCTGCGGCCTGGCGGACGAGGGGGAGGGCATCTCCGCCGCCGGCCTGGTTCCCCGCTTCTCGATCGACCGTCTCCCGAGCGAACCGACCGTCATCACCCCCGAGATGCTCGGCCGGCTGCACGGCGGCTGAGCCTGCCGCGCGTTCCCGTGTCCATTCATCCACCCTCGCGCCGGGTTCGTACGCCGTACCTCGTACTCCGTACCGTCGTCCATACAACCATCCGCCGACCCCGCGACACTCAGTCAGTGCCATGAGGACCGAAACCGCCCCCGCCGCCGACCGGGCGCTCGCCGAAGCGCTCCTCCTGAACGGAGACGAGCGTGCGTTCCGCGACCTGTACGCGCGCCACACCCCCCGGCTCTTCCAGGTGGTGCTGCGCATCCTGGGCGGCGCCGAGCACGACGCCGAAGACGTGGTGCAGGAGACCTGGATCCGCGCCACCGAGAAGCTGGGCGGCTTTCGCTGGGAGGCGGCGTTCGGCACCTGGCTCACGGGGATCGGGCTGAACGTGGCGCGCCAGCTCCTCAGGAAACGGGGGAGATGGGTGGATCTGGACGACGCGCCCGAGCCCTGGCGGCCGCCGCCCAACGAGGGCGACCGCATCGACCTGGAGCGCGCCATCGCCCTCCTCCCGGCGGGGTACCGCACGGTGCTGGTGCTGCACGACGTGGAAGGCTACCGGCACGAGGAGATCGGCGAGATGCTGGGGATCGCGCCGGGCACCTCCAAGAGCCAGCTCTTCAACGCACGAAGGTCGCTCCGGCAGCTGCTGGAGCCGGCGAAAGGACGGACGCATGAACCCGCATGACGAGATGGAAAGCGAGCTGACCCCCGCCGAGCGCGAGCTGTTCGCGGCGCTCCCGCGCGAGCGCGAGCCGGGGCGGCTGCTCGAAGAGCGCACCGTGCGGGCGCTGCGCGAGCGCGGGCTGCTGCACGAGCGAACACCGGCGGTGGAAGGGCGGCGCAGGGTGCTCCGCTTTCCCGCGGCGTGGATCTCGGGGGCCATCGCCGCGGGGCTCGCGCTGTTCCTGGGCGGCCTGGCCACGGGCCAGTACCTGGGCCAGCGCCACGCCACCGAGATGGTGAGCCAGGTGCAGGCGCGCGACGCGCAGACCGCCGCGCTGCTGGTGCAGCAGACCGGCACCGCCTACGTGCAGGCGCTGTCGAAGCTCACGGCCGACACCACGGGCGGCGCCAACCGCCAGGGCCGCGAGGTCGCCCAGCAGATGCTCAAGCAGGCGGCCGACGAGGTGGTGCGGATGAACCCCAACGACCAGGTCGCCAGCGGCATCCTGGCCGCCTTCGACCGCGCCGGCGCCAACCGCCCCGCCGCCCGGGGCGACACGGCGAGCAACCAGCGGGTGGTGTGGTTCTGAGGTGCGGAGGTTCTGAGGTGCGGAGGTGCGGAGGTGCGGAGGTGCGGGAGTGGATCGGACGGCACACCATCAGACCAGATTGAGGGATAGATGACACTGGCAAGGAACCTGGCGGCGGCGGCGGTGCTGGCCATCGTGCCCGCGGCAACCACGGCGGGCGCGCAGGGCGCCTGCGGCAGGAGCGAGGGGATCGTGATCCCCGACCTGGGGTGGAACGACGTGAGCTGCAGCCACTGCATGATCGAGTACTCACCCGCCCACCGCCGCTACCGCTTCGGCACCGAGCCGCGGCTGGGCGGCATCCACGGCCCCGGCGAGGGACGCCTGCGCGAGGGCGACGTGCTGGTGGCGCTGGACGGGCAGCTGATCACCACCGACCGCGCCGGCGACCGGCTGGCCAACATCCGCCGCGGCGAGCGGGTGCGCCTCACCGTCCGCCGCGGCGGGCAGGTGCGCGAGGTGGACGTCGTCGCCTCGGAGCGCTGCGTCCGCCCACCCATGGCACCGACGCCGCCCCGGGCCCCGCGCACACCCCACGCCCCGGGCGCGCCCGCCGCGCCGCGTGCACCGGGCTACGTTCCCGAGCCGCCGCAGCCCCCCGCGCCGGGGTACGTGCCGATGCCGCCGCAGCCCGGCGCGCCCGCCGCTCCGCCGCGGGCCCCGTCCATGCCCGTGCCGCCGATGCCGCCCATGCCCCCGCTCCCGCCGTCGCCGCCCGACATCCTTCCCTCGGGGTGGTTCGGCTTCGGGATCCGCTGCGACGAGTGCGGCATCCACAGGCACGGCAACGACGTGCGGATGTTCTTCGGCGAGGCGCCCACGGTGGAGAGCGTGGAGCCGGGGAGCCCCGCCGACCGCGCCGGCATCCGCCGCGGCGACCGGCTGGTGGCGGTGGACGGGGCGGCGCTGACCACGGCGGCGGGGGCGCAGCGCTTCCAGGCCATCCGCCCCGGCCAGACCGTCACCTGGACGTACCGCCGCGGGAGCGGCACCTACACCGCGCGCGCCGCCGCCGGCCGCCGCCCCGACCAGCCGGTGGCGCCGCGGAGCCCGCGCGCGCCGGCCGCCGCCTCGCAGCAGCTGCGCTTCAGCGGCGCCGTGGGCGGCAGCGACGTGGAGGTGCGCGGCGCCCCCGTCACCATCATCCGCGACGAGCGCACCGGCGAGCTGGTGATCCGCAGCCACGACCTGGTCGTCCGCGTCCGGCCGAACCAGTAGGCGGTTTCCACCCTGATACCCGTTGCGGGGGTCGACTGTGCATTCCGCACGCAAGGCTCAGGATGACGAACTGGCGGTGACGGGCGAATCCGCACCCGATCACCGCATCCGGTAGGATACCGTCGGCGAACCGGCGGGGAGACCTCGATCTCCCCGCCGGTTCCGCGTGGTGGGCGCGAAGCTCGCCTGGCAGAGGCTAGCAGGTGTAGGTTGGCTCGACCCGCTCGCAACGCGAGCAGCTTCGCGCAGTCGTGGCCGCGAACGCATCCGCCCCCAACCGCGATCCAGCACCCCCTGCCGCGAACATGACGGCTCCCGAACCCCGCCTCGTCATACGCCCGGCGACGATGGAGGACGTGCCCGCGCTCGCCGCGCTCGCCACGCACCTGGGCTACCCGACCAACGAAGCCGCGATGCGCGAGCGGATGCGCTCCATCATCGCGGACGCGAACTACGAAACGCTGGTGGCGGAGATGGATGGCCGGGTGATCGGCTACGCGGGGATGACGTGGAAGTGGTCGTGGGTGGAAGACGAGAGGCGAGGAGAACTGCTGTCGCTGGTAATCGATCCGGAGGTGCGCAGCCGGGGCGCGGGTGCGGCGCTGATGGCCGCGTCGGAGGAGTGGATGCGCGCTCGCGGCGCCGGGTCGGTGCACCTGACCACCGCGCTGCACCGCCAAGGCGCCCACCGCTTCTACGAGCGGATCGGCTACGCCCGCACCGGCCATCGGTACGTGAAGAAGTTCGCGGCGGGGCAGGAACCGCGAATGGGTGCGTGAGTGCGCCAGTGCGCCAGTGCGTTTTCAAGGCAGGGCTTGGACGCACTGGCGCACCTGTTTCGGTACGGACGATCGAGACGATCCCCGTCCAGCGATTCTATCTCGTCCAGGTAAGGAACAGCAACCCGCCGCCGACGAGGAGGATCATCCCCAGCATGCGGCTCATGGCGGCGCCGGACTCGGCGTTGGGGCGCGCGCGGCGGCCGATGTTCTGGTCGGCCATCACCAGCATCAGGCCGGCGGCGATCGAGACGATGGCGAGGAGGGGGAGCATGCGGGGGCACTCCGGAATGCGGGAGGGTTGATGCAGATCCACTGCCGCGGCGGGCCAACCCCGTCACCACCACCACATCCCCCGCCGCGGGGATGGAAGATCGGTCGTAACGCGATCGGCGGCAAGGGTTTCGTCAGAGGAACGCACAGGCGCGCCAGTGCGCGAGCGCGCGAGTGCGTTTTCAGGCCGGAGGCACTCGCGCACGCGTTGGCGGTCCTTACCTGCCACCCCCGCTCGCCCCGCCGCGCCGGGCCAGATCCCCGGCCAGCATCGGGAAAGGATTCACGTTCTCGCTTTCCCACCAGCGGCGCGGGTTCGCGAGCGTGCCCACGGAAAAGTGGAGGTGATAGTTCCCCGCGCCGGCGTTGCCCGTGTCGCCCACGTAGGCGATCACCTGGCCGCGCCAGACGGGAAGGCCCTCGCGCAGGCCGGCGGCGTAGCGCTGCAGGTGGGCGTAGTAGTACAGCGTGCGCCCGTCGGGGTCGAGCTGGTAAATGGTGATGCCGCCATTGCCGCCCGTGCGCAGCTTCAGGATGGTGCCGTCCGCCGCCGCCGCCACCGGCGTGCCGCCGGGCGCCATGATGTCGATGGCGTGGTGCACATGGCCCGTGCGCGGGTCCTCGTACGTGTCGCGCAGCTGCTCGGGGCGCACGCCGCGCACGGGGATGGCGAGCGACGCGCCGGGCGCCACGTACGCCTGCGGCCGGCGTCCCTCGGGGCGTGAATAGACGGGGAGCGGGTCGGGGGTGGGGTGCGTGGCCGGGGCGGGCGCCCCTCCGCCGCACGCGGCGAGGGCGGCGGCGAACAGGGCCGGAACCAGCTTCGGAGCGCGCGGCAGCACGGCGCCCAACGGCGCACGGATACCCGCGTTTCCGGGGTGGGGAGTCATGAGACCTCCTCATCCGCGGTGAACGGAATCAGGATTTTCCGAAGGTGGAACGGTACGGTGGGGGCATCCGTGTGCAACAACATGGGTTCGGCGGTGGATGCCGCGCAAGGATCTTATTGCGTGCGTATGCAAAGGTGCGCGTATCCGGCGCTGCAAACAGGTGCGCAAGTGCATGAGTGCGTGAGTGCGTGAGTGCGTTTGGGTCGGCGCGATTCCATGGATTCTCCTGCATCGCACCGGGCGCAAAAGCGTCTCCGGCTTTTAAAAACGCACTCACGCACTCACGCACCTGTTTGCTGAGCCCGGCTCAGGCGTACATTCCGGGGACAACTGCAGAATCTCCCTCACACCGACGGCCGAAACCCCGATGGCATCGAGCCCCGAAAGCATCATCCGGCGTACGTGGGAACGGTGGAGCGGGCGCCCGGGCGGGCGGCGCATCTTCAGCATGCTGCTGGGGCGCGTGGTTCCGTACACGGGGAGCATGGGCGCCACCGTGCAGGAGCTGCGGCCCGGCTACGCGCGCGCTACCCTGCGCGACCGCCGCAAGGTGCGCAACCACCTGCGTTCGGTGCACGCCATCGCCCTGATGAACCTGGCAGAGCTCACCACCGGCCTGGCGCTGAACTACGACCTCCCCGAGAGCGCCCGCTCCATCCTCAAGGGCCTCAGCATCGAGTACCACAAGAAGGCCCGCGGCACCCTGACCGCCGAGGCCACCGCCCCCGTGCTGGCCGACAACGCCGAGCGCGACCTGCAGGTGGAGACCGCCATCCGCGACCAGGCGGGCGACGTGGTGGCCACCGCGACGGCTCACTGGCTGGTGGGCCCGCGCAAGTAGGAGGATCGAGGCCCTACGCTCCATCGCCAGCGCGACGGCGGTAGAAGGTCGCCTCCCGCGCCTTCGGAGCCTCGGCGGAATTCCGGGGCGGCTCCGTCAGGTCCGCGGGGGCTCAACAGGCTTGCGCGGCCATGTGTTACGCTCTAAGTATCAGAACTCAGTGTTCCCGCCGGAGTTCCCCGTTCCTCCCACCAGGATCCCGGGGCTCTCCTTTCGGCCGTCGCGCCGTCACGACCCGTCCTGCCGTTCGATGCGCGTCTTCCCCCTGTTCACCCGCGGCAGCACCTGCCCGCGGTGCGGCCGCTACACCGAGCGCGTGCGCACGCCGCTGGTGCTGCGCCCCGTGCGCATGGCCTTCTCGAGCGTACAGCGCCGCACCTGCCCCGGGTGCCGCTGGTACGGCTTCGCGTTCCCCCGGCCCGGCCAGGGGACCGAGAAGGCGCTGTCGCAGCGGGCCTGAGGCCGGCGCCCGGGTACGGCAAAGGGCCGTCCGCGCACGCGCGCGGACGGCCCCTTTTCGCGTTTCCGGCCGGGTCGGTTCAGGCGGTGAGCACCGTGGCCACGAAGGTCAGCAGGGCGGCGATGGTCACCGCCACGAAGTAGGTGGCCCCCAGCACGGCGTACTTCGTGGCCGTGGTCAGCCACCCCTGCCGGTACACGCGCTTCAGCGCCACGTACAGGTACACGAACATCCACATCCACAGCACCGCCACCAGCGGCGGCCAGCGCACCGCGATCATGGCCAGGTAGGTCAGGAACGCGAAGGCGTGCAGGTGCAGGGCGAACACGAAGTGCTCCACGTAGAAGCGCCGGCTGCCCAGGTACAGCACCTTCAGCAGCGCGGCGAACAGCGGCAGCATGATGAACATCATCTGCGGCACGTGGTCCAGGTACCCGCGCACCAGCTGGCGCCCGGCGTCGCGCGGGTCCATGCGCCGGAAGTGGTCCAGCCGCTCGTTGAGCATGGAGTCGGCCTGGGCGTTCCCGGTCGCGAACTTCCACCCCTTCAGGAACGAGTTCCGCACCGGGGGCGCCGGGGGGACCGGCGGAGCGTTCACCCGAAACCGGGGCCGGGCGGCGGCGCCGCCGTCGCCGGCGGCGAGCGCGCCGGGGCGCGGCGCCAGCGGCAGGGGCGGCGCGGGACGCAGCGGGTCGCCGGCACGCGCGCGGCCGTCGCCGAAGCCCACCGTCACGGTCGTGGTCTGTTCCGCGATCCCGGTGTTGGCCAGCGGGTCGCGCAGCTCGGGGAGCATCGACAGCACCACGAAGAACGCCACGCTGGCCACCAGGTAGAGCCGGAACGGCGGGATGTACCGCGCGATCCGCCCGTTCATGTACTCGCGGGTGAGCTGGCCGGGGCGGAAGAACAGGGCGCCCAGCGTGCGCGGCAGCGCGGAGTTGATGGAGAACTGGTCGTCCAGCACCTCCATCAGCATCCGCGTGAGCGACACGTGCACCTCCACCTTCCGCTGCCCGCACATCCGGCAGAAGTTGCCGGGCATGGGGTCGCCGCAGTTGGTGCAGGGGCGCTCGGGCGTCTTGCGCTCGGTGGCGCGGAAGATGTGGACGCGCGGCGGCGCCGCGGGCGTACCGAGAGCCATCAGGGGTAGTTCCTGGGGATGATCCGCGAGGCTCGCGCCGGGACGGGCTCCCGCCGCGAGCCGACAAATCTGTATCACGCCACCGTTTACGGGAAGCCCGCATCGCTCCGAAGGGTCTGGTGATACGAAATCCAGGCGGAAACCCGTCTCCTGCCCGAATCCGCAAATCGGTGACTCTACCGGCTCTGCTGATGGGGTCACACGGAGAAACGGAGAAGAACGGAGCAGCGGAAGAACTTCATCGCAGTTCTCCGCTGCTCCGGTGCACTCCGATCTCCGTGGGACGCTGTTCAGTTACCGCGCCGGTTCACCTCTCGCCGCGCGGCGGGTGGAGGATGGGCGGCGGGACCGCTTCGGCCGGTGGTCCAGGCGGTACTCGATCCAGAGGGCGTCGGGGCCCGTGTCTTCGGGGGTGCGGCGCTCGAACTCCTTCCACTCGGCCTGCGTCAGGCCGTACTTCTCCGCCTCCTCCAGCGGCAGGCGCCCCTGGTCCACCCGGAGCACGCGGCCGCGCGTCTTCGTCTTCAGGCGCTCGTACAGTGAGCCGAAGGGCATCTTCCAGCGCTTCCTGGTGGCCATCGCCTGGTCCACGGGGATCAGCGCCACCAGGTCGGGGCTGGTCATCTTCTCCAGCCCGTTCTGGCGCAGGGTGGCGTTGTGGCTCCCGTGGTGGCCCACCTTGTACAGCACCGTGCGCCCCAGCAGGTCGTCCGCGGTGATCTTCGCCCCGTCCGGCTGCGCGGGGTCCGCCGGCCACGACAGCAGCTGCCAGCTCTCCCAGTTCCCCACCTGCGCGTCGGCGGGAAAGAGGAGCACGGGGCCGCCCTCGCCCAGCTCGAAGGCCATCGCCAGCGAGGTGTTGTTGGTGTCGCTGTCCAGCGCCAGCGCCAGGTCGGCGGCCACGCCCAGCCAGTCGCTGTCCACCCGCCGCCATCCACCCGGGCGCTCCGCGTCGCGGCCGGCGTCCCGCTCCTCGTCCGTGGACCCGTAGAAGTCGCGGAAGAACCGGGCGTGGCGCGACCGCGCGGCCCGGGCGGCGGGGATGCGGTGCTTGCGGTCGAAGGGGAAGGCGAGCTCGGCCAGCTCGGGGTCCATCGCCGCGTTCCCCATGGCCGCGTCTCCGCTCAGCCCCAGCCCGGCGAAGAAGGTGTCGGCCAGCGACATCGACCCCGCCAGCTCGTAGACCTCGGCGCCCCGTTTGGTCGGGTCGCTCTTGCGGATCAGCGTGCGGTCTTCGGGGGGGCCCAGCACGAAGACGCGCACCCCGTCCACGCCGTTCAGCGAAACGGGCGGCTCGCCGGGGCGGCGGTACACCACGCGGGCTTCGGGGCGCTGGGCCAGCCCCTCCATGGCGTCGCGGGTGGAGCCGCCGCCGGCCGCCGCGCCCAGCCCGCCGAAGAACCCCAGCACCCCCTCCAGCGCCTCGGCCGCCGCGCCGAACGCCGCGTCGCCCGACATCCGCTGGGCGGCCGCGCGCAGGTGCGCCACCTTGCGCTTGCGGTCCCGGTCGAGCTCGGCGGCCAGCGCGTTCGACGGGTCCTCGGTCCACGCCAGCCACACCTCGCCCACCCGGATCTCCTTCTCCCACACGTCGCGGGCCTGGATGAAGCCGGAAAGGTGGTCCCAGTGCTCGTGCGTGCCCACCAGCACGTCCACCCTTCCACCCGTCTCCCGGGCGATGCTGCGGGCCACCTGCGGCATGCGGGTGGCGGCGGTGTCGGTCCCCAGGATCACCCCGCAGTCGATCACCAGGTGAAAGCGCCCGCCGCCCCGTTTGGGGAAGGAGATCAGGAAGCAGTCGCCCAGCCCCTGGCGGTACATCCGTACCCGCACGCCGGCATCGCCGGTCTTGCTGGTGGTGGGCATGCTCAGGGCTCGGCCTCGTGCTGGGCGTGGAGGAAGGCGAAGGGCTCGCGGCCGCCCAGCGCGTCGCCGAAGTAGGTGGCGCGCAGCCCGGGAAGCGTGCCCCCGGAGCGGTACGCCTGCTGGCGGCGCAGGCGGTTGCCGCTGTCGATGCGCTTGACGATGGCGTAGCGCAGCTGCTGCGACTCGAGGTCCAGGATCAGCGTGCACCCGCCGCGGAAGGTGAAGCTGGGGATCTCGGTCTCGCCGTCCACGTCGCTCCTGGACCGGTACCATTCCGGGCTCGGGAAGGCCGCCGGGTCCAGCGGCACCTTGCGGGCCTGGGTGATGGAGATCACCACCTCGGAGAGGAGGTCGCCGTCGGGCCCCGCGCGCATGGCGGGGCGGATGGAGTGCACCTCGAAGCGCGGCCGCCCCTCGCGGCCCAGGCGCAGCCCCGGCGGGGGATCGGCGGTGGAAAGGAAGAGCCCGGTCAGACGCGCGAACCGGTCGCGGTCGGCGTCGAAGCGCGGGTCGTTGATGCGCAGGTTGAGCTGCATCCCGTAGTGCTCCATGGTCCAGAAGATCCGCTCGCGCCCGGAGAGCTCGTCCCACTTCGCCGCCTTCGCGCCGCCCATGGCGGCCCACCACGCCGGCTCCTGGTTCTGCGCGGTGAGGTAGGTGTGGCGCTGCACGAACTCGCGCAGCACCTCGCACAGCGGCTCCAGGTCGCAGGCCACCTCCTCGGCCTGGGCGCTCCAGCGCAGCGTGTCCTCGGAGAGGGTGCGCAGGTCGCGCGGGTAGATGCCGCGGCGGCGGAACGCCTCGATGAAGGCCACCCGGTAGCCGCGGTCGTCGTCGCGCACGATCTCGTAGTCGGCGGTGATCAGCGCGCGCAGGTAGTCGCCGTAGGTGATGTCCACCGGCGGGCAGTAGTCCAGCGCGCGAATGCACATGTTCAGCACGTGCTGCGCGGTCTTGGCGGCCTCGGTGGCCAGGCGGTTCACCAGGTCGGGGTGCAGCGCGCCGGCCTGCACCACCCCCGTGCCGCCGGTGGCGATGCGGAACAGGTCGCCCACGCGCGTCTTGTAGATGGAGATGAAGGCGTCGAACACGGCGGCCACCAGGATGGCGCCGCGGTCGTGCGGCTCCAGCACGTTCAGGTAGTCGTCGGGGTCGGGCTGGCGGGGCTCCCACTTCCCGGTCTCGGGGTTCACGCGGCCCAGGGCGTCGCGCAGGGCGCCGTGGCTGCCCATGGCCTGCCCGAACTGCTGCGCCAGCTGCCCCAGCAGGCTCTGACTGGCCAGGTCGCCGCGGGTGTGCGCGATCTGGTGGCGCAGCACCTCGGGATAGGTGAAGTGCTGGAAGAGCGCCACGATGTCGGCGAACGCCTCGTGGAAGGCCAGCCCGTCGGGGTGGGTGTCCTCGATGAAGCGGCGGTGCATCCCGTCCAGCAGCGCGTGCGTGGTCTCGTGCGCCACCACGTCGTGCGACAGGCAGGTGAACACCAGGCCGCCGGGGTAGTGGCTCCCCGGCTCGTTCTCGCTGGCGGGAAAGTAGCCGAAGAGCAGCGCCTTCTTGTCGGGGCTGTAGTAGGCGTTGGCCTGCCGCAGCGCGTGCGGGTACAGGCGCAGCCGCGGCACGTACTCGGCGCTCCACCCCGTCTCGCGGTTGCGCTTGGTGCACCCGCCCATCGGCACCGCGGGCGGGTCGAAGAAGTACTGGTCCTCGGGCGCGGTCTGCTTCCCGCGGCGGCGGGCCGGCTTCGCGCCGTCGGGGGGGCGGATCTCGCGGGGCGACCAGAGCGCCTTGCGGCCCAGCGCGCGCTCGAAGTTGGCGATGGTGACCATCGCCACCGCGTACGCCATCTGCTGGTGGAACTGCGGGTTCCCCTCCGAGGGAGTGAGGCCGTCCTGGGCCAGGAGAGCGGGGTGGTCCAGCTCCACCGGCTCGTAGAAGCAGCCGCTGGCGGGGTCGTAGTCCACCACCTCCAGGTACTCGCCCACGGGGCCGGGGCCCAGCCCCCGCTCCCAGCGCACGCGGAACGCCATCTCGTTCACCACGGCGGTTTCCAGCTGGGTGGAGAGGCTGGGGTCGAAGGCGTAGCCCCGCAGCATGCGGAACGGGGGATCGGATGGCGCGTGTGCCATGGGTCCTGCTTTCGGGGGGCGGTTCGGGGGCGGGTGGACGCTGGCGAGGGGGGAGAGGCCGGAGACAACCAAAAGAGCGCAAGTAACGTTGCATAGTGCGGCTGCGCCGCAGCCGTTGTCAATGAAGCCGAAACGCGGGGACGACGATGCGGGAGACCGGGATCCGACGGCACCCAGGGCCGCGGGGACGACAGCGGCACGAGGGCGGACCACGCCCGATCCGCGGCTCCGTGGCCATCGGTGACGTCGGCCGCCCCGTCGCGATCTCCGCCGCACCACCCCGGCAGAATTTCCGGCCCTCCGCCGTTCCTCCTCTGCCGGCGGCGGGGGAGACGTTCCGGGACTTGACGGGCGGCCGCGGCGGCGGTTGTGTCAGTGTGGATGGGCAGACGTCCAGCGTACCGCGGCTGGCCGTCCCCTGTCCCCTGTCCCCTGTCCCCTGTCCCCTGTCCCCTGTCCCCTGTCCCCTGTCCCCTGTCCCCTGGCCGTCCCGTGCAGCTCGCCATCGACACCGCCCACCC
>Ga0207706_10003931_pt1 | contig 14095 bp, 14 predicted proteins | sample KBSC53metaG_FD_184318 | JGI IMG/M metagenome (GOLD analysis project Ga0207706, IMG submission 184318) | Corn rhizosphere microbial communities from Kellogg Biological Station, Michigan, USA - KBS C5-3 metaG (SPAdes) (version 2) | ecosystem: Host-associated > Plants > Roots > Rhizosphere > Soil ... | reverse complement strand
CTGCGGGATGCGGACGAATTGGCGAATGAGCTCGGCGAATGGCTTTCAAAACCGCGGGTAGAGCCGCTGAAGGATGGCGTTCTAGTGGTTGTGGCGGGACCACCGAATGCCGGAAAGTCTAGCCTTATCAATGCGATATCCGGTGAAGACCGAGCAATAGTCACAGACATACCGGGGACCACCCGCGATCATATCGAGGTCCCGCTTTCGTTGGGCGGCCTTCCAATCCGTCTTACGGACACGGCCGGTCTTCGCGTAGCCGATGATCGGATAGAGGCGATTGGTGTGGAACGTGCCGGGCGACTGATCGATGCTGCTGATGTGCTGGTTTGGCTTGGCGACCCGAGCGAAGCACCCCGCCATCCGCGCGCCGTGAAAATTCTGCCCAAGGCGGATCTAGCGAGTCGAGCCCCCGGCGCAGGGGGACTGCCGGTGTCCTCTTTAACAGGCGAAGGCATGACCGAGCTTTTGGCCGAAATAGAGCGACTAGCGCGATTCATTTTACCGGCCGACGACGCCCTGTCTTTGAATCGGCGTCAGGCCACACATCTGCACGAGGCTGCGAGCGCGTTGGACGGGATCAACGCATGCGTTGACCTGGTTCTCGCAGCGGAGAAGGTGCGCGTTGCGCGCGTCGCATTCGATCAGCTGACTGGCAGGGCGGGCGTCGAGGACGTACTGGATGCCCTGTTCAGCCGTTTTTGTCTCGGCAAGTAATGTTTCACGTGGAACCTTGATCCGCTAAGGCGAGCCCATGCACGACGTTTTGGTCATTGGCGCCGGCCACGCCGGATGCGAGGCTGCGGCTGCGGCTGCCCGTCGTGGAGCTCGAGTGGGACTTTTGACCTTCCGCGCGGACGACGTCGGCCAGATGTCGTGCAATCCTTCCATTGGAGGCGTGGGCAAGGGCCATCTAGTTCGTGAACTCGATGTCTTTGATGGACTAATGGCTCGTGCGGCCGACCGCGCGGCTATTCACCGGCGGATGCTCAACCGCAGCAAGGGTCCCGCGGTCTGGGGTCCCCGCGTGCAGGCCGACCGCAGTCTCTATCGCGCAGCCATGGTGGATCTGTTGGCAGAGAGTGGCGTCGAATTGATCGTCGCCGAGGTGTCCGGCCTGGCTGTTGAAGGAGGGAGAATATCCGGCGTCGTCGCCGATCAGGTCAAACTCGCTTGCGCGGCCGTGGTGATTGCGACCGGCACGTTCCTCGATGCGCGAATGTACGTCGGCAAGCAGGTCTGCGCAGGCGGACGGCATGAGGAAAGGGCTTCGGTGCCTCTAGCTCGCCAGATCCGCGAGATCGGTTTGGGCCAGGGCCGGCTGAAGACTGGAACGCCGCCACGGCTGGATGGCCGGACGATCGATTGGGCCCGCCTTGAGGAACAGCCGAGCGACGTGGAAGCGTGGACCATGTCAGCACTCGGCTGTGGCGGCGCGCAGGCCCAGCTCCGTTGCGCGATTACACGGACGACCAAGGAGACCCACGACCTCATTCGCGCCAATTTCGATCGCTCGCCTTTGTTTGCCGGGGCGATCGAGGGGAGGGGGCCGCGCTATTGTCCGTCGATCGAAGATAAGGTGAAGCGCTTTGCGGACCGGGAGGCTCACCAGATATTCCTTGAGCCGGAGGGTCTGGACAGCCCACTTGTCTATCCGAACGGCATCTCGACCTCGCTTCCCATCGATGTTCAGGAGCGATTTGTTCGCAGCATCGCTGGACTTGAGCGCGCCCGCATCGTTCGTCCCGGTTATGCGGTCGAATATGAGTTCGTCGACCCGCGTCGGCTCAACCACACGTTGGAGGTGCGCGATCTGCCCGGACTGTTTCTCGCGGGGCAGATCAATGGAACGACCGGCTATGAGGAGGCCGCCGCGCAGGGCCTGGTCGCGGGGCTCAATGCGGCCGCGTCCGCCCTCGGTGTTCAGGAGTGCCGTTTCGACCGGCGCACGTCCTACATTGGCGTGATGGTCGACGATCTGACTCTGCAGGGCGTCAGCGAACCCTATCGCATGATGACCGCTCGTGCTGAGTATCGCCTGTCACTTCGCGCTGACAATGCGACGTCGCGCCTCGGAGAGATCGCGCTGGCAGGGGGTGGCCTCCGTCAGGAGCGCCGGAACCAGATCCGCCAGCACCTCTCTCAGCGGGGCACGGACGCGTGGGCCCGCACGGACGAGGGTGCCGCCGACGAACTTTATGCCCCTTATGTGGAGCGCCAGCAGCGGGAATGGAATGTCGTGCAACGTGATTCGCGGACGTGGATTCCTCGCGAACTCGATTATTCCTCAATTCCGGGACTTTCCAACGAGATGGTCGAACGGTTCGAAGCGGCGCGGCCGGAAACGCTGGATCAGGCATCGCGTGTTGCGGGCGTAACGCCCGCCGCCTTGTCGGCCCTATATGTCGCCGCGGCCCGGCGCACGGCGGCGTGATCGACCGCCTGTCGGAGGCCACAGGCCGCGTTGTTTCACGTGAAACACTCGAGAAGGTCGAGGCGTATGTCGCGCTTCTTAGGGCTGAGAGCGTTCGGCAGAACCTCATTGCGGCTTCTACTTTGGATGAGTTGTGGAACCGGCATATCGTCGATTCGGCCCAACTCGTGCGGTTCGAACCCTACGTCGGGGCGTCTTGGGCGGACATAGGGTCGGGCGCCGGCTTGCCCGGCGTCGTGATCGCGTGCCTCGTACAAGGACCCCTGAAAATGATCGAACCCCGCCGGCTCCGCGCCGACTTTCTCCACAAGGTCTGCGAATCGCTCGACCTCAATGCGTCGGTGTTCCCCGGAAAGGCCGAGCGCGCTGAGGGTGAGTATGACGTCATCGCTGCCCGCGCCGTCGCGAATCTGTCCAAGGTCCTGGAAATATCCGCACATCTGTCCACAAGAAAAACCGTTTGGGCGCTTCCGAAGGGACGCAACACGGTCACGGAACTGGTCGAAGCGCAGAAGGCATGGCAAGGTACGTTCCACGTGGAACAGAGTGTCACTGACGCCGATTCCTATATCGTCGTCGCGACCGGGGTGAGGGTAAAGCGATGATCCGGATTGCGGTGGCCAACCAGAAGGGCGGAGTCGGAAAGACCACGACCGCCATCAACCTAGCGACAGCGCTGGCGGCGATCGGCTGGCGTGTGTTGCTCGTCGACCTCGATCCGCAAGGGAATGCGTCGACTGGCCTAGGTGTTTCGCAGGCGCAACGATCTAGCTCCAGCTATGATGTGCTGATCGGTCGGGCAGCTCCCGCTGACGCCGCAATAGCCACCCGGGTTCCGCGGCTGGACCTTCTTCCGGCGACGCAGGATCTTTCCGGTGCGGAGGTGGAGATGGTCAGCCTCGACGATCGCGCCCACCGGCTGGACAAGGCGCTTGCGGCGACGCCGCCAGGACGGTGGGACATTTGCCTGATCGATTGTCCGCCGTCTCTCGGCCTGCTGACCGTGAATGCGCTTGTCGCTGCCCGGCATCTGCTGGTGCCGCTCCAGTGCGAGTTCTTTGCGCTCGAGGGGCTGAGCCAGCTTCTGCAAACCGTCGAACGCATCCGGGCTGCTTTCAATCCGGACCTCTCGATCCTAGGTGTCGCCCTGACCATGTTCGATCGGCGTAACAATCTATCCCAAGCCGTATCGGAAGACGTTCGTGCGTGCCTCGGCCAGGCCGTCTTTGAAACTGTCGTGCCTCGCAACGTCAGATTGTCGGAGGCCCCAAGCCATGGCTTGCCGGCACTGATCTACGACCTGAAATGCCCCGGCTCCGAGGCTTATCTGCGTCTCGCTCGCGAGCTGATCGGGCGACTGCCGCAATTGGCCGTCGCGGCATGAGCGCTGATCGGCCTGCCAAGGGTCTTGGCATGGGATTGCAGGCGCTGCTCGGAGAGGCGGCTCGTCCGAGCGGCACGCCGTCCGACGCGGTGGCAGGGCGGGGCGGGCTCCGCGAGGTCGATATCGCTCGTATTCGTCCCAACCCGAACCAACCCCGCGTCCAGTTTGATGAGGAGGCGCTCGACGAGCTGGCCGACTCGATCCGTGAACGAGGTGTCTTGCAGCCAATCCTGCTGCGCCCGGAGGGCGAGGATTATCTGATCATCGCTGGCGAGCGCCGTTGGCGCGCTGCGCAGCGGGCCCGATTGCACAGCATTCCGGCGATCGTGCGAGAGATCGATGAGTCAACGACTGCAGAACTGGCTCTCATCGAAAATATTCAGAGGCTTGACCTCAACCCGCTTGAGGAGGCCGAAGGCTACCGGCAACTCATCCAACGCCACGGTCACACGCAGGACGACATCGGTCGAATCGTACACAAGTCGCGGAGCCACGTGGCGAACCTCTTGAGATTACTGGATCTTCCCGAATTTGTAAGACAATCGCTATTGAAAGGCGATATCAGCATGGGTCACGCACGGGCCGTAGCGACTGCTGAGGATCCGGACGAACTCGCCCGGATTATCATCGCGAAAGGCCTGTCAGTCCGTCAGGCCGAGGGCTGGGCGCGCCGAGAGAGAATCCGACCGGGCCCAGGCGCCGACATCGGCCGCGCCAGCGCCCGAAATGCGGCGAAAGCGGTCGACGCGGACCTCGACTCGCTGCAGCGTCAGCTCGGTGACATCCTCGGTCTCAAGGTGCAGGTCAGCCACAAGGGGCAGGGCGGCGCAGTAACCCTGCATTATTCGAGCCTGGATCAGCTGGACATGATCTGCCAGCGGCTCAGCGGAGAGCCGATCTAGCTAGAGGCTTCGTGCCTTTCGAGCGATCGCAAGCAATTCTTCGCCAAGCGTCTCGCGGACCGGAGCTGGCGCGAAAATCAGTGAGCGTTCGAGCTTCCCGGCACGTTCCGATACGGTCGCCAGATCATCAGCGCTCCACTTCTGGAGCATTCGCAGGATCTTAGATTTATCCTTCCAGAACAGTGACCTGCCCAGTGACGTCATGACGGAATCGATGCGCTCTCCGCGTTCGACCCGTGCGCGCGCAGGAGCGAGCATCAGCAACCGGCGCTGCAGCGAGCGAACTACGGGAATCGCCTCCGACCCACCGCTGGGCAACCGCTCGAGCTCTTCGGAAAGCTCTTCAAGGTCGCCACCCAGCGCGAGGTCGGCCAGGCGCAGGAAGTCCCCCTCCGCATTGTCCGCGCCGACGTCATTGATAGCTGCGTGATCGAGCTCCTTCGGCGCATGCGGCGATGCATCGATGTAAAGCGCAAATTTCTGTAGTTCCTGAGCGACAATAGCCTGGTCATTGCCGGCACTGTCGGCCACGCGCGACGCAATGGGCGGACTGATCTTGAGGCCGAATCGCCGGCCGAGATCCACGACCATGCGCTCGGCATCCTGACCTTCGGGAACGTAAGACGCATAAGCCAAGGCCAGCGGCGAGGCTTCTGCCAGCTTCAACAAAGCTGAAGTCTTGGGAAGGGAACCCGCAATGCCGACCACAGGGCTCTCCACGGCCGCAGCCTCCAACAACGCTGCCACCCCTTCTTCCACATCCTTCGTAGAGGGCTCGATCCAGATCAGCCGCTTGTCGCCGAAAAGCCCGATCGCACCCGCTTCGTCGACTAGCTGCGCCGGATCACCCTTAACGGAGCTTCCGTTTAGCACGAACTTCGTCGCGCCCAGCGCTTCGAGGAGGCGGGAGGCCAGTGCGCGAGACTGCGATTCATCCTGGCCGTGAAAAAGATAGAACCGAATGTCCCCGGCGGGTTGGCTAACCGCCTGGCTGATCGTGGCCTTGTTGGCTTTCACTTCGCCTTCGCAGTCCGTGACGCATACAGGGCCAGTCGGGAGGTGATCTGGTCAACAACGATGTCGGCAAGGTTCTCAAGCGCTGTCTGCTCGGCGGCCACAGTGGCATATTCAGAGCTGACGATGTCGATGCCCGCGTCGGATCCAGCCGTCGCGTCGAGCACCACCATTCCGTTGCGAAGGTCCACGAGCTGGTAGCGCGCACGAAGCGTCCGCCGCTCCTGAGTGGCTGCGCGATCGCTGCGCAAACCGAAGGAGGTAATATTGTCATCGAGCGAAACGTCGAGACGATAGGCCGGCGAGCTGCGGCCAGCTTCGCCCAGGCGATCGATGAGCTTGCTGCGCACCAGCCAACCCGACTGGCCGTCAATCGGAGCAACAGTCACCGCACCAATGGTCGATGCGACGGCCCCATTGCTTCCGCCTTCATACAAGGGGCGCAAGCCGCATGCCGACAGCGATGTCAGGGCAAGAGCAAGGGCCGCACGCCGCATCATGCGACGATATTCACCAGCCGGTCTGGAACTACAATCACCTTCCGAGGGGAGGCGCCATTCAGTTGGCGTTGCACCTTGTCGGAGGCCAGCGCGAGCGCTTCGGCCGCGGCATGGTCGAGCCCGCGCGGCGCGTTGAGCGTGTCGCGAAGCTTGCCGTTAATCTGAACTGCCAAGGTGATCTCGTCTTCCACCAACAGCGCCGGATCAAATCCCGGCCAGCGAGCATCCGCGACCATTCCGGTCTCGCCCAAGGCTGCCCAGCTCTCTTCGGCCAAGTGCGGCGCTGCCGGCGCAGCGAGAAGGATCAGGCCGCGGATAGCATCGCGGCGCGTGGCCGAGGGCTTGGCCTTCTCGATGGCGTTCGTGAGCTCGTAAAGCTGGGCCACTGCCTTATTGAACTGAAGCGCGTCGATGGCCTCGCCTACGGCAGCGATTGTGCGGTGAAACTTGCGCTTCAGCGCCTCGTCCTCGCCTTCGTCCGGCGCGCTCGTCGTTGCCAACCGCCATACGCGCTGCACGAATCGGGACGCACCTTCAATTCCGGCCTCGGACCATTCGAGGTCCCGTTCCGGCGGGCTGTCGGAGAGCATGAACCAGCGAACCGCGTCGGCGCCATACTTCGCGAGGATCGGTTCCGGGTCGACCGTGTTGCGCCGCGACTTGGACATCTTTTCGACCCGGCCGGGTGCCACTGGCTGGCCGCTCTCGATATGGACCCAGTCGTCGCCATCCTTTCGGACCTCATCGGGACTGAGCCAGCTGCCGTCGCCAGCGCGATAGGTCTCGTGCGTCACCATGCCCTGCGTGAACAGGCCCTTGAACGGCTCAGCGACTGAAATCTGCCCCAGTCGCTGCAGGGCCCGTGTCCAGAAGCGGGCGTAGAGCAGGTGGAGGATCGCATGTTCGACCCCGCCGATATACTGCCCGACCGGCAGCCACTTCTCGGCTTCCGCGCGATCGAACGGCCGGCCATCCGGCTGGCTGGCAAAGCGGATGAAGTACCAGCTCGAATCGACGAATGTATCGAGCGTATCGGTTTCGCGCGTCGCCTTCCCGCCGCAACTCGGACAAGCGACATGCTTCCAGCTTGGATGGCGGTCGAGCGGGTTGCCGGGTTTGTCGAACTCGATGTCTTCCGGAAGCACCACCGGTAACTGCTCGCGCGGAACGGGGACGGCTCCGCAAGCGCGGCAATGGATGATCGGGATCGGAGTCCCCCAATAGCGCTGCCGCGACACGCCCCAGTCCCGCAAGCGATACTGGACGGTCCCCTTGCCCCATCCGGCGGCCTCGGCGCGCCGGATAGTCTCGGCGATCGCCTGGTCGGTCGCGAGGCCGTCGAGGAATCGGGAGTTCACCGAAATGCCGGGGCTCGTTTCCGCCTCGGACCCGATTGGTTCCGAGGCGAGCTCGGGCCCGGCTGCGACCACGCGCCTGATCGGCAGACCATATTTCGTGGCGAACTCGTAATCGCGCTGATCGTGGCCCGGCACTCCGAACAGCGCGCCGGTGCCGTAATCCATCAGCACGAAATTCGCGATGTAGACCGGCAGACGCCACTCGCGATCGAGTGGATGCACAACCTCGATCGAGGTTCGATATCCCTTCTTCTCCGCAGCTTCGATCTCGGCGAGGCTCGTGCCGCCGCGCTGGCATTCGGCGACGAATTCGGCAGCTTGCGCATCGCTCGCCGCGACGACCTGGGCCAGAGGATGGCTGGCGGCGATGGCGACGAAGCTGCTGCCGAAGATCGTGTCCGGCCGGGTCGTGAAGACCTCGACATCGTCGATACCGCCGACAGGATTTGCGAGTCGGAAGCTGAACTGCAGTCCTCGGCTTTTGCCGATCCAATTCTCCTGCATCAGCCGGACCTTCTCGGGCCAATCGGCCAACCCCTGGAGGCCCTCCAGCAGGTCGTCGGCAAAGTCGGTGATCCTCAGGAACCATTGCGAGAGCTTGCGGCGTTCGACGTCGGCTCCCGAACGCCAGCCCTTTCCGTCGATCACCTGCTCATTGGCCAGCACGGTCATGTCGACGGGGTCCCAATTGACCTCACTATCCTTGCGATAGACGAGGCCAGCTTCGAAGAGGTCGAGGAAAAGTGCCTGCTCCTGGCCGTAATAAGCGGGGTCGCAAGTTGCGAACTCGCGGCTCCAGTCGAGAGCGAAGCCAATGCTCTTCAGCTGTTTGCGCATCGCCCGGATGTTGGCCCAAGTCCATTCGCCCGGGTGAACCTTGCGCTCCATTGCCGCATTTTCGGCCGGCATCCCGAAAGCGTCCCAGCCCATCGGGTGGAGGACCTCATGGCCCTGCATTCGGCGATAACGGGCGATGACGTCGCCCATCGTGTAATTGCGGACATGACCCATGTGGATGCGCCCCGACGGATAGGGGAACATCTCGAGCACGTAGGTCTTGGGCTTGTCGCTGGCGCTGTCGGCGCGAAAGGACTGCGCTTCGTCCCACCGCGCCTGCCAGCGGCGGTCGGCCGCGCCCGGGTCGAAGCGCCCGTTGCTCATGACGCCGGATTATCCCCGAACGGCGGCGCGGCGCAGGTCGCGGGCCCGCGTGAGGATGATCTCCTCGAGCTTCTGGACCGTCGCGGCCGTAACCGGCGAATCGACCCAGGCGCCATTCTGATAGACCTGCTTGGCAGCCGAGACTCGAATCGCGTCGGCACGAAGATCGGGATCGAGGACGGCGACAGTCAGCTTGACCCGCTCGCCCGGCGCCTTGGGATTCGCATACCAGTCGGTGATGATTACGCCGCTCTGGGCATTGGCCTGGAGCAAGGGCGCGAAGGAGACGGTGTCGATCGCCGCACGCCACAGGTAGGAGTTGATCGCAAGCGTGGTGACCTGCGAGGGCGCGAGCGTGGTAGGCAGAGAGCGGTTTCGCGTGCAGCCGGGGGTCGCAATAGCGAGGACCATCATAGCGGCGGCGGTCTTGTGCAGGCGGTTCATCAGGGGTCCTTGAGGATCGAAGAGCGGCGTTCCAGCGGCGTTATAGATGGTCAAGCCCCGCCCGCAAGCGTTCCGCCCCGAGACACCTATTGTGTTGAGTCAGCAACAGGGGGCAACTGAATCGACTCTCGCTCATGGAACCTTGCGGCGAGTCCGACTATATCCACATCCGACAGGAGTTGATCTTGCTTAGAGTCGCGCAGCGTAAGGGAGCAAAGCTGGTTGCGGTCGTCGCCGCGGCCGGTCTCGTGCTGACTCCCGCAATCGCGACCAGCATGCCGACCAAGAAGAAGCCCGCCGCAGTGGCCCTGAGCTTCGACCCGGTCTCCTCCTTCACGCCTGCCAATGCCGATCCAAAGCTTGCGGCCGCGCTCGCAGGCAAGGGCTTGGCGCTTACCGATTTCAAGTTCACCCCGGCTCCCGCCAAGGGTCGGCCATCACAAGTCCGCGTGGCGATCCGCGCTCGCGTGCTCTCACCGGCGCAGACCCAGGTAGCCGAAGCGGCAGCTCCCGCTGCCGCAGTCAGCGCGCTGACCGCGACCGGCTACAATCTCGGGGTGGCAGTTGGGTGGCGCCGTTTCGCCGTGTCAGGCGACGTCGCCAAGGCAAAGAGCGCCGATGCCGCGATCGGCGGTCGCGAGAGCGCTGTTCTGGGCGTCAGCTATTCGCTCAACAACCGTTTGAGCACCCGCGTGGCCGTCGGGGCCGAGCGGACGACCGGCAACCCGGTTACTGCGCTCCGCCGCGGCGACAATGTCTCGCTTGACGCCGGCGCTTCCTACAACCTGTCACGCCGGATCGCCCTGACGGGCGGCGTCCGCTACAATATCGAGCGCGACCGCATGTCGGCACTCCAGGACGATCGTCGGGACAGCCAAGCGGTCTATGTCGGCACCGCCTTCAAGTTTTAGGCTGACATTCTGAGCCAGGCGTCGATTCCAGCCCAACCGTAAAAGCCTTCGCGCTCAAGCTGCACCCATTTAAGAGCGTCCATTCCGCCCAAAGCGATAGCAGGAACGCCCGCGACCTGGGCGATTCGGACCGCGAGCGGCCGGTACAATGGTCTCCGCCCTGGATGCGACCTTGTGGGAAAGACGGGCGATACAAAGACTAGAGATGCCCCTTCGTCTTTCGCGGCCCGCGCCTCCTTGAGCGTGTGTACGGCGCGGCAAAATGGAATGTCGACGGACGCCTGTGGCGGATTGTGGACGAGGTCCGCGCCAATCGCTCGGGCGAGTTCGACATCCGCCGCGATGGCAAATGCCAGGCGCCGACGATTACAGATTTCGGACAGTCGCTGCGCGAGCTCAGTCCGGACATCGGCCGGTGTCTGGTAATGGCGGAAGACAATGCCGGCATGGTCGATCGGCAGGCGGTCGACGGCTTCCCACAGCCGTTCGCCCATGCGTTCATCGGTCATCAGCCATTGGCGCGGCCAAGCTCTCTGGCGACCGGTCATGCGCCTTCCTATAGCGCATGCCATGAGCAGCGCCGCCGGCCGCCGGCAAAATATCCTCGACGGGATTTCCCGAGCCGCGGAACTGGCAAGGCGAGACCCAGCCGGGATCGCTCTGATCGCGATTAGCAAGGGGCGCACGGCCCATGAGATCGAAGAGCTGATTGCGGCCGGCCAACGGGACTTCGGGGAGAATCGCGTTCAGGAAGCGCAGGCCAAGTGGCCGCCTCTGCTCGCTCGGCATCCAGATGCACGCCTGCACGAGATCGGACGGCTCCAGTCCAGCAAGGCCGGTGAGGCAGTGAAGCTGTTCGACGTCGTTCATTCGGTGGACCGGCAATCCTTGCTCGACGCGCTGATCACTGAGGCTCGCAAGGCCGAGCGGTCCCCCGAACTCTACGTTCAGGTGAATATCGGTGAGGAAGAGCAAAAGGGCGGCTGCGCCATCAGCGATGTAGGATCGCTCATCGGCGCTTGCCGAAACTCCGGACTTCCTCTGGCAGGGCTGATGGCGATCCCGCCGCTCGGCGTTGAGCCGGCGCCTTATTTTGCGTTACTCGCCAAATTGGCTCGAAGCCATGACGTCACCGGCTTGAGCATTGGAATGTCAGCGGATTTCGAGACGGCCGTCATGCTTGGCGCTACCGCGGTGCGCGTCGGCACCGCGCTGTTCGAGGACTGAATGCGATTTGACGCGATCATCTTCGATTTCGATGGCGTGCTGCTTGAAAGCGAGTTCGAGGGCAATCAGCTGCTCGCTGAGCTGCTGACCCGGCTCGGCCATCCGACGACGGTTGCCGAAGCGATTGAGCATTTCACCGGTCTCAGTGGAAGTGACTTCATAGACAGAGTCGAGAGTCGCATCGGCCGCCGGCTTCCTCCCAAATTTCACGAAGCTACGCGTGCCGAGCGGGACCGCTCGCTTGCGGAGGGGATAGCTGCAGTTGCGGGTGCCGTTGAATTCGTAAGGTCACTGCCTCCGGCATTGCCTAAGGCCGTGGCCTCATCCAGTTCGACGCGCTGGGTGCGGACGCACCTGACGCACCTTGGCCTCGAGGGCGTTTTCGAGCCTCACATCTACAGCGGGAGGGAGCATGTGACGCGCGGCAAGCCGGCACCGGACCTTTACCTCCATGCGGCACACGAGCTCGGTGTGGAGATCGGCCGCACGGCGATCATCGAAGATTCGAAGGTGGGCGCCACGGGCGCGCTAGCGACCGGCGCGACAGTGATCGGATTGGCCGCGGGACGTCATTGCTTCGATGGGCATGAAGCCATGCTTCGCGCAGTTGGCGTCGAGACAGTGGCGCACAGCTTCGATGAGGTGGCGCGCCTGGCCAGCCTCGATCAGGCGAGCAGGTGACCTGACCGCTTGCGCTTGGCCGCGAGATAGTCGGCATTGTGCGGATTGGCGGGCATTTGATGCGCGACCCTCTCAGCGACTTCGATCCCCGCGGCCTCCAGCCCGCTCACCTTTTTCGGATTGTTGGTAAGCAGGCGTACGCGGTCGATCCCGAGGGCGCGAAGCATCGCGGCCGCATGCCCATAGTCGCGCTCGTCGTCGGCAAAGCCCAGGCGCAAATTTGCCTCCACGGTGTCGAGGCCCCGGTCTTGCAGCGAGTATGCGCGGAGCTTGTTAACGAGGCCGATCCCGCGGCCTTCCTGGCGGAGGTAAAGGAGGACGCCGCCGCCATTATCTCCGATGATTTGAAGCGCCGTCTTCAGTTGCGGCCCGCAATCGCACTTCAGCGACCCAAAGACATCGCCGGTGAGACACTCACTGTGAAGGCGCAACAGCGGGGGCTTTCCCCCGAACGCTCCGATGACCAGAGCGACATGTTCCTGCCCATCATCCGATGCCCGGAATGCGACGATCTGCGTCGGCGGCAGGCCTTCGAGCGGCAGCTTGGCGCGAGTCGCAATTTCGACCGATGGCTGCCGCCGTTCGCGAACGATGTCGTCGATCGACAGACTGAGATCCGCCGCAGCGGGCTTAAGGAGCCACAGGGCGGGGAGTAGTCCGGCGGCCCGCGCGAGATCGACGGCCGCGCGGACTGTCTCCACACACTCAGGGGCCACCGGATGGAGCGGCCCGAACGGAGGCCGGTCAAGGTCCCGACCGGGATCCGCTATCGCCAGCGCAGTCGAGACATTGAGCCAGTCGGCATGGCTAACCACCACGGGCGCGCCCGGATCCGCAGCGTCTCGCTCATTGGCGAGGTTCAGGGCCGCGGCCCTTTCCCCGCTGATCATCAATTGCGCGAAATGGTCAGGGTCGAGAAGGTCGAGAAGTTCCTGCGTCGCTGTCTCGACCGCCAGGACTGTTATCGGCGCCGGGCCTACAATCCGCACCGGGCGGCCGGCCCGCAGCATTGCAATTCCGGTGCGGACAGCCCGCGCGCTCAAGTCTCGAACTCACAGATCAAAGGGACATGGTCCGAAGGCCGCTCCCAGTTGCGGCACGGCTCAAGCACCTCGTGCGCCTTGAGATGTCCCGCGAGTTCCGGCGAGGCCCACATATGGTCGAGGCGTCGTCCGCGATCGTTCTTGGTCCAATCCGGTGAACGATAGCTCCACCAGGTGAAGCACCGTTCGGGCGCCGGCACGAACTTTCGGCCGATATCGATCCAGTCGTGCGCTTGCTGCAGCCTGCTCAGCGCATCCACCTCCACCGGCGTATGGCTGACGACCGTCAGAAGAGCCTTGTGGCTCCAGACGTCGCATTCGAGCGGCGCGACGTTGAAATCTCCGACAATGATAGTCGGCTCGCGAAGGCCTTCGGACCAGCGCGTCATCCGCTCGATGAAGTCTAGCTTCTGGCCGAACTTGCTGTTGACGTTGCGGTCCGGAATGTCGCCGCCCGCCGGTACATAGACATTCTCGAGGCGAATGCCGCAATCGAGCCGCACGCCGACATGGCGCGCTTCGCCGTTGTCCTGCCAGTCATGCTTGCCGTGATCCTTGAGCGGCAGGCGGCTCAGGATGGCGACGCCATGATGCATGCGCTGACCGTTCAGCGCCATGTGGACGTAGCCGTTGCGCTTGAAGAGTTCGGCCGGGAAGATGTCGTCGAGCACTTTTGTTTCCTGCAGGCACAGCACGTCCGGCTGCTGCTCCGAAATCAGGCGTTCGACCAAAGCCGGGCGCGCCCGAACCGAGTTGATGTTCCAGGATGCGATCTTAAGCCGTGTGCTCACGTGCGCCGCTTACCTGCCGCGCCTCAAATGAAAAAGGCCCTCGCTCCGGGGGCTTGGAGCGAGGGCCGACCGAGCGTGTGTCACGCAAGGGACCTGCAGACCCGGGTAACAGGGGGAAACCCCAGAAATCCGCAGGGTCAAATGGCGTTTTAGGACGAGACCCCTGTCGCGCCGATGAACAGGTCGCGAATCGAAACTTTTTCGATCATCTTTTCTTCTTCGGCTCGGCGTAGATGAAAGCGCTT
>Ga0207706_10003928_pt1 | contig 14103 bp, 12 predicted proteins | sample KBSC53metaG_FD_184318 | JGI IMG/M metagenome (GOLD analysis project Ga0207706, IMG submission 184318) | Corn rhizosphere microbial communities from Kellogg Biological Station, Michigan, USA - KBS C5-3 metaG (SPAdes) (version 2) | ecosystem: Host-associated > Plants > Roots > Rhizosphere > Soil ... | reverse complement strand
GGGCACAGTCTCGGCGAATATTCGGCGTTGTGCGCCGCCGGCTCGTTCGACCTTGCTACGACTGCCAAGCTTCTGAAGTTGCGCGGCCAGGCGATGCAGCAGGCCGTTCCGGTCGGCGAAGGTGCGATGGCAGCTTTGCTTGGCGCCGACCTGGCGCTGGCTCAGAGAATCGCTGAGGCTGCGGCGCAGGGCGAGGTTTGCACGGTCGCCAATGACAATGACCCGTCGCAAGTCGTGATTTCCGGCGCGAAAGCCGCGATCGATCGTGCGATCGAGATGGCGAAGGAGATGGGTGCCAAGCGCGCTGTTCCGCTCCCGGTGTCTGCACCGTTTCACTGCCCGCTGATGCAGCCCGCGGCAGAGGCTATGCGGGACGCCCTTAGCTATGTCGTCGTGACTGAGCCGGCAGTCCCGGTATTCGCCAATGTCACGGCCCAGCCGGAGAGCGACCCTGACGCCATCCGCAGCCAGCTGGTCGAGCAGGTCACGGGCATGGTTCGCTGGCGCGAGAGTGTCGCCAACATGTTCGAGGCCGGTGTCCACGAGTTTGTCGAGGTCGGCGGAAAGGTACTGGGGTCGATGGTCAAGCGCATCGTTCCCGACGCTACCGTCACCAGTGTCGTGACGATCGAAGACGTCGAGGCCGCTGCGAAGGAGATCGCATGATGTTCGACCTCACAGGCATGACCGCTCTCGTCACTGGCGCTTCGGGAGGGCTCGGCAGCGCGATCGCCAAGGCATTGGCAGGGCAGGGCGCGCGCCTTGCCGTCTCCGGCAGCAATGTCGAGAAGCTGGAAACCTTCCGTGCCTCACTAGGAGCGGATCACGTGGCGATCGGCTGCAATCTCTCCGATGGAGCCGCGGTTGACCAGCTGGTCCCCTCCGCCGTCGAAGCCCTCGGTGGCAAGCTCGACATTCTCATCAACAATGCGGGCGTCACCCGTGACAACCTTTTGATGCGCATGAAGGACGACGAGTTCGAGGAGGTCATCCGGATCAACCTTGAAGCGGCGTTCCGCCTGATGCGTGCAGCCGCCCGCCCGATGATGAAGGCGCGCTTCGGCCGAATCATTTCGATCACCTCGGTCGTCGGCGTCACGGGCAATCCGGGCCAGGCGAATTATGTTGCATCGAAGGCGGGCCTGATCGGCATGACCAAATCCGTCGCCCAAGAGCTCGCCAGCCGCGGCATCACCGTCAACGCAATCGCGCCGGGCTTCATGACCTCGGCAATGACCGACGCTCTCAACGAGCAGCAACGGGAGGGCATTCTCGCGAAGATTCCGCTCGGTCAGATGGGCAGCGGCGAGGATATCGGTGCGGCTTGCGTCTATCTCGCGTCGAAGGAGGCCGGTTACGTCACGGGCCAGACTTTGCACGTCAACGGCGGCATGGCGATGCTGTGAGGGCCGGCTAAACCAGTCTCGCGGCACTCCTTGTCGCTCGGTTCATCGCACCTATATCCCGAGAGAAATCAACATTTCGGTTGCCTCTGAGAGGGGCCGAGAGGGGCTGTAAGAAGAGGGATTTAGATATGGCCAAGGTCATTGGAATCGACTTGGGCACGACCAATAGCTGCGTCGCCGTCATGGAAGGCGGTAAGCCGAAGGTCATCGAGAATTCAGAGGGCGCACGCACCACGCCTTCCGTCGTCGCTTTCACAAAGGACGGCGAGCGGTTGATCGGCCAGCCGGCGAAGCGCCAGGCGGTCACCAACCCGGACAACACCATTTTCGCGGTGAAGCGCCTGATCGGCCGCCGCTACGACGACCCCATCACAAAGAAGGACACCGAGCTGGTGCCCTACAAGATCGTCAAGGGCCCGAACGGCGACGCCTGGGTCCATGCCGGTGGCAAGGATTACTCGCCGTCGCAGATCTCCGCCTTCATCCTTCAGAAGATGAAAGAAACCGCAGAGGCATATCTTGGCGAGTCCGTGACGCAGGCAGTGATTACCGTCCCTGCTTACTTCAACGACGCGCAACGCCAGGCGACCAAGGACGCCGGCCAGATCGCGGGTCTTGAGGTGCTGCGCATCATCAACGAGCCGACCGCGGCAGCACTCGCCTACGGGCTCGAGAAGGAAGACGGCAAGACGATCGCCGTCTACGACCTTGGCGGCGGCACCTTCGACGTGTCGGTCCTCGAGATCGGGGACGGCGTGTTCGAGGTGAAGTCGACCAACGGCGACACCTTCCTGGGCGGCGAGGATTTCGACGCTCGTATCGTCAATTGGCTCGCCGACCAGTTCAAGGCGAAGGAGGGCATTGACCTCCGGACAGACCGGCTCGCGCTTCAGCGGCTCAAGGAGGCTGCCGAGAAGGCGAAGATCGAGCTTTCGAGCGCGCAGACGACCGAGATCAACCAGCCGTTCATCACGGCGCGCATGGAAGGCGGGGCGACCACCCCGCTGCACCTCGTCGTCACGCTTACTCGCGCCGAGCTCGAGAAGCTCGTCGGTGACCTCGTCGATCGGACCATCGAGCCGTGCAAGAAGGCACTGAAGGATGCCGGCGTCGACGCCAAGGACATCGCCGACGTCGTTCTCGTCGGCGGCCAAACCCGTATGCCGCTCGTCCGCGAGAGGGTGAAGGAGTTCTTCGGACGTGAGCCGCATGTCGGCGTGAACCCCGACGAAGTCGTGGCCATGGGCGCGGCGATCCAGGCCGGGGTTCTGCAGGGCGACGTCAAGGACGTGCTCCTGCTCGACGTGACCCCGCTGTCGCTGGGCATCGAAACCCTGGGCGGCGTGTTCACCCGGATGATCGACCGCAACACGACCATCCCGACCAAGAAGAGCCAGGTCTTCTCGACCGCCGAGGACAATCAGAATGCAGTGACCATCCGCGTCTTCCAGGGCGAGCGCGAGATGGCCGCGGACAACAAGATGCTCGGCCAGTTCGACCTGGTCGGAATTCCGCCGGCTCCGCGCGGCGTGCCCCAGATCGAGGTCACGTTCGACATCGACGCCAACGGCATCGTCAACGTGTCTGCGAAGGACAAGGGCACGGGCAAGGAGCAGCAGATCCGCATCCAGGCCTCGGGCGGGCTTGCCGATTCCGACATCGAAAAGATGGTCAAGGAAGCAGAGCAGTTCGCCGAAGAGGATAAGAAGCGGCGTGCTGCGGCCGAGGCCAAGAACAATGCCGAGAGCCTCATTCACTCGACCGAGAAACAGCTCGCCGAGCATGGCGACAAGGTTTCGGCAGACGTGAAGGAAGAGATCGAAAAGGCGCTCGCCGAGGCGAAGACAGCAGTCGAGGGCGGCGACACCGACGACATCCAGCAGAAGACTGCCGCACTGACCCAGGCCGCGATGAAGCTCGGCCAGGCAATGTACGAGCAGCAGCAGGCTCAGTCCCAGCAGACCGGTGAGGCCGGCGCTGCGGGCGAAGCGGGCGGCGAGCAGCCGGCCGGCGAGGAAGAGGTTGTCGACGCGGAGTTCTCCGAAGTCGACGAGAACGAGAGCAAGGGCTGATGATTGGCCGCGGCTCCTTACCGGGAGTCGCGCCTTCTGTAGGGCGTAGCGGGGAGCTTTGATGGTCGAGCAGGACTATTATGATCTGCTGGGCGTAAGCCGCGGCGCGGACGACGCTGCGATCAAGGCGGCCTATCGCAACCTTGCCAAAGAACATCACCCGGACCGCAAGAACGGCTGCAAGGAATCGGAAGCGCGCTTCAAGGCCATCAACGAGGCCTATGACGTGCTCAAGGACCCGCAGAAGCGCGCCGCCTACGACCGTTTCGGAAAAGCGGCCTTCCAAAATGGTGGCGGCGGGCATGATCCGTTCGCCGAAGCGGGTTTCAACGGTTTCTCCGACATCTTCTCGACCATCTTCGGCGAGTTCATGGACCCGCGCGCGCAGCAGAATGCAGCCCGCGGCGCGGACCTCCGCTACGACTTGGAGCTGAGCCTCGAGGAAGCGTTCATCGGCGTCGAAAAGACCATCACAGTCCAGGCCATGGGCATTTGCGAAAAGTGCGAGGGTCGAGGGTGCAACAGCCTCGATCGCTGCACGAGCACCTGCTCGACCTGCGGCGGCATGGGCAAGGTCCGCGCTCAGCAGGGATTCTTCGTCGTCGAGCGCGGTTGCCCGACCTGCCGAGGTTCGGGCGAAGTCATCACCGATCCTTGCGCCAACTGTCATGGCGAGGGCCGGGCGCATGGCCAGCGCAAGTTGTCGGTGAAGATCCCGGCGGGCGTCGATGAAGGGACGCGCATCCGCGTAGCGGGCGAAGGCGAGGCAGGCGTGCGCGGCGCCGGAAGCGGCGACCTCTACATCTTCGTCCACATGAAGCGTCACCCGATTTACGCCCGGGAAGCGACAACCCTGGTCGCTGATTGTCCCGTGAGCTTCACGACAGCCGCGCTCGGCGGCGCAATCACGCTTCCGGGCATCGACGGCAAGCCGGTCGAGATGAAGATCCCCGCCGGCCTGCAATCAGGCGAACAGCTGCGCCACCGCGGCGCGGGCATGAGCGTGTTGAATGGCCGCGGCCGCGGCGACCTCGTGGCGCGCATCCTCGTCGAAACGCCGACACACATGACCAAGGAGCAGAAGAAGCTGCTCGAAGAGTTCCGCGGGACGGAGACGGGCGAGGAATGCCCTGCAGCGAGGAGCTTCTTCGCCCGCGCCCGGGATTTCCTAGGCGGCTAGGGCCGTCTCCCTCAACACTGGCGGCGGCTCGGTCGAGGCGAAACTCGGCCGCGCCTTCATCCGCTTGAGCCACGCCAGCAAGTTCGACGTCCCCTCAATCAGCTCGCGCCCCTCGGCACATTCGCCGAACAGGTCGAGCTGCGCCGCGAGCATGATGTCTGCGATGCTTACGCTGTCGCCGGTGAGGTACGGCTTGTCGCCCAAAATGGCGTCGAGCACTTCGAAACAGGTGCGAGCCATCGGCATCGCGTCCGCAATTGCCGCTTCATCTCCAGGGATGCCGAGCAGTCTCGGGCCGATGATGCGATTAAACGCGATCGGTGCCGCGGCCTTCGGGAAGAAATACCATTCGATGATGCCGATCACCTGGTTCATCCGCGCGCGAGCCTCGGCATTGTCCGGGGTCAGGGGCGGGGTCGGAAGCAGATCGTCGAGATAACGGATGATCGCCTGGGTCTCGTAAAGCATGAACCTGTCATGCTCGAATGCCGGAATCCGCCCGAAGGGATGCCGGGCGAGGTGCTCTGGCTGCTTGGTATCCTGCGGCGCCATGGCGTGAAGTTCATACGGAAGGCCCTTTTCCCGAAGCGCAATCTCGACGCTGCGCAGGAACGGGCTTCCCGGAACTCCATGGACCTTGATGTCGGACATCATTTGTCTCCCTTTCTTATCGCGCGGCTTCTTCTGCGTAGAGTTCGAGCAGGCCGCCCCATCCGCCGGGCGCATCGATGGCTTCGCGGAAGCCTTCGGCTGTCTCGCCCAGACGCTCGAGGTTACGGTGTTCCAGCTCCACCCGCGTGCCCGATCCCTCGGGCGTGAAGCGGACTTCCACTTCGGTTTGCAGCTCAGGGTCAAACGTCCATTGGGCGTTGAGCTGCCATATGAGTAGGACGCGCGCGGGTGGCTCCCAGGCGGCGACAGTACCGATCTCGCACGTCGAACTGTCGAGGTTGCGCTGGTACCAGCGACCACCTTCCTTGGGCTCGATGATCTGCCTGTCGAGCTCCGCCTCCCCGAGCTTGTGTGACTTCGGCCACCAGCGGCCCATGCCGGTGGTGAAGACCTCGAACGCATGATCCTGCGACGTGTTGACGAACAGGCTCTTGCGCACCGGCGCAGGTCGGATCTGCGTGCTCATTTCTTCTCCTCTTTCGCACTGCGTTCGACTTCGGCGGCGAAAGCCGAAAGTGCCGAATCCCAGAATTGGTCGAGCCAGGCGCGCATTGCTCCCAAGCCCTTTGGATCGATTTGGTAGATGCGCCGGGTGCCCTCTGAGCGGTCGTCCACGAGACCCGCCTCCTTCAGCACCTTCAAATGCTGTGAAACCGCCGGCCGCGTGACCGGCAAGCCGCGCGCGATCTCGCCGACGGCACGAGGGCCATCGCGCAACCGCTCGAACACCGCGCGGCGCGTCGGATCAGTCAGCGCTGCGAAGACTCGATTTGCGTTAGCCATGACTTACCGTTAGTGTACACTAACTGATGAGTCAACAGCTGTAACGTCCCGTCTCTCTGCGGGTGCGTGAAATTAACTAGTGGGGTTGGACTAGGGGTTTGCCGCCTTGTCGATCGCGAGGCGCATCGCAAACATCTGCGCGAACAACTCGGCCGCGGCGTGAAGCTCCAGGTCCGGATCGCGCGGGCTCCTGCTTTCGCAGCAGAAATCGCAGCTCAGCCCGTCGGCCCTGAAGGGGACGCGGAGCATAGCCTTGATACCTTTCTCCCCAAGCTCTCGGCAATCGGCTCGTTCCGGCGCGCGCATCAATGCCGCATGGGCCGCGGTGTCCTCGTCTTCGCGCGGGAAGAGCCCGACGCCTTCGTTTTCCGTGTCGGAAACCAGGATCGGCAGGTTCGCCGGATCAACTGACCCGCCAAAAGCGCCGCGGCTGCTTTCTGCCCGCTGGTCACCGCAGCTCAGAGTCACCCGGTCATAGCCGGTGAGAGCGCGCATCCGCCGGGCGGCTCCATCAAGCAGGGCCTGGCCACTGCTATTCGTGAGGCCCGCGATGAGGCCGCCGACGCTTCCAAAGGACTCGCCGAAGCAGCCGGTCGAAAGCACCGCTTCCAGCAGCACGCGGCCATCCACCTGCTGAAAGGCGATATCGACGAGGTCGGGATCGTCGGTCAGCCGCACGGCGTAGGCGCGGCCGATGCCGGTCGTGCCGCTCAGCCTGGAGAACAGGTTCCGGAGATCGTGCAGCGCCTGAGCATGGACAAACTTGCCGAGGGGCTCGTCGATCAGCGTGACATGCGATTCGCCGAGCAGGTGATGGATGTTCTCCGACGCTCTCAGCACGATCCAGTCGAGCGAAAGCTCGAGCAGATAGCTGCCCTGCTGGATGCGCATGTCCTTCGTCGAGCGCTGCTCAACCATGTCGCCGTCGATTTCGTCGACTGTATCCATCAGCCCCCCGGCTGTGTTCCCAGCGACATAAATAGCCGGTGTTTTTCGCAGCGCACTAAAAATGTTGTGCTTTGCGAAGGGCCTAGGCCTTACCGAACACCCGGGCGAAGATCGTGTCGACGTGCTTCAGGTGATAGGCGAGATCGAACAAGGCATTGAGCTCGTTGTCTGAGAGGCGTTGCGAAACGTCCGGATCGGCCTTGAGCAGGTCGAGCAGCGCTAGCTGGCCGTCCGATTCCCACACCTTCATCGCGTTGCGCTGCACCAGCGAATAGCTTTCCTCGCGACTGAGGCCGGCCTGCGTCAGCGCCAGCAGCACCCGCTGTGAGTGGATCAGCCCGCCCATGCGGTCCAGGTTCTTCTGCATCCGCTCGGGATAGACGAGCAGCTTGTCGACGACGCCAGTCAGCCGTGCCAGCGCGAAGTCGAGCGTGATGGTCGCGTCGGGCCCGATGAAGCGCTCGACCGACGAGTGGGAAATGTCCCGCTCATGCCACAGGGCAACGTTCTCCAGCGCCGGCGTCACATAGGCGCGTACCATCCGCGCCAGGCCCGTCAAATTCTCTGTTAGCACCGGGTTGCGCTTGTGCGGCATTGCCGACGAGCCCTTTTGCCCGGGTGCGAAATATTCCTCAGCCTCCAGCACCTCGGTGCGCTGCAGGTGGCGAATCTCCGTCGCCATCCGTTCGATCGACGAGGCGATCACGCCAAGCGTCGCAAAGAACATGGCGTGCCGGTCGCGCGGGATGACCTGCGTCGAGACGGGCTCGACGCTGAGGCCCAGCTCCGCTGCGACATGCTCCTCCACCCGCGGGTCGACGTTGGCGAAGGTGCCGACCGCACCTGAAATGGCGCAAGTCGCGACGCCGTCGCGCGCCGCGACCAATCGCTCCCGGTTGCGTACAAACTCCGCATAGGCCTGCGCTAGCTTGAGGCCGAAGGTCACCGGCTCGGCGTGGATGCCATGGCTCCGGCCGATCGTCGGCGTCAGCTTGTGCTCGAACGCGCGCCGCTTCAGCACGGCCAGGAGCGCATCCAGATCAGCAATCAGCAGGTCCGCCGCTTGCTTCAATTGCACCGCGAGCGCCGTGTCGAGCACGTCCGAGCTGGTCATGCCTTGGTGCAGCCAACGCCGCTCTGGCCCCAGCTTCTCACCGGCCCACGTCAGGAAGGCGATCACGTCATGCTTGGTAACCGCCTCGATCGCGTCGATGGCGTCGATGTCAATTTCGCCGAGCGCTTGTCCGTCATAAGCCTTGCGGATCGTCGCCGTGTCCTCGGCGGGGATCATCCCGATCTTTCCCATCGCCTCGGCCGCGAACACCTCGATCTGCCACCAGATGCGGTAGCGGTTTTCGGCGGACCAGATGGCCGTCATCTCCGGGCGAGAATAGCGAGGAACCATGATCGAGGCGGCTAGCAGAGGCGTTTGAATGCTTCAAATCGGGCGCTACGGTTGCACAGGATGGCGGACGATGCGGATGCAGGGCTGGTCAGCGCCGCGGTCGCCGGCAATCGCGATGCATTCGAGACCCTGCTCCGCAAGCATTACGACCGGATCCACGGCCTGGCCTGGCAGTTGACCGGCTCGCGCGCCGATGCCGAGGACGTGACGCAGGACGTCTGCTGCGCCTTGGTCGACAAGCTGGGGAGCTTTCGCGGCGACGCTCAATTCAGGACGTGGTTGATCGGCATCACGGTCAATGCCTGCCGCGACCTCAAACGCAGGCGCCGCTCGTTCCTCGGATTGACCGAAAAGCTCACGGTCCTCGCCGGCCTGGCAGCCGTGCCGGACGGCCGCGACGCCTATGACGCGATCTGGCTGAAGAGCGCCATCGCGCGATTGAAACCCGCATATCGGGAAACCGCCGTGCTGGTCGCCGGCCAGCAGCTGACCCATGCAGAGGCAGCGAAGATCCTGGGCGTCGCGGAAGCGACTGTCTCCTGGCGCATGAGTGAGGTCCGACGCTTGCTCTCGTCCGACGCGGCTAACACCCCGGATTAATTTTTTCGAACCCCTCCCAAGGATTTCCCGGCCTGCCGCGTCGAAGGGACATGCGGGCGATTGTGCCTGCTGCTGAAAAGGGAGGGCCGTCATGCCCCGTTCGTATTTGTTGGCTGGCACGGTCTTGGCCGCCGCTTGTCTTGGTGCCTGTTCGAAGCACACTGTCGAGGAAGGAGTGGTGGCGTCACCGGTCGTGGCCGACGCGCAAAAGGGCCGGGATATTGTCATCACAGGCTCGAGGATCTCGAATCCGAACCTGAATTCACTTCCCAGGGCCGAGTTCGATTCAATGGCGATGGCACCACCACCACCACCACCACCGGCACCCGGAATGTATCAGCAGTGGGCACCGCCCTATCACGACGTCGGCCGGGACAAGTTCACGACGGTTGTCGAGAATGCGTTCAAGGTTGTCCGCGAGGAGCCGGTCTCGACCTTCTCGATCGACGTGGACACCGCCTCCTATTCCTGGGTCCGCGCCTCGCTCAATCAAAACGTGTTGCCTCAGCCGGCCGCGATCCGGACCGAGGAAATGGTCAACTACTTCCCCTACGATTATGCCTCACCGCGGAGCGCCGAGCAGCCCTTCAGCACCAATGTGTCGGTGATGCCGAGCCCATGGTCGGCCGGGCGCAAGCTCGTCCGCATCGGCATCAAGGGATATTCGATCAGCCGCGCGACGCGTCCGCACGCGAACCTCGTCTTCCTGATCGACACGTCGGGCTCGATGCAGGAGCCGAACAAGCTGCCACTTGTGCAGCAATCGCTCGACCTTCTGCTCGACCAGCTCGATCCCCGGGACACGGTCGCGATCGTCACTTACGCCGGCTATGCCGGAACCGCGCTCGAGCCGACGCCAGTCAGCCAGAAGGCGAAGATTCGCGCCGTCATCGACGGGCTCGGAGCTGGAGGAAGCACAGCGGGCGCCGAAGGGATCCGCCAGGCCTATGCGCTGGCCGAGGCCAACCTCGATCCGAACGGCGTCAATCGAGTCATCCTGGCGACCGACGGCGACTTCAACGTCGGCATCACCAACCAGGAGGAGCTGAAAGGCTATATCGAGCGGGAGCGGGGCAAGGGCGTGTTCCTGTCGGTGCTCGGCTTCGGCATGGGCAATTACAACGACGCGCTGATGCAGACGCTGGCGCAGAACGGGAACGGCGCCGCCGCCTACATCGACACGTTGTCGGAGGCGCGGAAGACGCTGGTGGAAGAGTCGACGTCGACGTTGTTCCCGATCGCCAAGGACGTGAAAATCCAGGTCGAGTTCAATCCCGCCACGGTCTCCGAATATCGGCTCGTCGGCTATGAGACCCGCCTGCTCAATCGCGAAGACTTCAACAATGACAAGGTCGACGCGGGCGACGTCGGGTCAGGGCAGACCGTCACCGCCTTGTACGAGGTCGTTCCAGTCGGTGGTCCTCGAACCATGGACAGGCTGCGATATGCGGCACCCGCTTCGCCCTCGGCGGCACGAGGAAGCGAGCTCGGTTATGTCAGGATCCGCTACAAGCTCCCCAAGTCCAGCGTCAGCCGACTGATCGAGACGCCGATCGACCGCCGGTCCGAGTATGCGCGGTTCGAGGATGCGCCGCAGGACGCGCGGTTCGCGATAGGTGTCGCGGGCTTCGCCGAGCTTCTGCGCGGCGGCAAGCACAGCGGCAGCTTCAGCTACGATGACGTGCTGAAGATCGCCCTCGCTTCGCGCGGTAAGGACGAGTTCGGCTACCGGAATGAGTTCGTTCAGCTCGTCCGAGCCGCGAAGGGAGCCCGCACTATGGCCTCGCTCGAGCGGTAGGGAGGGAAGGGGTCGTCCCAAGCGCCATCGGGACGGCCCCGCCCGTCTGTTTCGACCCAAGCGCGATTGCCGCTATGAGTTCTCCGAGATGCCGCCCGACAACGAATCCGCCACCTTGCCCGAGCCGCCGCCGCCACGGCAGATCGCTCGCGACGCGGCAATCGAGGCTGCGATGCAACGCTTCGACGGTGACGCCGATTTGCGGAGGCGAGTGCCGTGGAGCCGCAGGCCGCAGGTCCAGTTGGCGATTGCGGCATCGCTGGTACTCGCGATTGGGCTTCCCGCGACGTTGATCTCGATCCGCGACAATGGCGGGATTCCCGGCACGACGTCGCCTCCAACCGCCCAAGCTCCCGCCAAAAATAGTGTCGTACCCTCGCTGAACCTTGCACCGGAAGTCCCGTCGGATGCGATGAAGGTCCCGTCGAAGTCAACAACTCCAGCCCCGATCTCTCCGCCCCAGCTGCAGGCCCCGACGGCCAATGCTCCGGCGCCCGCCGCGCCGATGGCCGAGAGGCAAGTATCGGCCGAGCGCGATGAAATCGCTCCCGCCGCCGCCCCTCCGCCACCTCCTCCTCCACCCCCTCCACCGCCCGCGCCTTCGATCGCGCAGAAGAGCGCGGAGCAAGGCAACGAACTGGTCGTGACTGGCTCGCGCATCAGGGAGCCCAACCTGGCGGACTCGTCCGCGTTGAGCTCGCTTCCGAGGAAGGCGGAGCCGCCTAACCGCGTTTACGAGCGCTTCCTCGGCGAGCTTCAGTCTGCCGTTCGCAGCGACGATCGCGAGACGGTGATCAGGCTGATCCGCTTCCCGCTTCGCGTGAATGCGAGGGGGAAGTCGCGCATCTATCGCGACGCACAGGCCGTCCGCGTCGACTACGACCTTATCTTCACGCAACGCGTGAACGACGCAATCCTCGCGCAACGCCCCAATCGGCTCCTCGTCCGGGACCAGGGGCGCATGATCGGAAATGGCGAGGTCTGGTTCGATCGGTCATGTGCCAATCAGGAATGCTCGTCGCTCGGGCCTGTGCGGATTGCGGCGATCAATCCCTAGGCGACTAGATCAGTCCCATCGCCCGCATGCTCGCACGCCCCTGGGCACCGACAATCACATGATCGTGCACGGTCACCTTCATGTGCCGCCCCGCCTCGACGAGGTCGCGCGTAAGCCGGATGTCCTGCGTCGACGGCGTCGGGTCGCCGCTCGGGTGGTTGTGGACGATAATGATCGCGGTGGCGCCGAGCGCGATCGCGCGGGCGATCACCTCACGGACATGCACCGAAGCCTCATCGACGCTGCCCTGCCATAGAGCCTCGTTGGCGAGCAGCATGTTCTTGGCGTTGAGGAATAGGATCCGCACCTCCTCGGTCCGCCGATGAGCCATGGCGGCTGTCAGATAGTCGCCGAGCGCGTCCCAGCTCGACAGCACCGGCTGGCCCTCGACCCTCGCCTCGAGCAGTCGAAGTGCCGTCGCTTCGGCAATCTTCAGCGCAGCGACTGCTGCATCGCTGACGCCTTCTCGCTTCAGCGTTTCCGCACTCGCTCCAAGCAGCGGGCCGATGCCGCCGAAATCGTGAAGAAGCCGCTTCGCAAGCGGCTTGGTGTCGACGCGCGGGATGGTCAGCGTCAGCAAATATTCGAGCAGCTCATAGTCGTGAAAACCGGCCGGGCCGCCATCCAGCAGCCGTGCACGCAGGCGGGCGCGATGCCCCTTTGCATCGAACTCGTCCAAACTGCCCACACGCGCGTCCATGCCGCTTCCTCTTGGCGACCGTCCGAGCGACGCCGTTACAGCACAGGTCAGCCGGGCAAGGGAAGCGGTCATGCCGCATCTGGAACGGTGACGCTTTGGATGGGTTAGTGGCCCGATGGAGCGGAGCAACGACTCAGGGCCGGCAGAGGACCAGAGCCTGATATTCCTGCGCCGGCGTCCTTTCCGCCGCATCGCGCTGTTCATCGCGCTCGGCCTGTTGCTGGTCCTCGTCGCCGCGATTGCCGTCCTGTGGATCGAGCGCCGCCCGATCGCCACCCATTATCTGAAAGGTGAGTTCGAGCGGCGCGGCGTCACCGCCAGCTATCATCTGGACCGCGTGGGCCTGCGCACGCAGGAGGTCAGCAACCTCGTCATCGGGGACCCCAGGCGGCCCGACCTGGTGGCGCGCTTCGCTCACATCGAAACGCGGCTGAAGCTGAACGGCAATTTCGAGGTCTACCGCATCGTAGCCCGCGGCGTCCGCCTCCGCGGGCGACTGATGCACGGGCGGATCAGCTGGGGCCAGATCGACCGGATGATGCCGCCGCCGTCGAACAAGCCCTTCGCGCTGCCCGACTTCGCGTTGGACGTCGCCGACAGCAGCATCGCGTTGGCGACACCCTTCGGTCCAGTGGGTATCGCGCTTCAGGGCAATGGCAAGCTCAGCGGCGGTTTCGCCGGCCGGGTGGCGATTGTCAGTCCGCGAATGGCCCCCGGCCGTTGCGCAGCGACCAATGTTCGCGCCAATGTGGCAGTGGCCGTGATCGCGCGGAGGCCTCGGATCGATGGCCCGGTGACTGCCGAAAGCTTTACGTGCCCCGCAAGCCGTTTCGACATTGCCGGGCCACGGTTCGATGCTCAGGCGAGCTTCAACGAGGCCTTCACCGACATCGATGGCAGCGGGCGGATGGCGATGACCAGCCTCGTCGCCGGCGCCAACGGCCTCGCGAATTTCGTCGGGGACATTAGCTACAAGGGCGCGCTGAACGATGTCGCCGGACACGTCAGGCTGTCGGCGCAAAAGTCTCGCATGGGCACGATCTTCGCCGACCGCACGCGTCTCAACGGCCGTTATCATTTGAACGGCAAGGCCGGCACGTTCGAGATGGCGGGCAATTATGCTGCGGACAGTGCCGCGCTCGCTCCGAGCATGTTTGCCGGAGTTACCGGACCCCTTACCGCGGTCGGCAAGACGCCGATCGGTCCGGTCGCGACCAGCATGGCGAATGCTGTCATCAGGACCGCGCGCAACTTCAATTCGGCCGGGCGGATCACCGTCGTGAACTTCCCCGGCGGCGGCGCGGCACGAATCAACGAGGCCCATGTCATCGGCCCCGGCGGCGCTCGGGCACGGGTGTATGGCGGCAGCGGCGTGACTTATTACTGGCCGTCGAACGGCCTTCGCGTCGACGGCAATCTCGAGACTTCCGGCGGCGGACTTCCGCAGGCGAGAGTCAGCCTTCGCCAGCCGCGCGCCGGCGC